>Ga0075425_100006778_pt1 | contig 12050 bp, 9 predicted proteins | sample SoiMethybrSBSTD4_FD_75300 | JGI IMG/M metagenome (GOLD analysis project Ga0075425, IMG submission 75300) | Bulk soil microbial communities from a Populus tree surrounding site in Tennessee, USA - Soil MetaG P. TD hybrid SBSTD4 | ecosystem: Environmental > Terrestrial > Soil > Tree plantation...
AACCAGATCGAATCGATCTATACCGAACGAGAACTGATCGTCCGCCACTGCAGAAGTATGCAACGTCAGACCCAACGACGCTGCACGTTGGTTTGCAAGGCGAACGGCTGCTCCTGCAGGGTCAAATCCCCAGACTTCCCAACCCAACGAAGCCAGATAGATGGAATTGCGCCCTTCTCCCATCGCGTAGTCGAGCGCTACTCCCGGTGTACGATTGCGCATCATTTCCACCAGGAATCCGTTTGGTTCTCGATTGACTTTCGATGCGGGGTCCAAATAAAAGCGGTCCCAGTAATCGGCCTCCAGAGCAGGCTTGTTTTCGAGGATTAACCGTTCTCGCCGGGCAATTTCTGCCGAATCGACCCCTTGTGCCCTCAGGTCCGCAGCATAGCGCGCGACGACGTCCTTCAACGACGAACCTGGATTTGCGAGATTGAACTTCGGAGCAACGACATTGCGGAACTCCGGATAGAAATCATATTCGGGCTTTTGTCCCCAGCACGTCTGGCACAGCAAGAAGGCAACAAACAGGAATAGGCGGACACGCATGCATGAAGTATAAGCCTCGAGACCACTTCTATGGCGTACCCTTCCCGTCTTGCCAGGACTCTGAAGGGCGATCACATTCGAGGTGTCGACTCGGTCCGCGTTGTCCCTTAAAATTCATGAACTATGCGCGGACTGAAGCTACTTGTCGTCGTCCTGGTCCTGTTTCCGGTCGCAGCGTTTTCTCAGCCTAACGGATGGAACGATCCATTCCCGGCCCATCACGTGATGGACAACGTTTACTTTGTGGGAACCAAGGAGCTGGCCTCTTTCCTGATCACTACGCCACAGGGGCACATCCTGATGAACAGCAACTATGAGTCGTCCGTGCCGCTGATCCGCGCCAGCGTCGAAAAACTTGGGTTCAAGTTTAGCGACATCAAGATTCTGATCAGCGGTCACGCCCATCCGGACCACGTGGAAGGAGACGCATTGGTGAAGGAATGGACCGGTGCTCAAGTTGTGATCGGGCGCCTTGAAGTTCCCGCCGTCAAGGAGTTTCGTCCGGGAGGTAAGGAGCACCCGATCGACCGGGTCGTGGACGAAGGCGATACGGTAACGCTCGGCGGAACAACCCTGACGGCACACCTTCTGCCCGGTCATACCAAGGGATGCCTTGCCTGGAGCATGGATCTTAAGGAGGACGGCAAAACCTACTACGCGTTAGTGGAGTGCAGCCTGAACGGACAGTTCCTCCAGTACGTCGGGAACAAGGACTATCCAGGAATCACTGAGGACATGCGGGCGACCTACAAGAAGGCTCGCCAGTTGCCGGTAGACGTTTTTCTCAGTTCGCATACCTCGTTTTATGGTCTGGCGCAGAAGTATCCGAAGCTGGCGACGCGTCGCCCAGGAGATCCGAATCCGTTCGTCGACCCTCAGGGTTACAAAGCTCATGTGGATGAATTCGAAAAGACGTTCGAAGCCGCCTTGGCGCGGCAGCTTGCGGCGGCCCAGGGCAAAGGCGAGCAAAAGTAGCACGAACACTCCGAAGGAAGCTTAGACGCCAGTGACTACGATGAAAATATATCCAGCGTATAGCCGGCCTGACGGAACAGGTGAGCGCGGGACTCGTCTACTTGCTGCCGGAATTTGGACATATTAACTCCGACAAGTTTCCCTCTGAATTTGCGGATCGCACCGCCGATGATCACGGTATCGACATTTCGCGTATCTGCGGCAGCGACGACAGTGCCGACCGCATTATTGGATGGATATAGATTGATGTCATCGGTCCGAATCATGACGATGTCGGCTTCTTTTCCAGGCGTCAACGTGCCGCACTTGTCGGACAGACCCGCACATGCGGCTCCATTGACTGTTGCGCATTCCAAGACGTCGCGGACATTGACCAGCTTTGGCGCCGTGGAGTCACCGTTAAACCGTCGATACGTGGCCCACGCCCGCTGGATATTAAAGAGGACGCGCATTTCGGTAAACATATCCGTACCATACGAGATTTCGTTGTCGATGCTGAGGGCCGGCCGCACTCCGTGATCCAGGGCTTTTTGAAATGCCGGAATACCTTCGCCTAGGGCATACTGCGGGTCTGACCTGGCGCAGACATTCACGGTCGCGCCGGATTCTTGAATCTTCTGCCAGGTCGCATCAGTCAGGGCGTTGCAATGGTTATATGTAATGTCCGAACCCAAGAGTTTTTCATTCCAGAATTGCTCCATCAATGAATCCGATGCGGTGCCAAGAAATTCAATTGTGATTCGTAATCCCAGCCGTCGCGCGAGCGCAAAGTTCGAGCGATCCAGACCGGAAAACAGACGCAACGTGACGAGTTGGTCGGGTGAAGAGAAAAATTTCTTCTGCAGCCGCTCCAGGTCTTGAGGCCACTGCCGATCCCAAGTTCCATTCTGTGGCGCGCCGGAAGCGTGGACGGCGCGGATACCGGAGTCGATCAGTGCCTGAATGGCAGCATCTGAATGAGCGGACGAACGGGAGTTATGGGAGTTGTCGATGATGCACGTGATCCCAGCATCGATGCATCCCAACGCCGTCACAAGGTTGCCGATGTACATATCCTGCGGTCGATAGTGAAGCGCGAATCCCTGATGCGTCGTGGCCATGTACTTTCCGATCTCGCCGTCGGGGATGATGCGCCGCAAAACTCCCTCCCACGAGTGCCGGTGGCAATCAACGAATCCCGGAATCAGGATCGTATTCGAGGCATCGATCACTTCGCCCGACGTCTGCAGATTGCCGCCAACGGCGGCGATCTTCTTTCCTTGAATCAGCACGTCGCCTTTCACGAAATCACCCACTTTCGGATCCATACTGACGATGGTTCCACCTTTGAGCACCATTCGGTGATTCGGGTCGGCACTACGCCGCGAATCCTTCTCGACTATCTCGGTCGGCTTGGACTGGCGAGGCGCCGCAACACTCGCAGCCAAGGCAGCGCTCAATTTGAGAAAACCGCGTCGCGTACTTTCCGCTTGCCCTGAATCTTCCATAACACCTCCTCTTTATCCCCTTTTGCTTGCGCAGGAGAGTATCACTCTCGAACTCGCACTACGACATTTCACGCCGCGCTTGAGCAGACTGCACTGGTAGTGATAGAAAGTGCCGCATCGTCCACTAAGGAGGATCAATGAACGCTTCGCCGGGCTTTCGAAAAACAGTCCTCATCGGGTTCATCTCGATAGTGTCCGTTGCTTTCGCGGCCGCTCGCTATGCACGCAGCCAGAGCGGTGAACGACCCGCGATCAAGACGGAAGCAGATTTTCGCCGAGCGATGAAGGAATTGTCGAACTGGGGTCGATGGGGGGCTAACGATGAACTCGGCGCCGCGAACCTGATCACGCCCGCCAAACGTAAGCAGGCTGCCACACTGGCAAAGGAAGGTGTGTCGATTTCGCTCGCGCATGACGTCATTCAGGAAAAAGCTGCGGACGCACCGACGATTTTGGAGCGTGTGCTCGTTACTGCCAGCCCAACTGTCGCAATGGATCGGCTCCAGTACACAGGCACCTATCACGGCGTCATTCACAGCCATCTCGACGCCGTCGACTGTCACATCATGGTCGATGGCAAGGGATACAACGGCGTATCGGTAGACGACGTCAAGACCGCGGGCGGATGCCCGCGGGGAAGCATCAACGCGCTGAAGGATGGCATTGTTACGCGAGGCATTCTGTTCGACGCAACTCGCCTACCCGGCAAAGCCACTCCGGATGGTTGGTTGGAACCGGGAACGGCGATTCATCGTGAAGATCTGGAAGCCTTGGAGAAGATCGAGCGTGTGAAGGTCTCTCCCGGCGATGTGATTCTTTTGTATACCGGCCGATGGAAACGTCGCGGCGCTCGGGGCCCATGGCCGAACGCGGAGGGTTTCGCCGGCTATCATCCAGACGTCGCGTACTTCATCAAAGAGCGCGGAGTCTCATTCATTGGGTGTGACGGGCCGAATGATGTCTCGCCCTCGGGTCTTCCTCAAGGCGTCGGGCTCCATCAACTCGCACTCGTGGCGATGGGCGTCAGCATTTTTGATAACTTGGACTTCGAGAAGGCAATCGAGCAAGCGCGGCGGCTGAATCGCTATGAGTTCTTGTTCGTGGCATCCCCACTTCGAATCGAGAAAGGAACGGGATCGCCCCTGAATCCGCTGGCGCTCTTTTAAATCGTAGAAACGGGGCTCATCCCTAAGAAATTTGAAAATGGACGAATCCTGCAACTCAAATTCGAAATCCGAAATCTGAAATTGGACTCTAGGACCGTGCCGGGCTGGTCCAATCTGCGATTTCGAATTTCGAATTTGAGTTGCAGGATTCGTCCAATTTCAAATTTCCGGACGGCGGGCAGCCGGGCAGGCTCAGCCATGGGGCTACGGTTTGACGAATATAAGAAGTATTAAGACAACGGCAATGACGCCCATGTCGACCAGCTCCCAGGGGAAGTCATCCCTTCTGAAACTCGCCGGCAACCAGGTCAAAGCAGCAAGTGGATCGTCTGTGGCGTTCGTATGAATCCACTTTTCACCTTCGCTGTCAATGATTATGCCGTTCCGAATCGTACCTTCCGAAGTGGTTTCTGCACCGAATATTCTGATTTCCGTGCCGTCGACTTCATATCTACCGGTAATCTCGGTTCCCCTTTCAAACAGAACATAACCCCCATTGGGCTTAAGCTCGATATATTGCGAGGGGATCTTTTTATGAGTGTACTTACCTAAAATATCTTCATTCATTGACGAAACTCGAATGGCGTTTTCTGATTATCTCATCGACCGACCGCCTGCCAGTCTCAAATCTACCGCATGGGCGCCGGGGGCGAAACGTGCGAAATGGAGCTTAGTCGATTCGGGTTATTCGGAGGACAGCGAGACGCGCGTGGGACGTGCATCAACGATAGTGGAACACAAGCGGGAAAAGGACGACCACAACCGTCGCCCAGATGGGGTACACGGGCAGGTAGGCGATCTGCCATTGCTCCAGGACAGCAAATGAGCAGCGGCCACGTAGGAAACGGGCATATAGCCAGGCCGACCACATCAGATTGACTAGCAAAATGAGATTCTCACCGAGAGCCGCCACTCGGTTCGGAGTGAAGCCGAACTCGGAGATTCGTGCGGCGATTGCCCATAGCGCCATCGCGTCGACGACGAGCGCACTTACGACCAGCAATAGCTGCAGCGCGTCGAAGAAATCGGGCCGGGCCTGCGGGTCGCGCGCGGAGGCGGCGTAGAGGACCAGGCCGACGACGAGAACTAACAGCAGGTCGAACACAATCAGCACCTCTCGCTTTACGTCAATGGGACTCCCCGTCCACACCATTGTGGCCAGAAACGCAAGCAGTACGACGGTAAACAGCGGCGTGAATAGCCGCGTCAGTACCGGCGCCATGTTCTCAATGACGCTCTGCTTCGCCTCCACAAGCCAGGCTCCGACGATAACGGCTCCCATCGCTCCACAGGGTACCAACCAACCTTCCGCCAGCCACTGTGCGTTAATGTCGATAGCTTTGAACATCATCATCGTAAGGGCGGTGAGAACCGCTCCGCCGAAAGCGATGAGCGCGTAGTAAATGAAGAGCTCGCCAGAGAACCGCACGAAATCCATGCGCCTCCCACTGGCGAACCAGCGGCCTCCGAGGTAGGCTATGCCGACGACCAGCCACAAGATGATCGGCAAATGTAGAGCGGTTAGCGCGCCCGTATCACTATGGGGTCCGAAGGGAAAGACATTCGCGAAAACGGCCGCCGCCGCGAAAGACAGTACCAGCCAAGCGCAGGTCGCGACTCCGAGTCCTCGCTTCCAGGCGAAGTAGGCCGTGAGGTATGGCAGCACGAAAAGGCTGCCATTACGGGCATAAAATGGCTCATCACCGCCGCCAAGGCGAAATCCGAAAAGCGCCGGCAGTTTGATTGTCAGAGCCGCGGCGACGGCAAGGCTCAGGACGGCGAGCGTTTCTGTAAGCGTGGTTTTGCTCGGCTCATCGCCGGCGTCGGGAGCAAGGACCAGCTGCTTCCATAGCCGCTCCGAGTGCTCGCGTGCGAATTCGCGGGACAGGGCGTCGAGACTCCCCATGCGTTTGACTGCAACGAGGAAGGCCTCATCCCCAGTCAAGCCTGCCTGACTGAGCACTGCAATCTGATCGCGCAGGTGGCCCTCCAGCTCCTCCACGTCTGGACCATGAATCGCCCGACGGCGGCGCAGATACAATCTCCATTGCGCGATCTGCTCCTCGAGCGGCGCGCTGTCAAGTGAGGTCGTCATATCTCGCACGCGTTCATCCAGAGACCCCGCAGTGTGCTGTCTACAACATGCCACTGCTGCCGCTGGAATGCGAGCTGCGCCCGGCCCTCTTTGGTGATGCGGTAGTACTTGCGCTTGCGGCCGCTTTCGGACGCTCCCCACTTGGCCGCGACAAGACCATTCCGCTCCAGCCGGTGCAACACAGGGTAGAGCATGCCGTCGGTCCACTCTAAATGGCCCCCCGACAATTCCGTCACCCGCTTGATGATTGCGTAGCCATAACTGTCACCCTCCGCCAGGATGGCCAGCACGAGCGGCGTGGCGGAGGCGGCGACCAAGTCCTTGCCTAGTTCCATACGTAGCTCTCTTATACATTGCAGTTCTATGTATGTCAATGCTCATCCAGATTAATCACGATTGTGCCGCCCCGTGTGCCCCGCCCCTTCCGTCAACAACAAATGAATGGTGACGCTATGACCAATGAGCAGTAACAGATCTTCGGAATTCAAAATCTTCGCGGATTCTCGATTTCTTAATAAAAAATTTTGGAAGATCGCGAGTATTCCGAAGATTTCCTACTGCTCATCGCTCATAGCGTCAGCATTCATTTCTTATCTTGCGGTCCTCGATCAGGCGTAGGTGTCCCACTGACTGGTGTATCACATCTTGATCGAGTAAGGTTTTAGGTAAGGTGAGTGTGCCGAATGGTTGTTCGTCGGTTCCGAATATCTATAAGGCGCTTATATCCCCTCGCGCTGCTCCTGTGTGTGAGTACTGGAGCACTCTTCGGACAAGGCAACAACGTCACGATCACGACGTCGTCGTTGCCGGGTGGTCGCGTAGGCTCGAGCTATGCTGCAACGGTTGCCGCCACGGGTGGGACGCCCCCCTATAAATGGTCGGTCATTTCGGGGTCCGTTCCGTCGGGTCTAAGCTTATCGAGTTCTGGTGATCTTACCGGCACACCTCGGACCGCCGGAACTTTCACTTTCACAATCCAGGTAGCTGACAACCGAGGCAACGGCAATAACCCACGTACAGCCTCCCGAACCTTCACCGTCAGTATTGCCGCTGCGCCACCTCCAGAACCGACACCTCCGCCTCCGCAGCCGACACCGCCACCTCCAGAACCGACACCGCCACCTCCGGAACCGACACCTCCGCCTCCGGAGCCAACACCTTCGCCTCCGCAGCCGACACCGACGCCTCCGCAGCCGACGCCTCCGCCCGCGCCGCCGTTTCCGACATTGTCGCTGACAGGATTGCCCGACAGTGTGAATCCGACGCAATCGTTTGAATTGTCGATAGCGTTATCATCGCCATACTCGGTTGAAATCTCAGGGACGGTAAGTGTCGCATTCACGTCCAATGCTTCGGTTCCAAGCGATGATCCTTCCGTGCAGTTTTCAACCGGCACCCGAACGATGGATTTCGTCATTCCCGCCAACAGCACGACCGGTACTTTCAAGTCACGTGCCGTACTTCTGGCGGGTACGGTGACAGGTGTCGTGCGGGTCATGGCCAGCATCTCGAACGGACCTTCCGACGTATTGCTGAGAACGGCGGTCATCCGTGCCGCACCGCCGCAGGTGACGAATGTCATGATGTCGCGCTCCTCCGGTGGATTCCAGGTTCAGGTTACAGGTTACTCGCCGGACCGACGTGTTCTCAGTGCCCAGTTCACGTTCGATGTTCGAACTCCAGATGGCATTCAAAAGGTAACGCTCACACGGAACGTCGACGATGATTTTGGGAATTGGTACCGCAGTCAAAACTCGACCGCGTTCGGCAGTTCATTCGTGTACACTCAGTCGTTTTCGATTCAAGGCGACATGAACGCAATCCAGGCTGTTTCCGTAACGCTGACAAATGGGCAAGGTACTACTTCCTCAGCGGGAGTACTGATGTTGGTCAATTAGCAGGCAGGCGATTCGGACTTCTACGAGTCTTTCTTGCAGGGAATTGAAGTCCAAATGTAAAAGCGTGTAAATAGCTCATATCAACCTGCCTTCTCCTTTTCCCGCATTCATTTTTAACCGATACTGACAGAGTTCGTAGGTTCAAGTTGGAGAAATGAAACCTAAGTAGAATGGCGCGCAAACTCGTTGGGGGCTCCAACCTTCGGCCCTACGCCTATCTCATCCTTCTGACAATCGCAGCCCTATTAATTCACGGCTACCATCCCGGCGTCGAAGACGCGGAAATCTACGGGCCCGGCATCAAGAAGCTTTTGAATCCGAACCTGTATCCCTTCGGTTCTGAGTTTTTTTTGAACCATGCGCGGCTGACGCTCTTCGATGAACTGATGGCCGCAACCATTCGAATTACACATTTGGGCTTTGATCCGGCGATTTTTATTTCGTATCTATTCTCGACATTCCTGACGCTCCTCGCATGCTGGAAACTGAGTGTCGAATGTTTTCGCAAACCCGAAGCGCAATGGGCCGCCGTATCAATGGTTGCGGGATTGTTAACGATTTCTGTTGCAGGCACGTCGCTCTACATTGCGGACCAATATCTGACATCGCGGTCGATCGTGACGTTCGTCCTCCTCTTCGCCACGTTGTGTGCGCTCAAGGACCGTAAGACGGCCTGGGCTCTATGGAGCATCATCGCGATTTGCATTCATCCTTTAATGGCTTTATTCGGGCTGTCTTATACCGCCATCTTGTGGGTAATGAGATACCGGTATAGTTCGTTCTACACTAAGCCCTTCCTTGCGGCCGCCATATTTCCCATAGCAGACGTACTTTCGACTCCATCTCACGCTTACCAACAGGCTGTAAATACGCGCCCGTATTTCTTCCTCTTGCGGTGGGAGTGGTATGAATGGCTGGGCGCCATAGCACCGCTGTTTTTGTTCTGGGGCATCGTTAGGTTGTGCAAAGACGGATCTCGTAAAACGATTCAGCTGATGAGCCGTGCCTTGATTGTTTATGGATTTTCGTATCTCGTTTTAGCGCTGGCAATAACGATACCCGAGCGATTCCAATCGGCAGCACGACTCCAACCGATGCGTAGCTTGCATCTGCTCTACATCCTGATGTTTCTCCTAATCGGCGGCCTTATAGGTGAACACGTGTTGCAGAGGCGATTGTGGCGTTGGATCATATTGTTCCTGCCTATATGCGCCACAATGTTTGTTGCTCAACGACATCTGTTCCCAAGCAGTCCACACATTGAATGGCCAAACGTCGTACCGAAAAACGACTGGCTACGCGGTTTCGAATGGATCCGCCAACATACACCGACTGATGCGGTCTTTGCGATGAACCCGGAGTATATGGACATGGATGATCAACATGGTTTCCGGGTCATTGCGGAGCGTAGCCGTTTGGCTGACGCCGTCAAAGATTCGGGAGCTGTAACGATGTTTCCGGAAGGTCCAACAGCGGACCACTGGCTCGAACAGCTAACAGCGCAACGCGGTTGGGAGCATTTCACTGAAAAAGACTTCCACAGACTGGCGAAAACGTACAACGTTTCCTGGGCCATATTGGACGCACCAATATGCCTCGATCTCAAGTGTCCTTATGCGAACGCTACCATTCGCGTGTGCCGCATTGAGTAATCAGTAGCTCCGCGGGCCCAACGTTACTTCTTGAGTTCCTTGTACGCGGTCTGAATATTCCCCGCTATTCCGCCGAAGAAATCTACCACCCGGTAGTCTTTGTAGCGGGCAGGCAGCTTGTACTCGGCGGCGGCCGCTTCCGCTGTTTTGCCTGCCTTGATCTCGTTTTGGACCCACTGGAGGAAATCCTGATTGAAGTCCGCGTATTCCTTGAGATCCTCCGGTTTCATGAGGGCGCTGTGACCGGTGATAATGGTGTCGATGTCTTTCAACGTCGAGGATGCCTTTGCAATCGTTGCCGGGTAATCAACTGCACTCCCTCCGTTAGCTGTATCAATGAGAGGAGTACTCTTGCCCGCAAATGCATCGCCGGAATGTACGGTGCGAAGCGCGGGAAACACGACCCACGCGTCACCGTTCGTGTGGGCCCGGCCGAAGTAATATAGGTCGATGCGATCCTTGCCGCTGCCAATCGTGAGTTTGTCCTTGAACGTTTTCGATGGAATGAACTTGGCTTTCGGGCCGCTGAATTCGGACATCTTCTGCATGTTCGTTTTGGTGTTTTCGTGGGCCACGAATTCCACGTTTCCGGTGAAGAAATCGTTGCTGCCAGTGTGATCCTGGTGGGTGTGCGTGTTGATGATCGTCGTTACGGGCTTCTGCGTAACAGTTTTTAGTTTGTCGAGTATCGACTGTCCATTGCCGGGTGTTTTCGTATCGACGAGCACTACGCCGCTTTCTGTTATGAAGGCAGCCGTGTTTCCCGCACCGTAGTCCGGTGTGGCGATCATGTAGAGGTTTTCTTTCACCTTCTGAATCTCAAGGCCCCGGGGCGCTTGATTCTGAAGTCCGGCGGCAGCAATTGAAAGCACGCCGAGACATACAAGTACCGCCAATATCACGATTCGCTTCATTTATCTCCTCCTGATTGTCCGAACAGATTCTAACGTGCTCGGGCGATCAACGGCCGGGAATTCGCGATTGTGACGAACATGAGTCAGCCGCCCTCACGGAGCAAGCGCTCCGGGTTGATCGAGGTCACGCGTCTTGCCGCCAGGTAGCAAGCGAGCAGTGCGATAACGACCAAGCCGGTAGCGACCCCGGCGATTGTCGGAAGGTCGAAGGGCGATATTCCGATGAGGAAACCCTTGAGTGCCTCACCCGCCATATAGATTCCGGGAATACCGATCACGAAACCAAGTGTGATCAATCGCGCGCCCTCACGAACCACGAGACCGATCACGCCTTGATGCGTCGCGCCAAGAGCCATGCGGACTGCAAGCTCGCCGCGACGGCGTGCGACGGAACCGGAGATCATTCCGAACAGACCCATCGAGACCAGGATTAACGCTACCAGCGCAAGCCCGGAAATCAGAACAGCGCTGATGCGCTCGTGGCTGCGCTTGTCGGAGACGATCTCGTCCATCGTCCGGACGTCCGAGATCGGCACGCGGCGGTCGATCTGGCGGATTGCCATTCGTACTTCGGGAATGAGCGAACGTGGATCCCGATCTGTGCGCACCACGTAATATGAAGGGCGTGAGGCAAAATCCTCCGCTCGAACGTACAGTTGTCGATGATCGTCGTCTTGATGTAAGTCATAGAGTCGTGCCTGGTCGACAACGCCGACGATGGTCATCGATTCACCATTAGAAAGGAGCGTCGCACCAATCGGGCTGCTGTTCGGAAAGAACTGCTTTGCCAAATGGCGGTCAATCAACGCTTCGCGGACACCCTCACGTCGGACGGCTTCGAAATCACGGCCTTCCAGTAAACGCATCCCTATAGCGTTGGCGTATCCGGCCCGAATGAAGATGCGACCGACTGCAATATGGTCCTGCTCGGGATCGCCAGTGTTCCCCGGTGCAGCTGGGAACCTGACGCCTGGCGCATTTCCTCCACCCGAGAGCGGTAGCTGATTGGTGGCGCTAACTGCCGTGACACCGGGTAGGCGACGAAGCGCCGAATCGAGTCGGTCTTCAAACGCGTACGCGTCGGCAATTTTCGGGAAAAGCGCACCGCTGATTAAAACATTGAAGGTCAGCACTCCGTTTGGCCTGAAGCCGGGATCTGCTGAAAGCAACAGCTCAAAGCTGCGCACCACGAGTCCACCCGCGCTGAGCAACACGAGTGATAATGCAACCTGCGCAGCGATCAGTCCACGGCGTAAGCGGCCGGAGTTTGCGCTGCCACGCACTGCGATTCCCGATAAGAGCGACGCCAATGAC
>Ga0075425_100006779_pt1 | contig 12050 bp, 11 predicted proteins | sample SoiMethybrSBSTD4_FD_75300 | JGI IMG/M metagenome (GOLD analysis project Ga0075425, IMG submission 75300) | Bulk soil microbial communities from a Populus tree surrounding site in Tennessee, USA - Soil MetaG P. TD hybrid SBSTD4 | ecosystem: Environmental > Terrestrial > Soil > Tree plantation...
CTCCGGCTCTGCGCTATCCAGATTCGCTCCTGCTACAAAATCTGCACAAATTAGCTCCAGACAGTAGCCGCGAGACTTATCGCTGCCGAGCATCAAGGCTGCAGTCTCAAGTGCCTGCTCAATGACCGGGATTTGGCTCTTGTATAGTTTGAAGTAGATGATCTCCCAGGGCTCGGTCTCGCGCAACCTCACGCCTGAATTGCTCTTTGGGCATCTCACGAGCTTTGTGCAACCAGGTTGCACAATCGAAGTCCTGACCATCCCTCCGGCGCGCCAGCTTGGCCAATTCCAAACCCTTGCTCCATCCCACCTGCTTCAGTTCTCGCTTCACTTCGGGCGGCAAATGCTCGTGAATCGACATCAGGTAATAGGCTTTCCGCCGCGACTCCGGAAAGCGCCTCTCCAGAAATTCATCAAAGGATTTCAGATTCTCTACTCGCCAGTACTGTCCGGCTCGCACTTCACACAAGTATCGGCTCAATTCGACAAAATGAATATCGCGTTCTAACGCTTTGCGGCGCTCCCAAGCCAGGATCTCATCGATCTTGGTCAGCACGATTTGCGCCCGCTTACGATTGAGTTTGGGCAGCATGGGCGGATTCTTAGCAAGCAAGCTCGTTAATCCAATCAAGGTGCTCTGCTCCCGGGCGGCGTACCAGAGCCGACTCCACCAAATCTGTTCGTCCCAAGCACAGACCGATGTAGGGGCAACTGCTGCAGGGATTCTGGGGCCTCTTCATCGGCGAGTAGGGCGGCTGTCGAATCCAAACGTTTTCCCAAGCCGCGCGGCTGGGCCGCGGAAACTGTTCTACGAAAGCGTGATCTTCTGAACGCCGTGCTCCTGCGAGACGCTTGCGATACTCTCCTTTTATAATGATTTGCTCGAAGTTTCAAATGCAAATCCTCGCTCAAACGGCGATGGCTCGAAACGTCCATCGCGAACCACCACAAATCTCCGTGTGGGGTTGTCCTAAAGTCAAGGCGTTTTTAAGTGTGCTGTTTTTGTCTCTTGTTACATCAGGTCTGTCAGCCAACACGGATGAGCCTGGACCCCCAACTTTGGCGATAGGGGCTTCGGCCCCGGATTTCTGCCTTCCCGGCATCGATGGACAGACGCACTGCCTAAAGGACTATGCGACCAGCAAAGTTCTGGTGATAGTGTTCACATGTAATCATTGCCCGACAGCCCAATTGTATGAGGGCCGCATCAAGCAGCTGGCGGTCGACTATCGTGAACGTGGCGTGGCGCTCGTTGCCATCCAACCCAACAATCCAAATGCTGTGCGGTTGGACGAGATGGGATACACCGATGTTGGCGATTCATTGGAAGAGATGAAGCTGCGAGCTGCTTATCGTCACTTTAATTTCCCTTATCTGTACGACGGCGAGAAGCAGAAGGTTTCTCAGGCCTATGGCCCGTCCGCGACACCGCACGTTTTCATCTTTGATCCCGAGCGAAAACTCCGGTATCAAGGGCGTGTCGATAACAATCCGCGCGAGCGGTTGGTCACTAGCCGGGATGCGCGAGACGCCATCGATGCTCTCTTGAGCGCAAGACAGGTCCGTTTGACGAAGACTCCATCCGTGGGCTGCTCTACGAAATGGCTTTACAAAGAAACGGGGCGCAACCAAGAGCTTGCAGAAATCGAGAGGAAACCCGTGCAGCTCCTGCCTGCAAACATTGAGGACCTGACCAGCTTACGAAAGAACGCCACTGGTAACTTATTGCTCGTAAACTTCTGGGCGACGTGGTGCGGTCCATGTCGCCAGGAGATGCCGGAATTCCAGACGATGTATCGCATGTACAATCACCGCGCCTTCGAGCTTGTTACTGTTAGCATCAACTATCCAGACGAAAGGCCGGGCGTGCTCTCGGTGCTGAGTAAACTGCACGCTACGAGCCGGAACCTTCTTCTGGGTTCCAGCGAGATTTATTCGCTGCTTGCGGCGTTCGATGTCGATTGGAATGCTGCCGTACCCTACACCGCGCTGATCCGACCTGGCGGAGAAATCGTGTATAAGCGGCAGAGCACGATTGACCCGCTGAAGCTTAGGCGCCTAATCATCGCGAACTTGGCCGACGATGACTACATTGGACATCAGGCCTACTGGCAGACCGACGCAGACAATTGACGTATCCATTTTCGAACCACCCATGCGCGTCTGCCCGCCCGTGAATCACAACACCGCGAAGCGAGGCTTCGGAGATCCACACGAGTGAAACCATGGTTGCAGACGCAGCTCAGCACAAGTCCACCGATTACGAGTTGAAGGCGGCCATCCATAATCAGGGTCCAAACGACAAGCTATTTTCCTCGCCGCTGCAGGTGTACGAAGCGGTGCAGCCGTTGAGCTCCAAAATTGGGTTATGTATGGACATCGGTCACACGTTTCGCATGCAAGAAGATTTGTTGGCCGCGCGACCGGCTCTACAGCGTGCATTTCAAAGATCTCGATTCCGATCGCGTTGATGCCAAGGGGCTACGCGTTGCAACCGGCGTCATGCCGATTGTCGAGTTGTTGCGCGACTTAGTAAGAGAGCGGTATAGCGGAGAGGTGTTGCTGGACTGCGAGGTCGAGGAAAACCCGCTGCCCAGAATGGCGGAATCATTGGGCTTTATGCGCGGTGTTCTGCAGGCAATGTAGTCAAGAGCAAGTGGCACACAGTAAAGGTGAGAGCTATGGCAACAGATCGTCGCGATTTCCTCAAGAGCACGGGCAAGGCAATGACACTGGGAGTGGCGGCCCTCGCACTCGGCGGAAGGGTGCTGGGAGCAAACGAGCGGGTGCGCGTGGCCATCTGCGGAACGCGTGGGCGCGGCAAAGATCACATCCGCGAATTTGCGAAGCTTCGCGGAACAGAAATCGCCGCTCTGTGCGACGTGGACGAGAATGTTTTGAATCAGCGCCTAGGTGATGTTGAGAAGCTCGGCTTCCAACGCCCCAAATCCTATGTGGACATCCGGAAGCTGCTCGAAGACAAAGATATCGACGCCATCTCGATCGCCACGCCCAACCACTGGCATTCGCTTATGGCAATCTGGGCCTGCCAGGCAGGCAAGGATGTATATGTCGAGAAACCTTGCTCGCATAACTGGTTTGAAGGCCGGCAACTGGTGCGTGCGGTCAAGAAATACAACCGCATTTGCCAGCACGGCAGCCAGTCGCGATCCAACCCCGGCATGATTGAGGCGATCCAGCGGGTGCGGGACGGCACTATCGGAAACGTCTACCTGGCGCGCGCATTGTGCTACAAGTGGCGCCCGACGATTGGACGCACTCCGGTGGAAGCCGTTCCTGCCGGCGTCCATTACGACCTGTGGACTGGACCGGCCCCTATGAAGCCCTTCACGCGCAATCGTTTCCATTACAACTGGCACTGGATCTGGGATACGGGCAACGGCGAGATCGGCAACCAGGCAATCCACGAGCTCGATATCGCGCGGTGGGGGCTGGGCGCTCGCTTTCCGGTATGCGTCTCTGCCATGGGCGGGCACATGCTTTTCCACGATGATGATCAGGAGACACCCAACGTCCTGAATGCGACCTTCTATTTCGAGGCGCCCGACACAAAGCGCAGCATGCTCGAACTGGAAATTCGCCCCTGGATCACGAACCACGAGGCGGAGATCGGGAGCGGCGCATATAGCAGCTCAGGCGTGCCGCCTGCGGGAATTACGGCGCAACCGAAGAAGCCTGCAGATCAGCCGGCTCTGGGGCCGATGGATGCCAAGACCAATACGATTGGCGACATCTTTTATGGTTCGAACGGGTACCTGGCGATTGACGGATACGACGCTTACAAGGCCTGGCTCACCAACCAGGCTGAGCCCGGTCCTTCGGGAAAGGGTGAGGGTAACCACTTTGCGAATTTCGTCGAATGCGTTCGCAGCCGCCGCGCAGAGGACCTGCATTGTCCGATTGAAGAGGGCCACATCTCCACCACGCTAGTTCACCTGGCCAATGCTTCCTACCGGCTGGGACGCACGTTGCGCTTCGATCCGGCGCTGGAGCAGGTCATCAACGACGTCGAAGCCAACCAGATGTTGCGCGCGAATTACCGTCCGCCGTACGTTGTACCCCAAGAAATCTGACCGCTGCTGAGGAACACGCTGCCTTCAATGCCGACTCGACGAACGTTATTTCGGGCGATTGCGGCATTGCCGTTCTGTCTTTCGGCTTGGGCTGAGACGCAGAAAATAAAAATCGGTGTTTGCACCAGTGACATCGGCGGAGCGGCCAGGTTTGGGTTCGAATATGTCGAACCTTCGGCGTCCGAAATCGCCGGCATGAGTGAGAAGCAGTTCCGGAACTTTGCTGCGAGCGTCACTGCTTCACCGATTCGCTGCGAGGTCTTCAACAGCTTCATTCGTCGCCCAGAGCTGAAGGTGGTTGGAAATGAAGTCTCTCTTGAGGCGCTGCGCGAGTACGTGGAGCATTGCCTGGCACGCTGCGGGAAGCTGGGCGCTTCCATTGTTGTGTGGGGCAGCGCGGGCTCACGGAACGTTCCGGATGGATTTCCAAGACAGCGGGCGCGGAAACAGATCGCAGAGTTTCTCGCAATGGCAGGAGATGTGTCGCGCGGCTTTCAAATCATTGTTGCGATTGAGCCTCTGCGGCGGCAGGAGAGCAATATCCTGACCACTGGCGCAGAAGCTCTGGAGATGGTTCGCACAGTGAATCATCGTAACGTCCGAATGATCATTGACTATTTTCACCTCCGCGAAGAAAACGAAGACCCGCACATCCTGCAGGATGCGCGCCAAGAAATTGTGCACCTGCACTTCGCGAACCCTCGTGGGCGACTGTGGCCGCACGACCTTACAGAAGACGATCATTACCGGCAATTCTTTGATTATTTGAAGAAGACCGGCTACTCCGGTCGAATTTCAATCGAAGGCCGTGGATCATTTGAGGGCGACGGAGCGGCAAGCCGTGCTTTTTTCCGCAATGCGCTGGCATAAGCAATATCTCCCAGTACTCATTTTTATCGGCGGATTACACTGGTGAGCCTGGGCAAAGCAAAAAGGGCTAACAGATGAAGATTGAGAGCGCCAAGGTTGTCATCTGCTCACCGGGAAGAAATTTCGTCACGCTGAAGGTCCAGACCGACGAGGGAATCTACGGGTTAGGTGACGCCACTCTCAACGGGCGTGAGCTTGCCGTGGCCAGCTACCTGAGTGATCACGTCATTCCTTGCATCGTTGGCCGCGATCCTGCATTACGCTGGCCAGCGATGAAATTGTAGTGCCAGATGTGACTGCCCTGCTGGCGCACAACCGTCGATATTGTTGATGGTGTACTGTCAGGTTCGTCACAGAACCGCACAGTTGGCAACGCCAGCCGTCTCCTCGTAGTACTCGAGTATGCCACTCGCGGTAATGCTCACCATGGAGCCTGACCATGGGCTGTTTCAATAACTGCGGTCTCACTGGACCTCGTCACTGATGGTTTGAAGAAATACTTGCCGCTGGTTGGCGAGCAGGAAGTGAAAAGAGCGAGAAAGCGCATGGAGCAGCACATCCGGATCACCGTCGTTCAAATTGGCCCCAGCCAGAAAGTCCGCACAGATCATCTCCAGGCAGTAGCCGCGGGACTTATCACTGCCGAGCATCAAGGCCGCTGTTTCGAGTGCCTGCTCAACTACCGGAATTTGGCTCTTGTATGGCTTGAAATAAATAGTAGGTCGCATAGTGGGCGTCCCTAGGCCAACAGAGAACCCACTGTCGAACGCACTAGGAAACGTGTAGCCCACAAGGGCATAGAGCCTGTGCTTGAACTAGATTGACTCGACCTTGCTGGCAGCCTACTATGCTGTCTCATCGCTGTGGGACGCGAACAATACGACTTCTGTGACCCGCTCGATTGAGCATGCCCTGAACCTACGGCCCGGCGAACTACGTCGCGGTGTTCCCCTCTTTGCCTATCTTTTTCTGGTTATGGCCGTGTATGTGACCGGCAGGGTCGCCCGCGACAGCTTGTTTCTCTCTCGATTCCCCGCAGTCCACCTTCCCTATGTGGACATAGCCACGGCATTCGCCGTAAGCCTCGTAGTGGCGGTTTACATCCGGATTGCGCGTGGGCAGAGCCTGCGCAACCTGCTCCTGGGTAGCCTAGCACTGTGTATCTCCAATTGTCTCCTGTTTTGGGGGCTGGCGCGCTATTACCCGCCACACTGGCTGTATCCAACTATATATGTCTGGGTCGGAATTTTCGGTGTCCTAGCGACGACGCAAGTCTGGGCACTGGCAAATCACGTCCTGACCACACGCGAGGCGCGACGCGTTTTCGGGCTCGTCGCCAGCGGGGCTATTACTGGGGGAATTTTTGCGGGTTTTCTTTGCAAAGTTATGGCCAAGGCATTTGGCACGGAGAGCCTGCTGTTGGCGATGGCGGCTTTCCTGGCCCTTTGCCCTGTGTTGGTAATCATCGTATGGAAACAACATCAAGCAGTCGCAGACACGGATTCTAGCGAGACAAGTGCGCCGGGTCCGCAAAATCTGCTCGAGAGCATACGATTGGTATTTTCTTCCTCGTACTTGCGAGCCATCGCCTCTGTCATTTGGATTTCGTCGTTCGTCACAGCGGTAATCAGCTGGCAGTTCAAGGCAATCGCCAAGGAGTGCATTCCAGCTAAAGATCACCTTGCCATTTTCTTCGGCGACTTCACTTTTTATGCCGGCATTCTCGCGCTGCTCGTGCAGTTGCTGCTGACATCTCGGCTGCTGCGCCGCTTCGGCATCGGCCTGGCTCTTTTTACTTTGCCGGTGGCGCTGCTTGCGACCTCGACTTACATGATCGTGGCGGGCACACTATTTGCCGCCGTGCTGCTGCGCGGCAGTGACTGGGTATGGCGATATTCGATCGACAAATCCGCCGTGGAACTGCTCTATCTGCCACTTCCGGTTCGGCTCAAGTTCCAGGTGAAGTGGTTCATAGATACGGTGATTTGGCGGATGGGCGACGGAATCGCTGGGCTCACGATATTGTGTTTTGCTGCCTATCTCGGTCTGACGCCGCGACAGATGAGCTGGGTGGGGCTGATTCTAGTAATCGGCTGGCTGACCGCAGTCTGGGTAGCGCGGCGGCAATATGTGGCAACCCTGGCCCAGAACATGAAGGAGCATCGTGTGGAGGCGGATCGTACACTGGCGCCAATCCTCGACCGCTCGACTACAGAGGTGCTGGCCGCCAACTTCTCGGCTTCCGACCCCAAAGAGATTCTGTATGCACTGAGTCTATTCGAATCGACCCAAAAGCAAGCAGCACACCCAGCCATACGCGACCTCCTGAAGCATCCTGCCGCCGAAGTGCGCAGGAAAGCAATCACCATCCTGGCGGCTGCTGGCGACAAAACGGTCGTTCCGGAGATGGAACTCTTGCTCCAGGACGGCAGCCTGGACGTGCGCACGGAGGCATTACTGTATCTGGCGCACTACGCCCATATTGACCCTTTGGAGCGAATTCAACAGCTGGGCGACTTCGCTGACTTTTCTATTCGTTCTGCCGTGACCGCCTTCCTGGCACGACCGGGTGCGGCGCAAAACCTGGAGGCTGCCCGCCAGCTGCTGGCCACCATGGTTACGGAATCCGGCCCGCAGGGTGCGCAGATCCGAGCGGAGGCCGCGCGCCTGTTGGGGATTCTGCCCGACGATTTCGGGCCGATGCTCTCCCAGTTGCTGGCCGATTCTGATGACGAGGTCGTGCGAGAGGCCATCCACTCCGTGGCAAAATTGCGCAAACGACGACTCGTGCCAGATCTGCTGGACCGGCTCTCTAATCTTCGCTTGGTACCTGAGATAACCGAGGCTTTAGTGTGTTTCGGCGATGCCATCGTGGGCAACCTGCGTGACCACATGAGCGACCCTGACGTATCGATCACGGTGCGGCATGAAATACCTGCTTTGCTAGGAAAGATGGGAACGCAGTCGGCCTCTTATGCACTCATGGAACACCTGCTGGATGGCGATGCCAGCTTTCGCCTGCGCGTCGTTACAGCATTGACCAGTCTTCATCGAGCACATCCTGAGTTGAACAGCGACACGCAGCTGCTGGAAATGGCGCTGGCAGCGGAGATCCTCGGTCATTACCGCTCCTATCAGATTCTGGAAAAGCTAGGCACGCTCACGGCAGGCAACCAGCAACAACCAGTAGCGCACGCGCTGTCGGAATCTATGAAACAGGAGATAGAGCGCATTTTCCGGCTGCTCGAGTTGCTCTACCCACGCCATGATTTCTCTAGTGCCTACATCGGCCTGCAGTCAAAAAGTATGACCGTACATGATAACGCGCTGGAGTTCCTTGACACGGTGCTGAAGACCCAATTGCGCGAGATGCTGGTTCCCTTGCTCGACGGCAAGGTGAGTGTCGGCGAGCGTGCAAGCATCGCCGGTCGGCTGGTGCCAGTGAGGATCGATAGCTCGGAAGAAGCGGCGGCTGCGCTGGTAGCTTGCGACGATCCTTGGCTGCGGTCATGCGGAGCTTACGCAATCGGCACCCTAGGTTTGACAGCCCTCGCTCACGAACTCAACCGATGCGCGGCCGATCCGAATCCACTAGTCAGGGAAACTGCACGCGAGGCCAAGATGCGCTTACAAAACCTGCATGCTGCGAGCGCGTAGCCAACGACGTCGACAGTCGTGGAACAGTCTTGTCGGACAAGAGTAAACTCCGGATGTTTTTGGATTGCGGAAATCAAAGGTATGCGATCGTGGCGAAGAAGAACAGGAAATAGAAAGGGCCCGCCTCGCTCCAACTGGGGCTGAGCCAGAAGGCGCCAAAGGCAACCAAAGAGAGTGATCACGCGCTTGTGAGCTCTGAGGAAGCTGACCATCGTTGCCATCCTCGTGCCAGAAAAGTGCAGCGACTCAATCATTTTTTCACCCGAAACCGCAGGAAGTTAAGGAAACCTCAGAGCCAGGTGGGTTCACTTCCCACATTGCCGGAACCTGCATCGGAATTTGCGCGCCATGCGCAGGAGCAATCACCCGCACCGCTTCCTCCTTTAGACGGTCTGACTCAGGAAGGCGCGCCATCCGGCCCCAGCCGGAGAGCGGCACTGGGCGAAGATTCGGAGAGGGACGAATCCATCTTGCACCCGCGACGGGAGATACAAGCCTGTGCCGGGGGAGGAAACGAAGAAAACAGGCTCAGTTTACCGTAACTTTACCCCAATATGCTTGCCTAAATGGACCGGGCTAGACAGAATCCATGCCCGTCAACAATCGCGCGCCGCATTCTTGGTTTGAAGATGGCCGGCTCCGAAACGAATCACGTGGGGTTCCGACGCAAGCCGAACGGGCAGTTTGAAGTTGAGCTAAGGGAGCGATTGTTCGCCAGCTCCGAAGGTTCCCGTCAGGTGGTGATTCCACGCGAGAATCTCTCCGGGTTCCGTCTATCTGAGATCCCTGACGAGTTCGGGATTCGGACCTTCGTAGAGGCTCAGAATGGCCAATCACAGCCGTGTTGCTACACCGTTTTCGCGTTCGCTGATGGGGTGGCATGGGCGCAGGTTGAGGCGGTGTCAGCGATTGATGCTCACGCAGCTCGGGAGCGCCTACGGGCGTTGAAGCAAGCCGTCCATGAGCGCCAGGTTGCAATCGGAGACGTGGAGGAAGATCACTTTTCTGAGAGCGAACAAAAGGTCGCTTTCGGATACGTTGTGACAATTCCCGAAGATATGTGGATCGAGCAGGCAATCGCTGAAGTGGAGAGGACCATTGCCGCGTTGGAGAAGCGGAGGGGCGAAATCCTGGGATTGCGTACCAGAACGGCAGTTAGCAGCGAATAAGTAACCCAAGAATCTGGAACTGTTGAGCTTTTCCGGATCGAGAACAAGTTCTCTAGAGAGTAGTTGATTTTCGGTCTGCAAACGGGGAATGTCATGAAAAGCATCTATTTGCGTTCATTGAAAGCTCGCATGGGAACGTTGTCGGCACTTCTCTTCTGCAGCTGGGCAGCGTTCTTGTTGATAACCAGCCAGGCCTCAGCCCAGATTCCCGACACAGCGATCAACGGCCCCGGCAATGTGTTCTTGACGGCCAACGTGCTTGGACCCGGGGGAACCGGTCCGACTTACCTAACCGTGGCCGATTTTAATGGCGATGGCCATGCTGATGTGGTTGTGGCTAACGCGGGCAACAACACCATTGGAGTATTACTGGGCAAAGGCGACGGCACTTTTCAGGCCCCAGTTTCTACATCCGTCCCCTGCAATCCGACCTGGGTCGCGGTAGGAGATTTTAACGGCGATGGCCACCAGGACTTGGCGGCCGTTGGTCCAGCTTGTGGACCGAATGTCGACATCTTGCTGGGCAAGGGCGACGGCACGTTTACGACCAAGAGTACGTTTACCTTTTCGGGCCCACAGACTGTGGCGGTCGCGGATTTCAATGGCGACGGCAAACTCGACGTCGCAGTGGTGACACAAGGGTCGCCCGATATAGTCTTGATCCTCCCGGGAAATGGTGACGGCAGTTTTAAGACAGCAATTTCGGTCAGCCTGGGCGCATCGGTCCGGTCGTACCAGGCGGTCGTAGCCGATTTCAACAAGGACGGCCATCCCGACTTGGCCATCTCCGAGAACAACGGAGGATCGGGGTTCCTGGTTCTCTTGGGGAAAGGGGATGGCACTTTTCTGGCGCCTACGAGTTTTGCACTTCCTGCGCAAGGTTCTGGCCTGGCAGTGGGTGATTTCAATAATGATGGTATTCCGGACGTGGTAGCGACGACTCCTGCCGATGGCGGAGTGAGCGTATTTCTCGGGGACGGGACTGGGAAGTTCACGCCCGTTAACAATCCCGTAAGCGGAACCCTGCCTACCGCCAATGCTTTTCTTCCCGGCTTCGGACCGACGTCAGTTGCGATAGGAGACTTCAATAACGATGGCAAGCCGGACGTAGTAGTCGCACTTGGGTTCGCTGGGGGCTCGAGCGGTGTGGTTGTTCTTTTGGGAAACGGAGGTGGCACGCTCGCGCCGCAGTTGATTTTCGGCACTGCCGACACGGTGGAATTCGTGGCTGTAGGAGATTTCAACAACGACGGCAAGCTCGACTGGGTGGCAACAACCAGTAATCCGGTGGACTCCGTGAGCGTGGCATTAGGGCGTGGAGATGGGACTTTCGAAGCCGCAAGGATCTATACCGCCGACAATGCTCCGGCTTGGTTTGCTTTCGGCGACTTCAACAGTGACGGTGTGTTGGACATGCTGGTGACGAACCAACCCGCAAATACGATCGATCTTCTCTTGGGCAATAAGAACGGAACCTTCCAGACCGCCACTGGTGTCTCGTTCTCCGGAGTTCCCGGAGTCGTTGTGACCGGTGATTTCAACAATGACGGGAAACAAGACTTTGTTGTTCGCAATACTTCCGGGAGTCCGAACACGGTGGGTGTTTATCTGGGCAATGGGAACGGTACTTTCCAAACTCCTAAGAGCTTCTCTACCGGTGGGGTGAATGGAACCTGGGTAGTCGCAGGCGATTTCAACGGCGACGGCAAGCTCGACTTGGCTGTTTCCAACAACGACGGTTCGAGTCCCAACCTTGCCATCTTGCTGGGCAATGGAGATGGCACGTTCGGGGCGCCAAAAGTGACCTCCACAGGCGGAGGATCCTTAAGCTGGCTCGCCGCCGCGGACCTAAACAAAGATGGCCACTTGGACTTGATCGCGGTGGACAATACCAATCAGGATATTGCCATCTTCCTGGGTAAGGGCGATGGCACGTTCCAGACACCCACCACTCTTGCTCAGGCATCCCCTCTCATAGCTGCGGTTGGAGACTTCAACAATGACGGAAACCCAGATCTTCTGGTCACGGGCAACGGTAATGCCAACATTTACTTGGGCAACGGACACGGGACCTTCAACTCGCCCTTAACGGTGACTCTCACTACGCCCAATGCGCAAGCGGGCATTTGGGTAGGGGTGGCCGATTTCAATTTGGACGGCAATCTGGACTTTGTGGTGGGTGCGCAACCGCCGCGAGGCCAAAGCTTTTTGTACCAGGGAATCCGTTTGCTCCTTGGTAACGGAGATGGCACGTTCCAGG
>Ga0075425_100006780_pt1 | contig 12050 bp, 11 predicted proteins | sample SoiMethybrSBSTD4_FD_75300 | JGI IMG/M metagenome (GOLD analysis project Ga0075425, IMG submission 75300) | Bulk soil microbial communities from a Populus tree surrounding site in Tennessee, USA - Soil MetaG P. TD hybrid SBSTD4 | ecosystem: Environmental > Terrestrial > Soil > Tree plantation...
TCAGGACGAGCATGGCTAAAGCAAACAGTGCCAGCAGCTTGCGTTTGCGGTCCAACCCTGGCCAGGGACTTACCCGGGGATGGCGCAAACCGCTGAGGAAGAGCAGGACCGCCCACACCCACCAGCCCGGCCACTGCCCGAAGTAGCCGAGGAGAATCAGGCCTACCAGGCTTAGCGCGGAAACCCAGCGATGCGCCTTTGGCCACATAGAAAACACGATGTGACCACCGTCTAACTGCCCACCCGGCAAGAGGTTGAGAGCGGTGGCAAACATACCCACCCAGGCGGCAATGGCTACCGGGTGCAGATGCATGTGCTCCAGGGGGACCCCTGAATGGGGTCCCAGCCAGTGGGCAAAGTGGAAAATGAGCGGGTAACCCAGCAGAATGTCGGACGCGGGTATGCCCGGCGTCATCGGCCGGGAGAGAAAAATGGCGGCGAATAGCGCGACCACCGACAACACAAAGCCGGCAATCGGCCCGGCAATGCCGATATCAAACAGGTCGGAGCGCATCCGGATGGGGGAACGGATCAGAATGAACGCGCCCATGGTGCCGATCAGCGTCGGGGCGGGGATAAAAAATGGCAGGGTGGCATAAACCCCGTATTTCATGCAGTAATAGTAGTGGCCCATCTCGTGGGCCAGCAGGATGATAAGCAGCGCCCCGGCAAAAGGAATGCCCAGCAGCAGCCGCGCGGGATTCTGCAAAACCCACCCCAACTGAAAGAATGGCAGGTACTCGTTTCCCGCCGCTAAAAGGGGCTGATTTTGCAGGAAGTTGTACTCCATGCGCGCCCCAACTACCAAAGTGGTGAACACCGTGGCCAGCAACAGCAGGGCGTGCAGCCAATAGCGGCGCCGGGGCCGCGGCACTACGAAAACTTCCACCGGAGCGGGAAGTTCGTAGGTAGAGGGAGTTGGGGAAAGTGGTTCCGACATCAGGGCTTAGCAGATTGTATCAAGGGCGGCGCGTGGCGGTTTGGAGAAGCACTTAGCAATTAGCACTTAGCATTTGGCCAGCCCCGGTTCGTGCCGATGCTTTTCGAAGCCCTCCACGAGCTAAATGCTGATTGCTTGTTTTCAGTCGATTGACTGCAATTCCTTGCCCGGCTTGAAGCGCACGGCCTTGCCAGGAGGAATGCTCACTTCGGCGCCGGTGCGCGGGTTGCGCCCGATACCGGTCTTGCGCGGGCGCACATTGAAAACGCCAAACCCCCGCAGCTCAATGCGATCGCCTTTGGCCAGCGATTTCTTCATGCTCTCGAAGACGGTCTCCACCGCCAGTTCTGCCTTGGTTTTGGTGATGCCCGTCTTATTAACCACTTCGTTGATGATGTCGAGTTTGATCACAAATCGCTCCGCCGGGAGACCATTCCCGGAACCTTCAGGCTAAAGGTGGCGCTAAACTGCAGATACTAAAGGTCATGAGGACCATTGTCAACGCCGCATTTCAGCCCGGGAGATGGCGTTCGGGGTACAACCTGCCTCAACTGCAAGGCGGCTTGACAATCTTCAGCAACCGCGAAGGGCGAGACGCCTCGCGACAGCCGGCGGGACGCCGGCGCCACAGAACTGGGGTTGCTGATTGCTACTTGGGCATATCCCGATGCACCACTTTGAGCCGGTAGCCGGCCTTGCGCAGGCGCTTGGCGACGTCCTCAGCGATCATCACTGAGCGGTGCTGGCCGCCGGTGCAGCCGAAGGCGATGGTCAGGTAGCTTTTTCCTTCCCGCACGTAGTGGGGCAGCAGGTAAATAAGCAGGTCAGAAATGCGCTTGATGAATTCCTGCGTCTGGGGAAAAGAACGGATGTATTTGGCCACCTTGGGATGGCGCCCGCTATAGGGGCGGAATTCGGGCACAAAATGCGGGTTGGGCAGGAAGCGCACGTCAAACACCAGGTCGGCGTCCTCGGGCACGCCCTGCTTGTAACCGAAGCTGACGCAGGAAACCAGGATGTTTTTGCCCGTGGAATCGGGCTGGAAGCGCTGCATAATGTGCGCCCGCAGCTCGTGCACGTTGAACTTGGAGGTGTCGAGCACCAGGTCAGCAATGCGCCGGATGGGCTGCAGGCGCCGGCGCTCGGCCTGCAGCGCCGCCTTGACCGGCTCGTCCGTACCCAGGGGGTGGGGCCGCCGAGTTTCGCTGTAGCGGCGCAGCAGCACCGCATCATCGGCTTCGAGAAAGATGATGGTGGTGGGCAGCACCTGCCGCACCGATTTCAGGATGACCGGCAGCTTCTCCAGCCCTTCTCCCTCGCGCACGTCCACCACGATGGCGGTGCGTTCAATGTCTACGGAATGCCGCGCCAGTTCGGCAAAGCGCGGGATGAGGTCCACCGGCAGGTTGTCCACGCAATAGAAGCCCAGGTCCTCAAAGGTGTTGATGACCGTCTTCTTGCCCGAGCCGCTCATGCCGCTGATGATCACCAGCTGGCGCAACTCGCCCCGATGGCCGTTACGCGAAACCGCCTGGCCCGCGCTCCTCTTCAATTTGCGTGCGGTGACTGCCATCGTGGTAAGGCGATGTTAGCAGCAAACCGGAGACGAAAGCCACAATGACGCGTGATAGTCAAGCTAGCGTGAATTGCGAGTCCCACCTTGCTGTTGGGTTGCTAACTCCTTCCCTGTCAGCCGATAAAGAACGTGCTGGCGGCCGGCATGGACGATGTCTTTTTCGTAACGGAACCCGAGCTTCTGCAGAATGCGAATGGAGGCGGCATTCGAGGGCAGCGCGAAGCCCACCACATTCGATAAGCCGAGCCGGACAAACGCCAGTTCGACCAGCGCCCGCACGATCTCACTGGCCAGGCCCTTGTTCCAGAAAGGCGCCAGCAGCGCGCAGCCCACCTCGACTTCTGTTTGCCCGTCCAGTTCCATTTTTCGCAACGCGGTCCGCCCCACAAAGTGCTGTTCGCGATCGTAGAGCAGCCACATGCCAAATCCGTTTTGCTCCCAGTGATCCAGAAAGCGCTGCATATAATCGCGGGTCTGCTCCTCAGAGCGCACGCCGCCCAGGCTTGCCATGGTAACGGGGTCCTGATGCAGGGCCAGCAGCAAGGCAAAATGCTCTGGCCGCAAGCGATACGCTCGCAGCCGTTCGGTTTCGAAGTGTTCGGGCGCGGAGAGTTGCGGCCGTGAAGAAGTCATGCCCGGATTATAGAATCCGGCAAAAATCAAACGTTTGTCCGCCGGTATGACGATTGCCGCGGAATCGCATCAATCTCAGTGGAATAAATTTGTTAACAGGCCGGTTCAACCTGCGGGACATAGCCAAACCCACAGGAGATAACCCGTGCCCAGCGCCATTACCGTACCGTTGGCCGCATTGTTTGTGTTTCTGGCCGGCTTTAACGTCTGGATCATGTTGACCGAGCGCGGCGCGTCACCACGAAGCCGCGAGTTATGGGCGAGAGCTCATCGCATTGCCGGGCACACCTTTATCGCGCTGTTTGTGGTCTTTTGTTATGTCATGCTGTCGCGGATTAGAGGATATTCGGATGAGCTCTCCCCGCGGATCATTCTGCACATGAGCCTGGCGTTTCTGTTGGCTCCCTTGTTGTTGGTGAAAGTGATGACAGTCCGATACCAGAAGGACGCATGGAAGCTTCTGATGGTATTAGGAATTGGGATCTTCGCTGCTGCCTTCACGTTAGTGGCGTTGAACGTATCGGTTCACTACCTTCGCATCGCCACAAAGACCAGGATGGCAACCGGAATCACCGGGACCATCATTGTCGGCGCGCTCGCCCTGGCGGTGATCGGATACCTCAGCGGCATCAGGCGGCTGAAGCGGGTAGAGAGCCGCTTGCCGCTGAGACCGAGAACATCGCCACCATCGCCAACCCCGCCTCGAGTCCAGCAGAGCCAGACGAGGTAATTTTCTGACACGAACCGGCAGCGGCTACTTCTTCGCCGTCAGCTGCTCCGAGATTCTTTCGTATTCGCGCCGGGTCAGGATTCCCCGGCTCAGCAAATCGTCCCGCTGGGCATAGGGACGATTGGCGATGATGCGGTCGGCCGCCGCCGCGCTAATGCCCGGCAAGCTCTCCAGTTGCGCTTTGGTGGCATGGTTGACGTCCAGAGGCTTGTCGCGGCTCCAGCCTTCCCGCACTCCCGACGCAACTGCCTTGGCGTCGCTTTTAAGCGCGGCCGTAGTTTCCGCAGTCTTTTCCTTCAGTTGTTGGGGATTCTGCTTCACCGAACAACTGAAGCAGCCGGTCAGAATCAGGATTAAACCAGCGGCTGCCAGCGACGCCGCCACTACCCGAATGTACATGATCATTAGATGCGGATGGGAGAGGGCCGCGCCACCCGGCTAGCCTTGCGCAACATTCAGCGACCCGCCGCAGCGTCCCTAGGCATCAGTTGACGCACACCCGGAACATGCAACTAACACAGGATTATTCATCGTCGTGTTTACGCCGGTCCATGCCCTCATAATGAACCGTGAGGTTGCCCGGCACAGTCAGAGTACAACCGGGTTGACCCGGCGCTAACAGGACCCACAGGTCGGCCCCGGCCGGAATTATTATTTTCTGGCTGCGCAGGTCTTGGGTGGCAAAGAAACCATTTTGATTGTTAGGACCGGCAATCACGGGAACCAAATCCGAGAATGCTATTCCCCAGAATTCGCCGGTGTTTGGGTTCAATACATCTGCTTCGGCAGAGTCGCAAGGGCTGCCGTTCTCATTCGGCAACTCTTGTATATCAAAGGCCAGCCGAGTCAACTGAATACCGTGGTCCAGGTGGATTTGGCTGAACGGCCCTGGAGAGCTGTTAAAGGTTCCAAAGTAAGTCCCTGCTGGAAAACTGACTGACCACACCAAGGTAATGGGAAATGTGCGGTGGTGGCTGTGCTCAGGGTTGTCCTCGGCAAGCGCTGCAGAACTCAGACTTACAATCGCTATGGCGACAATCGCCAGTATCGCGCGCGCCTCATGGCGTTGCATAACTCCTCCTTAAAGTCGCGGTTGAAATCCGCGCCGAGTGCGAGTTCGTTTGAGTGAAATCGTGGGTGGGCCCTCCAAAAATGACAATTGCGCCGCAACGGAGGTGTCCCTTATTAACTTTAGCTTGCCTTTGACTGGGCCCGGGTTCAGGCCGCTCGTCTCAGAGTAGGGAGCTTAACCTTTCAGGTAGAGCGGAGCGCGAGGAGACGAGAGCGAGCAGTCTGCACCATGTGCGTGTATGCGTCAACAAGAAAGAATGGCGCCAGGGTAAGGACTTTCGGGGAACGTTGGCCAAGTGTAGCTGCGCTTCGGAAAGAGTTGCTGCTCGTTGTGTCGGCGGGGCGCCGCCAAGTATTTACAGAGATTTACCTGTGTGTGCTGCCTCGTGCGTAGGCACGTCACCATTGCGATTAAGGCTTTTGAAACGTTCCACCAATAGCGCTCGGTCAACCTTGCCGTTCTTATTCTTAGGAAGCGCTTCACACTGCAGCCACAAGGAGGGCAGCATATAAGGCGGGAGCAACCGCCGGAGAGCCTCGCGTATTTTGGAAGGGGTGGCGTCATTCACCGCGGCAAAAGCGCAGCAGATACTAGTTCCTTCGAAGCCTTCGGTCGGGATAGCCACCACCGCGCTTTCGCTGAGGCAGTCCAAAGTGCTGAGCGCAGCCTCGATTTCCCCCAATTCAATGCGATGGCCGCGGCTTTTGATTTGCGTATCGCTGCGCCCCACAAAGCAAACCAACCCATCTTCGCCCAGGAACGCCAAATCTCCGGTGCGATACACACGTTTGGCAGGAGTTCCGTCCATCTGGAGGAAGGCGGCAGCCGTCTTCTGCGGATCCTGCCAGTAACCCGGGCTCAACCCCTGCCCCGCAATGTACAAGTCTGCAATCTGGCCGGCGGGAACCGGGTGGAGATGCTCGTCCAGCACCAGCAACTCTTCACCGCCACAGGCACGTCCGATAGGAATGCGCGCCCGCTTATCCTCCGGAAGGCGGGGCACGGTGTAATAGCTGCTGGCAATCGTCGCCTCGGTTGGCCCATACAGGTTGGTGAAGCGGACGTGAGGCAAGCGTTCCATCCAGTAAATGAGAGCCGGGGTGGGAAATACTTCGCCGCACCAGAGTAGCCGCTTCAGAGATGGAAAATCCTCCGCCTTCACCGCATCGAATTTCGCCATATACGTCAATGCGGAAGGCACCGAGAACCACTGGGTCAACTCCGCCCGCCGGATAAACTCAGCCAGCTTGTTGGGCAGCAGGTTGGCGGCAGGCGGCACCAGGTGCAACTGCGCTCCGGTGGCGAAGGTACCGTAAACATCGAAGGTTGAAAGATCAAAATGAAGCGGCGAATGGCAGGAGTTGTGGTCAGAAGCGTCCATTTGAAAATAAGCCACCGCCCAAGCCAGGAACGCGTGCACGTTAGCGTGGCTAATGACCACCCCTTTGGGCTGCCCGGTTGAGCCGGAGGTAAACAAGATGTGAGCTGCGCGTTGTGGATCCGTATGGCTGCCTGGAAGGTGCTCAGTGCTTAAGCCTGCCAGGTCGGCTTCACAAAACGCCGGTTGCAGGAAGGGGGGAGCCGGAACTGCGCCCAGCCAGCCAATGCGGAGGGAGTCAGCTTGTGAACTGAGGTCGGCGAGAGCGGCGCCGCTGGCGGCGGTCAGCAGCCAGGGAGTGCCACAGGATTCGATAATCTTCAGCAAGCGCGCGCTTGGGCTGTTACTGTCCAGCGGCACATAAGCGCAGTCCGCTTTTAAGACGGCAAGCATGGCGACAATCGCTGTCACCGATTTAGGTATGAAGAGGCAAACCCTGTCACCAGGCCGGCAACCGATTTCACGCAGCGCCCGTGCCAGACGGTTGGCCCTGCATTCCAGCTCGCCATAGGTTATGCGGTCTTCCTCCATGGCCACGGCGAGGGCTTCGGGCGTGCGTTCCGCGTGCCGAGTTACATAATCCTGCAATAAACGCACGGTCATGCGGCAACCAATGTAATCACATGCGGCTTGCTGGAGTTTCAGGCAGCGTGCGACAGGAATGTTTCCATCGCACGCACAGACCGAAAATTATCGGGATCGAGCTCGTCCAGTGGAACCTCTATGTGGTAGCAGGACTCGAGAAAGAAGATCAGGCGAAGCAGGCTCATGGAATCAATAACGCCCGCCTCGATAAGATTCGTGTCGTCGTCAAAGCGCCCGCCATAGAGCAATTCTTCGCAGATGAAATTGCGCACAGGAGCCAGATCAGTCGTGAGCATGGGCCGCCTCTCTTTCTAACTGGCCGGTGCGTGGGACGGAAACAGAATCTTTCTTCTGCCCGGCCGGTTGGGCGCCCTGTAGACGCGTGGCCCCGCGATCGTCATCCTTCCAGATGATACGGCCAGGAACCCCGAGAATAGTCACATTATCGGGGACGTTTCCCGCCACCAGGCTATTGGGGGCGATCATTACGTTGTTGCCGATCGTCACTTTGGCAACAACCTTAGCCCCCGCCGAGAAGTACACGTTATCGCCGATCTGCCGCACGCCTTCGGAAACCAGAACTCCCTGATTCAATACACAGTTGCAGCCCATCCGCACTGCAGAAACGAAAACCCCATAGCCGGTGTGCACAACCAGTCCAGGGCCGATATTCGCTCCCGGGGATATGTGTACTCCAGTCAGCGCCTCGATGAAACATCGGCCGAAGAACGCAATCAGGCGGAAACCTGTGCGCAGCACCGGAATCTTCAGCAGATAGGCCCACCGCGAAAAGCGGTAGACTACTACGGCCATTGTGCCTGGATGAAAGAGCAGCTTGATACGGGAACTGAACCAGTCTCGTCCTGCATTATGCTTGCGGGCCTGCTGCAGGTCAGCAATAACATTGGCAAACATAAACTGCGTGGTCCTCCGAGCACTTCCGGGGGAGGGAGGCTAATGCAAAAGCTCTTGTCGGTCAGATTCCGCCGACTAAATTTCTTTAGGCACTTAAGGTGCCACTCTCTCACATAAAGAGCGCTTTTACTGTGGCACTTTCGTGCCATGGTCTGAGGAGCATACCCTTTCCAGAACGACGCTACAACCGCAAAATATGTGCTCTGTGCATATCACCCGATATCAGAACGAGTTGTTTGGTTTAACAAAAGGGAAAAGTGTTTACCCATGCGACGGCAACCTGCGGCGCAACCCTGGGAGCGCTGCCTGGCGCCGCTAACTCGACACCTGGCTATCGGCGTAAATGCGGAAGGTTCTTATGGGAATCAGGTTAAGTCGCTGATTATCGGAGCCTTACCGCCATGGGCCGGCTGTCCTCTTCCGCCAACCTCAGTTTCCAAATCATTGTTTGCGTAGAACTTGGTTTTCTAATCTGCAGCCGGACCATGCGCTTCCTGCGAATCATGCGGCGCCGGACGGGCCCGTGAATGATTCTTTCCGCAGCGGGCGAGGGGAATCCAAGGCAAGTGCTCGCAACCATTTTGGCGTCCCCGGGGGGATTCGAACCCCCGTTACCGCCGTGAAAGGGCGATGTCCTAGGCCGGGCTAGACGACGGGGACGCGGCAGCGGGTCAAAGTACTGGAATCATTGATGCTAACAGCCGCCTTTGCGCACTGTCAAAGCTCCCCGCCGCAGCAATGTGCTGCATCCTCCGCATCTACAATTGAATCCATGAGGGCTGTGACCAGCAAACCGCCAAGAAGAAAATTGTTGTTGGCCAGCAATCAAATGTGGGCGTCATCCCGAGTGGGCTTCAGCCACGAGGGATCTCGCGTGCAGCGCCCCGCACGTTGCGGTGAAGCAACCCCTGGAGGCCACGATGGCTGACCCACTCTACCTCAATCTCTGGTTTCCCAGCTTTGAAGTGCAGGACATGCTGCCGCGGGCGCTGATGGTCATGCGCCAGTTTCCGTTCTCCGCGCAGCAGCCTGGCATCAGCTACCTGGCGCTGCATCCCATATCCTGGGACGAGCCCACCATTCTCGAGCGCCGCTTCCAGCCTGGGGCCACGCCCGAAGAGGCGGTCGAGATCGCCTCTGACCTGCTGCACGAGAATTACGCTTACCTGTTTGAAGCGCACTGGGATTTGTGGGCGCCCGGCGAAGGGGCGCAGCCCTGGTCGGAGCAACCCCGCCAGGTGAAATTCCTGGTGCACGGCACGGAATTTGATGAGGAGGCGTACCGCGAGAACGGCCACATCCAGGTGGAGTTCGGCCTGGATACGCCCTTCCTGGGCGAAGACACGTCGCTCACTCCTTTCATTGAGCAGCGCATCCGCGCCAACGTGCAGAAACTGGTGGAATTCACCAGCAAGGTGGAAACAAACTGCGGTGTCAGCGGCCGCGTCCTCTGGTCGGAATCAGAGGAAAACCTGGCCCAGAAGCTGATTTCCAGGTTGCAGAAGGTGCAGTAGGAAAAGGTTTCAAGGCTTCAAAGTTTCGGAATCCACACCGCGCGCCGAAACCTTGAAACCTTTCGAAACCTTGAAACCTTACTTGGTCCTTCCCGCCTCACCCTGCAGTTTCTCCCCCGCCGCGGCCTGGGCGGCAGCCAGGCGCGCGGTCAGCACGCGGAAGGGCGAACAGGAAACGTAGTTCATGCCCACCTGATGGCAGAACTCCACCGAGGATGGGTCTCCGCCGTGCTCGCCACAGATGCCTACCTTCAGGTCACGCCGCGTCTTGCGGCCCTTTTCCGTGGCCATGCGTACTAACTGGCCCACGCCTTCGCGGTCCAGCACGGCGAACGGATCCTGCTTGAGGATGCCCTCGCCCAGGTAAGTAGGCAGGAACTTGTTGATGTCGTCGCGCGAAAAGCCGAAGGTGGTCTGCGTCAGATCGTTGGTGCCGAAGGAGAAGAACTGCGCTTCCTTGGCGATTTCATCTGCCACCAGGGCCGCACGCGGCAACTCGATCATGGTGCCCACTAGGTAATCCACGCGCATTTCTTTTTGTGCGAACACCTCCTCCGCCACCCGCACGATGATTTCCTTCTGGTTGGCGGTTTCCTTCAGCGTGCCCACCAGCGGAATCATGACTTCGGGATGGACCTTCACCCCATCCTTAGCCACGATGCAGGCCGCCTCGAAGATGGCGCGCGCCTGCATTTCCGTGATCTCAGGATAAGTAATGCCCAGCCGGCAGCCGCGATGGCCGAGCATGGGATTGAACTCGTGCAGCTCTTCCACCCGCCGCAGCAGCGTGCGCAGCTCGCGCAGCTTGGGCGAACGCGGCTTGGTGGCCTCCAGCACCGCGATCTCCACCATCAGGTCTTCGCGGCGCGGCAGGAACTCGTGCAGTGGCGGATCCAGGGTGCGGATGGTGACCGGGTAGCCGTCCATAGCCCGGAAGATGCCGACAAAATCCGAGCGCTGCATGGGCAACAGCTTGCGCAGCGCCATGCGCCGGTCCTTTTCCGTGCCCGCCATGATCATGGCGCGCATGTGCGGAATGCGGTCTTCGGCGAAGAACATGTGCTCGGTGCGGCATAGGCCAATGCCCTCCGCGCCGAAAGCCCGCGCCTGGATGGCATCGCGGGGAATGTCGGCATTGGCGCGCACGCCCAGCTTGCGGAACGGCTCCGCCCAGCTCATGAATTTCTGCAGTTCGGGATCATCGGGCGAAGCATCCAGCGTGGCCATCTTGCCGTTGATGACCCGGCCGGTGGTGCCGTCCAGCGAAATCCAGTCGCCTTCCTTCAGCACCTTGCCCTTTACCCGCATCTCGCGGGTTTTTTCGTCCACCTGAATGTCGCCGGCGCCGGCCACGCAGCACTTGCCCATGCCGCGGGTGACCACCGCCGCGTGGCTGGTCATTCCACCGCGCGAGGTCAGAATTCCCACCGCCACTTCCATGCCGTGAATATCTTCCGGGGTGGTTTCGGCGCGGACCAGGATTACAGGGTTGCGCTTGCGCCCGTCGCCCGCCTTCTTCACCGCGTCATCGGCGGTGAACACGATCTGCCCCACCGCTGCTCCAGGCGACGCCGGCAAGCCGGTGGCCAGCACCTCCACCTTCTGCTTCTTCTCATCGAGCCGCGGCACCAGGAAGTCGTAAAGCTGGTTGGGCTCTACGCGGAAGATGGCCTCCTCCTTCTTGATCAGCCCTTCCTCCACCATCTGGATGGCCACGCGCACCGCCGCCAGCCCGGTGCGCTTGCCGTTGCGCGTCTGCAGCATGTAAAGGCGCCCGTCCTGGATGGTGAACTCGAAATCCTGCACGTCGCGGTAGTGCTTCTCCAGCCGCGTGGTGATGTCGCGCAGCTGGTCATAAACCTCGGGCATGATCTTCTGCAGCTCCGAGATGTGCACCGGGGTACGCACGCCCGCCACCACGTCCTCGCCTTGCGCATTCATCAGGAATTCGCCGTAGAATTCCTTGGCGCCGGTGGCCGGGTTGCGCGTGAAGCCCACGCCTGTGCCGCTGCTCTCGCCCAGATTGCCGAACACCATGGCCTGCACGTTCACTGCCGTGCCCAGGTCGTCGGAGATGTTATTGATGCGGCGGTAGTGCTTGGCGCGGTCGTTATTCCAGGAGCGGAACACGGCGTCCCGCGCCATCACCAGCTGCTCGTGTGGATCCTGCGGAAATTCGCGCTTGGCATGCTTCTTCACCACCTTCTTGTATTCCTCGATCACTTCTTTCAGCGCCGCCGCGTCCAGGTCTGTGTCCAGCTTCGCCTTCTTCTGCTTCTTCTTGGCTTCGAAAACCTCGTCAAACGCCGCCTTCTCGATGTCGAGCACCACGTTGCCGAACATCTGGATCAGCCGCCGGTAGGAATCGTTGGCGAAGCGCGGGTTGTTGGCCCGCCGCGCCAGCGCCTCCACGCTCCTGTCGTTCAAGCCCAGATTCAGGATGGTGTCCATCATGCCGGGCATGGAAAACTTGGCGCCCGAGCGCACGCTCACCAGCAGCGGGTTATCGCCTACGCCGAGTTTCTGTCCTTGCAGCTTTTCCAACCGGCCCAGCGCGTCTTCCATCTGCCGGGCGACTTCGGTGGAAACTTTTCCCGTGCGCATGTATTCGCGACAGGCCTCGGTCTGGATGGTGAACCCCGGAGGCACGGGCAGACCGGCATTGGTCATTTCCGCCAGACCGGCGCCTTTGCCGCCCAGTTCGTCT
>Ga0075425_100006781_pt1 | contig 12049 bp, 7 predicted proteins | sample SoiMethybrSBSTD4_FD_75300 | JGI IMG/M metagenome (GOLD analysis project Ga0075425, IMG submission 75300) | Bulk soil microbial communities from a Populus tree surrounding site in Tennessee, USA - Soil MetaG P. TD hybrid SBSTD4 | ecosystem: Environmental > Terrestrial > Soil > Tree plantation...
GGGGCGCGGCTGCTGGTCTCCCTGGAGGCGCCCGCGCGCTGGAAGGGGCGCCTGCACTTCGACTACGCGCGGCACAAGCGGACGCTGAACTTCGACCGCGACTACGTGCGCCTCAACGAATGGCCGGAGTGGTTCACGGTGGACGAGAACCGGCTCTACCGGGTGACGGATGGCGCGGGGCGCGAAACCGTCCGCCTGGGTTCCGAGCTGAAGGGCGGGATCGAAGTCACGGGTCCAGGACGTTGGATCATCGCGCCCACGAGCTGAGGCGCTTGTCGGCCGTGTTAACGTTCCGTCGTCGGGGGCGCGAAGGGAGGACGTGATGCAACGTCGCGACTTCATGCGCCGGGGCACCATCGCCGCCGGGGCCACCCTCCTCGGCCTGAACCGGTTTCCCCATCACCTCTACGCCGCGGACAAGAAGAAACAGGCCCAGGACCTCGTCACCCTGGGCAGGAGCGGGCTGCGCGTGACCCGTCTCGCCCAGGGCACGGGGACGAGCGGCGTCGGCAAGCAATCGAACCAGACGCGCGGGCTCGGAGAGCGCGGTCTGGCCGACCTCCTCCTGGCCGGCGTGGACAACGGCGTGCATTTCTGGGACCTCGCCGACCAGTACGGCACGCATCCGCACGCCCGTCTGGCCCTCCAGTCGATCAAGCGCGACCAGGTCACGATCCTCACCAAGACCCACGCGACCTCCGAAGCGGAGATGCGCGCGGACCTCGACCGTTTCCGTCGCGAGCTCGGGACCGACTATCTCGACATCGTGCTCCTCCACAACATGCAGAGCGCGACCTGGCCGCAGGAGAAGGCGGGGGCCATGGCCGTGCTCTCGGAGGCGAAGCAGAAGGGAATCATCCGCACCCACGGCGTCTCCTGTCACACGCTGGGCGCGTTGAAGACGGCGGCTCAGACGGAGTGGGTCGAAGTCGATCTGGCCCGCCTCAATCCCATCGGCGCCTCCATGGACGCGGAGCCGGAGACCGTCATCTCGGTCCTCCGGACCATGAAGGCGAAGGGGAAAGGCGTCATCGGGATGAAGATCCTGGGGGCCGGCGCGCTCCGCTCGCGGGTGGACGAGGCGCTCCAGTTCGCGCTGGCCCAGGACGTCCTGGACTGCTTCACGATCGGCGCCGAAAACGTCGGAGAGTTCCGGGACCTCCTGACTAGAATTCCAGCTTCCAGCGTTCGCGCGTAGTAAGTCCGCGCCATCAAGTCGCTACAGTCCAACCACTTGGACGCGCGCGTCATAAATCTCTTGACAAGCAGGACTGACATTTCATATAGATCATATATCATATAGCATCCTCGCGAAGTGGAACGGTCAGACGCTGGTAAGGGAGGGCACTCGATGCCGATTCGCCAGAGACTCCTGTTCACAAGCGCACTGCTGCTCGGCCTGGGCCTCGCAAGTCCGGCCTGGGCGCAGTACTCGAGCACGCTCGAAGGCACGGTCTCGGACCAGAGCGGGGCGGTCGTTCCGGGCGCGACGGTCTCGACGACCAACGAAGCCACCGGGGTCAGCCAGCACGTGCTGACGACGTCGGCGGGGTATTACCGCTTCCCGGCCCTGCCCGGCGGCGTGTACACGCTCAAGGTGAGCCTCGCCGGCTTCAAGAACTGGACGCGCAACAGCGTGCGCCTCGAGTCCACGCAGACGCGTGCGGTGAACGTGACCCTCGAGGTCGGCAGCGCGACCGCGGAAGAGGTCAACGTCACCGCGGAAGCCCCCCTCGTCGAGACCTCTCAGGCGCGCGTCTCGCGCCTCATCGAGGAGCAGCAGATCAAGGAGCTTCCGCTCGTGGGCCGGAACTTCTTCAACCTCGTCGTCCTGACTCCGGGCGTGACGGGCAAGGTCACGGGGGGCTCGCAGTCCTATGCCCAGTCCAACGCCGACATCTACAACAACGAGTTCGGCGTGGGCATGAACGCGAACGGCGGGCGCGCGGAGTCCAACAACTTCCTGGTCGACTCCTCGACCGTCAGCTCCAGCCAGCGCAGCGGCGTGGCCAACGTGAACCCGAACGCGGAGACGGTCGAAGAAGTCCGGGTGCTCGTGAACAACTTCTCCGCCCAATACGGCCGCAACAGCTCCGTGCTCGTGAACGTGATCACCAAGAGCGGCGCCAACGACTTCCACGGGAGCCTCGGCACGTACTACACGAACGACTCCATGCAGTCGAAGGACTACTTCCAGAAGCAGTCCGGCGGCACCATCCCCGACTTCAGCCGCAAGGAGATCTCCTGGGGCCTGGGCGGGCCCATCCGCAAGGACAAGACGTTCTTCTTCGTCTCCGGCGACGTCTTGCGCTCGACGGTGGCCGTCAGCCAGGTGAAGTCGATCCTGACCCCGCAGTTCATCCAGTTCATGCAGCAGCAGCGGCCGAACAACCTGTCCACGCGCGTGGCCCGGGATTTCCCGGCCTCGTTCACCCCCGACCGCAACTTCCGCACCGCGGGCCAGATCCTGGGATCGAGCTGCTCGGGCTCCACGGCCATCGACTCGCCGATCGGACCCGTCGCCTGCAACCTCCCGGTGACGGGTGAGGGGATCTGGAACGAGACCTCGCCGCGCAAGGGCTTCCAATGGACGGCGCGCCTCGACCACAACTTCAACGGCGGCAAGGACCGCATCTACGCGTCCTTCAACCGCACGACGACGGACAAGGTCGGATTCGGGACGCCCGAGGTCTATCCCGGCTTCACGGAGAACTCGCCGACCAACAGCATCAACCTCAACACGAACTACACCAAGGTCATGAGCTCGAACCTCGTGAACGAGATGCAGTTCTCCTGGGTCCGCCCCTACGGCGTCCTCTACAACACCCACGCCGACATCCCGGGCATCAGCGTGACCGGCATCCAGGGCTACCAGGTGGGCTGGGGGCCGAACATCTTCGTCCAGAACAACTTCAACTGGTCGGACGTGGTGACCTGGACGCGCGGCGCCCACTCGATGAAGTTCGGCGCGGGCTACACGCGCGAGCACGCGGACAACGACTCCGCGCGCGCCATCACGCGGCCGACGTTCAACTTCGACAGCGTGTTCGACTTCGCCAACGACCGGCCCAGCGCGGAGAGCCAGATCGCGATCGACCCGCGCACGGGCGCGCCGCCCGCTTCGATCAAGCGCTTCCATCGCACGCAGTCGATCTCCGCGTACGTGCAGGACGAATGGAAGGTCAAGCCCAACGTCACCGTGAGCGCCGGCCTCCGCTACGAGGGCTTCCTCAACATCTACGACGCGTCCGACGACATCATGACCAACATCGAGTTCCCCAACCAGTCGGGGAACCTGCGCAACGACGTGGCCACGGCGCACATGGTGGAGCGGAAGTACTACCTCAATGGCGGCCTCTTCGGCGGCGGCCAGCACACGCTCGCGCCGCGCCTGAGCTTCGCCTGGGATCCGAGCAACAAAGGCGTGATGTCCATCCGTGCCGGCGTGGGCCGGTTCTACGAGCGCATGTCGAACCAGATCTGGGACTCGGAGCACCAGAACCTGCCCGGCTTCGGGAGCGCGTCCGTGACGATCTTCCAGCCCGTGCAGCCGCGCTTCGCTTTCGGCACCTCGGCGACGCTGCCCTACAACTATCCGTACCCCGTCGGCCTCACGTCCGGCGTCAACCAGTACGGCGGCCTCCTCAACGGAACCGCCGGCGTCGTCACCGTGGATGGCAACATCCCGACCATGTACGCCGACAGCTGGTTCCTCGGCGTGCAGCGCGGGCTGGGCCAGCACGTGGTAGTGGAGGCGAACTACATCGGCTCGCGCGGCCGCAACCAGTACACGCGGTGGGACATCAACCGCTACAACGGCGACCTGCTCGACGGGCGGCTGGACCGCATCCTGCCCGGCTTCTCCCAGATCAACTACGCCCAGGCCATCGACAAGTCGCACTACAACGGCCTCGCCCTGGGCGCCCGGGTCACGCGCCGGGACCTGAACCTCGGGTTCGCGTACACGCTCGGGAAGACCATCGACCGCTCCAGTACGGCCACGCCCACACAGCGGCCGGACGCGTACGGTCCGGACGATCAGGACGAAGGGGCGGGCGACTTCGACATCCGCCACAAGTTCGCGATGTCGCTCAACTACCGGATCCCGGGCCCCGCCAGCGGCGCCGCCCGCGCCATCCTGGGCGGCTGGCAGGTCGGCGGCGTGCTCATCGCCCAGACGGGCACTCCGTTCACCGTGGTCTGCACGCGCGGCTTCGTGCCCGTCCGCAACGCCGCGGGCGCGATCGTCGGCAACAGCGGCTGCGACTACAACGCGGACGGCACCAACTTCGACCGTCCGAACGCCCCGTCCTTCGGCGACTCGGTCGGCGGCTCCAACCAGGACTTCATCAACGGCGTCTTCAAGGCCTCGGACTTCCCGGTGCCGGGGCTGGGGCAGGTGGGCACGCTCGGCCGCAACACCTATTACGGGCCGCGCTACTTCAACGTGGACCTGGCCCTGATCAAGGCCTTCAAGATCAGCCGCGCGGACCTGCAGCTCCGGGTCGAGTCCTTCAACCTGTTCAACACCGTCAACCTGCAGAATCCGGTCAACGACCTGGGCAACCCCCTGTTCGGACGCTCGACCTCGGCGGCCAGCCCGGGCCGGATCATCCAGGTGTCGGGCCGGGTGCAGTTCTAGAGGAGACGAATCACCCGTCGGCTTCTCGCCCCGGGGCGGCCGCGCGCCGCTCCGGGGCGTTCGTCTTCTTGGCTCACCGTACGCGAGCCGCGGACGTGCCACACTACTTCGGACGGCCGTCGCGGCCGTCCCGCGTGGATTCGATCGACCTCCAGCCCATACCAGATCCCGAGCCCGCACCCGAGCCGCCGCGGAAGCCCGCGCGCCGGACGGGCTTCGCCGTCTTCGTGGCCGCGGGGATCCTGCTCAGCCGCATCGCGGGCCTCGTGCGCGAGCGGGTCTTCGCGCACTACCTGGGCAACTCCGACGCCGCCGGCGCGTTCAAGGCGGCCCTCCGCATCCCGAACTTCCTCCAGAACCTGTTCGGCGAAGGCGTCCTGTCGGCGTCGTTCATTCCCGTCTACGCGCGGCTCCTGGCCGAGAAGGACGAGGAGACGGCGGGCCGGGTGGCCGGAGTGGTGGCCACGCTCCTGGCCCTCTCCGTCAGCCTGATCGTCGCCGTCGGCGTCCTGGCCACGCCCGTGATCATCGGGCTCGTCGCCCCCGGCTTCCAGGGCGAGGTCCGCGAGCTCACCGTCCGCATCGTGCGGATCCTGTTCCCCGGCGTGGGCCTCCTCGTGCTGTCCGCCTGGTGCCTGGGCGTGCTGAACAGCCACCACAAGTTCTTCCTTTCGTACGTGGCCCCCGTGTTCTGGAACATCGCGATGATCGCGACCCTCGTGATCTTCGGGGGCCGGCTCGCCCAGTACCCGCTGGCCATCGCCCTGGCCTGGGGGGCGGTGGTGGGATCGGCGCTCCAGTTCGGCATGCAGGTGCCGTTCGTATTCCATTACGCGCCGGAGATCCGCTTCGGCCTCGACACCGCACTCGCTCCCGTGCGCTCCGTCTTCCGGAACCTCGGGCCGGTGGTGATCAGCCGCGGCGTCGTCCAGCTCAGCGCGTACATCGACGGCATGATCGCGAGCTTCCTGGGCGCCAACGCCGTCTCCAGCCTGGGCTACGCGCAGACCATCTACCTGCTCCCCATCGGCCTCTTCGGCATGTCCGTGGCCGCGGCCGAGCTGCCCCAGATGTCGCGGGCCACGGGGACGCCGGAGGAGATCTTCGCCGCCCTGCGCACGCGCCTCGACCGCGGCCTGCGGCAGATCGCGTTCTTCGTGATCCCGTCCGTGGTCGCGTTCGTGGTGCTGGGGCGGACGCTGGTGGCCGCCCTCTACCAGACGGGCCGCTTCGGCGACGACGACACGCGCTACGTCTGGTACATCCTCGTGGGCTCGGCGGTGGGCCTCCTGGCCGCGACCCTGGGCCGGCTCTACTCGTCCGCCTTCTACGCGCTCCGCGATACGCGCACGCCGCTGCGGTTCGCGATCCTGCGCGTGATCCTCACGGGCGCGCTCGGATACCTCTTCGCCTTTCCGCTGCGCCCGGCCCTGGTGGCCGGCCTCGAGGCCGCGGGCGTGCCCTTGCCCCGGATCGCGGGCGGCACCCTCGGCCTGGGCGCCATCGGCCTCACCGCGTCGGCGGGGCTGGCGGGCTGGGTCGAGTTCCTCCTGCTGCGGAGGGCGCTCGGATCCAAGATCGGCCGCGTCCAGCTCGCGGCAGGTTTCCAGCTCCGCCTCTGGGCCTCGGCGGTCGTCGCGGCGGCGCTGGCCCTCGGAGCGGATCGCCTCTTCGCGCCGTTCGCGGCGGGCCGGGGGCTGCTCGCCCATCCCATCTCGGCCGCGGCGGTGGTGCTCGGAGTGTACGGCGCCGGGTACTTCCTGGGCGCGATCCTCGCGGGCGTGCCCGAAGCGAAGCGGACGCTGGGACGGCTCCTGTAGAATCGATCGACGTGAGCGTCCCCCGCCGCATCGCCTGGGGCTTCGCGGCGGCCTTGTTGCTGCCCGCTCCCGCCGCCCTCTCCGCCGACTGCGGACCCACCGCCTACGACTGTGCGGTCTTCCACGTCGGGCGCCACGACTTCGCCGCCGCGATCCAGGAGCTCGACCGGCAGCTCGCGTCCGCTCCGCGCGACCTCAAGGCCCTGAACCTGTACGGCATCGCCCTCACGGGGGCGGGCCGGCGCGACGCGGCCAACGCGCGCTTCCGCGAGGCCCTGGCCCTGGATCCCGCGTTCGTCCCGGCCCTCAAGAACCTCGGCGTCAACGAATACGACGCCGGCCGCTACGCGGACGCGCGCGCCCACTTCACCCAGGCGCTCCAGCTCGCGCCCGCGGACGAGATCGCGCACCTCTACCTGGCCGAGCTCGACTACCGCGCGAAGAAGACGGCCGCGGCCCTCGCGCATTACGAGAAGACGGGAGCCCGGTTCACCCAGAACCCGGTCTGGACCGCGCACTACGGCGCCGCGCTGCTCGCCGCCGGCCGGACCCGGGAGGCGGCGGCCGTCCTCGACCGCATCTCTCCCCCGGACCCGGTGGGCTGGTTCGAGGCGGGCGTGGCGCTCGGGCAGGCGGGCGCGCACGCGCAGGCGGCGCGGATGTTCGCCGCCGCGCGCAAGGGCTACAAGGACCCGTATGTGCCCGGGTACAACGAGGCCCTGATGCGCATCGAGGCCGGCGACGACGCGGGGGCCATCCGCGTGGCCCAGGAGCTCATCACGGAAGGAAGGGCCACCGCCGAGCTGTACAACCTCGCCTCGCGCGCCCTCGTCGGCGCCGGACGCATCGAGGAGGCCTACGACGCGCTGCGCCAGGCCACCCGGCTGCAGCCGAAAGCGGCGGAGAACTACGTGGACCTCGCGACCATCTGCGTCGAGCACGACAACTTCGACCTCGGTCTCGAGATCGTCGACATCGGCCTCGGCGAGCTCCCGGACTCCTGGGTCCTTCGGCTGCAGCGCGGCGTCCTCCTCGCGATGAAGGGCCTCATGACGGACGCGGAGAAGGAGTTCGAGACGGCGCGGCGTCTGGCCCCGGCGCAGGCCGTCCCCTACGCGGCGCTGGGGATGGTCTGGATCCAGGGCGGGCAGACGGAGAAAGCGGTCGAGGTGCTGCGGGCGGAGCTGCCGCGCCGCAAGGACCATGTCGTCCCCTACATCTTCGCGGTGGCCCTGCTCCGCTCGGGCGTGGAAGCGGCTTCCCCCGCGGCCGCGGAAGCGGTGAGCGCGTTGCGCGCCTCGATCCGCGCCGACCCTTCCTTCGCGCCCGCCCACGCGGAGCTCGGGCGCCTGCTCCTCAAGCGGGACGAGCTGGAGGCGGCCATCCAGGAGCTGGAGAAGGCGTCCACCCTCGACCCCGCCAGCACGCCCGCGCTGTACGCGCTGTCCCAGGCCTACCGCAAGAAGGGCGACACCGCGCGCGCACAGGCGCTGCTGTCGCGGGTCAGCACGCTCAACGCGAAGGAGCGCGGCGACGACCCCGACGGAGAGCTCCGCCGTGCGGTGGTGCGGATCGTCCGGGAAGGCACGACGGCCCCGCGGAAACCGCCCGCGGAGCAGTAGTGACCTCCTTCCTCCTCTGCCTCGCCCTCGCCCAGGGTCCCGCCGCGGCGCATCGCGACCGCGGCCTCGCGCTCCTGCAGAAGGGGGACATCGCGGCCGCCTTGCCCGAGCTGCGGGCGGCGGTGGCGGCCGACCCCGCCGATGCCGTGGCCCGGGACTCCTTCGGCGTGGCCCTCGGCGAGTCCGGACAGCCGGAGGCGGCGGAGGCCGCGTTCCGCGAAGCGATCCGGCTCGATCCGAGACGGAGCGAAGCGTACTTCCATCTGGGCGCGATCCTCGACCGTCTCGGCCGCGGCCGGGAGGCCGTGGCCGCCTTCGAGTCCGCGCGGAGACTCGACCCCGATTCCGTGGACGCGTCCTACGGCCTGAGCATCGTCTCCGCGAAAGGGGGCGACGTGGACGGGGCGATCCAGCTCCTGCGCGAGGTCACGGCCCGCGCGCCCCGCCGCGCCGATGCCCACTACGACCTCGGTCTCCACCTCTGGAACCGCTACCGCGCCGGGCGCGGCCTGCGTCAGCACGCGGACCTGGACGAAGCCGAGCGCGCGCTGCGCGCGGCGGCGGAGCTGGAACCGTCGCGCGCGCGGCCACACCTGGCCCTCGGCCAGTTCCTGGCCGAGCGGCAGCGCCTGGACGACGCGGTCGCGGAGCTGCGCCAGGCGGCGAAGCTGGCCCCGGGAGATCCCGCCTATGCCTACGACCTGGGCCTCGCTCTTCGGATGCAGGGCGACCTCGAAGGGGCGGAGACGCAGCTGCGCACCGCCGTCGCCGGCAACCCGAAACACGCAGAGGCCCGGCGCGCGCTCGGCCTCATCCTGCGCCAGAAGGGCGACCTCGAGGGAGCGGCGGCCGAGCTGCGTGCTTCCGTGGCGGAGGCGCCGCGCGACGCGCAAGGCCACAACGTGCTCGGGACCGTGCTCCTCAAGCTGGAGGACGTGGACGGCGCGGTCCAGGAGTTCCGTCTGGCCGTCCAGCTCGAGCCGCGTCTGGTCGAGGCCCAGGTCAACCTGGCCCAGGCCTTGATGAAGACGGGACGAGGGCAGGAGGCCCGCGTGACCCTGGCCGAGGTGCAGGAGCTCAAGCAACAGGACGCGGCACGATCGCGCGCGATGATCCTGGTCGAGATGGCCTCCAAGCAGACGGGCCGGGGCGAGGCGGCCGCCGCCGTCACCAGCTTGCGCGAGGCGGTTTCCGCCTCTCCCGATTTCGCGGAGGCCCAGTACCAGCTCGGGCTGGCCCTGCAGCGCGGGCCGGCCGCGGCCGCGGAGGCGCGAGCGGCGGAAGACGCGCTGCTGGCCGCGGTGAAGCTCGATCCCAGCCACGCGGCCGCGCGCTACGAATGGGCGCGGCTCCTGGCCGCGCGCGGGGACCTGGTGGCGGCGGCCGACCAGGTGCGTCGCGCGGTCGAGCTGCAGCCGAGCCTCGTGGCCGCGCGCCGGGAGCGGGCCCGCCTCGCGCTGGCCACGCACGACGGCGCGACCGCGGTGGAGGAGCTGCAGTCCGCCCTGGCCTGGGCCCCCGCCGATGCCCGGACGCGTTACGAGCTCGCGGCCGCCCTCAAGGCGACGGGCGACGCGGCGGGAGCGGTGCGCGAGCTGGCGCGGGCGCGGACGCTCGACCCCCGGCTCCCCGCCGTCCTGCCTTGACACGGGCGCGGGCTAGAATGGCGCCCGCAGTCTTGGTGAAACCTCCCGTCCATTCGCTCGCCGTAGTCCTTGTCCTCCTGGCCGCGCTGGCCTGCGACAAGAAGCGGAACGAGACCGTCGTCAAGCAGGCCGGCAGCAAGGTGGGGGAGGCTCTCACCGAGTTCGCGTCCGGGGTCAGCAAGGGCGTGGACACCAAGATGGTGGTGGCGGTGGAGCTCTCGGCGGCGGTCGCGGCCAAGGGCCTCTCACGCACGGTGGCCAAGTCCCTGGGCATGGACGGGACGGACAAGGGCTTCTCGACCTACATGGTCTCCAAGGAGCCCTTCCGCGGCACCCTGGTCGCGCGCGCTCTCGGCGGCTCCGGGGAAGAGATCGGGCGCGCCCGCCAGGGCGTCTCCTTCGCGCGCGACGACGCGAAGTACGTGACCTTCAAGTTCCAGCCCGAGATGGACACCGGCCTCGTCGCGAAATACGTCATCGACCTCGGCAAGTAGCTCCGCTCAGGGCCGCGCGGCCACGATCCGGATCCGGTGGTCCGTGAACTCGTGGAACATGCCGGGCGCCTCGTATTTCGGCATGTGGCAGCTCACGCAGCTCTCGCGGGCGACCGGGCAGGCGCGGCCGGGATGGTCCTTCGTGGGCGGCGCCGCCGCGACCGAGGGCGGGGCGGCCTGCACGTGGCAGCTCAGGCAGCGCGTGTCGTAGGACGCGGCCTCGCGCACCAGCGGCACGTGCGGATCGTGGCAGGCCACGCAGGTGATCCGCGCGTCGCCCGCGCCCCAGCACTTGCTGGACTGCAGGCGGTTGGGCTGGGACCGGAGGGCGGCGATGCCCTGCTCGCGGGCGAGCTTCACGTCCCAGAACGTCGCGTGGCAGGCGCCGCAGAAGTCGACGGAGGCGGCCGGGTCCAGCTTCGCCGGGTTCAGGATCGCGTCCAGGGCGGGCCCGAGCCTCTTCTGCTCGAGGGCCTCGACGTGCTTGCGGCCGGGCCCGTGGCAGGCCTCGCAGGTGATGCCCGCGATCATCCCCTTCGTGTCGAAGACGCCGGCCGCGGTGGAAGCCGTGTTGTGGCAGGCGAAGCAGCGGCGCGCCTCCGCGTCGGGAATGGGCCGCCCCATCGCTTCCGCGATGTCTTTCGGGGCCTCGATCGCGCGCGCGGGCGTGAAGTCGCCGCCGTGCCCCGCGAAGTAGCTGAGGCGCCCCTCCTGCCAGGCGCCGTCCTTCTCGTAGAGGTACGTCTGGCCGACCTTGCCCGCGCCGAAGGCCCAGGCCAGCGGCGTGGACGACGACGTCCCATCGGGCGCGGTCACGATGTAGAGGCTCCGGCCGCCGCGGGTCTGGATCTCGTAGGCGTGCGTGCGGGAGCGGAAGCGCAGCTCCGGGTTGTCCCGCAGCGTGGACGCTTCGGCCGGCGTCATGGCCGTGTGCGCCATGGACGTGCCGCCCTGCGACTGCGCGTGCGACGCGTGGCAGCGCGCGCAGGCGGCGGGTCCGAGGAAGTCCGCGCGCGCGGGCGAGGGCTGCGTCGGCCAGAACCCCGGGCCCTGGATGCGGTCCGCCGTCGCCATCTGCGCCCAGACCGCGGCCGACGCGGCCAGGAGGGCCGCGCTCGCCGCGAGCAGGGTGCGCAGGGTCATGGGCGTGGCGACGCCGGTCGAGTGGGAGCGGGAGCGGGCGTGCCCGTTCCCTGCTCGAGGACGACGATCCGATTGGCCGCACCAGCCGGGAACACCTCGCGGCCGCCGCCCGGCCAGGCCACCTCGATGTGGTCGTAGCGCGCGTCATCGGCGAGGCCGAAGTGCAGGCGCGCGTCGTTCTGCGAGACGTAGCTCGAGCCCGTCTGGACTTCGCCGGAGACGCGGCGCCCGCCCACGGACACGACCACGCGCGCGCCCACCGCGTCGCGGTTGCACTTCGTGCCGCGCAGCCGCACGAGCAGCCAGTTCTTCCGCGGGCCGAAGTTCTTGAGCAGGCTCGGGGACGCGCCCAGGTTGCTCACCACCACCTCCAGCGAGCCGTCGTTGTCGAGGTCGGCCGCGGCCGACCCGCGCGACGACCGCGCCTCGTCGATCGCGGGACCGGAGGTGGCCGAGATGTCCTTGAACTTCCCGCCGCCCACGTTCCAGTACAGGAGACGCGGCTGGTGGAAGCGCAGGCCCGGCGTCTTCTCGACCTCGGGGTAGACGTGGCCGTTGATCATGAGCAGGTCCTTGCGGCCGTCGTGGTCTACGTCGAGGAGGTGCACGCCCCAGCCCACGTAGTCCATGTAGCCGCCCAGGCCGGACTCGAAGACCTTGTCCTCGAAGGTGCCGTCACCAT
>Ga0075425_100006783_pt1 | contig 12047 bp, 10 predicted proteins | sample SoiMethybrSBSTD4_FD_75300 | JGI IMG/M metagenome (GOLD analysis project Ga0075425, IMG submission 75300) | Bulk soil microbial communities from a Populus tree surrounding site in Tennessee, USA - Soil MetaG P. TD hybrid SBSTD4 | ecosystem: Environmental > Terrestrial > Soil > Tree plantation...
CGTGCGGCTTGAGTGGAGATCAATTCGACATTCTGTTTCAGATTCGTTTGCCGAGAATTCTTTTGGCTGCGGCAGTCGGTGGTTCGCTTGCGACGGCGGGCGCCGGCTATCAGGCGTTGCTGCGCAATCCGCTCGCCGAACCTTATCTGTTGGGAATATCAAACGGCGCTGCGGTCGGAACAATGGTGGCGCTGATCTTCTTCGGCTCGAATGAGTGGATGCGGCCTTTAGTGGCCTTTAGTGGGGCGCTGGTCGCGACATTTGCGGTGTACAGACTCGCACGCGGACGTGCCGGTGCAACGCCGGAGCGTTTGATACTTGCAGGTGTAATCGTCACCACATTTCTTTCGTCGGTGATCGTTTTTGTCACGACGTTGATGGACGCGACGAGAATCCGTTCATTCACGTTTTGGCTGCTGGGGGATCTTTCGGGAACGAGCAAATCGCTACTTCCGGTCACGATAATGGTCACGGTTGCTGGTGCGCTGGCGTTAACGCTGCATGCGCGCTCGTTGAATCTGTTAATGCTCGGCGAGCGCGATGCATTCGACCTCGGAGTTGAAGTTGGACGTGTGCGGGTGGTGGTTTTTCTGGTGGCGAGTTTGTTGGTCGGAAGCTCAGTCGCGGCCAGCGGATCGGTGGGATATGTTGGTCTCGTGGTGCCGCATCTGGCAAGGCTTTCACTCGGCAGCGACAATCGCATCAGCATTCCTGCGGCGGCACTTGGTGGCGGGCTGTTTGTGATCGTTGCTGACACGGTGGCGCGCACGATCATCGCGCCGCGCGAACTGCCGGTTGGAGCGATCACTGCGCTCATCGGGGCGCCGTTGTTTATCTATTTGTTGAAGAGAGCTTAGCCACAAAGAGGCACAAGAAAAACACAAAAATCACATGTTAGAGGGTCGTAAGTTAACTGTTAGTTACGAGCATCGCGTTGCAGTGGCTGACGTGTCTCTAACGCTCAAGACCGGCGAGATAACCGGGATCATTGGACCAAACGGCGCAGGCAAATCGACTCTGCTTCGCGCGCTCAACGGGCAGCTTCGCCCGTCGTCAGGCACGATTCTGGTCAATGGCGAACCATTGGAGCGACTCAATCGAAGAAGCATTTCGAGACACATTGCCGTCGTGGCCCAGGAAGCGGAACTTCGCTTTCCGGTGACAGTGCTCGAGTTCGTACTCGGCGGTCGCTTCGCCTGGGCCACGAATGCTGGTTGGGGTTGGGAAACGGAACGCGATCTTGAGGTGGCCCAGGCTGTCCTGCGCGAAACTGAGTTAACGGAGCTGAGCGGTCGACTGATGAATGAGTTGTCAGGCGGCGAACGACAACGAGCATTGATGGCTCGTGCGCTTGCAACCGAAGCGCCGATTCTGCTGCTGGACGAGCCGACGGCGAATCTCGATCTTTCGCACCAGGCAACATTGCTGGCGTTGGTTCGGAATCGATGTGATCGGCAACGCGCGTCAGCCCTCGTTGTGACTCACGACATCAATCTGGCGGCACAGTTTGCAGACAATATTCTGTTGATGAAGGACGGAAAGACTGTTCATGCGGGAACGCCGGAGGAGGTGCTCAAGCCGCAAATACTCCAGGAAGTGTTTAATGTCAGAGTCTTGGTTGATGCCCACCCAATTACGGGTGGGCGACGCGTCACGCCGGTGCACGAAGCGTACCGGCCTCATTGAAAGCCGAGCGGCGTGCTGGAGCAGTTTACGGGGCAGGAACAACGCGTTCGTGCTCCCGTCAACTGCTCCTGCTTTTGAGGTTCAGGCTGCAAGGGTTGAGAGATCGGGGACGCGAGTGCGCCACTTACGGAGCTCGCCCTTGCAACCTGAAAACGAGACTAGTCGACTCGCTTGGTAAACAAACCGCCGACAAGAAAGATCACGCCGAGCAGAATGTGAATGCCATGATCTGCCTGGCCCAGATGAAGTGGCCCGACCATCCACATTTTGTCAGCGCCGGTGCCGAGTGCCATGCCAAGAATCCCGAGCGCAAGATAAACGACACCGAAGACCAGACAAAAGATTTTTGCTCCGGACAAAGTCCCTGCAAAACCGAAATAGAGCGCGATTGCCCCCGAGACGATGTGAACTACGTTATGTATCGGCGAAAGGTGGGCATTTAGCAGATTAGGACTAACAAATCCAATAACACCCACGAGCAAAAAGAGGACTCCCAAAATCTTACAAACCGTCTTTGCCATTCTCACTCGCTCCTCTGTGAAATGTTTGGAACCGAGCGGCGCTTGCGCCAGGTCTAAGACAGGCGTCCGCGTTTCAATAAGCTCCGTTGGTTTCTTTTTGGTGCGCCGCATGTATACCAGAGAGACGAGCCAGTTGCAAAGAGTTTTTAGCCACGGATTTCACGGATAAATGCGGATCCGATCCGTGTTTATCTGTGGCTTTGCCGTATACTATGGCCAAAGCTTCAAGAAATGCGAGGTTTGAGCCATGGGTTTAAGTAGAATTTTCTTTGCTGCGCTGTTTCTGTCCTTAACGGTATCTGCCGTTAACGCCTACACGATCGTCATGCGTGATGGGCGCCGTGTCGAGATTCCAAACGAATTCACCGTCACAAACTCAACCCTGACCTACGGGGTCAGTAAGGGCTTTCAGATAACGATTCAACTAAACACAGTGAACATTCCGGCGACTGAGCGCGCGAATGGCGAAGCGCAAGGGTCGTTTCTGAGAAAAGCAAATACGCCGAAGGCTGCTGTTCAGCCCGCTCCGCAGACTCGCCGTGCGAGTGCGGAGCGCTCAGTGACGAATGCGGATCTCGAGAAATACCGCCGCGCCCGTGTTGAGAGTGAAAAAGACCGCGTGCAATTAGGCCTGCCCTCGTTGGAAGAGCGACAGAAAGAGGTCGCGGCAATTGAAGACCGGACGGTGGAACAGGTGCGCAACATGCGCGCGCAGGAGGAGGCTTACTGGCGTAGTCGCGCGGAAGCATTTCGAGCTGAGATGGCAGCCAACGAGGCGCTGATCCAGCCCTTGCGTCAGCGTCCGGAGGAGTTCCCCTTGTCATATTTATTTGGTGGCTTCCCTGGGTTTTTCCCTCTTGACGGTGTAGGTTTTGGGATCACCGCTGGCCACTTCAACCGGTTCAGACGGTTTCCGCCTTCACCGTTTGGCCCGGTTTTTTCGACGCCGATACCCGCACCGTTTTCCGGGTTTCTGGCGACGCCGATTACTCCTTTTCCAACATTTCCGTTCACGCCGGTGTTTAGAGGCCGTCTACCGATTAATCCCCGGCCCATTCACCCGGGACGCGGATCACACAGATGACCTGGGAAACAATCATTGGCCTTGAGATCCATGCTCAACTGAGCACGGAATCGAAGATCTTCTGCGGCTGCGCCACTCGTTTTGGCGACGAGCCCAACGCGAATACCTGTCCGACGTGTCTCGGTTTACCCGGAGCACTGCCGGTGTTGAATCGGCGTGCCGTCGAGCTTGGAGCACGCGCTGCGCTCTCGCTTGGATTGCATATCAATCACCAGTCGATCTTCGCGCGCAAAAACTACTTCTATCCGGATCTGCCAAAGGGTTATCAGATCTCGCAATATGATCAGCCTTTCTCCGCAAATGGCGACCTCGAAATCATGACCGCCGAGCGGGACGAGGCCGGCCATCCGATCGAGTGGCGTGCGAAGAAGATTCGCATCACGAGACTGCACCTCGAAGAGGACGCCGGTAAAAACGTGCACGAGGGTCTGCCCGATGTCGATCGTTATTCCTACATCGATCTCAATCGCGCCGGCGTTCCGCTGGCTGAGATCGTTACCGAACCAGATTTTCGTTCGTCGTGGGAAGCTTACGACTACGTCAATCACGTGCGGCGCGCGCTGCAATGGGTAGGAGCGTCGGAAGCCGACATGGAGAAGGGCAATCTTCGTTGCGAAGCAAACGTATCAGTTAGACGCGTTGGCGACGACAAATTCGGCACGAAGGTCGAGTTGAAAAACTTGAACTCCGTTCGCTTCATGCAACGCGCAATCGAGTTTGAAGTCAAAAGACATATTCAGGTGCTCGAATCAGGCGGGCGCCTGACCCAGGAGACTCGACTTTGGGACGAGCGTGCCATGGAAACGCGCGTGATGCGCTCGAAAGAAGAAGCGCACGACTATCGCTATTTCCCCGAACCCGATCTGCCGCCGTTGATCGTGTCGCCGGAGTTTGTGGAGCAAGTGCGACAAAGCCTGCCTGAATTGCCGGAGCAACGCAGGAAGCGTTTTTCTGAGCAGTACGGTTTGAGTTATGCCGACGCGTCGCAATTGGTTTCAGAACGCTCGCTGGCCGATTATTACGAAGCGGCAGCGGCAGCTTCGGGAAATCCACGTGCTACGGCAAACTGGATCAGATCCGAGTTGTTGCGTGAACTCGAACTGGCTGGGGTTTCCGCTGCCAAATCGCCCGTCTCGCCTCAGGATCTGGGCGCGCTGGTGCGTCTGATTGACGAGGAGAAGATCAGCGGTAAACAAGGGAAAGATGTGCTCGTCGAGATGTTCAAGACGGGAAAATCGGCCCAGACAATCATCGAGGAACAAGGCTTGGTCCAATTGAGTGATACTGGTGAGATCGATGATCTAATAGACAACGTGATAGCCGCGAACCCGGCGCAACTCGCAAGCTATCGCTCCGGTAAGGAAGCCCTGTTTGGTTTCTTTGTGGGCCAGGTAATCAAGGCTTCAAAGGGAAAAGCAAATCCCAAAGTCGTCAACGAACGACTCCGCGCAAAGTTACAAGCCTGAGTTTTGTTCTTTTGTGCCTCTTTGTGGCGAAAAAGATTCAGATGGATCTAAACGGCAAAACAGCTATCGTTACCGGTGGCACACGCGGCATAGGACGCGCGATTGCCGAATCACTTGTCAGCGCCGGAGCGCGCGTTGCAATCACCGCTCGTGATGAGCAAGAGCTTTCCAACACAGTCTCCCGGCTCAATCAAATCAGATCCGGCGCAGCCGCAGCATACGTCTGCGATGTGCGCGACTACGAGCAGGTCAAGTCAGTGTTTGCGAACATCGCCCGCGATTTTGGCGGTGTCGATATTCTCGTAAACAACGCCGGCATCGGGATATTCAAGTCTGTGGAGTCGACGACGGCTGACGAGTTTCGCGCTGTGCTGGAGACGAACGTGTTCGGCGTCTTCTACTGTTGTCACGAAGCGATTCCGTTGATGAAGCGACGTGGTGGTGGTTACATCATCAACATCTCCTCATTGGCCGGTACGAACGCACATCCGGAGATGGCCGCCTACAACGCTTCGAAGTTTGGCTTGAACGGTTTCAGCGAGGCATTGATGCAGGAAGTCAGGCACGACGGCATTAAGGTGAGTTACATCATGCCCGGATCAGTCAACACCGAATTTGGCGGCGACGAGCCGAGCGATCGGAAGAGCTGGCAGCTTCAACCCACGGACATCGCTCGCGTGGTGATGGATCTGCTGGCGTATCCGGATCGCAGTCTTCCGAGCCGCGTCGAGATCCGGCCTTCCAGACCTCCGAAGAAGTAGAGACAGGATTTCTGGGCGCCTCCTTGGAGTGCGCCGACTTGTCGGCGCTTTGGCCAAAGCGGTGCCAAGGCACCGCACTCCAAGGAGGCGCAAATGCGAGCGGTTGTACAAAGAGTGACGCGTGCGAGCGTCACGATTGACGAACAGATCGTCGGCGAGATCGGAAACGGTCTCGTCGTTTTGTTGGGCATTGCTCGTGACGACACGAAAGAGGATGCCGATTACCTCGCGCCGAAGATCGTCGCGCTGCGGATCTTCGACGATGCTGAAGGGCGAATGAACGTTTCAGTGAAGGAGGTCGGCGGCGGATTGTTAGTGGTCTCGCAGTTTACGTTGTATGGCGACGTGCGACGCGGACTCCGTCCCTCGTGGAGTGACGCCGCGCCGCCGGAAGTAGCCGAGCCTTTGTATGATTACTTTGTCGAAAGCAGTCGAAAGCTGCTCGGGCGAGTTGAGACAGGTAGCTTCCGCAAGATGATGCAGGTGGAACTAGTCAATGACGGTCCGGTAACGATCCTGCTCGACAGCCGGCGACAGTTCTAAATCATGTTCTCTGAAGCTTTTGAGTTTTCGTCAAGCTCGTAACGATCGCGATCGCGTTTTTCGATCTTGTCGATGAACTCGAGTTCCTCATTATCTTCATAGCTCACGCCGACCGCCGATGCGTTTTCTTCTACCAGCGATTGATCGGGCGTTGGGTTGTCACCGGCAACAGTTTCCGAGCCACTGTCGTTAACGTCTTCCCACGCGGCATCCAAATCACCACCCGCGTCGCGCGGAGAAGCGGCGGTGTTGTTGCGGAGTCGATGAGCCAGCAAGTCAGGATCCTTGGGTGCGCGAGAAATTTCCTGTTCCATGAATTCCTCGATCTCCGGATCAGGTACGTAATCCGGATCGTTGGCCAAATACTCGAAGTCGTCGCCACGTTTCTTCGCCATACAAATCTCCTTGCCTTTTCTCAAGCAGTCAGAATTGTTTGGGGGAAGCTAGTGCAAACTATACTCAATACCGTGCTAATCGCGAAATGGAGCCACGGATTTTGCGGATAAATGCGGATTTATCCGTCTTCATCCGCGAAAATCCGCGGCTCGCACTGGTTGACGATTGCTAACACCGACCTTACACTTCAATTTGAACCACAACAATCTGAGTTTGAGCATCACTATGCCAGATAGCCTGTTTGATTCTTTGCAAACTTTCTCCTCCGATTCTGGCCCCGTCGGACAGTTCTATTCACTCCCACAACTCGAAAAGAATGGCGTAGGTCCAGTGTCACGACTGCCGCACAGCATCCGCGTTGTGCTCGAATCCGTATTGCGAAATTATGACGGCGAGAAGATCACCGAAGACGACGTGAAGGCGCTTGCCAACTGGCAACCGAATGGCAAGCGAGTCGAAGAGATCCCATTCATCGTCGCGCGCGTGTTGCTCCAGGACTTCACGGGCGTGCCACTACTCGTCGATCTGGCAGCGATGCGTTCCGCCGTTGCGCGTTTGGGAAAGAACACGAGCGTTATTGAACCGCTGGTGTCAGTCGATCTGGTGATCGATCACTCTGTTCAAGTCGACTTCTCCAGCACTCGCGATGCGTTTGAGAAAAACATGGAGATCGAGTTCAGGCGCAACCGATCTCGTTATCAGTTTTTGAAATGGGGCACACAGGCATTCGACGGATTCTGCGTCATTCCGCCGGGCATCGGCATCTGTCACCAGGTAAACCTCGAATACCTCGCGAAGAACGTCTGGGAAAAACAGGTCTACTTTCCTGACTCACTCGTCGGCACCGATTCACACACGACGATGATCAACGGCCTCGGCGTTGTTGGTTGGGGCGTCGGCGGGATTGAAGCTGAAGCGGCGATGTTGGGCCAGCCGGTTTACTTCTTAACTCCTGATGTTGTCGGTGTTCATCTGAGCGGAAGTTTGCGTGAAGGTGTTACGGCAACTGACCTCGTACTCCGCGTCACCGAGATGATGCGTCGTGCGAAGGTAGTCGGCAAGTTTGTCGAGTTTCATGGAGAAGGCGCGGCGAGTTTGTCAGTAACCGATCGCGCGACGATCGCAAACATGGCGCCGGAGTATGGCGCCACGATGGGCTTTTTCCCGGTCGATGAGGAGACGTGCGTCTATCTGCTCGCGACTGGTCGACCAAAAGAGCACGTCGAGATTGTGCGGCAGTACTACACGGCCCAGGGCATGTTTGGTATTCCGCGCCGAGGCGAATGCGACTACAGCGTGGTCCTCGATCTCGAGCTCGAGTCGATTGGACCGAGCGTAGCTGGTCCAAAACGACCGCAGGATCGAATCGAGCTCTCAGCGCTCAAAGCGCAATTCAACGAGTTGATGGTTAAGCCGGTGAGCGAAGGCGGTTACGGCAAAACAGAAGATGACCTCTGGACGCGTTATCACGTGAAGATTGGTGCTGACCGGCAGCGTGAAGCCGTTGGCGGCGGTGAGCAACGATCCGAAACCGTTCCGGCTGTCGCCGACAATCACTCGACCTACGTCAACACGAACGTCTGGACCGAGACCGAAATGGTCAACAACCGTCCAACTCCAGACCGCGTCGCTGAAATACCGGAGGACGAATTTCCCGCGGCCGATGAGCTCCTGGGCCATGGCGACGTTTTGATCGCTGCGATCACTTCGTGCACAAACACTTCGAATCCCAGCGTTATGCTGGCTGCCGGTTTACTTGCGAAGAAAGCTGTAGAAAGAGGACTGAGCGTCAATCCGAAGGTCAAGAATTCTTTGGCGCCAGGATCGAGAGTTGTCACCGAGTATCTCGAGCGCACCGGTCTCCAGCCTTACCTGAATGAGTTGGGCTTCAATTTGGTGGGCTATGGCTGCACGACCTGTATCGGTAACTCCGGACCACTCGATCCCGCCATCGAGCAGGTTGTTAGCGAACGCGATGTGGTCGCTGCTTCTGTTCTCTCCGGCAATCGAAACTTCGAGGCACGTGTGCATCAGAGCATCAAAGCAAACTTTCTGATGAGTCCGCCGCTCGTGGTTGCGTTTGCGATTGCCGGACGCGTCGATCTCGACATGTCGTCAGATCCGTTGGGCACTGACAGAGATGGTCAGGACGTTTATCTCAGGGACATTTGGCCCAGCATGGGTGAAATCAAAGAGTTGATGCGCGCGGCTTTTGATCCCGAAACATACAAACGTCTCTACAGCAACTTCGAAGAACAGAACCCGCTGTGGAACGATATTCCGAGTTCGACGGGAAACGTTTACGAGTGGGACCGCGAGTCAACTTACATTCGCGAGCCTCCTTACTTCGAAGACTTCCACAGCACACTCCAGCCGCTAACGGATGTGAAGGGCGCGCGATCGCTGGCGATCTTCGGCGATTCAGTGACTACCGACCACATAAGTCCCGCCGGCGCAATAAAACCGTCATCGCCTGCCGGCCTGTACTTGCAGGAACGCGACGTCGACATCAAAGACTTCAACAGCTACGGCGCGCGTCGAGGCAATCACGAAGTGATGGTGCGCGGGACGTTTGCCAACGTCCGTATCAAAAACCTGATGGTGCCGGGCGTTGAAGGTGGTGTCACGATTTATCACCCCGACGGCGAGCGAATGAGTATCTACGATGCCGCCATGCGATATCAGGCTGAAGGTGTGCCGCTCGTGATCATTGCTGGTCAGGAATACGGTACGGGAAGTTCGCGCGACTGGGCGGCAAAGGGAACGAGGCTGCTTGGAGTCAAAGCCGTAATCGCGCAGAGCTTTGAACGCATTCACCGGAGCAACCTGGTTGGAATGGGAGTGTTGCCTTGCCAGTTCCAGGAGGATACGAATGCGGCTTCGTTACGACTCGATGGCAGTGAGAGGTTTGATCTGCTGGGAATTGAAAAAGGCATCGAGCCGCGACAGGACATCACGCTCGTGATGCATCGTGCGAGCGGCGCGATCGAGGAGATCCCAATCACGCTTCGTATCGACACGCCGATCGAGGTTGATTATTACCATCACGGTGGGATTCTGCCGTATGTTCTGCGGCAACTATTGTTAGGGACGACGGAATTTTAGCCGCGGATTACGCGGATTTTGGACGGATCATGGTCAACAAATATCAACTTTTTATCGATGGGCAGTGGGTTGATTCGGAGTCGGGAAAGACTTTCAAGACGCCGAATCCTGCAACCGGCGAGACGCTTGCCGAAGTTGCTGAAGCGGACAAAGCCGATATTGACAAAGCAGTCGCGGCTGCGCGGCGAGCTTTCGAAGGGAAGTGGTCCAAGGTCAGCGCACGGGATCGCGGCAGGCTGCTGTACAAGCTCTCCCAACTCATCGAGCAACACTCAGCCGAGCTGGCGGAGTTGGAAACTGCCGACAACGGCAAGCCAATCAAGGAGTCGCTCTACATCGATTTGCCGCAGGTTGTTGAGAACTTCGAATACTTCGCGGGTTGGACCACGAAGATCGAAGGCGAAACGATTCCGGTGCCCGGCAGAATGTTCAACTACACGTTACGCGAACCAGTCGGGGTCTGCGGCCAGATAATTCCCTGGAACTTTCCGCTGTTGATGGCTGCATGGAAACTCGCGCCCGCGTTGGCGGCCGGCAATACCGTTGTTCTCAAGCCTGCGGAGCAGACTCCTGTAGCCGCGATGGAGCTCGCAAAGTTAATTCAGGAAGCGGGATTTCCCGAAGGTGTGGTGAACATTGTTCCGGGTTTTGGCGAAACTGCCGGAGCCGCGCTCGCCGCCCATCCCGGCATCGACAAAATTGCATTTACAGGTTCGACCGAGGTCGGAAAACTGATCGCCAAAGCTGCTGCTGACAACTTGACCAAGGTGTCGCTGGAGCTGGGTGGCAAGGCGCCGAATATCGTCTTCGCTGATTCCGACCTCGAGCAAGCGGTCGCCGGCGCGATGATGGGGATCTTCTACAACCAGGGACAGGTCTGCTGCGCGGGCTCAAGACTGTTCGTCGAAGAGTCAGTCAAAGATAACTTTCTTGCCAAGCTGTCCGAACGCGCTGCAAAGATTGCCGTCGGTGATCCGATGAACAAGGCGACGCAAATGGGACCGCAGGTCTCTGAAGAACAACTGAACCGGATCAAAGGTTACGTGGATATCGCGCGGCAAGAAGGCGCGGCCGTTGTCACAGGCGGTGAGTCGCCGCGGCTCGATGGTGCGTTCCAAAAAGGTTACTTCTTCAGTCCAACGATCTTTTCTGAAGTGAAGAACAGCATGCGCGTGGCCCAGGAGGAGATCTTTGGACCAGTCGTCTCGGTCATCAGCTTCAAAGACGAAGACGATTTGATCAAACAGGCGAACGACACGATCTACGGTCTGTCTGCCGGCATTTGGACGCGCGACATCACGCGCGCACATCGTTTTGCGAAAGAGATCAAGGCGGGTGTTGTTTGGATCAATACCTTCAACATGTTCAATGCAGCGTCTCCCTTTGGTGGTTACAAGCAGTCGGGCTACGGGCGCGAGATGGGACGCCACGCGCTTGAGCTGTACACGCAGGTGAAGAGCGTTTGGGTGGATTTGTCGGGCCGGCCCATTGGCTGGTTTGGCAAGTAAATTTAGCCACAAAGAGGCACAAGATTTACAAAATGGTCTATACCTTGTGCTGTTTGTGCGTCTTGCGGGAGTGCCGTGCTATCATTTGGTCCTCTCCCGAAAATGAACGCCACATTTAAGGAGACACCAATGTTAGTCTTGAAAAAGGTCGTTATTTTCGCGGTTCTAATCGCTGGCACGCTACTACTCACCGCTTGCCCCACCCAAACAAACATCGCACGAATAAATGCCAATCCGGATCGCTATCGCGGTAAAGAGGTGGGAATCGTGGGCACTGTTACTAACAGTTACGGAGCGATGGGAACCGGCGCTTACGAGATCGACGATGGCACCGGAAGAATTTGGGTCGCGACCAGGCGCGGTGTTCCCGCGCGCGGTTCGCGTGTCGGCGCGAAAGGATACGTGCATAACGGATTCACCTTCGGCGGTCGCAGCTACGGAACCGTGGTGGAAGAAACCGATCGGCGTACGCGAGGTAGGTAGTAAAAGAATTTCCCGCAAAGGCGCAAAGACGCGAAGAAAAAATAAGCCTTTGCTTGCTTCCTTTGCGTCTTTACGCCTTTGCGGGAAAATTTCATGAGCCGTGACATTGTTGATGATCTGGACCAGGAGTTCGCGAGCTTAATCACCAGTCTCAAGGATCTCGCCAGCTCAGTTCCGCGGGACCTCCTCTACCGCAATCCACCGGCCGTCAGCATCGGTGAAAATATTCTTCGCAGTGCCGCCGCAATCGAGCAGACTTGCGGCGGCCTCGCGACCAATCTCTGGGACGATCCCTTCGAATGGACACTCCCGGAAACCCTGTCGAGTCCCGAACTGGTTGTCGACTATTTGTCGGAAGTTGACCTTGCACGGCAACGAGCGTTCAATTGCATACGCGACGATACTGCTTTAAGCAAATACATTTCAGTCCCTTCAGGCGAGCCACGCCCTCTTGTTAGTTTGTTGCTTGAGACACTCGTTAACGCGGGCGATTA
>Ga0075425_100006784_pt1 | contig 12044 bp, 9 predicted proteins | sample SoiMethybrSBSTD4_FD_75300 | JGI IMG/M metagenome (GOLD analysis project Ga0075425, IMG submission 75300) | Bulk soil microbial communities from a Populus tree surrounding site in Tennessee, USA - Soil MetaG P. TD hybrid SBSTD4 | ecosystem: Environmental > Terrestrial > Soil > Tree plantation...
TGTCGCGATCCGCCGACGTCGTGGACATCGAGGTCGAACACGATGGGTATGCATGGTTGCCGGGTCACCCGTTGCATCGTAGACGAATCTCCACGCAACCTGGTTTTCTTCGGGTAACCGACCAGGTTCTCGGCGGAGAGCACGCCGCCATCTCGCGCCTCCGGCTCGGCTCGGACGCGAAGGGCCGTATCGAAGTGCACGGCTCGCACCACCCGGTTGCGACCTCAGGCGTCTGGTACCCGAACTTCGGCGATCCACATGATGCGGTGTTGTTCGCGCAGCCGGTTCGCGCCCCGGAAGCCGCCACATGGCAGATCACATGGCATCCCTGATGAGCCGCGAGAAACCTGCCAAGTTGCGGTGTCGTTTGCTACCGTGTGACCGCCACCTCGAAAGGGCGAAAATTCTTGCGCCAGATTTCACAAAACTATCGAACGGGTGAGCTTGCCATCGTCGAGGTCGCTCCGCCGCGGGCACCTGCAGGGGGCATCCTCGTCCATACGATCGCATCACTTATCTCTGCGGGCACGGAGCGAATGATCGTCGATCTCGCCAAGAAGAACCTCATCGAGAAGGCCCGCGAACGACCCGACCTCGTGAAGAAGGTCATCGACAAGGCACGGCGAGAAGGAGCTCTCGCCGCACTCGACGCCGTCCGCTCGAAGCTCGACAACCCGATACCTCTCGGCTATTCGCTCGCCGGCATCGTCGAAGAGGTAGGGCGCGACGCGAAGGGTTTCGCTCGCGGCGATCGTGTTGCGTGCGCGGGGGCCGGGTACGCCAACCACGCCGAGATGAATGCCGTTCCGCAGAACCTGGCCGTACGAGTGCCGGACGGCGTCTCGGACGAGGAAGCGTCGTTCGTCACCGTGGGTGCGATCGCGCTTCACGGTGTACGTCTCGTGTCCCCGGCTCTGGGCCACGTGATCGCCGTCATCGGGCTCGGGCTCCTGGGGCAGCTCGTGGTGTCATTCCTCGTTGCCCAAGGGTGCGACGTCGTCGGCATCGATACCGATCGCACCAAGGTCAACCTTGCGATCGCGCGGGGAGCCGTCGCGGGAGGCGTGCCCGGCGACGATTGCGTGGAAATGCTGAGAGGTGTGTCGCACGGACACGGCGCCGATGCGGTCATCATAGCGGCTGCGTCTCCGACCAACGAGCCTTTGGTGCTGGCGGGTGACATCGCGCGCGATCGCGCAACCGTGTCGATTATCGGGCTGGTGCGCATCGAAATCCCGAGGAAGAGCTACTTCGAAAAGGAGCTTTCTGTCGTCGTCTCTCGAAGCTACGGGCCGGGACGTTATGATCAGGACTACGAGGAGCGCGGGCGCGACTACCCGGTGGGCTACGTGCGATGGACCGAGCGGCGAAACCTGGAGGCCGTCCTCGGGGCCATCGCGAGGAAGAGACTCGACGTCAGGAGTCTCATTACGCATCGGTTCGCGTTCGAAAACGCCACCGACGCTTATGCTCTCATCTCCGGAGAGAGCCGAGAGCCGCACCTCGGAATCGTCCTTACTTATCCATCGAAACTGAACGGGTCTTCTGTTGCTCCCGCCGTGTCGAGGCGGATCCGCGAAGTACCTCCCGCGAGCTCGGGGGGAACACTCGGAATCGGGTTGCTCGGCACCGGGTCCTTTGCAACATCGGTGCTGCTGCCGAACCTCACCAAGGTGACGGGGGCTCGCCTCGTGGCCACCGCTTCTGGCCGAGGCCTATCGGCTCAGCACGCCGCGGGGCGATATGGCGCTCGCGTCGCAGCGGACCTGGACGAATTGATTGGCGACCCGACCGTGAACGCGATCGTGATCTCGACTCGACACGACTCGCACGCGTCACAGGCTGCGAGAGCTCTCGCAGCCGGCAAGGACGTGTTCCTGGAGAAACCGGCGGCGATCGACGAAGATCAGCTCCGAATGCTCCGAGAAGCCGTCGAGCGATCGGGGAGGCGCATCCAGGTCGGCTACAACCGACGGTTCGCGCCATTTGCCCGCGCGGTCAACGAAGCCTTCGAGGGTCGTAAGTCGGGTCTGGTCATGCAGGCCCGGATCAATGCGGGACGCATTGCCGCGGGCAACTGGATTCTCGATCCGCGGGAGGGAGGCGGACGGGTCATCGGCGAGGTGTGTCACTTCGTCGATCTCCTCTCGTATTGGGCGGGCGCGAAGCCCCTGCGGATCACCGCGCACGCGATCGGCACCGACGCCGCTTACGCTCCCGACGACAACCTGGTCATCGGCCTCGCGTTTGCCGACGGGAGCGTCGGGACCATCCTGTACAGCTCGATGGGCGATCCCTCGATCGGCAAGGAGACCTACGAGATTTTCGGCGACGGTAGGGTTGCGCGCATCGACGACTGGCGCTCGCTTTTCGTCACGATCAACGGTCGTACCCGAAAGACACGCTCGCTGCGAGCCGACAAAGGCCACGCTGCCGAGCTCGTCGAGTTCGTGCGTGCGTGCACGGATGGGCGCCCGAGTCCCATCCCTTGGGAGAGCATCGAAGCTACTACGCGAGCTACGTTCGCGATCGAGAAAGCCAGAATCCAAGGAGCGCTTATCGAGCTGTAGACCGGAAGATAAAATTGTGCGATCCGAAGTCCTGTCGCCGGTCGCGAATCCAGCGGCTCACGTCGTCAATGCCAATCGATCGTTCGGGTCGAATCGTAGACGCCTCGTAACCAGAGCGCCAAAACAGTTCGAACACGTCGCGGAAGTTGGGGTGCATCGAGGTCGGATGATGTTCGGTGAGGCAGACTTCGACGAGAAACGTCGGCCAGGGGCGGCGGGCCAATGTGGCACTCGCCCCGCGAAGAAGGTCGTACTCCGCACCTTCGACGTCGATCTTGACGAACAGCCGCGACCCACCAAAGCGATTGCCGAGAAGGTGGTCGAGCGTAGAGACTGGAATCTGAGATCGGTACGCGGTCGTCGAATCGGCCCATCCGCTGACGAGCGACGCGCCTGTTCCGCCACCGAAGATGGGGACAAGACCGGGCTGGGATGCAAGGCCGAGCGGGAAGACCTCGGTGTCGCTCCAGCCGTTGATCAGAAGATTGTTGTATAGGAATTTCAGATTGTCCGGGAGCGGTTCGATGGCAACCACGAACTTGCCCAACTTCCTCGCAAGGCAGGAATAGAAACCGATGTTGGCTCCGACGTCCACGAAGACGTCGAATTCGCTCAGGTGATCCATCAAATAGGCGGATTCTTCCGGCTCGAACGAGCCATTCGCCATGTCGTCTCGTCCGGCCAACTTGAAGCCGAAGGGGGTATCTACCGGGCTGACGTTCGATCGAAGCTCGTCCCTAATCGCCCGATACAGCGCAGCAGCTCTCGGGAACTGCTCGACGTAAGGCCTGAGCTTGCGCAGCACGACTGGCGGACGTTAGCTCCGTTGGGATCTTGGGTCAAACGAGCGGATCAATCTCGTTCGGTGTTCGTCGGGAACCGAACATTCAGCTTCATCGGCGTCGAGGCATACGGGCTCGTAGGCGTGCACACGACGTTGCAGGCCATGTTCAGCCTGCTCGATCTCGGGCTCGGGGGCGCGATGATGCGGGAGATCGCCAGCCTGTCCGTCGAACCGGACGCCGGGCCCAAGATGCGCCGCCTCGTTCGCACGTTGGAGGGCGTGTACTGGGTCATCGGCATCGTCGTCGGCATCATCACGAACCAGACCTTCGTTGAAAGGAAACGACGGCTCCTCCCGAACGAACTCCGGGTGACGGACGACGAATTCGTCTGCGGCGGCCGCGGGATTGTCGTGCTTCCATTCCGGCTTTCCGCGTGGCGCATCGTACAGTTCCTCCATGATGCCGTCCGTCGCCACGATGTAAGAGCCGACGCTTACGAGAGAGCATAGGCTTCCAACTCCGCGAGCACGTGTTTCTTGGAGTGATCCGAATCCAAGATCACGAGAGCCTTCTCTCTGGGCCCCACCAAGTCCTTAGCCTGAGACACGATCTCCGGTGCGACGGAAGAGCCATCGAGGAGCGTGATGAGGGGTCGCATGGGGTGATCGTCGATGGCCCTGCGATTATGCGGCCTGACCTCGATGTCGATTCCGACGACCCGTCCGCGGTCCATCGCCTTGCAAAGGGTCGCATAGAAGATCAACGAACCCCCGTGCGCGACGCCGGTCTCGATGATCACGTCTGGCCTGACGCGATAGATGACTTCTTGCATCCGGATCATGTCGTCGGGCAGTTGGATGATGGGGCGACCATCCAAGTGAACCCATAGATGTATTTGACGACCCAGCCGATCTTGAGCCACGCGCTCGATACTGCGTCGAAGGCTTCGGCAGAATAGACGGGCACCGCGCGCACGCCTTCGGCGGAGACGGTTTCGACGGTGCCCTTCGCGAAGTCGACCGTGATTTTCATCGGACGAAGAAGTAGCATTGACGTCGCGCGGCTTCCAGTCGCGAAGAGCGAGCCCGCTTCACCGATCTGCCACATGAACATCTTCATCAACGCAACGTCGGCGCGCTTGGGCGGTGGCCTCACGGTCATTCGGAACCTGCTGCCGGCGATGGCAGCGGAAGACCGTGGGGAGAATCGGTACACGGTCGTGGCGAGGGACGATGTCTGGGAACATCTGGATCCGGGGCACCCGCGGGTCCGGTTCGTGACATCGGAGATGGGGGGGCGGTCTGCGATGACGCGATTTCTCTGGGAGCAGGTCGAGCTGCCGCTCCGCGTTGGGTTGCGCGGCGCAGACGTGCTGTTGTCGCCGGCCAATCTGGCGGTCCTCGCCTCGCCGGTTCCGCAGGTGATGATCTTCCAGAACATGGCGCCGTTCGATCCCGATGTCGTGAGCCGGATGAGGCCCTCGAAGCGGCGGCGGCTGATCTTGTTGCGCAGGCTGGGGATCGCGTCGGCGAGCCGCGTCGAGCGCGTCGTGTTCATCTCGGACTACGCCCAGCGGGTCATCGGCGCCGAGCTGGCGATCGACCCGGCGCGTACGCGGTGCATCCACCTCGGGCGCGACGTCGCCTTCTGCCCGGCGGCGGCCGCGAAAGCCGGCCCCCTCCTCGACGAGCTCGGTATCAAGGGGCGGTACCTGCTCTCCGTGTCGCAGTTCTACGGGTACAAGAATTTCGTCGAGCTGGTCGTGGGCTTTTCCCGCGCGCGGGGCTCGCTGCCCGACGATGTGACTCTTTGTATCGCAGGAGCCGAGCACGAAGCAGATTACGCAGCGCGGGTACGCCGGATCATCAAGCGCGAAGGTTTAGAGTCGAGGGTCCGCCTGCTCGGACACGTCCCCTACGACAAGCTGCCACCCCTTTATGCTAGGGCGAGCCTTTTCCTGTTCCCCTCGGCTTGTGAGAACTTCCCCAACATCCTGGTCGAGGGGATGGCGTCTGGAGTCCCCACGCTCGCTTCGCGGCTCGGCCCGATGCCTGAGATCGCCGGCGACGGGGCTGTCTACTTCGACCCGTTCGAGCCAGACGAGATTGCGGAAGTCATTGTCCGTTACTGGCAGGACGAGTCGGCGCGCGCGGCGCTGCGCGATCGCGGGATTCGGCGGAGCGAGCGGTACTCGTGGAACGAGACCGCACGCCAGCTTCTGGAAGTGCTGAGGGATGCGGTCGCTCCTCACGGCAACCCTCTCCCCGTGCCGGAGGAAAAAGAACCAGGCGGGACTCCGCTGGCCGGAAAAAGGGGACCGGACAGGGTCCGATTGGCGACCGATTGGCGACCGATGAGGGCAAGCTGATGTGCGGGATCGTGGGGCATATCGGGCCGCGTCCGATCGACCTCGCGCCCGCGCTGAATGCCATTCAGCACCGCGGGCCCGACGACCGGGGTACCCACCGCGCCCGAACGGGCGAGCAAACGGTCGATCTCGGTTTCGTCCGCCTTGCCATCCTCGATTTGTCGCCGAGCGGGCATCAACCGATGACGAACGAGGACGGCTCGATTTGGATCGTCTTCAATGGCGAGATTTACAACTATCGGACGTTGCGAGAGGAGCTCGTGGCGCTCGGCCATCAGTTCCGCTCGACTTCCGATTCAGAAACCATCATTCACGGCTACGAGCAGTGGGGTGACGGTTTCCTGCACCGGCTGCGGGGGATGTTCGCGCTTGCATTGTGGGACGGTCGACGCGAGCGACTCATCGCCGCCACCGACCGCCTCGGGATCAAGCCATTCTTCTGGTCCGATCAGGGTGGACGTCTCCTGTTCGGCTCGGAGATGAAAGCCCTCTTGGCGTTGGGTGCTTCACGCGAGATGGACCCGGCCGGGCTTGCGGGGTACTTGCGCTACCTTTACGTTCCCCGGCCGGGCACGATCTTCCGCGGCATTCAAGCGCTGCCACCCGGACACCGGCTCGTCTGGCAGGCCGGTCGCACCGAGATCGCACGCTACTGGGACATCGCGCGACCTACCGAGAGGCGGCACCTCCCTACGGTGGTCGAGGAGCTGGGCGAGGTGCTCGACGACGTGGTGAAGCTTCATCTCGCGAGCGACGTGCCGCTCGGCGCTTTTCTCTCGGGAGGGATCGACTCGTCGACCCTGGTCGCGCTGATGGCGCGTCACTCGAGCACGCCGGTGCGCACCTTCTGCATGACGTTCGGCGAGGGGGAGGGGCTGTATGATGAGCGGCAGTTCGCTCGGACGGTCGCCGATCGCTTCGGAACCGCACATACGGAGATACCGGTCAAGCCCGACCTGGTCGACCTTCTGCCCCAGGTGGTGCGACACTTCGACGAGCCGTTCGGCAACCCCACCGCGCTCCTCGTCTACCTCTTATCCAAGGAGACGCGAAAGCACGTCACGGTGGCCTTGGCCGGCGACGGCGGCGACGAGGTGTTTCTCGGGTACCCGCGATACCAGGGTGCGCACCTGGCCGAGTATTATCGGGTGGTCCCATCGGGGATCCGCAGCGCGCTTTCCACGGCGTTGGCGCCGCTCATCCGCGAGTCGACCAGCGGTCGGCATTTGTACCGCCGGGCACGAGAGTTCGTTGCCACCGGAGCGGAGTCTCTCGAAGCGATGTACGAAGACTGGATCGGCTACTACACGCCGGACGAGATCGACCGCTTGGTCCCCGTGGATCGCCGATCGCTGACCAACGGCGTGAAGGCGAGCCCGATCGCGCGGCTCTTCGCCAGCGGTCCTGCCACCGCGTTTCTCGACCGGATGAGTTACGTGGATCTGAAAAGTTTTCTACCCAATAACCTCCTCCACTACACCGACCGGATGAGCATGGCGCACGCGCTCGAGGTGCGCGTTCCGTTCTGCGATCACCGGCTGGTGGAGTTCATGGCGTCCATCCCCTTTTCCCAGAAGATGCCGCACTTCACCCCCAAGCGACTCCTGAAAAAGGTGGTCGCCGACCTCCTTCCGGCCAGCATCCTCAATCGGAAGAAGCTCGGTTTTAACCCTCCCATGGGCATTTGGCTGAACCGCGATCTCGCCTCGCTGGTCGACGAGCATCTCGATCCCGCGCGTCTGCAAAGGGAGGGCTACTTCGACGCCGGCTTCGTCGGCCGCATACTTCGGGAGCACCGCCTCGGCCAGCGGGACTACTCCTTGCACCTTTGGGCGCTCCTGGTGTTCCAAAGCTGGCTGGGCATTTTCCAGCCATGAAGCGGGCCGCGCGAGCTGCGGCCGACTAGCGTCATGCTTCGGTCGGCAAGATCCCGAGGTGTTGTAGGATGGTGATGTAGCGGTGCTTCCACTGATGCGAACGAACGCAGCGCTCGCGTGCACGCTCGGCCATCGCTGTCGTCTCCTCCTGGTTCGACAGATGATGACGAACGAGCTCGATGAGCTCGTCGATGCCCCGGTAGCACTGGATCTCCTTGCCGATCGCAAAGCATTGCGCCAGGTCGCTGTTGTAGCTCGTCAAGTACAGACCTCTGCCGGTGGCGGGCACTTCGAAGTCTCTCCCCTTCAAGTTCGTGAGCCAGCGCGAGAAGTGCATGTCTCCGAGGCCTAGGTTGATCCGACACCGGTTGAAGAACCTGAGCATCTCTTCGTCGCTCAAGCGGCCGCCCGGCCAACCGGCGCCATGCACTTCGACCTCGATGCCTGCTTTGCGCAGGGTCTCCACGATCTCCGGTCGATAGCCGAACTTGTCGCCGACGAACCCGACCACGTTGGCTTGCGGTTCATCCAGCGGACGAAACCAGTCCGTGTTGGCGCCTTCGGGAAGGAAGATCGCCTGGCCGCCCTCCGCCCAGTACCAGGGCAGGACGACGCGTGCCGACGTCCAGCCGAGGTCGAAGCGCGGCACGATTTGACGAAGCGCACTCGCCTCGTCCCCCCGCTCGATCTCGTCCCACCAGTTCTTGTCGTCGAGGGAGATGTTCACCGTGGGGACACCGAGCTCGTCGTGGATCCGTGCGAGGACCTCGGCGGTCATGTCCCAGCCGACCGCGTAGCTGAAAAACCAGTCCACCGGCCGCCTCCGATGGGCCTCGCGAAGATCTCCCAGCATCTTTTTCAGCATCTCGTCACGTCGGTCCAGGTGGCCAGCCTCGCACGATCGCAGCGATTTCAGTGTTACGCCGTGTGCGACGTAGTCGAAGCGGCTGGTTTGGCCGAGCACGGAGAGCGCCGCGACGATCTGGTTTTGGTGGGACCAATTCGATGGAACGAACGCATAGGTGTGCACCTCGCCGAGCGCGCGCCGAACGGGCTTGTATCCCCGCTTTACGAGGCGTTCCCTCGCGCGGGCGACGCCCGCTCTGTCGTCGTGAGCCTGCCCATCGTTTGCCACAATCGCCTCGTACCGCTCCCGACGTTTGCGGTACGTCCACTCGAACCAGGCTTCCTGAACGCGCCCATACCCCCGACGAGCCAGTCCGGAGGAGAGAATCGCTTCCTTCGCCAGCGCCTTCATCCGAAATCCTCGGTGAGAGCTTCTAGGCTACGGCGCCCGGTCCTGACAAGTTGGGTGGGGCCCGCTTCCCAGCCTACTGTTAACGGCCGACGAGGGTCCTGATAGGTCTGCAGTCCCGTTGGCAGTGGCTGCGAATGTTTGGTACCTTCCACGCCCCTGAATTTCCGACCCGTGTGATGCACCTCTAATCCGATGTTACTTGATGATATGCCCAGTACATTCCAGTAATACTGTACGCGGGCGCACCAAGGGGAAACTGCTTTGCAAAACGCTAAGCCTCTGAAACCGGGCGCACATTCGCCTGCTCGCGACCCTGGGATGAATTTCCTCGTCGGTTGGCGTCTCGTGCGAAAGCACTGGACCACGGCGTTGGCTACGGCTCTCGCCGTTTGTCTCGCGGTCACCTTTTTCACGCTCGGCCAGAAGAAAATCTATCTCGCCACCTCGACGGTTCAATTCGATCCGGCGCCGCCCCGCCCGCTGGGCAAGGACGTGCAGGCGATCGTCGACCTGGGCGCCGGAGATCGCTGGGGCAACCGCGAGTACTGCGAAACGCAGTACCGGATCATCCAATCGATGCGCGTCGCCATGAAGGTCGTTCGGGAACTCGACCTTAATCACGACGGTGCCTTCATCCAGAATCTTTCTCCAGGTGAACCCACTACCAGAGTGTCCATCGACATGGACGTGGCGGGCGAGATGGTTCGGGGCCGCCTCAAGGTAGAGCCCGTCAAGGACAGTCGGCTCGCCATCGTGAAGTTCGAGGACGCTGACCCGCAGCGCGCCGAACGAATCCTTCGCACGCTCGTCAATCTCTATATCGAGCAGAACTTGGAAGACGCACTCGCCTCGACGTCGTCTGCCGTTGACTGGCTACGGGCACAACTCGACACGCTGAAGACGGATCTCGAGGGGAGCGAGCTTGCGCTCCACCAATACAAGATTTCGAACAACATCCTCTCGGTCGCCTTCGACGATCAGTCGAACATGCTGAGGGAAGAGGTCAAGCAGCTAAGCGACGCACTGACTACCGCTCGCACGAAGCGGGAGGAGCTGCTCGCGCGACGAAACGAACTGCTGAAGGTCGCGCAGGACAATCCCACGAACCTGCCCGCCAGAGAACTGCTGCAGAGTAGCCTGCTGCAGAGCCTTCGCCAACGTTACGAGGACACCCTTCGGCAGCGCGAATCTCTGTTCGGCGAGGGCAAGGGCAAGTCCCATCCCGACGTTGCCGCCGTCGAGGGTGGGCTCACGACGACCCGCGAAGCGCTTCTCGCGGAGGTACGGAACATCGAAGGTGCGGTGGAGCGAGACGTCGACGCCATCACCCAGGAAGAACGAGGGCTTTCCCGGTTGTACGAGGACGCCAAGAAGCGGGGGCTCGAGCTCAACCTCTTGGAGATCGAATACAACCGCCTCAAGCGGACCAAGACCAACAACCAGAAGCTCTACGAGCTGGTGCTCGAAAGAACGAAGGAGAGTGACCTTACCCGCGTGCTGCGCGTCAACAACATCAGAGTCGTCGACGCGCCCCTTCTGCCGAGAGGCCCCGTGCGGCCGAGAGTCGCGCTTCAGATTCTGCTGGGACTCATCGGCGGCATCGTCTTCGGCATTGGCGCAGCCATCGGGCGGGCCCTGCTCGATCGCACGCTCAAAACGCCGGACGACATCGAGCGAGAGCTCGGTGTGACTTTCCTCGGTCTTCTTCCCGAGCTCGAAGGAGGCAAACAGACTCCTTATTACAACCGCCGCAAGCACAGACGGAAGCAGCCCACCACGATCGGGACGCCCGAGCTCATCGTGCACGAGGCGCCCGCGAGCGGAGTAGCAGAAGCAGCTCGCGCGATCCGGACGAACGTCGTCTTCATGGCACCCGATCGCCCCTACCAGGTGCTGCTGGTGACCAGCGCCGGCCCTTCCGAGGGCAAAACGACGGTGGCCTCCTGCCTCGCGATTGCGATGGCTCAGGCCGGCCAGCGGGTGGCGTTGATCGATTGCGACCTCAGACGACCGCGCCTGCATCGCATTTTCAAGACTGACTCCAGCGTCGGCGTTTCGACGGCCCTCATCGGTGACGTGACCAGTGTGAGTGGCCTTGAAACGGACGTACCGAGCCTTTTCGTCATTCCGGCCGGTCCCATTCCTCCGAACCCTGCCGAGCTTCTGCAGAGCGACAAGTTCAAGAGCTTTCTTGCACATTGTCGCACCCAGTTCGATCGCGTGATCATCGACAGCCCCCCGATCGTCCCGGTGACGGACGCCGCCGTCCTCGCGACCGTTGCCGACGCGACGGTTCTCGTCATTCGAGCTTTCGTAACGACCAAGGAGCTCGCACGGCACGGAGTGAGAGCGCTCGCCGATGTCGGAGGGGCGATCGCTGGCGTCGTCCTGAACGCGGTCGACTTGGATCGTCACGAGTACAAGTACTATTACTACTCGTACAAGCGCGACGGCTACTACACAGACCGTCCGCCCGCACCACCCCAAGGAACTGGCCGAGCCGAGGCCGGGCCGCCCCCTCTCAACCCGCCGGTCTAATATGTGCGGGATTGCGGGTCACCTAGCATTCCCGCGCGCCGATTCGGGCGTCGTGAAGAACATGGTGGCCGCTCTCTCTCATCGGGGGCCGGACGGAATGGGGACGTTCGCATCCGGCCCTATTGCGCTCGGTCACACGCGGCTCGCCATCATCGATCTCGCGACGGGCGACCAACCCATGTTCAACGAAAACCGACAGGTCGTGGTCGTGTTCAACGGCGAGATCTACAACTACCGCGAGCTCCGAGCCGAGCTGGCTCCCCGTCATCGGTTCACGTCCGAGTCCGATACCGAAGTTCTCGTCCATCTTTACGAGGATTTTGGGGACGGGATGGTTGCTCGGCTCGATGGAATGTTTGCGTTCGTCATCTGGGATGCGCAACGCGAGCGTCTCTTGGCGGCGCGAGATCGATTCGGAGAAAAGCCGTTTCTTTTCGTCAACGACGAGAGAGGTTTCTTTTTTGCGTCCGAGGTCGTCGCCCTGGGCGCCGCCGGCGTGTGTGGCGACGAGATCGATCGTGCTGCACTATCCGACTATTTGAGGCTTCTCTATATCCCAGCTCCGAGAACCATCTGGAAGAACGTCAGCAAACTCCCTGCGGGCCATCTCTTGACCGTCGACCGACAGGGACTTCGCATCTCCTCGTA
>Ga0075425_100006785_pt1 | contig 12044 bp, 19 predicted proteins | sample SoiMethybrSBSTD4_FD_75300 | JGI IMG/M metagenome (GOLD analysis project Ga0075425, IMG submission 75300) | Bulk soil microbial communities from a Populus tree surrounding site in Tennessee, USA - Soil MetaG P. TD hybrid SBSTD4 | ecosystem: Environmental > Terrestrial > Soil > Tree plantation...
ATCTTATCCTGTTGTTCAGTTCCTGTTTTACTTTGTGTAATGTCTTTAAGTGGCTTAAAAGGGAGTTTATCTTCTTTTTTCTGTTCAAGTTGAACTTCCTTTTTAGTATCACTGGCCGCTTTTTGTTCATTTTTCGCTTTATCTTCTTCCTGTGCTTTTATAGCCTTTTCTCGTTCAAGAGCTTCTTTTTCTTCTTTCTCTAAAGTAGGGTCTTTCTTTTCAAGAGTTTTTTGTGGAACTTCTGGCTCTCCTTTAATTTTATTAAACTCATTAATATTAAATGGTTTATCTGCCACCTTTGGATCAGCAGACTGAGAAAGGGGTAGGACTTCTGGATTACCTCTAGAAGTATCTTCTGGTTTAGCTTCCGACGGCCCGTTGTCAATTATTTTATCTATCACTTCATTTGGATTCATAGCTTATATTCTCCTGTTTTCATTAAATTCACAGTTCTCTGTATTTCTCCTAGTCTTACTGCTACTCCTCGTAGTTCACGTTCTTCCCCAGTGATGGCTAATATATGTATATTAGTAAGAAGTTTTCTCCATTCACTATCGAGTTTACGCAATATAATTTTAGAGGTTTCATCATTGGACCAAATTTCAAATCTTTCAAGATATTGTTCTCCAAGCTTTTTGATTTCTTCTTGAGAGGCTTCTTCATCTTTAGTAGTTCCTTCAATTTCTCCTCTATATAGTTTGTTTAGGTTCATAGTGTTACAACACTTTCTATAATTTGTCCATTAGAAAGACTTACTAAATAGTTCAAATGATCTATAGAATGTTTAGTAATTAAATTCTTCATATCAAAATTAATTCTAGTTAAAATAGACATAACATCATGGAAATTTTCATAGCTATGCAGAAATCTTCTATTTTTATAATAAAATTCCAATTGTCCACTTACCATATTACATACTCCCCGGTATCTGTGTTATATTACTTGGAGGACTTCCAGTTCCTTGTTGATTCATATGTGGAATTATTTCTTGTCCTTGATCCTCTTGAGGTGGACCTTGAGGTGGAGGTGTGCCACCCATCTGCTGATTCATCATCTGCTGTTGTTGATTCATAACAAATTTTTGAATTTCTTCTTTATAACTTTCAACATCTTCTGGAAATGCCTCAGTTAACATATCCATAAAGAACTTTGGTGCTATAGGAGCGGCCAGAGGAGTAGAAGCTATTAGCTGCCAAAAAGCCATTCTTCGTTGTAGCTTTTCTGCTCGTTGAATAACATCCACATCACCAGCGGCCTTGAGAAGAAATGGAATAGATAGTGTTGCTTCATCTGGGACTTTAGATACTTTGCCCATAGGCATAGGAACAGATATTTGCATAAAATCCACCAAACCCTGAAGTGCTTGAGATTGAATGATTAGCCAACAATAATTAAATACTTTCCTTAAAAAAGTACTGAACATGATAACATCTACTGATGTTAATAATTGCTGTTGTTGTGTAGCCGCTGAGACTTCTGTAGCAGTCTTTCTACTATCCTCACGATTAATAGCACTATATGCTACTTGTCCAGCTTCTTCTTTTCCTTGACTATTAAGACTGTCTACTGCTCTTAAAAGACCATCTGGAGGATAGGGAGGTGCCCAAAATTCTAATGCTCGGCTATAAATGGCTGCATGTTCTAGATTAAGGTCTAGTTTAACTATGGGATTTTGATCTTCTGGAGAATCTCCTTTTGGACTAGCATAAGCATTACCGGCGCGCACTGCTCCGTTTACATAAATACTTGTTAATCCTGTAAGAGCTTCTTGCCGAGGACCATCTAAAAAACAACGTCCTTTATGAGCACTAATACACTGTTGTTCTGTTTCATCATAAGGAAGGATAAAAATAGGAAACATTGTTTCTGTAACTGTGGTCCAACTAGTTTGGGTAGTTGGAACTGGCATACCACTAAGGGGATCAATAGTGGTTGTTAATTTATCTTCCTTTACTTTCCTTCCCAAATTTAATGGTGTAGGAGGTTTCAGCCAATCATTAGTTTTAGTCCCACCATACCAAGCCACATAAATGATTCCATTATAACGACAGTACTTCTTATAAACAGTTATGTTCTTATTATCTTTATTCTCTACCTCTTTAATCAATACTAAACACTCTTTAATGTCAAAACCATATTGTTGTATAAATTTCAACAATTTATTCTTAGTCAATTCATACTTAATGAGTAATATCTCACAACTCTGTATATCTTTAGCATCCAAAGGAAAGATGAGATTCTCGTGTCCTATGTGGTTAATATTAACGTGTAGGGGTTTAGTGTCATCGAATTCTACTTCCACTGCATCCCAACCATGAGTAGCTGATCCATCAAGAGCTTTGAAAAGAGGTATCTCCCAGTCTGGGTAAGTCATTCCTTTTGTAAATTGAGCCTCAAGTTGAGATATTTTGTCTAATCCGATAACTCCCTCGGCGCCCAAAGGCTCGAAAACAGCTAATCTACGACTTTGTTTAAGATAGCTAAGAAATGGAGGAAGTTCTCTCCTTATGTTACTATCTATTTCTCTTACACTGATAATGGTTTCATCTTGTTTGAGTTTATTTTGATCCTGCAAACTTTTAATATTAATATCTATAAATCTCTGCCTACGGCGCTTTTGTGTAGCTTGGTCTTCTTTATTCCACTCTGAAATGAGTTTATCTACTTTACCCCTACTTGTGGAGAAGTTTAGAAAATCCTCCTCTTGCTCCATCATGTAGGTTTGTAAATCCTCCATAGATTCTACTAGATCGAAAGTCATTGTCATAAAAATAAGAAACTAGCTATGTTTTAATTCAAAATAAGAATTTCCACTTAATTCACTACCACTCTCTTCTATTAAACAATAACCCAATTCTTTACACATGAACTTTCTAACACTTTCATAAGAAGTTCTAGGAAAATGTGATTCAATGATAACATAACGAAAGTTATCTTTTATCCAATATTTATTGGCCATACAAAGGAATTTCTCCTCTGAGCCTTCTATGTCTATTTTCAAAAGATTGTTTTTAGTCGGAAGAGCATTTATCCAATTTTGTATGGGGTCAAGGAAAGGAACCTTTTCAACTTTATTAAATTTAGTTTCCATCCAAGGAAGAGGTTGAACAGTGGAAAGACCTTCTGAAAGAGCTAAGTGAAAAGGTCCAAATTCACCCACAAGACCCCAATGACTATCATAACGAAGTTTATTTAGCAGTAAATTCCTAATAGCCAACAGTAATAATTTCCTATTAGCCTCTACTAGAATAAAGTATTTAATTTCCGGTTTAATTCTCGCTAGCCAAAGAGAAAATAGTCCTACATTACATCCAAGGTCTACTACTCTATCTATATTCCATTGTTCTATAATTCTTTTAGTATATCCAAAATCTAGATAAAAAAGACTATAAAGAAGCATCCCCTGAGTTAATGAGTGACATTTAAATTTAAGTCCTTTCCATCTAAAGGTAAGGTTTGTGGTTTTTAGAATAAAATCACAAATAGTTCTTAAGAGATTTAAAGAGGGAGTATTTTTAAGATATATATTCATTTTACCCACCCATCATTACCTTTACAAAGCCATTGCATTAGACAACTAAATAAAAATATCAAGAGAAAGACAAAAAAAGGAATAATAAAAAAGAGGAGCTTAAGTAGTTTTTTCATCCTATGTTTCCTTGATGTTTAAGGATTGGTATTATAATAAATTTCCATAAAAGAACCATGAATGGAATGGAAATAACTGCTATCCAAAAAAGAATCTTATCTTCCAAATGTGGAAAAAGATTGTTATATATTTCTTTCAGTCTCTTCATATAGTGCTCTTAAAATATTGGAGGGATGGGTTTTAGCTCCTTGTTTACTTGTAGAAACAGAACAGGGTCCAATGTCTTTAATGTTATACCGACCCAACCCTCCAAGAAGATGTTCAAATTTTTGTCTGTCCATTTCCTTTACAAGTTCTTCTTGACTTATATAACGAGCTTTACTAATATCAAGAGGACTTTCTTTTCCTTTTTCCTTGAATTTCCTTACATTATTCTTACACTGACATAACATCCAAGCATCAGCGCGGTCTGGTGATCCATGACCATTAGCGCGCGCCACTGGTTTACTTTCTAGAACTATTTTACCTAAAGCCTCAGATTGTTTATAATATCTAGAAGTGAGTTGTTCTATGAGTTTATGATCCTTATCATGGTCCAGTTTTATCAAATTGTCTTCAAAAAGTCTTCTTCCGTTGAACCATATTTCTGCCCCTCTATTGCCAAACTGTGTATTATTATAGGCGGAACTTTGATTTTTAACTCTTGTAACATTCCATCCAGCTTTAACTATATTATCTATCATCCCTTTACCCACACCGCCGTCATCTATACAAACATTAAAATCTTTAAGACTTACTTGTTTTTCTAGCCCACGGAGTTCTTCTATAATACGAGCTACTGTTTTTGTAGTGTCACTTTCTCTCCAGTGAAGTTCCATTACTTTTACATTCCCTTTATAGCAATACATACTATTCTCATCCCCACCCGCCGCTAGATCAATTCCACAAGTAGCTTCTAGTTCTATATCCACTACTCCATTATCTTTAAGACAAGCCCTTTCTATATACTCGGAGGGTATAACAACGTTTTCTTCTATAGAAGTAAAAAGAGCTAAATGTTTGGAGCGGAAAAGAGGAGAATTTTCCCCCATTTCGTATTTATCAGAGTCAATTTTGTTTCTGGATATATGAGAGCAGTCATAAGAAGTGACTCTCCTAAAGATTCGCTTCCCAAACTCGTAACCTTCTTCCCATTTTCTTGTACTTCCAGAAGTACAATGTTTGTGAAACTTTCCTCCAGTTCTTCCGGGAGAGCTAACTTCGATCCATCTGGAGTAGGTACAACGAGAGAGTGCTTCAAAGATTTCATCTGGAACAGTTTTAGCCTCATTAAGTATTATTGTTACCTGACTTTTTGGATGATCCCAAGGATGATAACCCTCGGCCCTGCCAACTTCATCTGTTACAAATAAGATAATTTCACCTCCTGTGGCTGTATTTAAGATATGGTCTTTTTTAATTAAAAAGGGTTCTTCTTGATAAATGCCATTTTCTAAACAAAACTTATTTACCTTCCGGGCCGCATTGCTAATATAAGCCTCAGTTTGCATCTTAAGCTGTGTATAGCTAGCAGAAGTGATAACTACCCTATGTCTAATGCGACAAGAAACTAAAAAGATTACTATGGTAGCTATTACATAAGCATCCTTTCCTGAACCATTAGCGGCGGCTATAGCTATTTCCAGAGGTTGTTTAGAGCTAAAAATATCTTGAGCTACGAAGACATTAGTTTCTGCTTGCCAAGGATGAAAAGAACGTTCTCCAGAATTGAAGATAGGATCAATAGTACAAAACATCTCTACTGGATCAGAGAAATTTAGTCCTATATAGTCTTCTGGTTTCTCTTTATTAAGTAAAGATGAAAGCTCTTCCTGAGTGAAATACTCAGTAAGATTCTCCAGATTAGGTAAGATTGGAGGAGTTTCTAACAAGTAGTTGCGTTATTTACTGGAATGGGGATAGGAGAAGAAATAGGAGGTTCAACAGAAAGAGGAATAATATTAGACTTTCCCTGAACATGATTCCGTAGTTCTAGACCAATATTTTCTACCGCTTTTAAAAGAGCCATAAGAGCAGCAGTATTTTTACTACTAGCTAGTTCAAATCTACAGTTTTGAAGGTCTTTCTCTATTTCTATAAATCTATTTAACATACTTCAGCAAGTTCTTTCTGTTCAGGAGTTTCAATGGAGTTTTCCAAGTTTATGATTTTAGGTAAATTGACGCTAATCCTTTTACCTTGTTCGCGCCCCTTTTCCAAAAGTAGATTAAAGATCATAACATTTGGGACTTTATTACCTCCTACTCCAGCCAGTTCTTTATCTTGAGCCAGTTTCTTCAATCCTAGATCATTCCTTCCTCTGTTTTCATTAACTAGAAACTCTAAACAACGAGCTTTAGTATTCTCATCTTCCGCAAAGAAGGCTAGTTCACGATAACGTTCTATGAGTTCTTGGTATTCTTCATCTGTTTTGTTTTCTTTACGGGCTAAATTTTCATGCAGCTTCTTATATATCCCCGAAAACTGCATGAGAGTAGATATAACTACTCCTTCCTCCACCCCTAGTTCTGAGGCTATTAGCTCTTCAGAAAGTTGGTGTTTCTCAAACAACTCAACTATTTCTATGTGTTGGTTAGTTTTGGGGGTTGGCATATCTTAAGTCCCTTATGGAATTTATCTATAGCCTTTGAAAGCTCTTTATTTTTTAGCCATTCATCTATAGTTATATCAAATTCTCCACTTCTTCCACAGTCCATTATATAATCTACTAACTCATATTTCTCTTTATCAGTGAACTTCTGCATATTTCTCTTCTTTTATTTTATCACTTATATTCCGAAGGAACTCATTCTGAGAGAAAACAAGAGACCATACCTCCGCCGAAAATGGAGTTTTAGCCACTGGCGAACTAAGCTCTTCTTTGTTTTCTTCTAAGACTACTTCTTTCATCTTTACCTTCAGTTTTCTCTATAGCAATCCTAATGCCATATATCTCTCACTCTAACTTTATCCTTTTCCCTATCTAACAAGAGTTAATATTAACAAAGAACTTTAGTTGATTTTTTCCAATTTTGTATGTGAATTACCGCGCCGACTCGCAGACTCATTTCTGGTTTCCACCCCCCTACCCCCCTCCACCTAGAATTTGTTGTAAATAACTTACTATTAATAATTCTGTTATTAATTTATATTAAGTAGCTAATACCCGATATCATCTCCGCGCCGTGATGATTTTAGCTATTAGGCGCGCCGGAAGCTATTATAAATTATTTATTATTAGCTATTATCACAAGTAATTTATATTAATATTTATTAACATTAACTATTAACACGGCAACAGCAGACCGTTTTTCCAGATGGGAGAGGTCAGAGAGTTAATGTAAGTAAATATGTGTAAATATTTATATAATTAAATTATATATATCCCCCTTCTCCAGAGAATGCTCTGCTGTTGTCAGCAATAAATAGCTTATAAATAAATATTAACTATAAATAACCCACACCGTAACTAAAAACAGTTGGTTAGAAATGAAAACACATGTGTTTAGTAGATGTGTAGGTCATAAGATTAGCTAATATTGACCCCCCAAAGATATTAGTATACAGGTATCCCCCGGTCTGCTACATTCTTCACGTCAGCTGGGACTCCGGACTGCCAAGGGGCCGGACAGCTAATCTGACAAGACAGTATGTGTTAGCTAATCCCGACACTTAGAATGTGGATTAGATGCCACTAGTTGTCAAGACCGTGTGTGTCTTGGCCTAGGCGATGCAAACTTGCGCTATTCTCTAGTGTCAGCCTTTGGGCTGTGGGATTAGCTAACAGGAAAGAAACATCTACGTATGAAAAATCCTGTTATCGTTGAAACCCCAAAAACACTGGATGAACAAAATAGCAAGGGTTCGGGTAATCCTTACGAAACCTTTCGCGAGGGTATTCGGGCAACTGTGTTCAACACCGTGGTTAGAACACGGGACACAAGCGTAAGCTATAACTGGGGTATTGGCCGTGTAATTACGGCTTGTGCCGAGGCACATAAGTTGCCTGTAGTAAATACTCCAGATGACTTCAAACGAATTGTAAAGTTTGAAATTGAAAAGCTACGCTCACAAGTTGCTCTGAATGACTCATGGGAGCTTGTTCGTTCCCGCGAGGACTTCGTAATGAATGACGGGCTAATGAAAGGCAGGTTGACTAATACTCACCTGAAATTCATCCCACTTGAAACCCAGCTTGAAGAGGCACGAAAGCTGTATTCGCGTCTCGGCACTAAAATGTCCGATGCGAACCTTTCGGCGGAAAAGCGCGCCGGTATTCGGAAACGAATGCAAAAGGTTTTAGCCGTTGTCGATCATACTTCGGCTGAGATTAAGCGGCAAGCTGAACTTCAGACTGTGGTTCAAGAGCCTGAAAACCCGGAACCTGCTACTAGCTAACACTAGTTCTCATAAACAAACTCCCTTTTAGGTAACACTAAGAGGGAGCTTTTTTATGGGAATAAGCCGTGTGTAGTAAACATGCACACTAGCCGTGAAGTTAGAATCTAGAGAAATAGGTTTAAATCTTAAACGCTAGCTTAAATATTCCCGGACATAAGATGGTTAAACACTAGATGTGTATGCTAGACATTAACTACTCTGTAGTTGTTATTATCGGTAGGAAAGCAAACCTAACCTAAATACATCTTGGCACCATTTAATAGGGCGAGGAGAGGATAACAGTTTCCGAAGGGATAATAATAAAACTCGTGGCAAGATCACACGATAAACAGCTCAAGAAAGATTGTTGTGACAGAACAATCTCTCCCTTTCAGGAGTTAGAATTAACTGACTTTTGAAGAAGGAGAGATAACTATGGCAGAAAACTACTTACCATTTGAACTAGACCTTACTGGATTTTCTTTTAAGGATTATTATAAAGGAGAGAAGGAACTTTTAACTCCACAACTTATTAAGGCTGGATATAAAATAAGAGGAGATTGGTTTTCACTAGACTCAGATTCATTTGGACCTCTTGTCAGAGGAATAAAAGTAATCACTCCAGAAGGAATTGAAGGTATTATCCAATACGGATAATAACACTAGTCGCCGAAGGCGGTTTAGGGCCATTTAGACCATTATGAACCTAGAATTTACAAAAGAATCCTTTGCACAACTAAAACAACAATATAAAAAAGCCCTAAAAGAACAGAAACAATCTTTTATTTTTTATGGACAAGAACTAGATATGGGATATGCAAAATATCTTCTAGAATTTCTAGAATCAGTGTTTCCATCAACTTCTAAGAAGAAAAAAGGATAACTTATGACCGTCCTAGAACTAATCATCAAACTTCAAGAAATTGAAGACAAAAAGCTTCCAGTATATATTCTAGCAGAAGAAGGAAGAGAAGAGGCTCATTTTGTAGGAGTCAAAAAAGATAGATTTTATGGAGAAATAGTAGAAATCTCTTGGTAAAAAATTATGATCTGGACCCCCCATTTACTAGCCGAACTCCGGCGATTGATAATAAAAGCCCATGAGACCAACGAGACTATTATTCATTTCTATGGACAAGACATAGGAGTGGATTGGGCTGAAAGGGAACTAAAACGACAAGAACGAAAAGACCTAATGAAAAGAGAAAGACTATATTATGTTACAACCAACGAACCCAATGACTTTGGAAGAACTCTCCGAGATTTCTAAAAAACAAGCAAATCTTCTCAAAGATGCAGCAGATATTGATAGCAATTTGTTCAAACTTGTTAAAATCTTAGATGAGGAAGTCAAGAGTTTGACAGCAAGAGTTCTGGCTTTAGAAGTCAAGCTAGATAAAACCAATTAATATACACTGGCATGCTTCCTGCTATCGTCCAGTGTCTTTTGTCTTTTGTCCATAAACACTAAAACGAAAGAGAACTAATATGCGTAAATATAGGTGCAAACTGTGTCCAGAACTAAAGGCTATGTCTATGGGGGCATTAATTGAACACAAAAAGAGAAAACATGGAATTGTTATGGGAGGAAGACCAAGCTCTAAAGCTGGAGAACTCTCACATGAACATATCGAACATACTCACGATCATCCCCACAGCCATGACTTTGGAGAAAGAATCACCTTTATCCAAGAAGGGACCAAAGAGCTAAAACGAGAACTCTTGGCCAAGCAACAAGAGCTAGAACTTGAACTAATTAAGATTCAATCTCTTTTGAAATCTTTGGAAGAGACAGTTAAGCTGACCGATTAAATCCATTCCATTTTTTATGTTCAACAAAAGCTTGTTGGAAAAGCCATGGAAGGCTAACATTCCAATAGTCAATCTAGTAACTAGCGACCCTAGAGCCACTATTAAGAAGGAGTGGGATTTGTTTATCAATTTAAAACAAGATAAACAAATAGAAGAATGGAATCTCCTTCTAGGTCTATATAATCAAGAAGCTGATAACATTCCATCCTCTTTTCGTTCTTGGTTAAAAGATAGAGCCAAAGAACAAGAATCTTCAGTAGAAATCCTTTCGACTAATCCAACAGAATGTCTTAATTGGTTTTATAAGTATCTTCTGGTAAAAAAAGAAGATGATTTCTTTCCTATCATTTTATTCTTCCACAATAGTCATTTGTTTTTATCCAACGAATCAGTCCAACAAGCCATCTGTAATCTCAGGGAACCTTTAAAACAAAATCATTGTATATTAGTTTTACTAACTCCAGAGGAAGTCTCATTTCAATCTGGCCCCACTGTAATCAAGGGTTTGCCGACTAGTATTAAAGAAGACGTATTAATATTGGAGGAAGCTAATTTTTGTGATGAAGAGATATTAACAGAACTTAAAAGCTTCACAGATAGTTATCGTGGTCAAGAGATTTATAATCTCATGCTTGAAAAGGAAGATAAAACCATAGAACTTTTAAGGGGATTTACTCCATTTCAAACAGAACAATTAATAGCTCTTAGTTTATCGAAGGATAAGGGAATAGACCTAGAATACCTAGCCGCTGAACGACTAAAACTCATTCAAGGAACTGGTGGGTTAAATCTCTATAAAAGAAAAGAAACTTTTAGTGATATACAAGGATGTGATAATGTCAAACAATTCCTAGGAAGGATACTTAAAAATGAGACCAGAAGCCCTAAAGCTATAGTTTTTATAGATGAGATAGAAAAAGCCCTAGCTGGAATAGCAGGAGATTTAAGTGGAGTGAGTCAGGACTATCTAGGACAAATGCTCTCTTGGATGCAAGACAAAAATGTGGCCGGAATGCTATTTGTAGGTCCACCAGGAACAGCTAAAAGTGCATTGGCGAAGATAGCTGGCAATGAGGGACAAATTCCCTCTTTAATATTTGATCTTGGATCATTACGTGGCTCCTTAGTAGGAGAGAGTGAGAAGAATCTCCGTAAAGCTCTCAAAATGATAAATACTATAAGTCAAGAACGTATCTTATTAATAGCTACCAGTAATAATATAGACATACTACCACCAGAACTAAAACGTAGATTTAATCTTGGAACATTTTTCTTTGATCTTCCATCTGCTCAAGAACGAAGAGCTATATGGGATGAGTATATAAAGAAATTCAATTTAACTATAGATGAATTTACTCTGGATTCTAATCTAGATAATAACTGGACCGGAGCAGAAATAAGAAACTGTTGTGATATAGCTAACAGGTTACAATGTAGTTTGGAAGAAGCCAGTAAATTTATAGTCCCCGTATATAAATTTGACAAACCTAAGATAGACAGCCTGCGTGCAAAAGCACATGATAAATACATAAGTGCCTCATATAGTGGAACTTATAAATATCAAGGTAAATTTGAACGAGAACAAACTGATAAACAACCATCGAGAGATATAAAATTATGAAAATAATTGCACACATAACACCCATACTACACTTCCATATAGAAGACATTGGACTTTATGTCCTAGCCTCAGCGGCCTTTTTAGCTATTTTGGCTGTTTGTTGTATGGTGGATAAACTCAAGAAGAAAGGAAAATAAGATGCCCTGTGACACAATAACACAAATGGAAGTAGCTACGCACAAGATGCGTCGTGAATACTTTTTAGATACTTTAATTTCTATGGACCTAGACTATAGAGAACAAGGAGATATAGTATTTTTTGGGCAAAGAGAAAGCTATAACTTCTCTACTGGACAATTAAAAGTACAAGAAGGAACAATGAATAGTTATAAAAAAGCCTATAGCCAAACTATAGTGAAGAAACAAGCTCTAAAGATGGGATGGAAATTGAAGAGTACTAGTAAAACTGGAAACTATATTTATGTTAAAAGGTAAAAGAATTATACACATTTCTGTAGAACCAGAAAATTGGAATTCTAAGACTCTTTGTGGAAGAAATATGAATTTTAACATGGCTTGGAATGATAAGGTTCATAAGTATCTGAAATTATATCCTTTTACAATATGGTGTAAAACTTGTAAAATGCTTTACAACTCCAATCA
>Ga0075425_100006786_pt1 | contig 12044 bp, 8 predicted proteins | sample SoiMethybrSBSTD4_FD_75300 | JGI IMG/M metagenome (GOLD analysis project Ga0075425, IMG submission 75300) | Bulk soil microbial communities from a Populus tree surrounding site in Tennessee, USA - Soil MetaG P. TD hybrid SBSTD4 | ecosystem: Environmental > Terrestrial > Soil > Tree plantation...
CGCGCTCGAGCAGGCGGCGTGGTTTCTGCGTCGGGTAGCCGGTTCGTTCTTCGGTTGCGGCGTGGCGCAGCGGCGGAACGTCGACCCACAGGGCATCGATGGGTTGCCGCTTGCAAAGGTTGCCGTCGTCATCTTCTTCGAGCCAATACTTGATGGAAAGATTGCCGGATGAGCTCCGGTGGACGCGGTTCTCCAGGCTCAAGCGAGCCACCGAGTCGTCGGTATAATCGCCGCGTGGCGCGAGTGTGAACCACCTGCCAGAACCAGGGTCGCGCCTCGCGGCGCGCGCGGGTACAGGCACCAGACGCGCGGGCGGCAAGAGGCGCGCTTTCGGGCCGGCGCCGTAGACGACCATGGTGTCGAGCGTCCGGCCGAATTGGCCGGATCGCGCCTGCCGCCCCAGGTTCGGTGCGCGCCGCCACACGATCTCGTTCAAGAACCGGTCGGCCCCGAAGATCTCGTCGCACAACGCTCGCACGAGGTAGCTCGCTCGCCAATCGACCTGAATCCAGATCGACCCGGACGGCTTGAGGAGGGGGCGCAGAGCCACCAGCCGGGGAAACAGCATGTCGAGGTACGAAGCGCCGTCGCTCCACCGATCACCGTACGCCGCCGCTCGCGCGACCCGGCCGAGCGCCGGCCCATCGAGGCGTTCCTCGTGGCGGTAATCGACACCCGTTCCATAAGGAGGATCGAGGTAGACGAGATCGACGCGACCGACGAGACCCTCACGACCGAGTGCCCGTGCCGTGTCGAGGGCATCGCCGCGGAGGATTCGGTGGGGGGGAGCGGCGCGTGCGGCCGAGCCGTCTTTTTGCAGTGGAGGGCAGTCCTCCTCTAGCTCGACCGGGGGTATCGAGCGCTGAAGGGCCTCGAGCGCTTCCGATTTTCCTTCCCAGGTGAGGTAGACGGGCCTCTTTGCCACCGGGGCCGGAGCTTACTGCGTTCGGCGCTCGGCCACATGCGGTTCATGCACGGGCGCGGACGACGGGGGGGAGAGGCCGGGGGGAGAGATGAAGCGGGGGGTGCGAATCCGGCTCGAGAGCTCCGGCTGGGCGGCTGGAGGGGTCAAAAGAGGTGGCGGCCCTTCTGAGCTGGACATGGGGCAAGGAACGAGGCTAACTGATGGACTCCCTATGTCTTCCATGCCGTCTCCATGCCGATCTGCGTAGCCAATTGACCGATGTACCCATCATGCACGCACATGTGAGTTAGAGGACCTCATGCCGTTAGGTGACGGGCGCTCGCCCCGAAAACTCGTCGACATCTTGAGGGCTCTTCCGACCGGAGAGCTCGACTCGCTCATCGGGCGGCTCGGGATCTCGATCATCACGGCCAAGCGAATCGACACCCCCTCGCAGGTGGCGCGCGCTCTCGTTGCCTTGCCTGAGGTTCGTGACACGTCGCGCTTGCCGAACGCGAGCGCAGAGCTCTTGCACCGCATTGCCGAGGCGCGCGGCTCGCTTCTGGTTCAGGCCATCCCGATGGGGCTCGAGCCTCTCGCGGCGCGAGGCATCGTCTTCGCGCGCGTGCGCGTCGTGGACGCACCTCCCTCATCGCAGTCCGGACGCAGCTCGGGGCCAACGACGATCGAGCTCGTGCTGCCGTACGCGTACCTCGTCCAGCTACGCAGCTGGGAGGGAGAAGATCCACGCGGCAGCCGAGCGCTTCTCGCGCAGGCGCCCTTCGAGACGGTCAGCGCGATTGCGTCGCACTACCTCGGTCGACCCGCGACGCCCCCCATCGCGCTCTCACTCGAGACGGCGTGGGAAATCCTCTCGGATTCGGCCAAGCTGGCCGAGGAAATCGAAAAGCTCGCCCCGGTCGAGCGGCGTCTTCTCGAAGCTCTCGAGCGTGAGGGAGGGGAAGTCGACACCGAGGAGCTGCTCGATCTCGAGCGCGAGCCGATGCGCTTGCGCGGAGCGACCGGCGCGACGCCGTCGCGGCGCGGGGTCGGTTTTGCTCTCGAGCGGCGAGGCTTGCTCATCCCCGTACACCCGAATCGCCACGTCGTGCCTACCGAGGTGTCGCTCATCGTCGGCGCCGCGCACCAGGCGGCTCGCGAGACCCGCCGAGCCGAGATTCGGTCGTTCGTTCTCGACACCGACCACGCTCCTCGCCGAGCCCGTTTCGCCGACGATCCGGTTGCTCTCACGACTGCGCTTGCGCTTGCGGTTCGCGAGCCCGGCGTCGACGTACGCGAGGGGGTGGGGACGCCCCGATCGCTGGTCACACGCCTGGCGCAAAGGTTCGGGCGCGATCCGGAGGTCGTGGCGCTCCTGGCCGCGCTGTCGCGCGCCATCGGTCTCTGGGATCTGTCGGCGATCTCCGCGGCGTCGCCACCCGGTTCCTACGCGCTCCACGAGTTGCAGCGCGCCCTCTACCTGGCCTGGTGGCGGGGCGGCGCGTGGGACGAGGCTCGTCCCGACGCCGAAATCCTGCGCCTCGCACCCGAGGCCCGTGACTCGAGCCCGGTCGGCGTGATCCGCGAGCTCGTGCTCGACGCGCTGCGCGAGCTGGGCGAGGGGCGGTGGGTCCCGTGGGAAGCAGTCGCCGGCTACGTGAGAGACGACACGCGGACCGCGGGCGTTGCGCGCCTGCTACGGCGCTGGGCGGAACGTGCCGGCGTCGAGCCCCCCTCGCCGACCGACGTCGCGCGTCGTATCGCGCTCGAGAGTCTTCCGGCGCTCGGCGCGATCGATCTGGGCGTCATCGACATCAGCAACTCGAGCGCCGAGGACGAGGAGCCGAAGTCGGAGCTCGGGCCGACGCTGCGCCTGACCCCCCGCGGCCGCGCCCTTCTTTCCGGCAAAGATCCCACATCGGAACCGATCGAAAGCCAATTCATCGACCACCAGGTTCTTCGTCTCGGGCCCCAAACGCGCGTGGCCGCGGTCCTCGCACTCTCGCCGCTCGTCGAGATCGGCAAGGTGGCGGGCCAGATCGATTTGATCCTCACGCCTCCGAGCGTCGCGCGCGCGCTTGCGGCCGGTGTCGAAGCCGACATCGTCAAGTCTCGCATCGAGTCCGTCGCTCCCATGCCGGACAACCTTTCGCGTCTCATCGCGCAAGCCAGCGTCGTCGTGGGCAAGGGCTCGTTCGTCGCAGCGATGGGCTTCTTGTGGGTCGAGGACGCGAACGTGCGCGACATGCTTCGAAGCAGACGCCAGACGGCGGAGCTATTCGTGGATCCGAGTCCGCCGGGAGGCCTGCTCGTGCAGCCGATGGTCGATCTCGATCGTCTCGCGCGCCGATGCCGCGCGCTCGGCGTCGAGGTTGCGGTCGACGGTCAGGTGATGCGCGTGCGCTCGACCGCGCCGCCGTCGTCTGTCCCACCGTCGATCCCGCCGTCATCGACTGGGCGCCGTCAATCGTCGCGTCCGCGCCAGTCGGATTGACAGTTTCCACTGCGGACAGGTAGGCGCGCGACGTCCGGGGAGATCGGCGAACTCGCGACGACGAAGCGTTCGCGGCGAATGCGCGCTCTTTCGTCGTGGAGGCACGAACGTTTCCATTGTCGAAGAAGAAGTTCGCCATCGGATCGATCGAGCGGCGGAGTTTTGTCTTGAGACCTTGTGGGAAGTGAACGGACTGCGGTATGTCTCCGGTCGGTTCGTTCCTGGCGACGCACGAAATGAAGGCGCGGTCACCGAAGCGTTTGAATGTCGTGGGGAGGACCGGCGAGCTACGCGGCTACACCGCGCTGCGCAAGGAAGTCTTGCTGCGTTTTCAGACCGACTACGTCTGGCGGCTTCTCATTGCGGCCAAAGGAAATGTGTCGCTCGCCGCGCGAATGGCGCAGATCGACCGAAAACAGCTATGGAGACTGATTCGCAAGACCGGCATCCGCATTCAGCGCGAAACCTCCGCGATCAAACGGCGCTGATCCGGCACGACTGCCGAGGAACTGGCAGAGGAGTGCTAAGCGCGAAGGCGGCTTGCGATCCAGGCGGCGGTGTCACCGCGAGGCGCAACGCTGGCAACGCGGCCTTCGGCGATGAACACCTCGGCGGGAAGCGGCCGGCCGTTGTAGTTGCACGCCATCGTGAAGCCATAGGCACCCGCATCCCGAATGACGACGACCGACGGCACTGGGTCGGTCGACAGCTGGTGTTCTCCGAAGTCGTCTGAGCTTTCGCAGATGGGGCCGACGACGCGGTAGCTCGAAGTCGCGCCACCGTTCTCTCGATGCGCGGACTCGATGCGATGACGCGCCTGGTAGAGCGCAGGGCGAATGAGGTCGTTCATGCCGGCGTCGATCATGAGCCAGCGTCGGCCCGTCGAGCGAGACACCTTGGCCTGAAGGACCGTCGCGGCCAGAAGGCCGAACGGACCGACGAGGGAACGCCCCGGTTCGATCACCGTTTGGAGATGGGAAACGCCGGCCTGCCTCTCTGCTTCGAGCAGCGCTCGCACGAAAGCGGGCGGCGTCACCGGGCAGTCTGCGCCGTAGTCGATGCCGAAACCTCCGCCGGCATCGACGAACTCGAGCGGACGGCGACCGACCTCTCGCCCCCTGACCAAGTCGAAGAGAACGCCGGCCGACGCGAGGTAGGGTTCGATCGCCGTTTGCATCGACCCGATGTGACTCGACAGCCCGACGAGCTCGAGCTCACGGTGAGCGTCGATGGCGGCGTAAGCGTCGGCGACGTCGCCTCGGGCAATCCCGAACTTCGCTTCGTCGTGGCCCGTTGCGACGTGCGCGTGGGTGTCCACCGAGACGCCGGGGTTGATGCGAAGGGATATCCGCGCGCGTCGTCCGAGCGCCCGGGCCCGCGCGCCGATGCGCACGATCTCTTCGACGCTTTCGGCCTGAACGGCGTGAATACCCGCCGGACCCGCAGAGAGGGCGCGATCGATTTCGTCGTCGCGCTTGGCGACTCCGCTGAAAACGATTCGATTCGGAGGTAGACCGGCTTCGAGGACGAGAGCGAGCTCGCCCCCCGACACGACGTCCGCGCCGCACCCCTCCGCGAACAGCGCGCGAAGGATGGGCGCAGCCGAGTTCGCTTTGACGGCGTAGGCGACGAGGTGGGGGGCCGAGCCGAAGCTCTGGACGAGGTCACGCGCCCCCGCTCGGATCGCATCGACATCATAGAGGTACGCCGGAGTCCCACATCGCGCGGTGGCGAGAATCTCGTCCACCGAAAGGCCACCCAGGGTAGCCGACCCCTGTGCATCGCGCCCGAACATGCCGCCCGTATATATGCCAAACGATTCGGAATCACGCGCCCTTTTGTGGCATTCTGTAGGCGATGCTCGCCCGTCGAACCAAAATCGTCTGCACGATCGGTCCCGCGAGCGAGACCCAAGAGGCGCTCGAGCAACTGATAAGGGCGGGTATGGACGTCGCGCGCCTGAATTTCTCCCACGGAAACACAGCCGACCACGCTCGACGGCTTGCAACCCTGCGTGCCGTCTCCGAAAAGTGCAAAAAACCGGTGGCGGCGCTTCAGGACCTATGCGGGCCGAAGATCCGCACCGGATCGTTCCCCCGAGGCGCTTTCGTGGTCGCCCCCGGGGTCGAGGTCGCCCTCGTCGAGGGGGCGGTTGCCGACGCCGAGCACGAGGTCATTCCGATCCAATACCAGGGTCTCGCCCAGGACATCGCCATCGGGGACATGATCCTGATTGACGACGGTCGGGTCGGGCTGCGCGTTCGGCGCGTCGAGGGGGGGCGCGTCTACTGTTCGGTCGAGCAACCGGGCGTCGTGCGCGATCAGGCGGGCGTTCATCTGCCATCACGAAGCTTGCGCGTTTCGGCGCTGACCGAGAAGGACAAGGCGGATCTGTCGTTCGGGCTCTCGATCGGAGTCGACTACGTTGCTCTCTCGTTCGTTCGCACCGCCGACGACGTGCGGCTCGTGCGCGACATTTGCGAAGCGTGGGGCAAGCCGACGCCCATCGTCGCCAAGATCGAAACGCCGGCGGCCGTCGACGATCTCGAGGGCATCATCGCGGCGGCCGACGCCATCATGGTGGCGCGGGGCGATCTCGGGGTGGAGTTTCCTCCCGAACGCGTGCCAGTTCTCCAGAAACGAATCCTCGGGCTCGCCCGCAGCTACCAGAGGCCGGTGATCGTGGCGACCGAGATGCTCCAGTCGATGGTCCACGCGACGCGGCCGACGCGTGCGGAGGCGAGCGACGTCGCCAACGCGGTGTTCGACGGCACGGATGCCGTGATGCTCTCGGCCGAATCGGCCACCGGCGACCATCCGGCCGTTGCGACGGCCATGATGGCGCGGATCATCGCCGAGGCCGAGGCAAGCCCGTTCTACGCCCCGCCTTCTTCTCTCGCGACCGAGGCGGTGTCGGTTCCCGAGGGAATCGCGCGCGCCGCCTGCGCCGTGGCCAAGGAGGTCAAGGCGAAGCTCCTCGTGGCGTTTACCGAAACCGGGTCGACGGCGCGGTTCGTGTCCAAAGCCCGACCCCCGGTACCGATCGTCGCGTTTTCACCGAACGACACGACCCGCAGCAGGCTGTCCCTCTACTGGGGCGTCCTACCGCGGTACATCGAGCAGCTGCGCGACCCCGACGCCATGGTCGAGCGGGCCAACGATTTCGTCATCGCCAACGGCTTCGGGTCGCCGGGGGACAAGATCGTCGCCGTCTTCGGCGCGCCGACCGGAGTGTCGGGAACGACCAACTCCATCCGCGTAAGGGTGCTCGAGTGAGTTCTCTCAGCGAATCGTCGACTTTACCCCAGCTCACGAAGTACGAGATCGTGGAAGAGCTCGGCCACGGCGGGATGGCGACCGTGTACAAGGCGCGCGATGTCCGCCTCGGGCGCGAAGTTGCGGTCAAGATCATCCACAAGCACCTTCGCGAGAACCGGGAGATGGCCGCCCGGTTCGAGGCGGAGGCGCGCACCGTCGCCAAGCTGCGTCACCCCAACATCGTCGAGGTGTACGACGTTTCGTCGGAGGACGAGCCGGACAAGTACATCGTCGTGCAGCTGTCGCGCGGCATGACGCTGCGCCGGCTCCTCGGTCGCGTGGGCGAGATACCGGCCGAAATCGCGGCGCTGATCGGCATCGAGCTCGGCCAGGCGCTCGCGCACGCGCATGCGGCGGGCGTCATTCACCGAGATTTGAAGCCTGAAAATGTCCTCATCGAGACCGACGAAGAGGTGAAGGTGCAGCTCACCGATTTCGGCATCGCCAAAATCCTCGACGCCCAAGGGGTCACGTCGACCGGTCAAGTGCTCGGTTCGCCCGCGCACATGGCGCCCGAGCAGATCGACGGAGGGGACGTCGACGCGCGGGCCGACGTCTTCGGTCTCGGGGTTCTGCTCTACGAGTGCATGGTCGGACACTTGCCTTTCGAGGGGAAAAATCCGGCGCAGGTGTTGCGTCGCGTGCTCGATGGGTCGTACGCGCCGGCCGAACGCGAGCGCCCCTCGGTCGGTGAGCGCTGGGGCAGGATGCTGGCGCGCGCCCTCGCGAAGGAGGCGACCGACCGCTTTGCGTCAGCCGAGGAGCTGACCCACGCCATGCGCGCGGAGCTCGAGAGCCTCGGGTTTACCGATTCTGCAACCGAGCTGAGAGCCTTCTTCGCCGATCCCGATGCGTACAGGGGGGTCCACCGAGAGCGGATCGTCGCCGCGCTGACGCGGCGGGGCGAGCAGGCCCGAAGAGCGCGCGATCTGCACGGAGCCGCCGCCGACTTCAATCGCGCGCTGGCCTATGCGCCCCGCGACCCCATGCTCATCCGACTCATCGGCCGGCTTCGACGAGGCCGGGCCACGAGGCGAGCTCTTGGTGTCGTTCTGGCGGGTTCGGCCGCGGTCGGTCTCGTCGCGTTCGGCGTGAAGTTGGCGCTGCCGCGGGGATCGAAACCGGTGACGAGCGCCGCCACGCTCGAGGTGCGCCCCGCGCTCCCGGTCGTTCCTTCGGCAGAACCCCGGCCCGCCTCGTCGGCGTTCGTCACGCCGTCCGCGGTCGCCGCGCCGCGAACAACGTCGGATCGATCACCGCGTCACGCGGAACCCGTTTCCCAGCGCGAAGTGACATTCAACATCTTTCCGAAGGGGGCTAGCGTCAGCATCGATGACGGGCCTCCCGAGCAGCTCTTCATGAAAACCAAGCGGCTCTCGGTGGGCCCGCACATGTTTCGCGCGACCGTTCCCAATAGCAAGTGCTGCGATCCGCTCGAGCGCGCCGAAGAGATCAAGGCGGACGACGGCTCGGGGACTGCGCAGCGGGTGTCGCTCTCGCTCAGCTTTCGCGACGCCGAGATCTCGGCGCCGGGGGCTCCGGCCGGCGCGCAGTTGCGGTGCCCCCTGGTGCGCGTCGCCGGCCCGGCGTCCGAGCGGTTTTCGGTCAAAATGACAGAGCCCCAGGAGGACGTTTCGTGCGATTTGGAGGCTCCAGGGGTCTCAACCCGCCAAAGTTCGATTACCCTGAAGGCAGGCGAACTCATTTTCGTTCCATGGTCAGCCCCATAGCTCTCCGTCGCCATGTCGTGATTTACTGCCGCCGGGACTGGCAATCGAACACCGCGAATTCGACTTCGTCGGTGTCGGCCTTGCCGCCGCTGGCATGACGAGCCTCCGCAAGCCCCCCGCCGTTGTCGCCGTGATCGCCCTTTTGCTGTGCGGGCGAATGGCGCGGGCGGACGACGCAACCGAGCTCGAGCACGGCAAGACGGAGTACGACGCTGGCCGTTATTCCGAGGGGGCGACTCGCTTCCGAGAGATGCTGAACCCGGACTCGCCGAACGCGCTGCGCTCGGCGAACGCCATCGAGCGTGCGCGCGCGTACTACGCGGCCTGTCTCATCGCCCTCGGGAGAACCGATGAGGCAAACCAGCAGTTCGAGAAGCTTCTTCGGAGCGACCTTCGGTACCGACTCGACCCTGTCGTGTTTCCCAGCGAGGTCATCAATCGATTCATCGATGTGAGGGCGAGGTTGAACAACGAGATCGAGGCCGCCGACAAAGTGCGCAAAGAGGTCCGGGAGAAGGCCGAACGGGAGCAGCGCGCGTACATCGCCAACTTGCAGCGCCTCGCGAGCCAGGAATCGGTTATCGTCCGGCATTCACGCTGGGTCGCGGCCGTCCCATTTGGTGCCGGCCAGTTTCAAAATGGCGAGGAGGCGCTCGGCTATGCGTTTCTCATCGGCGAGGCGGTCCTGGCGGGCACCAGCCTCGCGGCGGGCGTGATTCACATGAACCTCATTGCCGACTATTCGCGGGCACCGACCTCGGTGCAATACGAGGATTTCATCTCGAGAAAGAACACGACGCTGTTCCTCAGCACCTATTCGAGTCTTGCGCTGGCGGTGATCGCGCTGGGCGGCATCATTCAAGCGGAGGCGACCTTCGTGCCCGAGGTCCGCGAGATCCGAACGCGGCCCATCCCGCAACCCCCGCCCGTCCTTCCCACCGTCGGGCTTTCCCCCTCGGGCATCACGATGGGACTCGAAGGGCGATTCTAGCCTCAAGCCTGCAGCTTGAATACTGAAGCCTGTGCTAAGTACGTCTCGCGATCGCCGCGATCCAGAAGCCTCCGAAAATGGAGAGCGGCGAATCGGCCAGCATCCACTCGCTGGCGCGCAGGGCCGTGCGGAGCCCGGGGACCCTCATGGCGAATGCCATCGGCGTCACGATGCGCACGCCGCGCGAAGCGACGATTTCCCATCCGACGGGCAAGAGTCTTTTCACGCGAAAAGGGGAATCGAAGCGCGTGAAGACGGCGCCCTCGGTCGTCTTCTCGCTGATGGCGCCGGCAGGACCGAAGCGCTTGACGAGCCCTCGAAGGCTGATCGGGTTATAGAATTCCGCGAGAACCACCCCACTCGGGCGGGTCACGCGAACCATCTCGGAGAGGGCTTTCTCGATGGCCTCGACGTGGGGGAGGACCTTGAACGAACAGGTGACGTCGAACGTCGCGTCCGGATAGGGGAGGTCGACCGCGCTGCCTTGTCGTACTTCGAGACCGCGGAAACGCGCCTTTTCGAGCATTCCATGCGAAAGGTCGATGCCGCGGGCGCTTTTGGTCACCCGCGCCAGTCGCTCGAGGAGCAGGCCCGTCCCGCACCCCACTTCGAGAAGGTCGCCGCCGGCGGCGTACCGACTGGCGAAATCCACCTCGAGGTCGTCCACGAGCTCGTGGTACCCTCCAGGGTTGTTGGTACCCCGTAGCTTTTCATAACCTTTCGAGAATTCGTCGTAATAGGCTTGGGTATGGGTGGGCGAGTGCTCGCCTTTGGCGACCATGGACGAGTTATACCAGCGAAGCTCAAGTTCTCGTGCCATCCGGCGTTTTCCAAGGGGCTATCTGACAAGGAGGACCTGGTGAAAGAGGGGGGGCTCCGTGAGTGATCCGCGTCAGCCCCCCGGGGGTAGGTCCAGCAATTTCGATTCGGACCACGAAGAGGTCACCTGCGTGTCGGCCATCCCGCCGACTCTCCAGTCGCGGCGCCTGTCGATCCCCTCGATACCGAGCCGCGCCACCTTGACGCTCGTCAGTGGGCCCAATGCCGGCGCCATTTACCCGCTCTTGCTCGACGAGAACGTCATCGGGCGGACGAAGGAGTGCAGCATTCGCATCGATGATCCGGACATCAGCCGCCGGCATGCGCGAATCACGCGGCGCGGCCCCCAGTCGTACCTTCTGGAGGATCTCGGTTCGCGCAACGGGACATTCGTGCGCGGCAACCGCATCACGAGCCAGGCGCTCGGCGAAGGGGATCGGCTGGCCATCGGCCCGGGGGTGGAGTTTCGCTTTGGCTTCACGGATGAGGCGGAAGAGGGGCTGCTGCGACGTCTCTATGAATCGAGCGTGCTCGACCCCTTGACGGGCGCATACAACCGCAAGCATTTCGCCGAGCGTCTCACGTCCGAGCTCGCCTACGCGAAAAGGCACAACGCGCCGCTGTCGATGCTGATGTTCGATCTCGACCACTTCAAGCGGATCAACGACTCGTTCGGTCACCTCGGGGGGGACCACGTCCTTCGCACGGTGGCGGCCCTCGTCAAAAAGACGCTCCGCGCCGAGGACGTGTTCGCGCGCTATGGCGGCGAGGAGTTTGCCGTCATCGCCCGCGGCATCGACGTCGAGAAGGCCCTGTTGTTCGCCGAGCGAATCCGAGTGATGATCGAGACGGCGCCCATCAGGTTCGATCAAGCCCGCGTTCCAGTCACGGTCAGCGTGGGGGTCGCGTCGCTCGCATGCTGCGGCGAACCCTCGGCCGATGGCTTGATTGCCAAGACGGACGAGCGCCTCTACGCCGCCAAGCGGAGCGGTCGCAACCGGTCGGTGGGCGGCGAGAAGAGCTGATCGCAGGCGGGGCCGACGACCCTGGGAAGTCCCCGGCGGGGGAAGGCCCGCGCCGAGTAAGAAGAGCTGATCGCAGGCGGGGGGAAGGCCCGCCCCGAGTAACACAGTCTCTTTGCCGCGTGCGGGCGGGGCCAAGCGGATGTAAATAGACCCGTCCGATGCCGAGCCGCTTTTACGTCACGACGCCGATCTACTACATCAACGCGCCGCCCCATCTCGGGACGGCGTACAGCACGATCGCGGCCGACGTGCTCACGCGCTACCACCGCGTGCGCGGCGAGAGCGGGTTTTTTCTGACCGGCACCGACGAGCACGGCCTCAAAATCGAGCGCGAGGCCCAGGCGCAGGGTTCGTCCGTCGAAGACTTCTCGAATAAGATGAGCGCCCTTTTTCGCGCGATCTGGCCGAAGCTCGACTGCAACTACGACTACTTCGTTCGAACGACCGACGCCGATCACGAGAAACGAGTGGGCGAGATCTGGGAGCGGGTGAAGGCCAAGGGCGACCTTTACGCCGGGTCGTACGAGGGGTGGTACTGCGTCGGTTGCGAGGCCTACTACACCGAGAAGGAGCTCGAGCCAGGAGGGGTTTGCCCCCTGCACAAAAAGCCCATCGAGCGCATCCGCGAGCCAACGTATTTCTTCAAGCTCTCGTCGTACGCGGATCGACTGCTCGACCTCTACGAGCGGCACCCGACGTTCGTCCAACCGACGACACGGCTCAACGAAGTGAAAGCGTTCGTGAAGGGGGGTCTCGACGACCT
>Ga0075425_100006788_pt1 | contig 12043 bp, 10 predicted proteins | sample SoiMethybrSBSTD4_FD_75300 | JGI IMG/M metagenome (GOLD analysis project Ga0075425, IMG submission 75300) | Bulk soil microbial communities from a Populus tree surrounding site in Tennessee, USA - Soil MetaG P. TD hybrid SBSTD4 | ecosystem: Environmental > Terrestrial > Soil > Tree plantation...
CGAAGATGTACGACCAGACCGGCGACATCGTGAAGTCGCAGGGATGGACGGCGTTCGTGCTCGACACCAACGGCAACGGCAAGCGTGACGCGTACGTGGAGCCCGATCAGCCGGTCGATCCGACCAAGGACAAGCGGATGAACGTCGGCTTCTACGCGATCATGCCGCACCCGAAGGACGGATCGATCTGGGGTTCCTATCGCGGCAACCCGGGCGCCGTCGTACGCGTGGTGCTGGGGAGCAATCCGCCGGAGACGGCGATCTCCGAGGTCTACAACGTTCCCGCTCCCGGCTTCGGCGTGCGCGGCGGCGACATCGATTCAAAGGGTGTCGTGTGGGTCTCGCTTGCAAGCGGTCACCTGGGCGCATTCGATCGCAGCAAGTGCAAGGGTCCGCTGAACGGGCCGAAGGCGACCGGCGATCACTGCCCGGAGGGTTGGACGTTCTACAAGTATCCGGGACCCGGCTTCGAGGGGATCGGCGACAACAGCGCCGAGGCGAGCTACTACAGCTGGGTGGATCAGCACAACACGCTTGGCCTCGGCAACGACGTGCCGGTCTCGACCGGCAACGAGAACGACGGCCTGATCGCGTTCAAGGACGGGAAGATGGTCGTGCTGCGGGTGCCGTATCCGCTCGGCTTCTACGCGAAGGGGCTCGACGGCCGCATCGACGATCCGAACGCCGGGTGGAAAGGTCGCGGCCTCTGGTCGGCGGCGGGCGATCGCACGCCGTGGCTCAAGGAAGGCGGCAAGGGGTCGACGCCGTTCGCGGCGCACTTCCAGGTGCGCCCGGATCCATTAGCCAAGTAGACGGTTGGTTGGTAGTTGGTAGTTGGTAGTTGGTGGTTTTTCAAGACCCCGAACCACCAACCACTAACCTGCGGTAGAACAATGAAAAGACTCGTTGCCGTCGCATTCGTCGCGCTCTGCGCTATCGGGATTCGTGTCAGCGGTCAGACCGGCGAGACGCCTCCGGCATGGGCCTATCCGCAGGCGCAGAGTCAGCAGCGTCCGCCGGATGACGGCAAGGTGTATCACCTCGAGGGGAGCACGGCCGGCTTCACCGTGACGCAGATCAACGATCCGTTCGCGCCGCCCGACTGGTATCCCAACGAGCATCCGCCGATGCCCGAAGTCGTCGCACACGGCCGCAAGCCGGATCTGCGCGCGTGCGGCCAATGCCACTTGCCGCACGGCCTCGGACATCCGGAGTCATCCGGCGTTGCCGGTCTTCCCGCCGACTACATCGTCGAGCAGATGCACGCCTACCGTGACGGCCGGCGCAAAAGCTCGGTCGGCAACTCGATCATGATTGCGCTCTCGAAGGCGGCAACCGAAGAGGAGATGCGCATCGCCGCAGAGTACTACTCGTCCCTCAAGCCGCAGAAGTGGCTGCGCATCGTCGAGACCGATACCGTCCCGACGACGTTCGTCGGGCCCGGCAACATGCGGTTTGCGACGACCGATGGAAAAAAGGAACCGATCGGCAACCGGATCATCGAGCTTCCCGAGGATGCGGAGAAGGCGGAGCTGCGCGACGGTCACTCGAGCTTTGTCGCGTACGTGCCAAAGGGCAGCATCGCGAAGGGCGAGGAGCTTGCGACGACCGGCGGCGATCATGTCGAGAACGGCAAAATCGTCAAGGGGAAGACCGTCGCCTGCGGCATCTGTCATGGTCCGCAGTTGAAGGGGCTCGGCAACGTGCCGAATCTCGCGGGACGTTCGCCGATTTACCTCGTGCGCCAGCTCTACGACTTCAAGCACGCCGCAAGAACAGGCAAGGAAGCCGCGCTGATGATTCCGGTGGTTGTCGGCCTCAATCAGGACGACATGCTGAATCTCGCCGCGTATATCTCGTCGCGCCAGCCCTGAGGCGGACCTGACCGGTCCGCCCCGCTCTCCTAATAGATCTTCCCGGCTTTCATCACGAACTTCACGCGATGGAGGGCGGAGATGTCGCGGGTTGGGTCGCCGTCGAAGGCTACGAGATCGGCAAGGAGTCCCGGCTTGATCGCGCCGACGCGATCCTCCATTCGCAGCACGCGCGCGCCGATTGACGTGGCGCTCTTCAGCGCATCGATCGGCGACATCCCGTAGTTCACCATCAGCTCCAGCTCGCGCGCATTGTCGCCGTGCGTGAAGACGCCAACGTCGCTGCCGCTGAGGATGGTCACACCCGCTCCGAGTGCCGCCTTGAAGCTCGCCCGCTTCCGGACGATTGAGTCCGGCTCCGGCTGCTGCCCCTTCTTCCATCCGGCGTACTGCGCGGTCGCGTCGCCCGCTGCCAGCGTCGGGCAGAGCGCGACGTGCCGCTCGGCCATCAGCTTGAAAATTTCAGGGGTGCCGGCATCACCATGCTCGATGGTGTCCACGCCCGCCATGATCGCGTTGCGCATGCCCTCGACGCTCGTCGCGTGCGCAGCCACCGGCGTGCCGCTGGCGTGTGCCGCGCGAACACCGGCAGTCAGCGACTCGAGCGTGAACGTCGGCCGCGCGGCGGCGACAGGCCCCCACCGGTAGTCCGCATAGAACTTGATCCAGTCTGCGCCCTTCCCGATCTGACTGCTGACGACGCGCGTGATCGACTCCACGCCGTCGGCTTCCTCGGCGCCTTGCGGCGCGTTCCACTCGGGGACGAACTTCGGATCGTAGGCACCGGTCGCGACGATGGCCCGCGTGGACGCGAGCACGCGCGGGCCGGGGATGATGCCCTGCGCCACCGCATCACGCAAACCGACATCGGCGTACCCGGCGCCCTCGGTGCCGAGATCGCGAATCGTGGTGAAGCCGGCCATCAGCGTCGCTCGCAGCGCATTCACCGCGCGCGCGGTCCGCAGCGCCAGCGGCTCGTGCGCGACCTGGAACTCCCAGGCCGCTTCGTTGTACGGATGCAACAGGATGTGCGAATGTCCTTCGATTAGTCCCGGCGTCAGCGTCGCGCCCGCGAGATCGACGACGCGCGCGTTCGCCGCGGCGACATTGGCGGCCGGTCCGACGGCATCAACGCGCTCGCCGACAACGCGCACCGCCCAGCCTTCATGCATCGTCTCGCCGTCGAAGACGCGAGCCGGACGAAGGACGATCGCGCCCGGGTCAGCAGCAGGCTGGGTCTGAACCGACACACCCAGGGTCCCCGCGATCGCGAGGAGCAACAGCGCAAACGCCTTGAGGTCCGGCTGAAGCCGGACCCTGCGTGGAGAACGAGGTCGCACTCGCCGCGCATTGTAACCTTCCGCCGCGCGGCGGGTATTCACCCCTGATGGACGGTTTGAAACCCTCGACGGCCACAACCCGTATCGCCACTGTGCAAGGACGAACCTGGATCCGACTCGTGCTTGCGCTGCTCGTTTCCTCGCAGTTCTCACGAGCTGTGAACGCCCAGGCCGTAGCCACACCCGAGCTGCACGCGGTGCGCGCGACAACGCCGCCACAGGTAGACGGAGTGCTGGACGACGCTGCCTGGGCGCACGAGCCGATGCCGCTTGAACCATGGGTGTCGTACAACCCGCTGCGCGGCGAGCCCGCCAAGCAGCGGACCAACGTGTGGATCGCGTACGACGACCAGGCCATCTACTTCGCCTTCCGCTGCGAAGACGAGGAGCCCGGCAAGATTCGCACGACGATCACGCGCCGCGACAACGCGTTCAACGACGACTGGGTTGCGGTGAGCCTTGACTCCACACGCGCCGGCCAGACCGCGTATCACCTCTTCGTGAATCCGAGCGGCATCCAGATGGATGCGCTCAACACGGGCAAGAATGAGGACTTCTCACCCGACTTCGTGTGGCAGAGCGCCGGGCGCATCGACGATCAAGGCTTCGTCGTCGAGATGCGCGTGCCGCTGCAGACCATTCGGTTTCGCGGCGGCGAGGACGTGCGGATGGGCGTGCTGTTCATGCGCCATAACACCCGGATGGGTGTCTCATGGTCGTGGCCGTCGATTGCGCCCGGTCAGTGGGTATTCGAGAGCCACGCGCCGCTCGTTTTTAATGAGCTGCATCAGCCGCGTGTGCTCGAAGTGATCCCGAGCGCCACGGTCTCGCGCAACCAGGCGAGAGGCGCAACCGAGTCGTGGCCGCGCGCCTCGTCAAAGGCGGACGTGGGCGCCAGCGTGAAGTACGGCGTCACATCCACGGTGACGCTCGAGGCAACGGCCAATCCCGATTTCAGCCAGGTCGAAAGCGACGCGTTCCAGGTGGAGGTCAACCAGCGCTTCCCCGTCTTCTACGACGAGAAGCGGCCGTTCTTCATGGAAGGCCTTGGCGTCTTCAATCTCGCCGGTCAGGGTGGCGACGCCTCGTTGCAGAAGTCGGTGCACACGCGGCGGATTATCGATCCGAGCGCGGGGCTGAAGCTTACCGGAACGGCGGGACGCCAGACCTTCGCGGTGCTTTCCGCGTCGGACGCATCGGCGGCCAGCAGCGACAGGCTCTTCACGATCGGACGCGCCCTCCGCAACTACGGCAACGGCCAGTACATCGGCGCGCTCGTGACGGACACGGAGCACGGCGCCGAGTACAACCGAGTCGCTGCAGCGGACTTCACGTTCCGTCACGGGCAGAACTTCGTGTGGAACGCGGCGTTCCTTCACTCGGATTCACAGAATGCTGACGGCCGGTCGTCGAGCGGCAATGGCGCTCAGGCGAAGGGGACGTACAACACGCGCCGGCTGCTGGTCATGAACTTCGTCGAGCACTTCGACCGCGGCTTCCAGATGGACACCGCGTTCCTCAACCGCGTCGGCGTGACGCGCACGTGGAATTATGGCGAGGTGGACTTCTATCCGGCGGGCCGGTTCGCGTGGATCAAGCGTGTCGCGCCGTTCGCGTGGACGGCGCTATCCGACGATCAAACGCAGGGCGGAACCGAGTTCCAGGTCATGCCGGGCATCCGCTTCAACTTCGTCCGCCAGGGGCAGCTCCGCCTCGATTTCGACCGCGGCCACGAGACGTTCGCGGGCCGTCGATTCAAGACGGGCCGCGCGCATGCCGATGGTCGCGTGCTGATCACGCGCTGGCTGAACGTCAGTGGCACCGTCGAGCGTTCGCCGGCGATCTATTACGACCCGCTTGATCCCTTCGGCGGCACGCAGGTGAATCGCAGCCTCGGAATGGACTGGCAGCCGAGCGCCAGGCTCGCGCACAACCTCTCGTATGACTTCGTGAAGTTCGATCGAACAACCGGTGAGCAGGTCTACGCCGTACACATCATCAACCTGCGCAACACGTATCAATTCAACTCGCGCTTCTTCCTCCGCGCCATTGCACAGTTCGACAGCTCCAAACGGCGCGTGCTCGGTGACTTCCTTGCATCGTACGAGCTGGTACCCGGCACGGTCGCCCACGTCGGCTATGGCTCGGTACTCGAGAGCGTCGACCGCCGCCCGTACGCGCCAACCGCACGCGCCTTCTTCTTCAAGGTCTCGTACCTCGCGCGCCTGTAGAAAACACTGTTCCGTTCCGTTGAACGCGATGTTCCGAGATGAGCCATCGACAGCGCGGCGTGACGGACTGTGCAGAACGGTCGAAGTACTCTCGCCCTGCGCACTTAGCTCGCTTGCCCGCCGGCAGGGACCCGTGGTGAACGAATTGCCATCGCGATGGACACCCCATGCACTCCTTCGTGCCCTGCCAACATCGGTTGACGAGCCGCCGCGACCGGGTCGCCGTCGCTCCGCGCAAGCCAATGATCCTGATAGTCGAGGATCACGAGTTGGCGCGCAAAGCGCTCGTGGAACTGCTGTCGACGACGGGATATGACGTCGTTGAAGCGGCGAATGGCCGCGAGGCGCTCGCGACACTGGTCAAAGGCGCTCGTCCCGATGTGATTCTGCTCGACCTGGTGATGCCCGTCATGGACGGTTGGGAATTCATGAAACGGCAGCGCGACGACTGGCAGCTGTGCACGATTCCTACGATCGTAACCACCGGCGTCCCGTCCCACGACCCGCGATGCCTCGAGATGCCGATCGTCAGGTTCCTTCCGAAGCCCTATAGCAGCGAGCAGCTCATGGCCGCAATTGAAGCCGAGGTGTCCAGCCCGCTCCTCCGCTCGACTGCGCGAGCCGGCCGCGATCGTCTGGACTGAATAGACCGGCGCGGCGTCAGCGGCTTTGTAGCCGTGTGCGCCACAACCAGCGGTGAGCACGAATAGCTCGTGCGGCGCCCACGCCTCCCGTTGTCCTGCGTACCCGCCACATCGCCGAGGCAGAATTCTTGCGCCGCCAGTACTCGTGACCCTCCTGGGACGGAGGCCTTTCATGAACACTATCCATCGCATCTTGATCGGCGTCGCGGTCGCGGCGCTGCTGCCGGCAACAACGGTCGGCCAGAACATCACCTACGACATCGGACGGGCGAATTTCCAGGGGCTGAAGACATTTGCATTCAGGGACAGCCCGACTGACGACAGCACGACCGAGGCAACGACCGCGTACAACAGTCCGCTCGTGAAAGAGCGCACTCAGGCCGCGATCGCGGCGCAACTCCAGGCGCGCGGGCTGAGACTGGACAACGACCACCCGGACATGTACGTCAGCGCGCGCAGGACGTTCAAGACGGAATACAGCGTCTACACCAATGATTGGGGTCCCGGTTACGGCTGGGGCTGGGGTTGGGGCTGGGGACCGTATTACACCGGCTGGGGTCCTTGGTACGGCTCGACCTGGTACACGGACGAGCGAATCATCGGAACGTTAGTCGTCGATGTGCAGAACGCCGCCACCGGCGAGTTGATGTGGCGCGGGCTCGCCGAGAAGCACGTACACGAGCATTCGTCGCCCGGGGACCGCACGAAGAGAGTGAACAAGGAGGTCTCGAAGATGTTCGAGAAGTTTCCGAGCGCGGGTGCCGTGGCCACATCGGGCCGCGATCTGCCAATCGCGACGGATCGGTAAGCGAACGCGGTAGCGTCAGCTCCTACTTCGCCCGGCCGCGAAAGCCGGCCGCGATCATCCGGATGGAATACACCTGCGCGGCGTTGGCCACCTCATTGCCGGTCGCGTCGCGGGCGCCGCGCGCGAGAACGAACAGCGTCTTCTTGCCAGGGCCGCCGAAGGCAACGCTGATTACGGGGCGCGGCGTCGGGATGATTCCCAAGTATTGACCGCCGGGCGCAATCACCTGCACGCCCGGGTTTGTTGTCACGTAGATACGACCCTCCGCATCAATCGTGCTGCCGTCGCCGTTGCCACCGCCTTCGAGCCTGGCAAACTCCCGCTGATTGGTCAGCGAGCCGTCGGGCTGCACATCGAAGGCGGACAGCGTCGGTCCATTCGTCACGTACAGCACCTTCTCGTCGCGGCTCAGAATGATTCCGTTCGGCGTGATGTTCTGGCCGTATTTGGTGACCACGCCTTGCGGATTGGCGTAGTAGACGCCGCCCTGTGTGAAATACACGCCGCCCTTGCCGTCGGCGGTGAGGTCATTCGGATTGAGCCCGGCGCAATCGAGCGGATCGCCCTGATACGTGTCCGCGAGGGTCGCCTTCCGCGGCGCAAGCTGCGCAACCGCCGTCCTCAGCGCGCGCTGGACGATGAAGACGGCGCCCTTCGAGTTAATCGACAGCGATCCGCCGGTGCGTGTGTTGGAGTAGACAACCGAGGGCTTTCCGTCCTTATCGAGCTTGATGACGCGGCTGTTGTCGTTCTGCGCGACGAGCAGTCCTCCATCGTCGGTTCCGACGATGCCATCGCCGTTGTTGCCGGCTTCCTGCCAGAGGAATTTCCAGCGCTCGCCGGCAGCGACGACGCCGGAAATCGCGCTCACGGTGTATTCCCGCGGCCCCGGAGGTGCGCCTCCGCGCGCACCCGCTCTGCCTGCTCCTCCGCCGCGCGGCGGCGGTGGTGTTTTGCAGGTGGCGATGAGCGCGTTCCAGCCGGGATCGTCGGGCGCCGAGAGTGACGGGACCGGCGGATCAACGGGGGAAGGGGGAAGCCGCGGCGCCTCGGATTGTCCGGTAAGCAGCGTCAAACCAAACGCCAGCGATACGACGCGATTCGTGCCGCCGGCGATGATATCGCGCCTTCATGACCGCCCACTCGGCGGAGCAATACGCATCGGAAAACCAGCGTCGCCAATCACAACGGACAGCGTCGGGCACCGCAGCAAACCGGATGGTGCTCGTACGCGATCCGCGCTAGGTCGGCAATCCGCCGGTCAGCTTGAGCATCCAGCGCATGCACCTGTGCCCGATATCGGCACCCGGACCGTACATCATCGGACATGCGCGAAATCGCTGACCCTGGCATCGAGGGGCATCGTAGCCATCGCGAACCTCCGCAGAAGATGGTGCAACGGTTCTGCCGCGGCTCACGTCAGGGATGCGGTGGGATTCGCGCGACGGTCGGCAGCGCCGCGCGATCGATGCGCAAAAATCAGCGGCCGTAGAGGAACAATTCCTTGCCGTCGGCCATGACGATCTTCTGCAGGCGCAGAACTTTCTGGCCGTCCGTGAACTGATAGCCCATGGCGGTGACGACATCGCCCGGTTTGAGCGTGTTCTTTTCCCAGCCATTGGCGGCCATCCGATTGGTGCTCGGCCCACCGACGTTCCACTTCTGGACGTTGCCACCGGCGTCCCTGACGTCGAGGCCGAACATGACGTGTGGATTGCCCCAGTTGAACGACGTGACGGTGCCTTTCACCGTGACCTCCCGTGAAAAATCAACAGGCCACGAGTGGTGGGCGAACAGCGGGCTGGCGGCCGCCAGTGTCACGACAACCGCGAGTGCAAGGATTTGTAGCCGAGTAATCACGCCACACCTCCGCTGCAATTCTAGCGCAGTGTGTTCGTAGTTCGACGGCCTCCGTTGGATCCCCGTGTTACACTGTCCTTGCTTTCTGACAGCTGCGCTTTCCGGCCTCCCGCATCAGATCCGAGTTTTCTCGCCTCTCCTGCGTTTCGTCGCCGAGCATTCCGCTCGAGCCTGCCATCAGATTCAGTCGCATCCTTGAGATGCAGGAGTAGTTCATGAGCACCAAACTGTATGTCGGCAATCTGCCGTACGAAACCACGGAGTCCGATCTGCAGGCGCTGTTTGAAAGCGCCGGCCAGGTCAGCACCATCAACATCGTTCGCGACCGCGCCACGGGGCAGGCCAGGGGGTTTGCCTTCGTCGAGATGAGCGATGCTGACGGCGCACGGAAGGCGATCAACGAGCTGGACCGTCACCAGTACGGTGGACGGAGCCTCACGGTCAACGAGGCCAAGCCGATGACACCGCGCAGCAACGGCGGCGGGTTTGGCGGCGGGCGCCAGGGCCGCGAATCGCGCTGGTAAACGCGCACACAATCGCAGCGAGGGCCGTGGTACAGTGGCCCTCGCTGTCCTGAGCCTCCCGCAATTCGGCGGGTTCCTCACCATGGCACCACCCTGGAGGAACCCATCACATGGTGACCCGTCCCGCCCATCTCAACGCCTACGAATTCGCCGTGGTCTGCTCTCTCCGCGCTCAGCAGCTGCTGGCCGGATGTACGCCACGCCTTGCGGGCGATCACAGCGCCACCGCGATGGCGCAGATGGAGGTCGCCGCGGGATGCGTCGAGCGCGCCGGCGGCGACACGGCGGTCGAGCCCCGGCAGTACGGCTGGCGGCGCTAGGCTCTCGCCCGAGAGCCTTCGGCATCGGCTGGGTGTTACTGCTGCAACACCTGATGGACGAAGGCAACAGCAATCGATCCTTCGCCGACCGCGGAAGCCACTCGCTTGATGTTGCCGCCTCGTACATCGCCGATGGCGAATATGCCGGGACGGCTGGTTTCGAGCAGATAGGGTGGGCGCGCCAACGGCCATCCCGCAGCCGCGAGATCGTCCCGCGCAAGGTCGCCGCCGGTTTTGACGAACCCTTTATCGTCGAGCACGAGACATCCATCGAGCCACCCGGTGTTGGGAACAGCGCCGGTCATCATGAACACATGCCGGATGTCATGCGTCTCGATGGCGCCCGTGCGATTGTTCTTCCACCGGATCCGATCGAGATGGCCGTTGCCTTCGAGGGCGGCAATCTCCGTATGCGTGTCGACACTGATCGCAGCGTTGTCCTCGATGCGGCGAACGAGATATCGCGACATCGTCTGCGCCAGGCCTTCTCCGCGTATCAGCATGCGCACACGCCTGGCTGTCTGCGCGAGATACACCGCGGCCTGCCCGGCGGAGTTGCCGCCGCCGATCACCACGACTTCGTCGCCGGCGCACAGCTGCGCCTCCATGGCCGTCGCGGCGTAGTACACGCCCGCACCTTCGAACCGAGACAGGTTATCGAGCGCCGGCTTCCGGTACTCGGCGCCGGTGGCGATGATCACCGCGCGCGCCGGCACGCGCACGTCGTCCATCTGCACTGTATGCGTCGGACCGCCGCAGGCGAGCCGCGTCGCGCCCTTCGCAATCACGATCTGCGCGCCGAATTTCTGGGCTTGTGCGTACGCGCGCGCTGTCAGCTCCTGCCCCGAAATGCCCGTGGGAAATCCGAGATAGTTCTCGATGCGTGAGCTCGATCCCGCCTGACCGCCGGGCACATTCGATTCAAGGACGAGCACGTCAAGCCCCTCGGATGCGCCGTACACGGCCGCCGCCAGCCCCGCCGGGCCAGCGCCGACGACCACGAGGTCGCGGAGATGGGTCTCGTCGATCGCGTCATTGAACCCGAGGCACTCGGCAATCTGCCGGTTGCTCGGGTTCCGCAGCACCGCATCGCCGCGGCAGATCAGCACCGGTACGTCCGCCGCGCTCACGTGAAACCGGTCGAGCAGCTCCTGCGCCTCGGTGTCGCGGTCGAGATCGATGTACCGGTACGGGTGGCCGTTGCGGGTCAGAAATTCCTTGACCCGAAGCGTGCCGGCGCAATGCGTCGAGCCGATCAGGACGACATCGCCAACGCCTGCGGCGATCAGTTCGCTGCGGCGGAGGATGAACGCCCGCATGAGGATTTCGCTCAGCTCGGCATCGGTCTGGATGAGCGCGAGGAGGTCTTCGCGATCGAGCTGGAGCACCTCGCCTGATTCACTCACGTAGGCTCTCACCAGCGCCCGCCGGCCCGTGATCATGTTGCCTTCGCCGAGGAACTGGCCGGCTCTGTGCGCAACGATGAGCGCGTCGGCCGCGCCGGACGGGCGAAGTATCTGGACCTCCCCGCTGAGAACCACGAAGAACGCGATCGCTTTATCGCCGACCTCGACCAGCACCTCGCCGCGTGTGACCGCGCGCCGCCGGCCGTGTTCGGCGATGCGGGCGATCTGCGCGCTCGTCAGCGTTGGAAAGAGCCGCTCTGTTGGAGATGCCGCAGATGGCTTCAGCGGCACGAGCCGATCGGACACCTCTACAGGTTACTTCGAGTGGACGACGCGCTTAGCAACCGGATGTTGTTGACGTCGTGTGGGGACAGCCCAGCTGCGTATTTGCCCCCACTCTTTGCCCGATCTCGGGCTTCGAGAACGGCACCAAATTTGGTTTACCGCTATCAAGCCTACAAATAACCAGTCGGTGAAGGCCGCAGTCGCGGCTGGAGGAGAGATCTGGTGATTCGAATGGAGCACCGCTGCCCGAAGTGTGCGTCGCTGCAGCTGGCGCGGGTGCGCGAACTGGCGTTCGCGATCGAGTGGCGGTGCCTTCGCTGCGCCACGGTATTCGTCAATCCGCTGGTCTCCGTCGTTCTCGTCGATCGAATCGACGCACGTCGAACAGCGCTCGCATCGTGTCTCACACAGGAAGGCATTTCAGTGGTGACGGCCACGCGACTGGCGGATGTCGAAGCGTGGCCTGTCGGCAAAGTGCTCGTCACCGACGTCAGCTCGTGCCCCCGCTTCGACACGGGCGCCTCGCATGTTGTGGTGATAGCCAATTCGGACGAGGAACGCGCCGAAGCTGTTGACATCACGAACGGCGCAGCCATAATCGTGAAAGAAGATCCTGCGGCGCTCGTGGCGACGCTTCGTCGCATTGCTGCGACCAATGCCGTCGCTCCGTTCACAGACGGCCCCTCCGATCGGCGCGGCGGCCCACCCGAGCGGCGGCGCCACAGCCGGCGGGATCGTCGATCGAGTTGAC
>Ga0075425_100006789_pt1 | contig 12042 bp, 13 predicted proteins | sample SoiMethybrSBSTD4_FD_75300 | JGI IMG/M metagenome (GOLD analysis project Ga0075425, IMG submission 75300) | Bulk soil microbial communities from a Populus tree surrounding site in Tennessee, USA - Soil MetaG P. TD hybrid SBSTD4 | ecosystem: Environmental > Terrestrial > Soil > Tree plantation...
GGGCGCCACGCGGCGTCGGCACTCGGGCGCGAGCTGGACTCGCTCGCGGACGTGGTCTCGTTCGGCGTCGCTCCGGCGTCGATTGCCTTTGCCGCGGGCGTCAATACGCCCCTGGATCAGGTGATTCTCCTGTACTTCGTCGGGTGTGGAGTGAGCCGATTGGCGCGCTACAACGTCACGGCGGAGAGCTTGTCGACGCGGACAGGCCGCGTGGAATACTTCGAGGGCACACCGATCCCGACCAGCATCATCCCGCTCGGGGTCTTGATGCTGGCGTTCTACGGTGGCTCGTTGTACCGAGTGAGCCTGCTGGGCGTCGAATGGCATGCCGCCGCCCTGCTCTTTCTCGTGTCCGGCTCGCTGATGATCAGCAAGACTCTGCGGATTCCCAAGCCGTAGATTCGGGCGGGGCCTCGTGCTCCGCGCGAGCACGCGACGGTGCCGCGATGCGGCGGTCGTTCAGCGCCGCCGGAGATGCGAGGTCGACCGGCGCCAGTTGACGGGCTCGGATCGGTCCACCACGTTCATCGCGGCGAGCCGCTTCTCCCCCTGCGCCACCGCGGCGCTGATGGATGGGAATCGGTCGCGAGATTCGGCGACCGTCTCGCCCGCGTAGTTGACGATCCGCCAACGCCAGGCGATGTCCTTCGAGTCATTCGAGTCATTGACCGCGGCGACCTGCATATGGACCCCTCCTTGCGAGCGGCGGCGTGCCCGCCGGGTGCCGCCCTGTTCGCGCTCGGCGCGCTGTGATGTCAGGCTGCCGTGGCGCGTGTCACCGTCAACGTCTGACCGCAGACAGAACAGCGCCCGTGGCCGCGATCCATCGGTGACGCGTTGCCGTCCAGCGCATACTGCACGTCGAGACGGCCAACACGCAGCTCGACGGCAAGGCAGCCGTCACAAAAGGGCTGCCCATGCGCTTGCCGCATGAATTCGTCGAGGGCACTCCGCAAGCCGTTTCTAGACCCCGCCACCAAGGCCTCCTGCGCGGCACGGAGCATACCAGAATTACGTCAGGCCTCTCATAATTTATATGAGAGATATATGATATATATTGTTAGAGGAAGGAGATCGGCCCAATGTTCGAGAGCGAGACGCGGGTCCTCATCATCCTGCCCCGTGAACTGGTCGATCGCGCCCGCGGTGTAGCCGGGCGGGCGACGATATCCATGAAGCTGCCGGTGAGTCTGCAGATCGTGATCAGAGCGCTGATCGAGGAGGGCCTGAAGCGACCCACGAATCCCGACCTCCTGGCCAACGTGGCCCGCCAGGCCGAGGCGGTCCGGCGGATTCGAACCCAAGCGCGCCGCCGGCCGATGACCCCGCCGCCGCCTCAGGGCCGGGAGAGCCGGCAGCGATCGAGAGCCGGCTCATGAGCCCCGCGTGGATCGTGCCGTGCGTCACCATCGCGCTGACCCAGGTCGCCGTCATCGCGACGTCGATCTACCTGCACCGGGCGCTGGCGCACCGGGCACTCCATCTACACCCGATCGCCGACCTGGCCTTCCGGGTCGCCCTGTGGTTGACGACCGGGCAGTCTCGGCAGCAATGGGTGGCGGTTCATCGCAAACACCACACCTTCACCGATCGTCCGGGAGACCCTCACAGCCCGCGGCTGCTCGGCTTCTGGCGCGTTCAGCTCTTCAACGTCGCCTACTACATCCGGGAGGCCAGAAACGCCAAGACGCTGGAGGCGTTTGCCCCGGATCTCCGACCGGACTGGCTCGATCGCCTGCTGTTCACGCGTGGGTTCCTCGGCGTCGGGATCGGGCTGAGCCTGCTCTGTATGCTCATCGGGCTCTGGGCCGGCCTCATCGCCGGGGGCCTGCACGCGATCCTCTATGTCTTCGTGATGGCGCCGCTCATCAATGCGCTCGGCCACTGGCGCGGCACCAAGAACTTCGACAACACCGCCTACAACTGGCGGCTCCTCGCCTGGATTACCGGAGGCGAGAGTCTTCACAACAACCATCACGCCCACCCGCGATCCGCGAAGTTCAGCCTGCGCCGGTCGGAGTTCGATCCTTCGTGGCCGATCATCCGGTCACTGGCGGCGGCGGGCCTGCTCGTCATCTCCGGGCCGCCGGTCGCGTGGGCCCGCGTCGCCGTGCGTCCCGATTGATCGAACGGGCTGCGATGGCGACCGAGGCCAGCACTCCGGATGTTGCGTGGCCCGACTTCGATCGCTGGCAAGCCGCCTTTGCCGCTGCGCGGAGCTTTCCCCCTCGATGGGATGGCCTGCACCGAGCGCCTCCGGCCCACACGCCTGAAGCGGAGGCGTACCGGCTCCGCAAACAAGTCCTGCTCGCCGAGTGGCTCGATATGCTCGCCCGCCGGTCCAATGTGCACGCGCACTTCACGCGTCAAGGAATTCGCGCTCGTGTCGCGCGCCAGGACATGCGCCTACCGTGCCCCGCGTGCGACCCCTTCAATACGCGCGAGGTGGGGGCCGAGCTCGAGGCCACTCCGCCCTTTCATCCGGGCTGCCGCTGCGTCCTCGTGGCAATACCCGTAGCGCGCGTCGGCCGACGCCGGCGCTCGTACGCCCGCCCTCGCCCACGCATCGACTGAGCGCGGAGAGCGCGCACGAGGTTCGGGTCGGCGAGATATATATCATTTATCTTTTATATAATTTATGGTACTGTGCAAGTTGCCTGACGTTGTCCCTTCCGGCACACCCGTGTTTCGCCAGGCCATGGCTCCAGCGTCCCTCCACGTGTCTCTGGAGCGCATGAACTCATAGCGTGGAAGCAGCAAGTGGAAAGCAGCAAAAGGAGATGTCCCATGGCGCAAAAACTGTTCATCGGCGGTCTCGCATTCTCTACATCGACGGAGCGGCTTCGTGAGGTGTTCGCGGCGGCCGGGCAGGTCGAATCCGCAGCCGTCGTGACCGATCGTGACACCGGTCGCTCGCGCGGTTTCGGTTTTGTCGAGATGGCGACGGCGGAAGAGGCCGACAAGGCGATCGCGCAGTTCCACGGCAAAGACCTCGACGGCCGGCAACTGAAGGTTGAGAAAGCCTCGCCCGGCGGCGCTCGTAGCGGCGGCGGAAGCTCGCGGGGGGGCTTCGGCGCATCCTCGCGCGGCGGGCGCTGGTAACGTAGCGCGGCTCCCCGACCATGGCGAAGTGTCAGACCTGTGGAGCCGACCTTCCCGACGCTTCACAGCGATTTTGCGGGGATGACCGGTGCCAGCGTGTGTTCATGCGGCCCATCTGGGCCGCCGACGATCCCCGACGGTGGAGCAATCCGGCGGCCGGTAGCTTACGCCGCACGAAGAAGTCTTACTTCGACAACCAGAGAGGTGTTACATGAACCTACAAGTACCGTGGTTCAAATCCGCTGCTTGGGGAGCGGTGATCGGCTCCGTTGCGACCATGATCGTCGGCTTCACCTGGTTGGGCTGGACCCTCGGCAGTAGCGCAGAGCGGATGGCGGCCGATCGAACCAACGCTGCCGTAGTCGTCGCGCTCACCCCCTCGTGCGTCACGAAATTCATGCAGCAGCCGAGCGCGGCCGCAAAGCTCGCGGAATTTCAGAAGATCGAGTCGTGGAAACAGCGGGAGTTCATCGAAGCGGGTGGATGGGCCACCCAGCGCGGGGACAAGTCGCCTAACACGGGACTAGCGACCGCATGCGCCGAGGAGCTCGCGAAGACCAAGGCGTAGCGTCTGGCAGGCCGCCCACCGGGGCGGCCGACGGCGCGTCTCTCTCACGCGTCTCTATCAGTCGACGGAGGCTTTATGGCCACGCACTCGAAAACCAGGAACGCGGTCCAACGACTTCGACGACTCGCGAGGCGACGCCGCGTGGCCGAGTTGAAGGCTCGGCGTGGCGGATCCGCGCCCTCTTCCAGCGAAATTCCTCAACGCCGCGGTACCCGCTGATTGGCGGAAGCCTCACGCACGAGACGGGTGTTCCGAGCCGATGCTGGGCGTCCATGGCGGCTCGTGTCACAGACTGATCGGCTCGAGGAATTCAGGAGGCCGAAATGGACCGAGGGGCAGCGATGCTGGCCGTTCTCATGGAAATCTACGAAGGCGGTAAAGACCTGATCCCGGATTGGGAGCTGAAGGAGCAAGCGGAAAACGCGCTGGCGGCAGGTGGCACCGAGGGCCTCAGGCGCTACTACGACGCGTGTCTGGCCCGCTGGAGCCACGACATCAAGACGACCCTCGAACGCGATCGACGCAAGACTCTCCAGTCGGAGCGTCATCGCTTCATGTCGATCTATCTCGGTGCCGCCCGATGACTCGCATCACAGCTCTTGATGACCTTCAGGTAATGGATTTGTGCGCGAGCCGCCGGGACGATGCCCTGCCCGGCGGCTGCTCTTCGTAGTTCCTCGGCGAACGCGCACTCGCGCGGCTCGGGCATTTCGGGATTCATCAGGCACAACACCCGAGTGATCGTCGGACCCGACAGGGCGCGCCCATTTCGTCCCCGACGCGCAAGTCCCACATTCGGCCCGATATCCCGGGCAATTGACGAGTGTGAGTGCCCGGCTCTGCCTTTGGCATTGTTGTTGCCCTTCCTCGCGTCGCAGGCGGCACGCTCTCCGGCATGGGTCGGAGTCTCGGGCGTGCGCTGCAACAGACTCTCGGTTTCGCAGAGGAGGAAGGGTGATGAGCAGGACTCGGCGAACGATCGGTCTCAGCGTTTTCGTCATGCTCGTTGTGTTGGGAACGGGCTGGGCTCTCGAGAAGAAGGCGTCCAGCAAGTCTCAAAGGCAAGGCGGAGCCGCGGTCACTGAGCCCGCGAAGGCGAGCGAGCCCTCGGACGTGAAGCCGGCCGCGACGGACTCGAACCAGGAGTACGACCGGTCGGATCTCCTCCTCAGCCAAGGGTAGGCCGTCGGCCGCCGCTCCAGCGCCGGGCTCGCCTTCGAGGTGCCCGCGCTGGAGCGGCGTCGATCGGCGCGACGGTCGCTAGGCCCTTCCCTGACGCCCGGCTGTCGCCGGGGCGTGTGCCTTGAGGAAGCGCCGCGCGTGCTCCACGACCTCGTCGATGTGCTCCGGCGAGTCCTTCCAGGGATAGATGGTCACCTCGGCCTTCGGGGCGAGGCTGGCCACCTCCATCGCGACCTTGTACGGATGCGCCGGCACGTCGTCGGGCGCGATCAACAGGGGCGTCTTGATGGAGCGCACGAAATCGCGCGACACGGTGAACACGAAGTCGGCGCGGTTGGTGTACATGCTGGTGAGGAAGTCATGGACCATGTTCATCGTGAGGTCGGGGCGCTTCGCGCACAGCGGCGGGCCCCAGCCCTTGATGTTGTTCTGATAGAACAGGTCCGGGAGCTCGGGTCTGAAGCCGCTGGGCTGCATCATCGCAGCCGCGACGACGCGCTCCGGAGCCCGCCGAATCAGATTGTGAATCATGGGCCCGCCGATGCAGAAGCCCATGACCAAGAATTCCCGGATGCCGAGATGGTCCATGAGCCCGAGCTGGTCGTCGGCGTAGGCGTCCCAGGGGCGGTCGATCTCCAGCGGGCCGCTGGACCGGCCGGGGTTCGCGTTGCGCAGGTCAGCGCAGATACAGCGGAAGTCGTCCTTGTACCGCTCCATTGGGTTGAACGGCGAGGCGGTCTGCCAGGATGAGAGGGCTGAATTGAGCCCGCCGCCCGGGATGAGCAGCAGGGGGAAGCCGGAACCGACCTCCTCGTAGTGGATGCGGACAGGACCTCTCTCGTAGAACGGCATGGCGCTTCTCCTCCCTCAGCGAGTCGCGGGTTTCGTGGACAGCAAAGGACGCTCAAACTTCTGCCCGCCGGCGGCCGAAGTCAAGCGCGCCATATGAGACCGCCCCTCGAACGACTCGACGGCTAACGCAACGTGATCGTCGGCACGACCGACATCCCGGGCACCAGAAGGTGTCCGGCGTTTTCCCCGGGAGCGAGCACGATCTTGACAGGAATTCGCTGCACGATCTTCACGTAGTTCCCCGTCGCGTTTTCCGGCGGCAGCAGCGAGAAGACCGCCCCGGAGCCGCCCTGGATCGAGTCGACCCGCGCCTTGAACAGCTTGGACGGATACGTATCGACTTCGACGGTGGCCGATTGACCCGCCCGGACCCGTGTGAGCTCCGTCTCCTTGAAGTTGGCAATGACCCACAGATCGTCGAGATCAACCACCGAGAGCAGCGGCTGCCCTGGTGAGACGACTTGTCCGATCTCGACGGCCTTCTTCGTCACCCGGCCCGTGATGGGCGCGCGGATGTCCGTATATTCGGCATTGAGCTGCGCCTGCTGGAGATTGGCGAGCGCGAGCGCGAGGCGCCCTCGCGCCGCCTCGACCTGGGCCTGACGCACCCGAACTTGCTGGCGCTGACTCTGCGCGTTCGCCATGGTCGCGCGTGACTGGACCACGCGCTCGCCCGCCTGGGCGACCGTGGCTTGTTGCGAGCGGATGGCCGACGCGGCCTGCTCGGCGTCGTCCTGCGCCTGGGCAAGCCGCTGACGTGCCACGTCGAGCATGGCCGCTGCGCTCCTGAACGACGCGTCCGCGTGGTCCAGATCCTGCCGGGCTGTCAGCTCTTGCTTGAAGAGCTGCCGGGCTCGGTCGAGATCGAGCTTGGCCCGGTCGTGGTCCGACTCGGCCGCCTGCACGGCCGCCTGAGCAGCCCTGACCGCGGCTCGCTTGGCCGAAAGGTCGTTGCGCCGCTGCTCGAGATCGTGCTCGGTGATCTGGCGGGCGTGCCCGGTCGCGGCCAGAGAGGCGTTGGCCTCCTCGAGGAGGCTTCGCGTCGACTCATCGGTGAGCGGCACGCTGACGACGGCGTTCTGGAGTTCGCCTCGCGACGCCTCCACGGCGGCGCGGGCCTGAGCCACGACGACCTCGTAGTCGCGCGGGTCGAGGCGCACCAGAAGGTCGCCGGCCTTCACGTCCTGGTTGTCGTTCGCGAGGATCGCCACCGCGGTCCCCGAGATGCGCGGGCTCACCGTGGCGATGTGGCCGGTCATGAATGCGTCATCCGTCGAGACGTGGAGTGTGCTGTAGTGCCAGAGGTAGGCGCCGTAGCCGACGACCGCGAGGAACCCCAGGGCCGCGGCGCACAGCGCGAGCCGGCGCGTGTGCGAGGATCGCCGGTGCGACGGCAGTCGCCACGCCTGAAGCTCCCGGGTCCAGCGCGATCCGTTCTCGGATCCAACCTCCGGACTGGCCACCCCCGGCCGGGGCTCGCGGATATCCGGTCCCTCCGCGCTCATCGCCCGGGCCCCCCGCTCCGCCTCACGCCGCGCAGGAGCACCTGCACCAGCGCATCGCCCTCGGTCAGCAGATTCAGATTCTTCTCGCGAAGCCAGCGCCGGATCAGCGCGTGGATCAGGCCGGCGAGCGCGACGGCCAGTCGCCTCGGCGGCGCGAGCGCGAAGGCGTCCTCGCGCATCCCGCGGCGGAAGACCGTGGCCAGCGCGCCGAGATACTGCTCGTACTTCGCGTCGATCTGCTCGCCGAACCGCTGACGCACGGCGAAGTCGTAGCCCGTCCACCCGGACAGATAGAAGTGCAGGACGTCGGCGTTGTCCCTGGAGAATTCGAGCTGCGCGCGCACGATGCGCTGGAGCTGCGTGACGGCATCGCCGGGCTCGGCCATCTCCTCGCGGACGCGCTCGATCAGCACGTCCACGAAGTCTTCGAGCATCCGGTAGAGGATGGCTTCCTTCGACGCGAAGAGCTGATAGAGCGTGCCGAGCGCCAGCTCCGAGGCGGCCGCGATCTGCACCATCGTGGTGCGCTGGTAGCCCCGGCGCGCGAAGAGCTGGCGGGCCGCCCCGATGACTTCGGCCTGGCGGGTCGCGCGCTCACGCGCCCGGCGCCCGCGCGCCGGGCTGTCGCCCGCCATCAGCGTCCTTGTAGCCACGTTCAGATATTATAATGGCGTTACAGAATCGTCGTCCACCCCGAAGGAGCTCGCGTGGCCACCACCCCTCTGGCCGACGGCGAATGGCGGCCGCGGTTCAATCCCTGGCTGATCGCCGTCTCGGTCATGCTCGGCACGTTCATGGAAGTGCTCGATACCTCGGTGGCGAATGTCTCCCTTCCCCACATCGGTGGCGCGCTCTCGGCGACGCCGGAAGAAGCGACGTGGGTGCTGACGAGCTATCTGGTGTCCAACGCCATCATCCTGCCGACCACCGCATGGCTGAGCTCGGCGTTCGGGCGAAAGCGCTTCCTGCTCACCTGCATCGCGCTCTTCACGGTCTCGTCGGCGGTGTGTGGCGCCGCCACCAGCCTGGGCATGCTCATCGTCGCGCGCGTCCTGCAGGGTGTGGGCGGGGGTGCCCTGCAGCCGATCGCCCAGGCCATCCTGATGGAGAGCTTTCCGCCCGCCCGGCGCGGCGTGGCGATGGCGACGTTCTCGATGGGCGTCATCGTCGCGCCGATCCTGGGACCCACCCTCGGGGGCTGGATCACCGATCAGTACTCCTGGCGCTGGATCTTCTACATCAATCTGCCCATCGGCATTCTCGCGGCGCTCATGGTGTACAGCTTCATCGAAGACCCGCCCTATCTCGAGCGCACGTACCTGCGACGCCTGGACTACATCGGGTTCGCTTTCATGTCGGTCGGGCTGGGCGCGCTCCAGATCATGCTCGACAAGGGCCAGGAGGCCGACTGGTTCCACTCGTCGTGGATCCGGACCCTCGCCGTCACCGCCGGGGTCGCCCTGGCGGCCTTCGTGATTCGGGAGCTGACCACGGACGAGCCGATCGTCAGCTTCCGCGTGCTGGCCGATCGAAACTTCGCGGTCGGCACGATCCTGATCACCATGCTCGGTCTCGTGATCTACGGCACCACGGCGATGCTCCCGCTCTTCCTGCAAACGCTTCTCGGCTATTCAGCCTTCGACAGCGGACTGGCGGTGAGCCCGCGCGGTATGGGGGCCATGATCTCGGCCGTGACGGTCGGCCGGCTGATCGGCATCGTGGACAGCCGCCTGCTCATCGCGGCCGGGTTCGGGGCCCTGGCGTTCTCGGGCTGGATGTTCAGCCACATGACGTTGGACATCGCCATGCCCAACATCGTGTTCGCCACGGTGCTGAACGGCTTCGCCAGCGGGTTGATCTTCGTCCCGTTGTCGACCACCGTGATGGCCTACCTGCCCCGCGAGCGAATGGGACAGGCGACCGGCATCTACAACCTCATGCGCAACATCGGGGCGGGCATCGGAATCTCGCTGATGACGACGTTCCTCGCCCGGAGCACGCAGGCCCACCAGGCGGTGCTCGTGACGCACCTGACGCCGTACGACCCGCGCTATCAGGAATGGCTGCAGACGGCACGCTCGGCGCTCGCCGCGCGCGGCAGTGCGTTCACCGCGCCGACGCAGGCGCTGGCCCTTCTCTACCGGGTGGTCCTGCGCCAGGCCACCTTGCTCGCGTTTCTCGACAACTTCCAGATGATCAGCGTCGCCGCGGTGGTCTGCCTGCCTCTGGTGCTCCTCTTCCGCCGGAGCCGCGCTTCCGTCAGACGCTGAGGGGGTCGTTCAGTAACGCGACCCCGTCGCCTTTCCGGTAGGCACAATCGTGGTCGGTGCTGTTGTCGGCGGGCTGGACTGTGTTTCGCTGGTGCGAGGCGGTCCCTTGTCTTCCGATCGCAGCTCCATCGCCTGCTGGGACAGCTGCACTTCGCTTCTCAGCTGGTCCAGGTTCACGTTGTGGTGGCGCGCGATCTCTGCCCACCCCGCGCCGCCCTTGAATTCAGCCACGACGTGATCGACGGTCGGCCCCGGCGGTTTGCACAGGAGATTGGCAATGAGAAGGTCGCCCCAGTCAAGGCCCGTCCGAGCCCGCTGCGTTCGTAATACCTCGACCGACATTGCGAGCTTGCGCGAGACATGACCGGCCACGATCCGCTCACCGTCCGGTCCGGTCCGCACTTTCTCGATGGCGGCCGCGAGCTCTTCGAGGGTGGGCGGATCAGCCCCCCAGGTGAACCCGACCGCAAGGAACAGGGTGATCGCCACCACGCTCGACGCCGTCCATCTGCATTGGATCATTGCCCGTCTCCCGCTTCGCCCGTCTCCCGCGTCGCCCGTTTCCCGCTGACTCGACGGCAGCCGACCGGAGCCTATCACTTTGAAGTGCTGGTGGCCACTTCGCCCGCGTGATCTTCTTCAGAGAGCTCTGATAACGATCGCTTCAGTGAGCGGCCACGAATGAGGTGATCGAGCTGAAGAGCCCGAAAACCGGCGCGATTGTGCTCGTTGTGGCAGCGCTCGCGGTCGTGGGCAGCACGGCCCTTGCCGCGCAAGGTACGCTCACCCTGAGACAGCCTTGCGTAGTCACTCGAAGTGGGACCAAAGTCCCAATTGCCGGCCATAGTGGCGCGGCAAGACTTGATCAAGGCCGGTTCAGTGGCGGGTTGTCCCCCAGCGGCACAGTCGGGCCGCTGATGAGCGGAGGAGGCCATAGCATGCGACACCGGGTCGTCCATCTCATCAACCCCAAGACGGATTCGTTGACCACCAGGCCGCAGTACCTGAATCGAGCCCTCTACTCGCCGCTCGCGGGGTTGCTCGCCGTGGCCGGGGCCATTCCGCGTGACCGGTACGAGGTCCTGCTCACTGACGAGAATATCGAGTCGATAGATTTCGACATCGAAGCCGACCTCGTCGGCATCTCGGCGATGACGTGCTACGTGAATCGCGGCTACGAGATTGCGGATACATTCAGGGCCCGCGGAATCCCGGTCGTGATGGGCGGCGTGCACCCGAGCTTCATGCCGCGGGAGGCGCTGCAGCACTGCGACGCGGTGGTGATAGGCGAGGTGGAGCTGGTGCTCGCCAAAGTGCTTGACGACCTCGAGCGCGGCGAGATGCGCGGTATCTACAAATCGGACCGGCTGTTCCCGATGGAACACCTGCCGCTGCCCCGGTACGACCTCCTCAAGAAGCATCGCTACGTCAACCGCACGTTCGTGCAGACTTCTCGAGGGTGTCATCAGGGGTGCACGTTCTGCGCCGAGCCCTTGATGAACGGGCTCAAGTTCCGCTACCGGCCTGTGGAAGAGGTCATTCGCGAGGTCGAGATGTGCGGCTCGCGGATGATCGCGCTCAACGACGCGGACTTCTTCGGCACGAAGGAGCGTCCGAAGGAGGTCATGCGCGCCCTCAAGGGGCGGGGCATTCGCTGGCAGGCCGGCGTGACTTCGAAGCTGGCCCAGGACGACTCGATGCTCGAGCTGGCAGCCGAAAGCGGCTGCACCATGCTGAGCATCGGCTTCGAGTCGATCACCCGCTCCGTTCTGACGAGCGTGCACAAGCACGTCAACCGGCCCGAGACATTCGCGTCCCTCGTCGAGAAGGTGCACTCCTACGGCATCATGGTCTTCGGGCTCTTCATGTTCGGCTTCGACGGGGATGACCCATCCGTGTTCGGGACGACGGCGCGGTTCAACATCGAAGCCGACTACGACGCCTGTGCGTACTCCGCCCTCACCCCCTACCCCGGGACGCTCACGTGGTACGAGATGAAGAAGGCCGATCGCATCGTGTCCTATGACTGGTCGAAGTACGACCAGGCGAACGTGGTCTTCAAGCCGGCACAGATGACGGCCGACGAGCTCCGGCTCGGGCACGACGCGGCGTACGACACCTTCTACGCACCGTCGTCCATGATCCGCCGCTTCCCCTTTGGCGGTGGGCGCAGCCGGTTCCAGTGGTCGATCTACAATCTCTTCATGAAGAGGGGTGCGGCGACCGATCGCAAGGACACGCTCCCCGAGCCGACGGCCGCGCCCGACATGGCGCCGATGCCACCCATCCTTCCGCTCAAGCGGGAATGGCGCGAAGCGGTCCTCGAGGCGTCGGGCGCCCCGGGGCCTGCGGCGCTCCACTGAGTACGAGGATCGTCGAGGACAACGGCGCTCAGCTTGGCGCCGCGCCCTGCGTGTTGACGTAGAGGGCGTAGAGCGACTGGCTGCCGCACATGAACAACCGGTTACGCTTCGGGCCGCCGAACGCGATGTTCGCGCACACCTCGGGCAGCCGAATGCGTCCGATCAGCTTGCCCTCCGGAGTCCACACGGTCACGCCGCTG
>Ga0075425_100006790_pt1 | contig 12041 bp, 14 predicted proteins | sample SoiMethybrSBSTD4_FD_75300 | JGI IMG/M metagenome (GOLD analysis project Ga0075425, IMG submission 75300) | Bulk soil microbial communities from a Populus tree surrounding site in Tennessee, USA - Soil MetaG P. TD hybrid SBSTD4 | ecosystem: Environmental > Terrestrial > Soil > Tree plantation...
AATGCGCGATCGCTTCGCGCCATTTGCCATCGGTCATCACGACCGTGCCGAAGTCGAACGAGCCCAGCTCGACGGCTTTGTTGAGAATGCGCTGGGCCATCGTCTTGAGGTCGAGCCCTCCCAGGACGACTTGGGCGATCTCGTTCAGCACCTGCGTCTCTCGGTACGACGTGCGGGTCTCCTCGAAGAGCCGCGCGTTTTCCAGCGCTATGGCGATGCCGTTGGCGAGCTGCTGCAAAAGGTCGATCTCCGTCTCGCTAAACTTTCGCGGCTCGAACGACAGCGCGCGGAGAATGCCGATCACCTCGCCGCTGCGGCCGAACAGCGGCGCGGCGGCGTAGCCGCGGATGCCCAGACGGCTCAGCGCCTCGCCGGTAGGGATGGATTGATCGATCACCGCGTCGGCGATCACAAGCGGGCGGCGATGCTCGACGATCCACGCCGTTCGCCCGCGAATGCCGCCCAGCTGATAGACGTTGCCGGCGTCGGTGCCGGAGACGCCGACGACGCGCCGCGATCCCTGCTCGTCCAAGAGTCGAATGTCGGAGATGTCGACTTTGAAAAACTCGCGGACCTTGTCGGTGATTTTCTGGAACAATTCGCCGATATCGAGCGCCGTGATGTCCTGGCTTAGCTCTTTGAGAAGTTTTTGGACTTCCTGCCCACGCAGAGATTCGAGGTAATGCCGGCTATTTTGCACGGCCACGCCGATGACGTGTCCGATGCTCTCCAGAAAATCCACTTCGCGGCGCTCGAAGGGTATCGGCCGTTTGGCAGAGACGGTGAGCACGCCGACGACTTCCTTGCCCGCGACGATCGGAACCGCCGCCAGCGAGCCAACATCGGGCAAAAGCGCCGCCTGAATTGGCGCAGCCGTAGTGTCGTTCAAGACAGACGATTTTCCCGTCGCAAAAACGTTTTCCGCCATCCGGCCGCTGGTCTGGCGGATATCGCTAACCTCGGAAGGAGAGAAGCCCCGATGCTCCGCCAGCGTGATGTGTCCGGTCAGATCGTCTTTGAATCGGATGGTGCCGCGCTCGCGCCCGGTGACCTCGAGGACTTTTTCGAGCGCTTCTCCGAGCACGTCACGAACGTCCAATGTCCGACTCGCGGCGATGGTCACGGCGCTGAGCGCCGCCTGTTCTTGGGCCGTGCGCTGCATCTCATCGAAGAGCCGCGCTTTCTGTAAGGCGATGCCGATCTGCGCACCCATCGCCTCGAGCAGGCGGACCTTCTCCGGAGGCACTTCTAGTCCCGATCGGCTGCCCGCAGTGATGATTCCCAATGTCTCGTTATCGGTTGCGATCGGGACGAGAATGGCTGAGCGCACGCCTTCAAGCTTGAAGGTGCGAAGCCCCTCGCCGCCGATCACGTCTTCGATAATCAGGCTCCGCTTCGACGCGATGACGCGGGGGCCAAAAATGCCGGCGGCGTCCTTGCCGGTATGAGTCAAATAGCGACGCGTATTCCGCTCATCGAGATAGCCGAGGCAAGCGCTGTGCGTGAGTCTTCCGGACGCGTCGAACAGTCGAATGTTTCCGACGTCGAAACCGATCGTCGCGAGAATGGCCTTCAAGGCCGCCGAAAGGGTCGTCTGAATGTCGGGAGAAGCGAGAATCGTCTGGCTAAGCTCGTGCAAAATCTGGAGCTCGCCGTAGCGGTCTTTAATGTTCGAAGCGAGCGACAACACGGGCGGCTGCGGCGCCCTGGCGCCGCCGACACCATCGGGATGCTTTTCTTCGGACCCATGAAGGGAAACCTTCAAGGCCGCGACAATGCGGTCGGAAAGACCCATGATGTTCGCTTAGAAAGCGTTTATTAGAACGCGGAGAGGACGGTTTCTTTTTCTTCCGCCCACCGCTTCAACTGGCTTTCCCGAAGCCGCCATTGGCCGCCGACCTTGAGCGCCGGGACCTCCTTCTTCTGAATCATGCGCAGAATCGTTCTTTTCGATACCTGCAGGATGATCGCGGCTTCGGCTAGTGTTAAAAACCTGAGTTCGGTTTGCTCGCCGGTCATGTTTTGTACCTCCATGGCTGGAGGTGGCGAGCAAGGCATATGCCAGGAGCGGTCAACAGTCTAAACGGCTGTTTTGAATGTATATTTGAGCGTCAATAGGTAAATCTAGTCTTACCCGCCGATGACCTGGGCGAACGCGAAATGACAAAAGTTGCTATTATTGTGCCCCGGAATACGGTGCGGCGCCTCTTAGTTGACAGGATTAGCGAAAGATGCCAAGACGAGGATGTCTTCGGCCCGGCGCCCGTTTGTCGTCTACCGCCATTGGAACAAAAGAGCCGAGAACTATGACTAACAATATAGCGAGGATCCTAGGCTTCGCCTTTTTGTTGGCTTTTTGGGCGGCTCCTGTTCCTGTCATCGCACAGGCGCCCACGCTCGTCCCGATGGGATACACGGGCAGCGGCATCAGCACCGACCTAAGGCGGGTCATACAGCGCGCGAGGCTGTGGACGAAGCGCGGTCTCGATGTGAGGCCCGTCTATTTCAACAGCGGCACGACCCTGACCCAAGCGATGCTCGGCGGGCACATCGTCATTTCAGATTCTGACGTCCCCGCGCAGATCAATCTAAAAGTCGCGGGAATGATGGACGTGAGCGTCATCGCCGTGACGATCAACCGGCTGGAGCATTTTTTCGTCGTTCGCTCACAGATCAAATCGGCCGAAGACCTCAAGGGTAAAAAAGTCGCGATCAGCCGCTTCGGCTCCGCCTCCGACGTGACGACCCGAATGGTAGTGCGCTTCTGGAAGCTCGATCCGGATAAAGATCTGGCGTTCATCCAGTCCGGCAACACGCCCACGCGCGTCGCCGCGCTGGTGACGGGCCAGGTGGATTCCGCTCTCATCAGCCCCGACTCGCTGCACAAGGTTCTTGCCACCGGCTGTTGCCGCGTGTTCGCCGATCTCTCGGAGATACCGTTCGACTACGCGCGCTTCGGCGTCATCGTGCCGACAGCCTTCGTGAAGAATCAGCGCGACACGGCGCGCAAGCTCCTCGAAGCCTATGTCGAAGGCATTCACGTGTTTAAGACCCGCCCCGAGCTGGCGATCGAAATTCTGCAAAAGGAAGACGGCATCGCCGATTCGCAGACCGCCAAGTGGATTTACGACCGAATCGCGAAGGGCCTGCGCGAGGTTCCGACTCCGGAGCCCAAAGGCATCCAGGCGGCGATCGATTCCATCGGCACGCCCAGGGCGAAATCCGCTCAGGCCAAAGATTTCATCGACTCGAGTTTACTCGAAGAGATCCAAAAGAGCGGTTACATCGCAAAACTCTACGGCAAGTAAGAATCTCTCGCGAACGAATCGTCATCACCGCGAAACGAAGGCCGACGCGCAGACGCTCCAATGGATCTATGAGCGAAATGCGCGCGCCGCCCAGCGAAGGACTTTATCGATCGAAGCCTGATGGAGGAGATCCAGAAGAGCGGCTTTATCGCGAAGCTCTACGGCAGGTGAGACCGGCTAAAGCGCCGGATCGATGATGACTTTGATGGAATCCCCGGCGCTCGCCACGAGCTCGAAGCCGCGGCCGGCGTCGCCGAGGCCCAACCGGTGCGTGATCATGTCGCCGACGACGACGCGCCGGCTCCGAAGTAGATCGATGGCTTCGATGATGTCGTCGGGACTCGCGGCGTACGAAGTCACGATGCGCACCTCGTCGCGCCAAAGCTCATAGAGCGGAATCGGCACGTCGACGCCTGCGGCCGTCGGGGCGAAGAAAAGAATCGTCCCGCCGCGCTCGACGGACTTCAGCGCCTGCGCGATGGCGGCGTTTACTCCGGTGCAGACGATCACCAGGTCGGCTAGGCGGCCATCGTTCAGCGCGCGCAGTTTGTCGGGCACGTCGCTCCCCGCTGTCAGTGCCGCGTCGGCGCCCATTTTGCGCGCGGCGTTCAGGCGAAAGTCGTTCACGTCGGTTGCAACGATGAGCGCCGCGCCGCGGGCGCGCGCGAGCTTGATGTGCATCAGACCGGAGATGCCGCTGCCGACGACGAGAACGCTCTGTCCGGCGGCCATTTCAGCGAACCGCTGCGCCCGCGCCACGCATCCTAACGGCTCGATGAAAGACCCGTCGTCGAAAGATATCTCCTCCGGCAGACGGAAGGTGCCGAGCTCTACGTTTATTTTGGGGACTCGGAGGTATTCGGCGAAGCCGCCGGGGTCGAAATGCGTGCTGCGGAGCGTGTCGCAGACCGAATGGTGCCCCGCGCGGCAGTAGCGGCACTGCATACACGGCACGTGGTGCGAGACAAAGACCCGGTCGCCGATGCGGTAGCCGCTTGCGCCTTCGCCGACCGCCGCGACCTCGCCGGCGATCTCGTGCCCGAGCACGAGCGGCGCTTTCTTGATGCGGTACCACTCCATGACATCGGTGCCGCAGATACCGCTCGCTTTGACGCGCACCAGGAGCTCGCCCGGCCCGACCGCCGGCACCGGCAGCTCTTCGAGCCGCACGTCGCGGTTGTTGTAGTACATCGCGACGCGCATTTATGATCGCCTAGCCCGCTTTTCGCGCCTTATGGGACTTCGAGCTCTGATAGATTTCATACGCTTGTTTCACCGTCGCCTTATCGTGAACGATCGCGCGCACCGCGCGGATCATACCCGTCGGGCTGTCGGACTGGAAGATATTCCGACCCATGTCCACGCCGACGGCGCCGTCGCGCACGGCGTTGAACGTAAGCTCCAGCGCCTCGAGCTCGGGCGTCTTCTTGCCGCCGGCGATGATGACGGGAATCGGGCAGCTCTCGACAAGCTTGTCGAAATCCTCGCAATGATACGTCTTGACGATATGCGCGCCGAGCTCGGCGGCGATACGGCAGGCGAGACCCAGGTAGCGGACGTCGCGCGCCATGTCTTTGCCGACGGCGGTGACTGCGAGCACGGGGATGCCGTGGCGCTCGCCCTCGTCGACGAGCTTCGCGAGACTCACGAGCGTTTGCTTCTCGAATTCCGATCCGACGAAGATCGAGAGCGCCAGCGCCGAGACGTTCAGGCGGATCGCGTCTTCGGTCGACACGGTGATGTCCTCGTTCGAAAGCTCTTTCAAGATGCTCGTGCCGCCGGAGACGCGCAGCACGACCGGCACATTCGCCGCTGGATCGACGGACGTTCTGAGCACGCCGCGCGTAAGCATGATGGAGTCGGCGTGCGGCAGCAGCGGCGCGATCGTCTTACGCGGCTCTTCGAGCCCGCTCGTGGGCCCGAGAAAATAGCCGTGGTCGACGGCCAGCATGACGGCGCGGCCGTCTTCCGGTTTGATGATCCTGGAGAGCCTGTTTTTCATCCCCCAATCCATGAGTCGGAGCCTCCTTTTGAAGTGTCAATGGATCGAAGCAACCTATCACAAATTCTTTCGAGAAGTGAAACGACACGAAAGACGGATTGACATCGCGCGAGCGAGATTGTTAGGCTGGCCCCGCGCGAAGCGGAGGAGTTTTATGCCCATCGAAATCATCGATACCGTAAAACTGGCGCACGACGTCAAAAAAAGAACCATGGTGCTGAGCACGCCGCGGATGCACGCGTGGGTTCACTATTATCCCAATCCCGGCGACAAGGACGACATGCACTGCCACAACGCCGACCAGACGTTCTACGTCATCGAGGGCGAGTGCACGATGCATTTTCCCGACGGCGGCAAGGCGGTGATGAAGCCGGGCATGGCCGCGCTCATCACCGGAGGCTCGTTTTATCAGCTCGAAAACAGCGGCGACGGGCCGATGGTGATGATGGGCAACCGCTCCGGCTCTCACGAGCAGCTCCAGCACATCAACTACGAGCTGCGGAAGGATATTAAGCAGCTCCCGCCGGAGGAAATGGAACGAATCCGCGGCGGCGGTAGCGTCCGCTAGCGCCCGCGAGACGAAGCTTCGCCTTTCGTATTAGGCAGCCGCCGCGTATACCTCACGGCAAGGCTCGATAGAATCAGCGCACCGCCGATCAGCGTCGCCTTCGCGGGCGTTTCTCCGTAAACCGCCGCGACCCAGATCGGATTCAACACCGGCTCGACGAGCACGATGAGCGCGGCCTCCTGCAGCGGAATTCTCTCCAGCCCTTTCGAGAAAAGAAAATACGGGATTCCGAGCTGTACGATCCCCATGACGAGAAGGACTGCGGCGTCCGAAGTGTCGATCGCGAGCGCGCCGTCGATCCACGGAAGGAGCAGGAGACTGCAGGCGATGTTGTTGGCGAACGTCAGCCAGCGCGCGTCGGTGTCTTTGAGAAAACGCAGGTTGGTCATGTAGATCGCGAAGCAGAGACCGGAAAACAGAGCGACGCCGACGCCCTGGACGTCGCGCTCGCCGCCGCTGCCGGCATAGATGATGGCAACGCCGAGCGTGCAAGCCGCGAGGGCGAGGAGATTGATGCGCGAGATCCTTTCGCGGAACAACAATCGCGCGAAAATGAAAACGAAAATCGGGGCGGTGTATTGCAGCACGATCGCGTTCGCCGCGCTCGTGAGCTTGTTCGCCGCCACAAAAGCGCTCACGGCCGCCGTGTAGCTGAGAGCCGAAACGAAAAGCGGCGGCGAAAATTTCCAGATCCTCGACTTCACCAGCGGCGCGAAGAAGAGCGCGGCGAAAAGACTCCGGTAGAAGACGATCGCGAGGGGATTCAGCGCGAGCGTTTTGATGAAGACGCCGGCGAGGCTCCACAGCACGGCGGCGCCGAGAATGCAGAGCCGCGCGCGCCGCGCGTCGGCATCATATTTTTTTCTTTCGATTGACATCTCCTCCGCGCCTGATTACGACCTTTTAACATGGCGCCGGATAAAAACGAATTTATTCCCGCGACGGTCGTCATTCCCGCCGGCGCTTTTCTCATGGGCGGCGAAGACGGCATGGACAACGAGAAGCCGGCGCATCGCGTCTATGTCGACGCGTTCGCGCTGGGAAAATTCCCTGCGACCAACCGCGAATATCGTTTCTACGTGGCCGCGGGCGGCGCGCCGCCGCCGTTCTGGAAGGATCCCATGTTCGCCGACCCGGACAAGCCCGTCGTCGGCGTGTCGTGGCACGAGGCCGCGGCATATTGCGCGTGGCTCGCCGCTGTAAGCGGCCTACCGTTTCGTCTGCCGACCGAGGCGGAATGGGAGCGCGCGGCGCGCGGCGGCTTCGAAGGTCGGAAATATCCTTGGGGCGAAGAGCTTCCCGAAAGCGGCACCTGGCCCGGCGTGGATACATTGCACGGCGGGCCTCCGCGCGTCGGCCTTTATCGACCGAACGGCTTCGGGCTCTACGATATGTGCGCGAGCGTGCACGAGTGGTGCAGCGATTTTTACGCAGCGGACTATTACCACAGCTCGCCCGAGCGCAACCCACCGGGCGCGCGCTCCGGCGCGCGCAGATCCTCGCGCGGCGGCTCCTGGCGCCATCATGTGAAGTTCAGCCGCTGCGCCGCGCGCAGCTCGTTGAATCCGGCATTTCAATATGCGGACTACGGGTTTCGCGTGGCGATGAGTATTGAGGTAGTGTCTCAGTTCGGCCTTAAGGTAAGCGCATGAATCAAATATCCTACGGGAAACAACATGAGACCGAGAACAGCACTCCACAAATCGAGGTAATGACCGGCGCTATTTTCGACTCCCCAGTGCATCCACGGAAACAAGTGAAGAGCTTCTGAGACATGCGTAAGAACGACTAGCACCAGACATCCTGCGCCGAGTAACTGTAGGAAAGAGCACGCGGTCTTTCCTCTAAAGAACAAGACGACTGAACCAGAGAAGAGCGTGCACGCCGGCACCAATGCGACCAGTGCTCTGATTAATGTGACTTGAAGTGCCATAGCTCTTGTTCTCCTGCGTTCAGGATGACAGGTTAGGTCTGGCAATTACCTCTGCCTTCTGCATTCCCCGGCTAATAAAAACCAAAAGGCCCGAACTCGATCGAGCTCGGGCCTTTTGGTTAACGGCACAGCTTTTAGCGACGACGCTCGTTTACTTCCCCTCCTCCGCCACCACGGATACTTTGATGTTCGCCTGCACGTCGGCGGTGAGCCGGACCGGCACCTCGTAGTCGCCGAGCGCCTTGATCGGCTCGGCGAGATGAATGCGCCGGCGCTCGACCTCGAGCCCCTTCGCCTTTAGCGCCTTTTCGATATCGATGTTCGTCACCGAGCCGAAAAGCTTACCCTCCTCGCCAGCGCGCGCGGCAATGACGAGCGAAACTCCGGTGAGTTTCTCCGCCGTGCCCTCCGCCTGTTTCTGCACGCGCGCTTTCTGCGACTCGACGACGCGCTTTTGATGCTCGTAGGTCTTGAGATTCTTCTTGTTCGCGATGAGCACCAGCCCGCGCGGCAAAAGATAGTTCCGGGCATAGCCGTCGCGCACGCGCACGACCTCGCCCATCTTCCCGACGTTCGGGATATCTTCTTTCAAAATGACTTCCATGATTCGCTCCTTGCTTCCGCCGCTAAGCCGCGGGATTGGGATTCAAATTCTTCTTCTTCAGACGGCGGAAGTCACCCCACAGATCGAACAGCCCGAGCGCCACGACTGCGATGGTCAGGATCTGCTCGAAAAAAATAGCGAGATAGATAAACCCGCGCAGAAGCCGTGGCACGCCCTTGTGATGAAAATAATAGGCGATGATCGAAAGCCCGTGGAAGAAATAGACGACCGACGTCGCGAGTAAGATGTTCAGCGCGACCACCCGCCCGACATCGAGTCTGGGCACGAGCAGCATAAAGCCGCCGACGAGAAAGACCCACACGAGCCATTCGGGCGCGCGCCATTCGCGCAAATCGCCGACGCCCGCGATTTCGTCCCGCCGCTCGGGAAAGCGTCGCAGAAGAAAGAAGATATTTATCAACACGAGCGTAACGAAACTGCCGAAAGCGAGCGCCGGAAGGACGCTCACGAGCGTTGCGACGATTTGCGGCCCCTGCTGCCGAATCCGCTCCACGGTCTCCGGGGAAAATCCGGCGCCGGCGTAGAGGTCTAAGGTAGCCTTGAGATTCTCCTGCAAAAAATATTGCACTCCGTGGAAAACGTCAGACGGCGGCCCAAAGAAAAATGCCAGACACGCGGCCAGTCCGGCGAGCATCGCTGCCGCGGCGGCGCCGACGGCAGCTTCGATCAACCACCGGCGAGCAAATGCGTGAAGCAGCACGAGCGCCATGAGCGCGACGAGCACGTACGCGGCGCCGACCTCGACGCCCGCCACGTACACGATGACGGCGGTCGCAAGGGCGAGCAGCAGCGCCGTGGATGGAATTCCGTGGGTCAGCCCGAAGCCCAGAGCCGGCTGAGGCACGAGCGGCAGAAACAGCATACCCGCGAACGGAACCGCCGCGGCGAGAAGCATCAGCAAAACAGTGGCGGCCAACGCCGCGGCGAAACTCTTGACGTTCTTGAATGTCATGACAGCCCGGCGGCCGAAAGGGTCAACTTTTGACTGTGGTGAAAGGCAGGAGGGCGATGCTGCGCGCGCGCTTGATCGCTGTGGTCAGCAGGCGCTGATGCCGGGCGCACGTGCCGGTGATCCGGCTCGGCGTAATCTTCCCGCGTTCGGTCACAAAGCCCGTAAGCAGCCGGATGTCCTTATAATCGATGCGCACCGACTTGTCGGCGCAGAAGCGGCAGACCTTGCGCCGCATCATCGGGCGGCGCCGTCCGCTGCCGCCCTTTTCTTCGTCCGAACGCTCTCTGCCGGGTCTAGAAGATGCCATTTGAGCCATGATTTCTGTTCACCTCGTTAAATCGGTAAATCGTCTTCGTGCCCAGACGCGGGCGCGCTGCCGGCGTCGAAGAACTGAACTGTCGCAGCGACCACCTCGTACTTGCTTCGCTTCTGCCCTTCCGGTGTTTCCCACCGCCGCTGCGTCAGACGGCCGTCGACCAATGCGCGCGCGCCGCGGCGTAGGTGTTCTTTGACGGGTTCCGCGCTGCGGCCGAAGACCACCACGTCAATGTAACATACCTCTTCTTTGAGTTCGTCTTGGATGCGATATTTGTGCGTGACGGCGAGAGGAAATTCGCAAACTGCGAGACCTGCGGGCGTGTAGCGGAGATTGGGGTCGCGGGTCAGGTTGCCCAAGAGGATAACCTTGTTGTACTCCGCCATCGACGCCCGACCCGGTTACGCGGCTAAGTCTGCGGACCGGCCTTCGCCTCCTCCTCGCCCTTTCTCGACGCGGCGGGATTTTCTTTTGCGGCCTGCGCGGCCGCTTCGGCGGCTTCATCGACGCGCACCGTCAGATAACGCAGCACGCCGTCGGTGAGGCGCATCGTCCGCTCGAGCTCGTCGACGGCGCGGGCTTCGGAGCGGTATTGCAGCAGCGTGTAGTAACCTTTCCCCTGTTTGTCGATGCGGTATGCCATGTCGCGGAGCCCCCACTCTTCGAGGTGGGCCACGCTTCCGCCTTGCTCTTCGACGACCTTCTTAAATCGCTCGATATAATCCTTTACCGCGCCGCCCTTCTCAGGGTGGACAATGAACATGGTTTCGTAAAGAGTCACGTCGATTCCAGTCTCCGTTCTATTGATCTTTGAACGCTTATCATACGAGTCTGTCTATTACAATTGAGCGGATTTCACCCGGCCCGATTGAATTTTTCCATTGCCCGCCTCGGCCCTTCGTCGAGCACCGCCTCGACGGCGTCGGCTGCCCGGGCGACGATCTCCGGAAGCTGACCCTTTTCTTCCGGCGCAAACCGCCGGAGCACGAAATCGGCGGGATCAACGCCCGGCGGCGGCCTGCCGATGCCGATCCGAAGCCGGACGAAGGGACCCTCTCCCAGCGCCTGCAGCACGGAAAGCATCCCGCGGTTGCCGCCCGCGCTGCCCTGCTGGCGGATGCGGAGGCGGCCGAACGGCAGATCGAGATCGTCATGAACGACGATCACATCGTCGGCCTCGACCGGATGATAGCGGAAAAGCGTCGCGAGCGCCTGCCCGCTCAGATTCATGTAGGTCTGGGGCTTGACGAGCAGGACGCTTTCGCCGGCGCGCTTCCACTCGCCGATGAGCGCCTCTGCCTTGCTTTTATCGATCTTGATGCCGCCCTTATCGGCGAGGCGGTCGAGCACCATGAAGCCGAGATTATGCCGCGTGCGCTCGTATTTCTTTCCCGGATTGCCGAGGCCGACGATGAGCTTCACGGACGATAGTTGCGAGTTTCGCGTTTTGCGTTATGAATTCCGGAGAGATACTTCACTTCGTTCAGGATGACAGGATGTATGTCATTCTTAGCGCAGCGAAGATCTCTCCGACAGGTTCCAACCTCGAAACCCGCGCTCGGAACTCGAAACTATTTTTTCTCCTCTTTTTTCTCTTCTTTCTTGGCCGCTGCCGGGGCAGCTTCCGCACCCTCGGCCGCCGGCGCGGCTTCGGCGCCCTCGACGGCAACCGGAGCGGCCTCGACCGGCGTCGGAGCCTCCTCGATGCTCGGCGGCACGACTGTCACGAGCGTCAGATCGGATTCCGACGCAGCCGTGACACCTTCGGGCATCGTCAGCTCCGTCACGTGGAGCGAATCGCCGATGTCGAGAGCGGACACTTCCACGTCGAAGAATTCGGGAATGTCCATCGGGAGGCATTCGACCTCGATCTCGCGCACGACCGGCTGCAAGATGCCGCCGCGAACGACGCCGGCCGCCTTGCCGACGAAGTGGAGCGGCACCTTGACGCGGATCCTTTCGCTCAGGTCGACTTCATAAAAATCGGCGTGAATGACCTCGCCGGTCACCGGATGGTATTGCAGCTCTTTCACCAGCGCGACCTTGTCGGCGAGCGCGGGCGAGCCCGACTTGATGCGAATGAGATGCGATCCCTCGAGGTGCGCGACGCGGGTGATAAACTCTTTGCGGTCGAGCTCCAGCGGCACGGCGGCCGACTTCGGGCCATAGAAGACGCCCGGGAGCTTGCCCTCTCGGCGCGCGCGGCGCGCGCGCCCCTTGCCGTCGCTCTCGCGCGGCTCGATTTGAATTTCAACGGTTTCCAACGGAAATACCTCCTGACAGATTTAAGACAGATGCGGAAATTTAATCGAACAACGAGCTGATCGAGCGCTCCTC
>Ga0075425_100006791_pt1 | contig 12041 bp, 5 predicted proteins | sample SoiMethybrSBSTD4_FD_75300 | JGI IMG/M metagenome (GOLD analysis project Ga0075425, IMG submission 75300) | Bulk soil microbial communities from a Populus tree surrounding site in Tennessee, USA - Soil MetaG P. TD hybrid SBSTD4 | ecosystem: Environmental > Terrestrial > Soil > Tree plantation...
TCGAAGAAACCCCCACGAGTCATACACCTCGTAGGCGAGGTACTGTGCCCAAAGGATCACGACGAACGCCGCGAGGATCGGCACGATCCGGAGGTCGGGTGCACTCGTCCAAAGCCGTCGACTCGGCACGAGCAGGGCGGCAAGGCCCGCCAGCGCGATTGGTGTCTGCGTGAACGTGAACCACGCGAAGTACCGCCGCAGATTTGGAAGAACGTGAGACCAGGCGTAGAGATCGTCGAGCGTGCCGTATCCCGATGACACGGGCGAGCCGTACAGATAATTGTTGAGGAATGCGACCACCACGATTGCCGGCAGGACGCCAAGCGCGAACAGCGTGCAGGAGAGCAGCCGGGAATCGCCGCTCGCCTGGCGGCGGATGATGTACCACATGCCGAGCGGGATGCTCAACGGAACGAGGTTCGGCCGGATGAGAATCGCGATCCCTGCCGTCAAGCCGGCGATCGCCGGTGATAATCGACCACCGACTCGCGCGAGCAACACATAAATGCCGATGGCCCAGGCGGTCATCACCGGCACATCCGTCATCGGCTCGAGCGCGATGCCGATCACGATCGGGCTGGCGGCAACCAGCCAGGCGGCGATGACTCCACCCCAGGGAGACACGAGACGCTTGCCGATGCCGTAGGTGACGAGGACGCCGAGACCGGTCAGCAGTGGGACAACGGCAAAGAGCGCGCACTGGCCGCCCAGCAGTTTCGCTCCGGCGAGCAAGAGCGGCAAACCCGGCGAGTAAGTCGGTACGATTGCCCATTGCCCGGGAGGTTCCGCCGGGCGATAACCGAGCGGCGAGAACGACCACTCGGCGTTCGGCCAGGGAACCTCCGCCACCCACGGCTGTTTGATGACGAGATGACCCGTGAGCCACAGATCGGCCTGGCTGACGTATCCATACGCGTCGGCGCCACCGGCGATCCGGGTACCGGCGGCCATCGCTGTGATCGCGAGTGTGAGCGCAAGAGCAGCGGCGACAAGGGCCGGCCGGCTCACCAGCGCCTGGACCATTCCCGATCCGGCGCGCCCCACACGCCGAACCGTCTCACGCTGAATTCTGCCACCGGCAACGAAGTAGCCGGCGAGCGCGATGAAAGCGATCAGGAGCGCGCGATCGGGGTTCCTCGACCTGATCGCAAGACCGAACACGCGGCTGTTGAAGCCTCCGAACAGGACCAGCGCAGCCGACCACGCCGCCGCCGTGCAGGCGACCCCGAGCAGAACGGCGCGCATTGCCTTCACGAACGGCCGCTTGGCAGCATCACGCGGACCGGGCTCGGCGAACTGCTGGCATAGAAGGCATCACTTCAGGATGTAGATCCGCACTGAGTTGTCCACCTTCCACAAGAACAGCTCCGGATGTTCACTCAGGTGCGCGAGCCGCGGCGCGCTCAACTTGTCGGTGAACACGATCACATGCGTGACCCCGAGCTGTTTCAAGTACTCGAGAGTGGTGCCTTCGGGAAACGCCCCGAGCGCTGCGGCCTCTTGATAATAGCGCGCGGGGATGAAGCTCGAGTAGCCGTTGACGACCGGCTGCCAGAAGCGAGTCGATGCCAGCAGACAGTCGGCGTTCTCGAACTCCGCGAGCGGCCCGGGAAAGGGGAAGCAGGCGATCACTTTACGCTCGCCGTCCTTCAGGCTGTCGAAGATCGGAGAAATGCCGTGGAAGGCGCGGTATTGAATCGGCGCGCGCAGTGCTTCGAGGTGGGCGCCGACCAGCAGCACGATGCCGATCGCGACCGCCCGGCGTTCGAGACGTCGATGGAGCAACACCCATCCGAATCCCGCGAGAATGGCAATCGCCGCGAGAAACAGCTGGCCGAAGCGGACGGCGCCTCGAACGCCGGCCATGATTGGGAACACGCGGGTCAGCGCGGAATACAACGGGAAGCCAGGGCCGAATGACACGGCGAACGCCACCAGGCCGAAGGCGACCGCCATCCGCGCACGCCGATCCTTCCAGGCCACACCGCCAACGAGCGCCGTCAGGGCGAGACCTGACGCGATGACGCCGGGAAAGAGCGCGTCCTTGTTGAAGAATCGATGGCTCCAGATGCTGAAATGGATCCGGCCGCCCGTCGCAAGGTAGTCGGTGAGTCGAGCGGAAAACTCAGAGACCTCGGCCAACGACCGTGTGAAGCCCTGATCGCGGCTCACGCGCAGATAAGGCAGGAGAAACGGCGTGAGCGCCAGGCCCGCGATCGCTGCCGACAGCAGCAGCAGTCCGGCCACTCGGCGAAAGCGCGATCCAGCCCAGTCCGCAGGCCTTGCCAGCGCGGCCGCCACCAGTGAAAGCGACGTGAAGACGAAGAGGTATCCGCCCGTCAGCGCCTGCAGGACGAACCAGCCCGCCAAGTGTGCCGCGTAAACGAGTCGCGGCGTAGTCAGCAGCCGATCAAGCGCCCAGAGGGCCAGTGGAAAGAACTCGAGGTGTTGATCCTGGAGTTCCGGAAACCTTGTCAGCGACAGGGCGTTGAACGCCATGAACGACCCGCTCAGGATCCCGGCCAACCGATTCCCCGTCCATCGCTCAACGACAAGGCTCGTCGTCCATCCGGTCAGGGCGAGTCCGGCGATGACCAGCAGGTTGTAGACGAGCACGGGCGATGCGTCCGACCAGAGCAGGGGCGCTCCCATAACCGCCTGAACGAGCAAATTGTCCGAATACGCAAGCGTGTCCCGCTCAGGATAGAAAGTATTGGTGTCGTAGAGATGCCACGGATCGTTCGCGAGCTGGTGGGCAACCCACGCAATGATCCACTCTTTATGGACCGTATCGGCGGTATCGTTGCGCGACAGCCGCCCCGGGGCCGTCGCGAGCGGCCACGTGTGCAGTACCGCGAGCAGCACGAAGAGCGCAAGGCTCGCCAGCCACGAGTCCTGCTTCAGCAGACGGTTCACCCTTTCCTGTTTGGGATGCCGCGTGTCGCCGCGAGCATCGCGTTGGCGATGTCGCGTGCGACGAGCAGCGGCACAAGAATGAAGGCACGACTTGGCATGGGCGGCAGTATAGACGCACCGCGTAGCCTAGTCGTTGCCGAGAACCCGAAAGATCTCGCGCGGAGCGCGCAAAGGGCGCCGAGAAGACTTACAGCTGCGACCGGATCTCCCAGAGATCCGGGAAGAGTGGCCGTCCGACGGTCTCGTGCAGGTAAGCCGCACCACCAGAGCCGCCGGTCCCACGTTTGCTGCCAATCGTCCGCTCCACCATCTTCACATGGCGGTAACGCCACTCCTGGATCCCTTCATCGAGATCGACGAGCCGTTCGCACAACTCTGCGTTCTTCGGATCGTCGCGGTACACGACGAGGAGAATCCGCTGCACGTCCGGCGAAGGTTCGATCGACGCGGTGACGTCCCGTTCGAGGTGCGCGGGCGGCACGAGATACTTTTCACGCGACAGGTATCGCAGGAACGCATCCCACAATGTCGGCTCTCGATAACGGCGCGCCAGGTCGACGCGCGCGCGGCTGTTGTCCGGGAACCGATGAATCGCTCTCTCCGACTTCACGCCGAGCGCGAATTCGATCTGGCGGAACTGGTCGGACTGAAAACCGCTTGCTGCCTCGAGGCGCTCGCGGAACGCGAGGAATTCGAGCGGAGTCATGGTCTCGAGGATGTCCAGTTGCGCAACCATGACCTTCACGATCGTAAGGATTCGTTTCAGCGTGTGCTGCGCGCGGTGCGGCTCATCGTCTTCGAGCCACTGCCGGACACGGTCGAGTTCGTGCAACAGTTCCTTGAACCAGAGTTCGTATACCTGATGGATCACGATGAAGAGCAATTCGTCGTGCTCCGGCCCCTCCGAGCGCGGTTCCTGCAAGGCAAGCAGCTCGTCGATCTTGAGGTACTTCGTATATGTAATCGCCGGGTCGGTCACAATCTCCCTCCGTAAAGTTGCTCGCGGTCTGATTCGCCAAGCTCAGCCTGAGTTGTTGTCCCACTGAACCGGCGCGTGTCGACAGGGACCGCTGACACCAATTCTTTACAAGACGGAAACGAACCAGAAAAACGTTTGGGATACACTCTCGCCGTCCTTTCCCCCGCGACTGGCACCGTCCGCCGCTCGTGGACACTTGACTCAGCCAATTCCTTACTCGACTGCCATGAAGGCTATGCCCAGGACACCTGCAAGCTCTCTCACCATCTTCCGGCCTGCGATCTCGGCGCTCGCGGTCGCTCTGATTTGCATCGCGGCCGCCTCGTCGCGCATGGTGCCGCCGTCGTTCGCTACAACCAACGGTGGAAGCATCACGGCGATCGGAATTCCGCTGACCGAAAACTTCGACACGCTGGCGGCGAGTGGAACCGCGATCGCGTGGACTGACAATTCAACAATCTCCGGTTGGTGGTCGACCCGGACGACATACAACGCGGGAACGGGATCGTCGAATGCTGGCGCACTCTACAGCTTCGGCGTGGCGGGTACGAATCCCGTGACCGACCGCGCCCTGGGCTCGGTCGCGTCTGGCGGAACCGGAACCATCTTTCAGGCCGCGAGGCTGACCAACAATACCGGCGGCACGATCGCGTCTCTCGACCTCAGCTACGTGGGCGAGCAGTGGCGCAACGGCGGAAACACTGCCGCCCATACGCTCACCTTTCAATACCAGGTTGCGAATCCGGGCGTCGTCACCGGCGCCAATGCTCCGGCGACCGGCTGGATCACGGTCCCCGAGCTGAGTTTCACGAGCCCGGTGACCGGCGCAACCGCCGCAACGCTCGACGGCAACGCGGCAGCGAACCGCACTCCCAAGTCGGCCACGCTGGCGGTCACCGTCGCCAACGGACAGGAAATCTGGATACGGTGGCAGGATCCGGATGACACAGGCAACGATCACGGATTGGCGATCGACGATTTTTCGGTGACGGCCAATGCTGCGGGCGGTGAGGCCGACAGCGCACCGGCGGTCGGCGCCACCACACCAGCGAACGCGGCCACGAACGTCCCCGTCGGTTCGGACATCGTCATCAATTTCAGCGAGAGCGTCAGTGCCACGACGAGCGCATTCGCGATCGAATGCCCGGCTGGGACGGCGGTGTCGTTTGCGCAGAGCGCCTCGCCCGCAACTTCGTTCACGTTGACTCCGGCTGCTGATCTCCCGTACGGCACAACCTGCAAGGTGACGGTCACGGCGGCCGAGATTTCCGACGCTGACTCGAACGATCCCCCGGACTCGCTGGAATCGGATTTCATCTTCTCATTCACGACCGCGACTCCACCACCACCGGTGGCGGCCAACGTCATCATCAACGAAGTCGACGCCGATACGCCCGGAGCAGACGCGGCAGAGTTCGTGGAACTCTACGACGGTGGCACGGGGAACACATCGCTCGACGGCTTGGTCGTCGTCTTCTACAACGGATCGAATGACCTGTCCTATGCCGCCTTCGATCTGGACGGGTTCCATACCGGACCCGCCGGCTACTTCACGCTGGGGAATCCCGCCGTTCCCGGCGTCGATCTCGTTTTCAATCCAGGTGCGGCGGGGCTGCTACAGAACGGCGCGGATGCGGTCGCACTCTTCGCCGGCAACTCGACGGACTTCCCCGCTGGCACTCCGGTCACGACGGCAAATCTCCTCGACGCCATCGTCTACGACACCGACGATGCGGATGATGCGGGACTGCTTGCCCTGTTGAATTCAGGGCAGCCACAGGTTAACGAGAACGGCGCCGGCAGCGGCGACACGCAGTCGAGCCAGCGCTGCCCCAACGGACTCGGCGGCGCAAGAAACACGTCGACCTATGTTCAGGGCTCGCCTACTCCTGGTGCAGCAAGCTCGTGTCCTCCGCCTCCGGAACCCGTCGACAGCACGGTTGTCATCAGCCAGGTCTACGGCGGCGGAGGCAACACTGGAGCGACGTACCACAACGACTACGTCGAGTTGTACAACCGCAGTAACGCGACCGTGGATTTGACCGGATGGTCGCTGCAGTATGCGTCGGCGACCGGCAATGCTTGGGATGCGAACCGGCAGCCTCTCGGCGGATTCATCGGTGCAGGGCAGTACTACCTGGTCTCGCTTGCATCCGGCGGATCCGATGGCGCCCCCGTGCCCCCCGCCAACATCAGCGGTCAGATCAACATGAGCGGCACCAACGGCAAGATTGCGCTGGTTGACAGCTTCGAAGGACTCGCCGGCAATTGTCCAACCAGCGATCCACACGTCATGGACTTTGTCGGCTATGGGAATGCCGACTGCCGGGAAGGAGCAGCGAGCGCTCCCGCAGCCAGTAATACCACGGCACTCTTCCGCGCCGGCAACGGCGGCACCGATACGGACGACAACGGCGGCGACTTTGCGGCCGGCGTCCCGGCCCCGAGACGAACGGCCCCGATCGTCGAGATCGGGCCAATGGTGTTGAGTACGGAGCCGCGCTCGAACGGTACGAACGCGCCACGTGATGCCACCATCCAGGTGACGTTCACTGAACCGGTTGACGTGTTCGATCCGTGGATCGATATCACGTGCGTATCGAGCGGGCAGCACAACAGCGCCACGTTCGCGACGAACGGGCTCGATCGCTCCATCACTCCGAACGCGAACTTCATCCCGGGCGAGCAATGCACGGTGACCATCGCGAAGGATCAGGTGAGAGATCAGGATCTCGACGATGCGGCGCCGAATACCGACACACTGCCGGCGAATTACGTCTGGTCCTTCACGGTTGCGACGGGCACGGCGCCGCCGTTTCCGGCCGCGATCCATCTCACTATGGGGAATCCGAGCGGCGCCGCTCACACCGCCGGCCAGCCAAACAACTACCTGATGGAAAAGCCGGAGTTTGCGTTGTCGTATGCCCGCGATCTCGGTCGTCCGAACTGGGTGAGCTGGCACCTCTCCGACGAATGGGTCGGGTCGCTGACGCGTGTCGATTCGTTCCGCCCCGACCCGGAGATACCGCCCGATTGGTATCGCGTCCAGTCATTCGATTTTGCCGGCAGCGGTTTCGATCGCGGGCACCTGACGCCGAATGCAGACCGCGACAAGGAGACGTCGATCCCGATCAATCAGGCGACGTTCCTGATGTCGAACATGCTCGCGCAGGCGCCCGACAACAATCAGGGCCCGTGGGCAGCGCTGGAGGAATACCTGCGGACGCTGCTCCCCGCTAGCGAGTTGTACATCGTCGCCGGCAGTGCAGGTGTGGGCGGAGTCGGGAGCAATGGCAGTGTCACCACGACTCTCGCGAACGGACACGTCACCGTGCCGGCGCAAACGTGGAAAGTGGCGCTGGTGCTTTCCAAAGATGAAGGGGACGACCGATCGCGCGTCACCTGCTCCACACGAACGATTGCCGTCATCATGCCCAACGTCCAAGGCATCCGTAACGATCCTTGGGAGAACTTCCTCACGACTGTCGACGCCGTCGAAACGTTGACAGGCTATGACTTCTTCTCCGAATTGCCCGAGCCAATTCAGCGATGCATCGAAGCGGGTACGAACGGCAACAATCCGGAACTGGATACCGACGACGATGGAGTGCCGGATCGCGTCGACAACTGCCGGCTGACGTTCAATCCCGATCAATCGGACATCGATCACGACGGCGTCGGCGACGCCTGTGACAACTGCCGCACGACGGCCAATCCCGACCAGGCCGACGGAAACGGCAACGGTGTGGGTGACGCGTGCGAAGACCGGACGGCGCCGGCGATTTCGTGCGCGGCGCCCGATAGTGCGTGGCATGCGGGCAACGTCGCGCTCGCTTGCAGCGCCAGTGACGCAGGAACCGGACTCGCGAATCCATCGGATGCGTCGTTCTTCCTGGTGACATCGGTTGGCGTCGGGTTCGAAATCGCCGATGCGAACACAAACAGCCGGATAGTGTGCGACGGTGCGGGCAACTGCGCGACGGCCGGACCGATTGGCGGCAACAAGATCGATCTGAAGGCGCCGGGTGTTGCGTTGACCACGCCTGCCAACGGTGCGACGTATCCGCTGCACGCGAGTATCCCGGCCGCGTATGCCTGCGCCGATGGTGGGTCTGGGGCGGCGGCGTGTGTAGGCACGGTTGCCACTGGAGCGCCGATCGACACCGGCTCGATCGGAACCCGAACGTTCGCCGTCATTGCAACGGATACCGTCGGAAATTCATCGACAGCGACGGTGACCTACAGCGTCAAGCGGATGGTGACGGCGATCGGACCTGCAAGCGCGTGGGTCGGGGTTCAGAACGGCAGCGACGCCGGGCTGCGGGTGGACCTCCGTGCCCAGTTGCTCATCAACGGTGTCGTCGCCGCGAGTGGCGACGTCTTGAATGTGTCAACGGGCGGCAGCGGCTTCCACAACGCGCTCCTGCAATCGATCCCGATGGCGCTGGCCGGTGGGCCTGTAGAAGTTCCAGCATCGGCAGTCGTGTCGTTCCGTTTGGAGGCGCGCCGCACATGCAGCGGTGGCGGCCCGATTGCGGGCACCGTGCGTGAGTGGTACAACGGCGCCGCGGTCGATAGCGGCGCGCGACGTGATGCCGGGAGTCGTGTTGCCGTAACGGTCGGAGGCCAGGCCGTCGATCTGTTTCAGCGGGCGATGTTCCTTCTTCTGCCGAGCGACGGAAACACCCGGTTGCCTGCCGATGCCAGCGTTGACAGTGGCGCCGCGTGTCCCGCTCGGCCCTTTGTTCCGTTCGGGGTGTGGAGAGTCATCGTGCCGTAGCAGGATGTGTTGGCTCAAATTGAATCGACGACACTCGCCGTCAGAAGCGTCAGGTCGTCGGGCTGCAATTGACCGGCAAGCTCGCGATGGACGTCAGCGAGAATCGCGTCGAGCAACGGAGCTCCACCTTCGGGAGTGCGATCGACCGCGCTCACGAACCGCGCTTCGGCGCGACCATCCTCATTCGCAAGCGGCTCCCAAACGCCGTCTGTGTACAACAAAAGATGGTCGCCCGTGTTCATCGTCACCGCCAAAGCGTCCCAGGTTGCTCCCGTGAGCGCCGGCGAAACCAGCGGGCCCGTGCTTGGGAGCCATACCGGCTCACGACGTGGTCCCCACAGCAGGAGCGGCGGATGCCCAGCATTCACGTATCGCAAGCGTCGCTCTTCCGGAGAGATCACGGCCGCAATGAGCGTGACGAATCGATCCGGGCTGAAGGCAGCGAGTCCCATCGACACGCGCTGAACGACCGAAACGGGATCAAACCCGTCCACGTGCGATGCGTAAAATCCGCTCTTCACGATGCCGGTCAGCATGGCCGCCGACACACCGTGACCTGACACGTCGGCCATCAGCAACGCCGTCTGCCCCCCAGTTGCGCTGGCATAGTCATAGAGGTCTCCGCCCAGCGCCGAAGACGGCGAATAGCGGCAGCAGACCGCGACCCGATTGAGCATCTTCTCGCGCCCGGGGAGCAGGCTCTGTTGGAATGCGCGGGCCTCGGCCATCTCGGTTTCCAGCCGCTTCAGGTTCTGACGATGGTCTTCGCGCCGCCATCGAAGTTCGATGCAGCGTTCGACGAGGGTCCTGAGCACCTCACGATCGAAGGGCTTCTGAATGAAGTAGAAGGCGGGACTTCGAATCGCTTTCACCAGCTTCTCGTCGAGATCGTCGACGCTGCCGGTCATCAGGATGACGTCGAGCCCGGGCCTGCGCACTTTGAGCTGCGCCATCAACTCAAAGCCGTCGAGATCTGGCATTCGGATGTCGACGATGGCGAGATCGGGACGAAACGCGTCAGCCAGCGGCAGCGCCTCGCGAGCGAGCCGTGTGCCGACGACGTGATGATCGCCGCTCAGCACCCGCTCGACCGCGCGAAGCATTCCTGGTTCGTCGTCGACGACGAGAATGCGCGCCGGCCTGTCGATCATGGCGGCGGCGATTGCGACAGCCCCTCGGGGACGACCACGCGGACGTTGGTGCCCTGGCCCGGTTCGCTCTGAATCGTCAGCGTGCCGTCAACCTCCCACAGGATCGATCGGCAGATGGAAAGACCGAGGCCGCTACCCTTTTCTTTCGTCGTGAAAAACGGCTCGAGTACGCGTGCAAGGTCGTCGGCAGGAATTCCGCATCCACTATCGGCGATCGAAATCTCAACCAGCCGATCGACCGCGCGCACTGTCACACTGATGCGGCCTCCCTGGGGCGTCGCCTCGCGCGCATTGGTGAGCAGGTTGAGAAACACCTGCTCGAGATCGCTCTGGCTGCATGCGACTTCCGGAATCTCGTCGGGCACGTCCACGTGCAGCTCGATGGCGCTGCGGCTCATGCCGTACTTCAGGATGGCAGACGCGGTTTCGATGGCGCGTCGGATGTGTCCGTAGTTGCCACGGCGCGCCGCGTTTCGCGAGAAGGTCAGCATGCCGCCAAAGATCCGCCGGCACACCTGGAGCGACTTCTGTACGTGCTCGAGATCCTCCGCGAACACGGTCGGTGCGAGCGTCCCGCCGCGAAGGTCTGCCTGCATCTGCTGGATGAGCGGCAGCATCGCTCCGAGGGCATTGTTCAGGTCATGCGACACGCTTCGCGCGAGATCGGCCATCGCGTTCTTGCGCTCTGCGGTCACGACCCGGGCACGCAGCGACTCGGTGCGGTGCAGGTTCTGGATCGCGATCGCCGCCTGCGATCGAAAGTGCTCCACGAGCTCAGCGTCGAACGGTTTGAGCTGCTGCGGATGCCGAGACGCGATCTTGAGGACGCCGACGAGGCTGTCGCGCGTCACCAGCGGCGCGCAGAGCATTGATCCCTCGCGGAGGTTCTCGGCGGCGCCTTCTTCCGTGCGGTTGTAGTCGAGGACCGCCGCCAGTGCGTTCGCTCGTTGCCCTTTCCACTCACGCCAGCTATCGCCGTTTCGATCGAAGCCGTACACCTGTTCCGATTGCAGCAGCGCCGCGGCATCGGCGGTGAGCGGGATGCGCAGCCCGATCCGTTCGCTCTTGGCCTTCGTCCACGCGATCTGTTCGGCGACCAGCCGCAGCGAGTCGTCATCCTCCTCGCGGATGAGAAGCGCTGACGAATGATCGTAGAGCGTCAGCGATCGAATGCCGTCCATGATCTGGTAGAAGAGATCCTTGGGATGGATCTGCTCCATGATCTTGCGATCGATCCGATCGCGAACCCCGAGGAGCCGATCGCGATCGATCCGATGGACCGCGGCTGACAGCACGGCGGCGATGCGCGCCATCAAGCGCCGGTCCTCTCGATCGAAGTCGCGGCCTGGAGCCACGAGCGCAATGGCCCCCCATGCGCCGCCGCGGCGCCGAACCGATCCAATCAACATGTCGCGCCGAACCGGGGGATTGGTGTGGCGGATGTATTGCGTCAGCACGCCCAGCTCCCAGGCACCACGTCTTGGGAGAGCGAAGAGAAGGTCGGCCTGGGAACGGCCGGCGCGCAGCGTCGCAATACACCCGTCGGCGGCCTGAAAGAACTCGCGGGTGTCACGAAGCGCATGCCGCAGGGCCTTGTGCGGTTCCCGAACCTCTTTCAAATGAGCGGAAAGGCCGTCAATGAACTTCAGCGCAGCCAGTTCGCGTTGCACCTCGAGCATGGGTCCTTCAGGATGGTTCTCGAACCGCTGTCGGGTCAAGTTGCGATTCGGTTCGGGCTCCACTCATGGCTCCGGCCATTTCAAATGCTTGTGCAGGAACGCAAACGTGCCCTGGCCGTTAATCGTGTGGCCGCCGTTGAAATACTCGATCTCGGTTTGATCGGCCAGTCCGAACTGCGTGTAGAGCCATCGGACCTTGGCATATTCGTGCGCCACCCACTGATCGCGGCCGACGCGATCGTGATGGCCTCGCTCCACCATGAACGGCCGCGGAACCATCAAGTACGCCAGCTCCGCATAATCAAACGTGTTCCCCATGTTGAAATAGGGCATCTCCCACTCAATCGTGTACATGAAACTGAAACGTTCGTCGGTGGCCGCCACTTTTCGCGTCCAGTCGTTGAAGTCTCCCGAGCAGATTGAAAGACTGTAGCGCTCCAGCACTGTCGGCACGCGCACCGCCGTCTCTCCGCCATAACTCAACCCATAAAACGCGATCCGGTTTGCGTCGACGAACGGCAAGCTCGCAAGCCACC
>Ga0075425_100006793_pt1 | contig 12040 bp, 10 predicted proteins | sample SoiMethybrSBSTD4_FD_75300 | JGI IMG/M metagenome (GOLD analysis project Ga0075425, IMG submission 75300) | Bulk soil microbial communities from a Populus tree surrounding site in Tennessee, USA - Soil MetaG P. TD hybrid SBSTD4 | ecosystem: Environmental > Terrestrial > Soil > Tree plantation...
AGCAGGTAAGGCGCGAACCGAGGTAGCTCGCGGCGAGGGAGGTGCGCGCGAATGAAGACCCCTTCCGGCTGGTCGACACGCTCCTGGATCGGCGCTCCAAGGGCGTAGAGCTCCGCTAACCGCGCGCCCTCGTCGTAGGGAAGCAGCAATCGGACACTCTCGAAGCGCTCCCCGAACTCGGCCGCAACACGTTCGCGCAGCCTGTCGAGCCCTTCGCCCGTCTCCGCCGACACCTGCAGGGCTCCCGGGTAGCTGTTGGCCAGGCGCCGGCGGCGCAGCGGGTCGACGAGGTCGATCTTGTTCAGCACCAGCTCTACGGGGACTTCGGTGACACCGATCTCCACAAGGACGTCGTCGACGGCCGAACGCATCTCGTCGAGCTCGACGTCGGAGGCGGAGCCGTCGACCACGTGCAGCACGAGGTCGGCGACGAGCGTCTCCTCGAGCGTCGCCGCAAAACCTTCGACCAGCTGGTGAGGCAGCCGCCGGATGAAGCCGACCGTGTCCGTGACCAGATACTTCCGGCCGTCGACCTCGAAGCTGCGCGTGGTTGGATCGAGCGTCTCGAAGAGGCGGTCGCGGACGGACACGTCTGCGCCTGTCAGCGCGTTCAGCAGCGTCGACTTCCCCGCGTTGGTGTACCCGGCGAGCGCGATCACCGGCGTCTCGGAGCGGCGGCGGGACTTCCTGCGAGTGGCGCGTTGGCGTTCGAGGCCGCGCAGCCGGCTGCGCAGGACCGAGATCCGTCGGCGCGCCAGCCGCCGGTCGGTCTCGAGCTGCGACTCGCCCGGGCCGCGGGTGCCGAGGCCGCCGCCGAGCCGCTCGAGGTGCTGCCAGAGCCCCCGCATCCGCGGGAGGTTGTACTCGAGCTGCGCGAGCTCGACCTGGAGCTTCCCTTCGGCGGTGACGGCATGCTGGGCGAAGATGTCGAGGATCAGCTGTGTTCGGTCCACCACCCGGGCCTGGAGTGCGTTCTCGAGCTCGCGCTGCTGCACCGGCGAGAGCTCGTCGTCGACAAGCAGGGACTCCGCGCTGGAGCGTGCGAACGCTTCCTTCAGCTCGACAAGCTTCCCCTTGCCGACGTAGGTGCGGGGCTGGGGCCGTGCCGCCCGCTGGACGAGCTCTCCGACCGGGTCGACCCCGGCGGTGAGCGCCAGCTCCTTCAGCTCGCCGAGCTCGCGTTCGGCGTCGACCCCCTGCGCCAACACGGCGACGACGAACCCGCGCTCGGGCTCGGCACCCGGCGCGGGATCCGGCTGGCGTAGCGTCACGCAGAGATTATGACCTTCAAACGGCAGAATCCGCATGTGCGCGACGGGAAGCCAGCCGAGCGCTTGGCCGAGCGGACGCTCGCCCTCGTCGACATTCCGTCGGTCAGCCGGGCCGAGGCGGAGGCGATGGCCTACGTGCGCACGGAGCTGCCGCTGGCGCCGGTCTGGTCGAGCGAAGACGTGCTCTTCGCAACCTCGAGGCGGACGCCCGGACGGCCGCTCGTCATGCTGGCGGGCCACGTCGACACTGTGCCCGCCCAGGACAACGTCCCGGGGCGGATCGAGAACGGCTCCGTAATCGGTCTCGGCGCGAGCGACATGAAGGGCGGCGTGGCGGTGATGCTCGAGCTCGCGGACTGGGCAGCCGCAAACGAGACTGAGCTCGACCTCGGCTTCCTCTTCTTCACGCGCGAGGAGCTACCCGCGGAGGAAAGCCCGGTGCCGGAGTTCCTCGACGCCTGCGCCGAAGCGAAGGAGGCCGCGCTCGTGATCGTCCTCGAACCAACGGACAACGAACTCCACGTTGGCTGCGTCGGCAATCTGAGCGCAGGCCTGACGTTCAGGGGAACGAGCGCGCATTCGGCACGGCCTTGGACCGGCGAGAACGCGATCCACAAGGCCGCTGCCACCCTGGCACCGCTGGCGGAGCTCGAGCCGCTCGACGTCGAGGTCGACGGGCTGGTGTTCCGCGAGGTCGTCAGCGTGGTAGCGATCGAGGGCGGGATCGCCGACAACGTCGTCCCCGACCGCTGCCTCGCCGGGCTGAACTACCGCTATGCGCCGGGCCGCACGCGCGAGCAGGCCGAGGCCCGTTTGCGCCAGCTCGCGGGCGACGCGGACGTCGAGATCCTCGGCAACTCTCCCCCGGCTCACGTCGTCGTCGACACTCCGCTCGTGGCGCGGCTGCGCGAGGCGGGCGGCCTCGCCGTGCGCCCGAAACAAGCGTGGACACCGGTGGCTCAATTCGCCGAGGCAGGGCTTGACGCCGTGAATCTCGGGCCCGGTGCGACGCGGTATGCCCACCGCGCCGACGAGCAGGTCGACACGGCGGAGCTCGTGCGGACGTTCGAGACCCTTCGTCTCTTCGCCGGGTAGCGTCTAACCGTGCAGCTCTCCCCCGCCCTCGCCGCCGCCGGCACGTATCCGTTCGTCCACCTCGAGCAGGCGAAGCGGCGGCTGGCCGCCGAGGGCGTCGAGCTGATCGACTTCGGCAAGGGCGACCCGCGCGAGGAGACCGATCCGTTGATCCGCCGCGCGCTCGTCGAGAGCGTCGAGCCCATCTCCAGCTACCCGCTCGCGGAAGGACTCCCTGAGCTGCGCGAGGCGGCCGCCGGCTGGTGCAAGCGGCGCTTCGGCGTCGAGCTCGACCCTGAGACCGAGGTGATCCCGACCTACGGCAGCAAGGAGGCCATCTTCCATCTCGCCCAGGTGGTGATCGACCGCGAGAGCGACAAGAACCTCGTTCTCTCGACCGAGCCCGGCTATCCCGTCTACGACCGCGGCGCGCTTTTCGCGGGCGCGGAGGTCGAGCAGCTGCCCCTGCTGGAAGAGAACGGCTTTCTGCCGGATCTCGACGCAATCGACAAGGGAACCTGGTCGCGGACCGCGATCTTCTGGATCAACTACCCGAACAATCCGACCGGTGCGGTCGCGCCGGTCGCCTTCCTCGAGCGCCTGGCGTCGCTCGCCGTCGAGCACGACTTCCTGTTGGCAGCGGACGAGGCCTACACGGAGCTCTGGTTCGACGAGCCGCCCCACTCGGCCCTCGAAGCCGGCGACCGCTCGCGCGTCGTCGTGTTCCAGACCCTGAGCAAGCGCTCCTCGATGACCGGGTACAGATCGGGGTTCGTCGCCGGCTCGTCCGAGCTGATCGCGGCGCTTCGTCAGTACCGGCCGACGGTGGGAACGGCGCCGCAGGAATTCGTCCAGCGCGCCTCGATCGCGGCGTGGAACGACGAGGAGCACGTCGAGAGGACGCGCGAGATCTACCGTCGCAAGCGCGAGGTGCTCCTGCCTGCGCTCTCACGCAGCGGAGTCCGGGTCGCCGGCAGCGCGGCGACCATGTACCTGTGGCTCGCGGTTCCGGCGGGCGAGAGCTCGGAGGAGCTGGCGGCGCGGCTGCTCGAGCACGGGCTGATCGTGTCGCCGGGGACGTTCTTCGGTCCCTCTGGCCGCGGTTACTGGCGGCTCGCGCTCGTCCCGACCGAGGCCGAGTGCGAGCGGGCAGCCGAGATCCTGGAGCGAGTGCTGTGACCGATCTCTCGCGCGAGCGAGTCGAGGAGGTGATCGCCGCCCTCGATCGTGGCGAGACGCGGGTCGCAGAGCCGTTCGACGGCGACTGGCGCGTCAACGAGGAGGCGCAGCGAGCGATCCTCGAGTACTTCCGGGTGCGCAAGCTGGAGCCGCGCGAGGTCGGCCCATTCGAGTACCACGACAAGATTCCGCTCAAGCACGGCTACGAGCAGCTCGGCGTACGCGTCGTCCCGCCCGCGACGGCACGCTATGGCGCCTTCCTTTCGCCCGGGGTCGTGCTGATGCCGAGCTACGTCAACATCGGCGCCTGGATTGGGCCGAACACGATGGTCGACACCTGGGCGACGGTCGGTTCCGGGGCGCAGATCGGCGCCGATGTCCACCTCTCGGGCGGTGTGGGGATCGGAGGCGTGCTCGAGCCGCCCGGCGCGCGACCGGTAATCGTCGAGGACGGGGCATTCGTCGGCTCCCGCGCTGCGATTGTCGAGGGCGTCGTCGTCGGTGAACAGGCCGTGATCGGGCCGCACGTGACGCTCGGCGCCTCGATTCCGGTCATCGACGTCACCGGCGAGGAGCCTGTCGAGCACCGCGGCTACGTTCCGCCGCGCGCGATCGTCGTGCCGGGAACACGGCCGAAGGAGTTTCCGGCCGGGACGTTCAACCTCGCGTGCGCCCTGATCATCGGCTGGCGCGACGCAGCTACGGATCTCCGCGTCAGCCTCAATCAGGCGCTCCGGGAGCACGGCCTCGGTTCGTAACGGTTCAAGGACAGGCACCGGCAGGTGTCTGTCCCTACAGGCGCTCTGCGGGGCCGGTAACGGAGGCCTTGCCGCCGGCGATCGTCACCCGGAGCGTGCCGCCCGGAAAGGACACTTCGGTCTCGCCCTCACCGTGCGTCGCGGCGGCCACCGCGACCGCGCTCGTGCCGGACGAGGTCGTCTCCCCCACCCCGCGCTCCCAGACACGCGCCGTGACGCGACCAGGATCGTCGACGCGGGCGACCTGGACGTTCGTTCCGGTCGGGAAGCGCGGGTGGCGCTCGAGCAAGCGTCCGATGCGCTCGATCTCGGCCGGGTCACCCTCCACGACCGCGTGGGGATTTCCGACCGAGACTGGGACGAACCGGATCCCCTCCAGCCGTTCGGGAAAGCCGACGTCGACTGGCCCGAGTTCCTGTTCGACCAGCTGACCGCTGATCCGCGCGCGCGTCACCCTCTCGCCGACCCGGATTCGAACCTCCTCGGCACCGGTCCGGTCTGCCAGCCAGCGCGCGGCGATCCGCGTTCCGTTCCCCGACAGCTCAGCCCGAGAGCCGTCGGGATTCCAGATCGCGATCTCGGCCTCGGAGCCCTCGACGCTCAGCACCTCGAGCACCCCGTCGGTCTCGTGCTGAGCCGATAGCTCGCGCGCGCGTTCAGGCGTTAGCCGTTCGTCCTCGACGAGCAGGTAGATGTTGCCGTGCGCGGACCATTTCGAGGATCTCATCGGCGACCTCGCCGGGGGGGCGGTCGGCCGCGACGCTAACAAGGCCCGGAATGCGGCGCATCCACTTGCGCTGATACGACGCATACCGGCGCGTGCGAAGGTTGATCGCCTCGCACGCCTCGCGGTCGCCGAGCCTTGCAATCTCTTCGAGGCCGAGCGCCTTGCGCGCCGTCGCAGAGATCCGCCCGGCCAGCGCCTGCGTGACTTCGTCTCGCACCCCGGCGGCGAACATCTCCTCGGTCCGCTTCTCGATCCGTCTAAGGACCTCGGGCCGTGGGACGTCGAGGCCGAAGACGGCGGTCGGGTGGCGCGTGTCGGCGCTCCAGAGCCGGTCGGCGGCCGCCTTGAGCGACCGCCCGGTGTCGGTGAGCTCAAGTGCACGGACGACGCGGCGGCGGTCGTTTGGATGCACCGAAGCGGCCGCGGCCGGATCGCGCTCGGCGAGCAACTCGTGTGCGCGCTCGCCGCCGACGTTGTCGTAGAGGCGCTGCCAGCGCTCCCGTCGGCCGGGACGGGGCGCCGGCGGAAGCTCCATCGCCGAAACTGCTGCGCGCAGGTAGAGCCCGGTCCCTCCGACCACGATCGGCGTCTTGCCGCTGTCGAGAGCCTCGTCGATCGCCGCGTGTGCGAGCTGCTGGTACTCCGCGACCGAGCCTTCGTGATCGAGCGGCCAGATGCCCACCAGCCGGGTGGGCGCCGACGGTTGGTTCGTCAGGATCGGCAGGCCCCGATACGCTTGCATCGAATCCGCCGAGATGAGCTCGGCCGAAAATCGCGACGCCACCTCCTCTGCGACAGCCGTCTTCCCCGAGGCTGTCGGCCCGAACAGTGCCAGCACAAAACCCTCCTGCATGCCCCGATTGTGGTGTTTGCCCTCGCGCGGGCGTGCCGATACCCCGCTAGTGAAGCTTCCGCGCCCCTTCTCCGGCCGGACTCATCTGGACCGGCGTCCCCGCGAACTGGCGGCGTTCATCGCTCTGGGCGCTGCTCTCTCGGCCGCGGCCGTGGTCGGCGTCTCCTGGGCCGCCGGCTTCGGGTCAGTCGCCGACCGCCTCCGCCACGTCGACGCGCGCTGGTTGCCGCTTGCGATCGCCGCCGAGGTGCTCGCGTATGTCGGCTACGTGCTCGCCTACCGCGAGGTTGCTCGGGTCGAGGACGGGCCAAGCCTTCCCCACTCCCGCGCGCTCGCTCTGGTGGCGACAGGGTTCGGGGTCTTCATTGCCCGCGGCGGCTTCTCCGTCGACCTCCACGCATTTCGCCAGGAGTTCGTTGACGACCGGGAGGCGCGCGTACGCGTGCTCGGCCTTGGCGCGCTCGAGTACGCGCTGCTGGCGCCAGCCACCTGCATCGTCGCGATCCTGCTCCTCCTCGACCACGTCCACCGGCCTGGCAGCGGCCTGACGATGCCCTGGGCGATCGCCGTCCCCGCCGGCGGCGTGCTAGCGCTGTCCACATTGCGGCTTCGCGACCGGCTTCGTGGGCGGCGGGGATGGCGAGACCACGTCGCACAATGGCTTGACTCGATCCATGTGATCCGCCAGCTCTTCTTCAAGCTCGAGCACGCGGCCGGGCCGATCGGAACGGGCATCTACTGGTTCGGCGACATCGCCTGTCTCGCCCTCTGCCTGCGGGCCTATGAAGGCCACTTCCCCTCGGTCGCGCCGCTGTTGATCGGCTATGCGACGGGCTACGCGCTGACGCGACGGACGCTGCCGCTCGCCGGAGCGGGCGCGGTCGAAGCGCTGCTGCCCTTCGCCCTCCTCTGGACCGGGACGCCGCTGGCAGCCGCGGTCACCGCGGTCATCGCCTACCGCATCGTCAACTTCTGGCTGCCGATCGTGCCGGCGGTCTTCGGCCTCCGCTCGCTACGCGCGGCCCAGTCCGGCTAGCGGCGAAGCCGGGCCGCAGCGAGCTCGAGGTCCTCGTCGCCAAGTCCCGCGCTGCGGAGGAACTCCGTCGCGCCGCCGTATCGGCGCCCGAGCTCGTCGAAGACTCCGACCATCGACTCCGCCGGCGTGCGCGAAATCCTACGGAGCCGCTCACGCTCGGCCTCCGTCTCGGCCTCGGCGAGCCAGAGCTCGAATCGGGGTTGGAGGCGTTCCTCGCTCAACGCATAGTCCGCGGCGATCGCCTCGATCCCAACGTTTGCCAGATGGAGCAGGAACGCGCAGAGGAGGCCCGTCCGGTCCTTGCCGCCGACGCAGTGGACGACCACGCCTCCCTCCCGCGCCCGCGCGACCGCCCGGATACCTGCCGCGGCGTTGTGCTGGAAATGCTCGAGGAAGATCAGATAGACGTCGCGGGTAGCCTCCGCCGCGTCCGGCGCCGCGGCCGCCGCGGTCTCGATCTCGTTGAGGATTGCATCCCACTGCTCCTGGTTGGCCTCCATGAACGGGACGTGGACGACATCGAGCGGCAGCTCTCCGGGGGGATCGTCTCGCAGCTCGTAGTCACCGCGGAGATCGACCACCGTCCGGACGCCGTAGTCGGCGACCGCCATCCAGCCGGCATCGCTCAGCTGCCTGACGCTGTCCGCACGGACGACTCGGCCATACCGGGTCTCGCCTCCGTCTTGCGTCGGAAGCCCGCCTAGGTCGCGGACGTTGAGGCACCCCTCCCAGGCCAGCTCTCGCGAACGAAGCGTCAATTCAGGCGGCGACCGCGGCGGTGGCAGTGCCACGCAGGGTCGTCGAGGTCGCTCCCTCGATCGCGACCGGCACGAGGTCGCCAGCCTCGGCAACGCCGGTGAAGTTGACGGTCGTGTTCCGGCGCGTGCGGCCGCGGAGGACTGCCTCGTCCGTGCGGCTAGGCCCTTCCACGAGCACCTCTTCGACCCGGCCGATCCGCTCCCGGTTCCGGGTCTCGGCGACGCGCTGGGCGACCTCGATCAGCCGCTCGATCCGCTCCTGCTTGACCTCGTCGGGCACCTGGTCGGGCATCGTGGCCGCCTCGGTTCCGTGCCTCGGGGAGAAGACGAAGGTGAAGGCAGAGTCGTAGCCGACCTGCTCGACCGCCGTCACCGTCTGCTCGAAATCCTCGTCGGTCTCGCCCGGGAACCCGACGATCAGGTCGGTCGTCAACGCGAGATCGGGGATCGCAGCCCGCATCTCCTCGGCCAGGCGCAGGTAGCGCTCGCGGTTGTAGGTCCGCCGCATGGCCTTGAGAATCCGGGTCGAGCCGGACTGGAGCGGCAGGTGCGCATGTTCGCAGACCGCGGCGCAGTCGGTCATTGCCTCGATCACCGGCCGCCGGAAGTCCTTCGGGTGCGGGCTTGTAAAGCGAATCCTTTCGATGCCGTCGACCGCGTCGCAGGCCCGCAGCAGTTCGCCGAAGTGGGTTCGGATCTCGGGCAGCAAATCGCGACCGTACGAGTTGACGTTCTGGCCGAGCAGGGTGATCTCGCGGACACCGTCGCGCGCGAGCCGCTCGACCTCGGCGAGGACCTCGCCGGGCCGCCGACTCTGCTCCCGCCCGCGAACGGACGGGACGATGCAGTAGGAGCACTTCGAGTTGCAGCCCATCGAGATCTGCACCCAGGCCTGGAAGCGGCGCTCTCGGTGCATCGGCAGCCCGCCGGCGAAGCTGCGCTCCTCGAGGCCGAAGCCGCCGCGCTCGATGCCCATGCCGCCGGTGCCAATCCAGTCGCCGAGGTGAGGGATCGACCCCGGTCCGAAAGCCACGTCGACGTAGGGATAGAGCTCGAACAGGCGCTCTCGCTGGGCCTCGGCGTAGCAGCCTCCAACCGCGATCACCTTCTCGGGATCGCGACCCTTGAGGGCCTTCGCCTGCGCGAGGTGCGCCGCGAAGCGCTGGTCCGGCTTCTCCCTGATCGTGCAGGTGTTGAAGACGATCACGTCCGCCTCGTCCTGCGCTCGCGCCTCCCCGAGGCCCAGGTCTTCGAGCATGCCTTTGATCCGCTCCGAATCGTGGGCGTTCATCTGGCAGCCGAACGTGGTGACGTGGTACCTCCGCACGGACAGAACTCTAGGCCTAACGCACTCGTACGGCGACCGGCCGCGAAATGATCGCGGCTCCTCCCGGGGCGCTTTCCGCTGCGACGTAGAGCCTCAGGACGTGTGGACCGCTCGGAAGCGGTATGCGTAGCCGCTGCGGATGGAACGGCGCGAGGATCATGCGCTGGGCCGACACCCAGCCGCGCGCTGTCCGCTGCTGCACGTAGGCGACCCGGGCGGCGAGCTTCGCGGCGGCACTGACCTCGAGCCACACCGGATGCCCCTGGCTCAGGACGCGAAAGCTTGCGCGCGCACTCTTCTCAGTCGGCTGAATTCGCGAGGTGTCGAACCCCCGACCCGCGGCCGCGGGCGCATCGCAGAGGTCCGGGCTCCGTGCCCAAAGGTAGACGCAGGCGGCGTCGGGCTTGGCGGGGTCTTTCGCGGACCCGGCGAAGGTTGCCCATCCCCACGACCAGACCGAGTCGAGCCCGAGCTCGCTCCCGACCTGCCGGGCGGCGAGTCCTTCGCGCTTGACGACACCGAACCAGCGGTCCCTGCTGAGCCCGTCCCGCCCGCTCCGGCCGGACTGGAACCCGAGCGCGAGCCCGACCCGACTGCTCGGGACGCCGATCGTGGTGAAGTTCCGCACTGCCCGCCGGAGCTGGAAGCGAAGGTAGACGGTTGTGGCGGACGGGTCCAGTGCCTGCAGTGTCCTTCCCGGGAAGTAGACCTCGCGGACGATCGTGGCCGCCTGGGCCACGGAATGCCACCAGTTTCCGGCCTGGCCGCCTGTGGCTCCCGCCTCCGAGATCAGCAAGTGGGGCTGGGCTCCGCGCGCAGCCATCGCCTTGACGAGCTCGAGTATGTTCGCCCGGTACCCCTCGTTGGTTCGACTCCACGGCGTTCGCAGATGAGCACCGTAGAGCTCGTTGAGGGCGATCATTGGAGTGTCACAGCCGGTGACCTTGACGGCCGCGTCCACGAGTCGGGCCGCCTTCGCTGGGACGCCCGCCGGATCGGCCGGGTGAGAGGGCGTCCCGACGGCGTCTCTTAGGGACATGTCCCAGTAGGCGATCTGGGCTCCGCGGCCACGGGCCTCGCCGGCGGGAGCGGTATGCGCCAGCGCGACGGCCAGTCCCGGCCGGAAGAACAGTCGACGGAAAGGCACCCACTTGTCCGCGTAGTCGATCCAGGTCGGCTGAGCCGACTGGACGCACGGCGTGACCGGCGCCGCGGCGTCAGACCTGCCGGCGACCCCGGCCAACGTCGCCAGGGCGGCAACCACGACTGATCGTGCGAAAGCGAGCTTCCTCACCAAGCTGTCCCCCGAGCCGCGGATGGTAACGCGGCAACCGGGGGTCGGCCCGCAACTTTACGTCCGGCCGAAAGCGGTTACGCCTTGCCGAACACGGTACGGCAGGCCGGGTTGGTCTTGAGCGCCTGCTTCAGATGGGGATCGATGTTCAGGTTGGCCATGTACTTGTAGGCCTGCTGGAGCTGGCCCGCCATCACCTGCACCATCGATTTCGCCTGCGTGACTTTGGCTGCCGACTCGCTTGCGTTGCTGGTCGGCTGACTGAGCAAACCTTGAAGGGACTGATTCGTCGATTTGAGCCGCCCTGCGTACAGGCGCAGTTGCTGCGTGACCTGTTGCGAGGCTCCGGACGGCGGGCCTAGGCGTGAGAGCTGCTGTTGGAAGAGAAGGTTCGCGGACTTCGCAGTGTTCACGGCGGACGCGGTGGCCGTGCTCGAGTTCGTGGTCTTGAGCGTCGCACCGGCCTTCCGCAGGGACGTCTGCCACGTCTGTGCGTATCCGCAGAAGCTCGCTGCCCATGCGGTCGCGCTCGACGATCCCTGCGAGGAGCTCTGCTGCGATGACGTCGACGCCGGAGTCGACCGGCTCGATTTCCCGCCGCCGCATCCGGCGGCGATCGCGGCGACCAGCGCCAACCCGCAGACGATTTGGGGGATTCGGGCACTCACCATGGATCCGGAACGGAAGTCGCCGCCGAGTATCCGCCCACAGGGAACCTCGGTGCAACCCGAAAGGGGTGAAAGGCCTATTTCGCGCGCTGCCCCAGGGCCTGCTTCGCCGCCGGCTCACCGTTTTCGGTTGTCGCTGGGGTTTCCGTGACGTTCTTGGCGACGTCAACGGCCCGGCTCTCCCGGATTACAGTCACCTTGATCTGCCCGGGGTACTCGAGCTGGTCTTCGATCTCGCGCGCGATCTCGTGCGACAGCAGTACCGCCTGGTCGTCGTCGACCTCCTTCGGCGTCACGATCACGCGGATCTCACGCCCGGCCTGCAGGGCGTAGACCTTCTCGACGCCGACGTGGTGGCCGGCCAATTCCTCGAGGGCCTCCAGCCGCTTGATGTAGTGCTCGAGGCTCTCGCCGCGAGCACCCGGACGGGAAGCGGAGACGGCGTCGGCGGCAATCAGCAGGACGGCCTCGACTGTCTGCGGTTGCACCTCGTAGTGGTGCGCCTCGATCGCGTGCACGACGGCGTCGCTCTCGCCGTATCGCCGTGCGAACTGAGCAGAGATTGCGGCATGCGAGCCCTCGATCTCGTGGGTCAGCGCCTTGCCGAGGTCGTGCAGGAGCCCCGCCCGGCGCGCCGTCTTGACGCTCGCGTCGAGCTCCGAGGCCATGATCCCGGCGAGGTGGACGACCTCGAGCGTGTGCTTGAGCACGTTCTGGCCGTAGCTCGTCCGAAAGCGCAGGCGACCGAGAATCTTGACGAGCTCCTCGTGGACGGGTCCGCAGTTCGCCTCGAAGACCGCCTGCTCGCCGGCGTGGACGATGTGCTCCTCGATCTCCGCCTTCGACTGGTAGTACATCTCCTCGATCCGGGCGGGATGGATTCGGCCGTCTTCGATCAGCTTCGCGAGGGTCACCTTGGCGATCTCCCTGCGGATCCCGTCGAAGGACGAGAGCACGACGGCCTGGGGGGTGTCGTCGATGATGAAGTCGACGCCCGTCAGATGCTCGAGCGTCCGGATGTTGCGGCCTTCCCGGCCGATGATCCGGCCCTTCATGTCGTCCGAGGGAAGCTCGACCAGCGAGACCGTGGTCTCC
>Ga0075425_100006794_pt1 | contig 12040 bp, 9 predicted proteins | sample SoiMethybrSBSTD4_FD_75300 | JGI IMG/M metagenome (GOLD analysis project Ga0075425, IMG submission 75300) | Bulk soil microbial communities from a Populus tree surrounding site in Tennessee, USA - Soil MetaG P. TD hybrid SBSTD4 | ecosystem: Environmental > Terrestrial > Soil > Tree plantation...
TTTCTGCCGCACGCTCTTCTTGCGGATCGCCTGCCCCGGCATGATGAAGGTGCGTCCGATGTAGCGGTTCTTGACGAAGCCTTCGCGATACTTCAGGCCCAGGTTGTTGGCGAGCTCCAGAGCATACGGCCGGCTCGAGTCGGGTATCGGGATCACGACGTCGATGTCCTGCGCCGCAGGAATGCCGGCGATCTTCTTGGCCAGCTCGCCGCCCATGCGCAGGCGCGCCTCGTACACCGACGTGCCATCCATGACCGAGTCGGGACGCGCCAGATACACGAATTCGAAGATGCAGGGCGAAAGCCGCGGCTCGTCGGCACATTGCCGGGCATGGAAGCGGCCGGTCTGATCAACGTAGATCGCTTCCCCCGGCGCGACGTCGCGTAGCACCGAGAAACCCAGCGCTTCCAGCGCGACGGACTCGCTGGCGACGACGTACTCTGTGCCGCCCATCGCCTCGTTCACGCCGATGATGAGCGGGCGGATGCCGAACGGGTCGCGAAACGCGACCAGGCCGTAGCCCGCGATCATCGCTACGATCGCGTACGCGCCGCGGCAGCGTCGATGCACGCCGGCGACCGCGGTGAAGATCGCGTTCGCGTCAAGCCGGGCGTGATGCGCGGCACGCTCGAGCTCCAGCGCCAGCACGTTGAGCAGAACTTCCGAATCCGAGTTGGTGTTGACGTGCCGGAAATCGAGCTGGAAGAGCTCGCGCTTCAACGCCTCGCTGTTGGTCAGGTTGCCGTTGTGCGCCAGAGTGATCCCGAACGGCGAATTCACGTAAAAAGGTTGCGATTCCAGATCGGACCAGGCCGAGCCCGCGGTCGGATAGCGGCAGTGGCCGATTCCGGCGTTGCCCGAGAGCTCGCGCATGTTGCGCGTGCGGAATACGTCGCGCACATAGCCCGCGCCCTTGTACATGTGGAAGATGGGGCCCTCGCTCGTGACGATGCCGGCCGCGTCCTGGCCCCGGTGCTGCAACAGCAGCAAGCCGTCGTACAGCAGCTGGTTGACCGGGGTATGCGTGACCGCACCGATGATGCCGCACATGCTCTCTCCGCTTTCCTCTAGACCGCTGCCTTTACGACCGGTCTCGCGGGCCGGTGTTCCCCGGGGCCGTAGTCGAGACGATCCGCCCAGGCCTTGGGCAGCCACGGCCGCAGGCTCAGCGCCGCCGCAGTGAGTGCCGGGCTGGACAGCGCGTTCTGCCACCAATCCTTCTTCGGCAGCGCCGTGAGCCCCGCGAACAATACCACGACCACTGCGATGAGGATGCCGCGCGCGAAGCCCAACGCGGCGCCGAGGAGGCGATCGAGAAATCGCAGGCCGACGGCGGACACGAGCCGCGACAGCAGAAACCCGACGAGCGCACCGAGGACGAGCACGCCGACCAGGATCAGCGCAAAGGCCAGGACGTACCGGGTGCCTTCCGTCTCGCCGAGATCGGGCAGCAGGGTACCGACCAGGTCGGAGAAGCGAAGCGCGGCCAGCACGGCGATCACCCAGGCGGCGAGCGAGGCGGTCACGCGCACAAACCCGCGCCAGAAGGCGAATACGGTCGACAGCCCGACGACGCCGATGACCATCAGATCGAATGCCGTCATCCGGCGTGCGCGACCATGCCGTTGAAGCCCGCAGCCTTGAGCTTCGCCTGCGCCGTCGCCGCGGCTTCGCGTGATGCATAAGGGCCGACGCGCACGCGATGCAGCGTCCCCTTGTCGGTCGTCACCACCTCGGTGTACCCGGGAAAGCCGTCGCGCTTGAGCTTGGCGACAAGCGAGCGCGCGCCATAGCGATCCGAAAATGCGGCGACCTGGACGACGAAGGCGGCACCGCTTTTTGCGGCATCGGTCTTCGCCGTCGTGGCGCTGGCGTCGGCGGCAGTTTTGCTGTCGGGCGTGGATTCAGACTTGGGAGCGGGCGCAGCGGACGTGGACTTGACATCGGTCGCGCCCGCCGTGCCGCCGGCCGCTTTGGTTTCGGGCGCAGCCGCCGGCGGTGCAACCGCCGGTGTCGGCGGCGGTGCGATGGAAGTCGCCGAAGTCGGTTGCTCGGCCTCGGAGCTCTTGGGAGTCGTAGCGGGCGGCACCATCGTTGGCGCATCGGCGGGCGGCGGCGCAACGGCGGACGTACCGTTCTTGCCCACGGCAATGCTGCCCTTCGCTTTCGGGTCCTGTGCCTTGCCCGAGGAAAGCGGATTGATGAACTTCCCGCTGTCGATCGGCGGTATCTGGATCGACACGTCGTCGCCCAGCGGCTTGGGCTCGTTTTCCAACAGCAGCGGCAGCAGCACTGCGGCCGCGAGCGCGAGGATGATCGCGCCGACCAGCCGGCGGCGCGCACGGCGCCTCAGTTCATCGACCGCAAGATCGGGGACGTCGGGGCGGGTTGCCATCGAGGAAACTCTAGCAGGCTAAAGCGCCGCCGCGACGAGACGCCTCAGGCGAGCGCCGCCGCGACGGTCAGAAATGAGCCAAAAACGATAATTCTATCAGCTTCGGCAGCGATCTCCCGCGCGGCGCGATACGCTGCGCCGGCGTCATCGAATGTACGGATTGCGTCTGGAGCGATGCCCGCCTGCTCGAGGCGCTGGCGCAAGAGCATGGCCGTCGCGCCCCGCGGCGGCGGCAGCGTCGCGACTAGCCACTGGTCGACGCGCGGCTTGAGCGCCGCGATCACGGCGTCGACGTCCTTGTCGGCCATGATGCCGAAGACGGCGAGCGTCTGTGGATGAAAGCCCATTGCCGCGACAGTGTCGGCAAGCGCGCGTGCCGCTTGCACATTATGAGCGACGTCGAGCACCGTCACCGGTCGTCCCGGTAACACCTGGAACCGGCCCGGCAATTCGATGCTGACCAGCGCATCGCGCACCGCGCCCATGTCGACCGGGAGGGGCGCACGCAAGGCGTCGAGCGCGGTCAGCGCGGCCGCGGCATTGGCGAGCTGGTAGACGCCGCGGAGCGCCGGATAGGGCAGGCCGTGGCGCGCTCCGCCGGGACCGAAGTAGCGCCACTGCATCTCGCCCGCGACGAAACCGAAATCGACGCCGATTCGAAGCAGGACCGCGCCGATCGCACGCGCGTGCTCTATGAGCGCGGTCGGCGGGTCCGGATCGGCGCAGACGGCGACGCGGCCGGTGCGGAAGATGCCGGCTTTCTCGCGGCCGATGTCCTCGCGCGTGAGCCCCAGGTAGTCGGTGTGGTCGATCGCGATAGTCGTGACGACCGCCACATCGGCGTCGACGATATTGACCGCGTCCAGGCGCCCGCCGAGCCCGACTTCGAGCACCAGAGCGTCCGTTTGCACGCGCGCAAACAGCCACAGCGCCGCGAGCGTTCCAAATTCGAAATACGTGAGAGGTATGTCCTGCCGCACCGCTTCGACCGCAGCGAACGCGGCGGTGAGCTCGGCATCGGTCGCCTCCGCGCCGGCGATGCGCACGCGCTCGTTGTAGCGCAGCAGATGCGGCGAGGTATACAGTCCCACGCGATACCCGCCGGCGGAAAGCATGCGTTCGACAAAGGCGGACGTCGAGCCTTTGCCGTTGGTACCCGTCACCGTGACTATGGGACACGCGGGCGCGAGCGCAAGCCTGTCGTGAACCGCGCGTACGCGCTCGAGGCCGAGCGAGATCGCCTTCGGGTGGAGTGTCTCGAGGTAGGCGAGCCATGCGGCAAGCGAAGTCGGGTGACTCATGCCGCGTGCGCCAGCGCCGCCTCCGGCCGCAGCGCCCTCGAGGGTCGCGTCAACTCGTCGGCAGCGGCTGCCGCTGCAAAAGGGCGAGCAGGCGCGGCAGCTCGTCGCGCAGCTGCCGGCGATCGACGATCATGTCGATGGCGCCCTTTTCGAGCAGGAATTCGGCGCGTTGAAAACCGTCAGGCAACTTCTCGCGCACGGTCTGCTCGATCACGCGCGGTCCGGCGAATCCGATCAACGCGCCGGGCTCGGCGATCACGATATCGCCGATCATGGCAAAGCTCGCCGACACGCCGCCCATGGTCGGATCGGTCAGCAGCGAAACGAAAGGCAGCTGCGCCTTGGTCAGTTCCTGCAGCACCGCAGTCGTCTTGGCCATCTGGAACAGGGAGCTGACCCCCTCTTGCATGCGCGCGCCGCCGCTCGCGGTAATGCAGACAAAGGACACCTGGTTCTCGTACGCGACGCGCACGCCGCGCACGAAGCGCTCGCCGACGACCGACCCCATCGAGCCGCCCATGAAATCGAACTCGAACACCGCGAGCACCAGGGGCACCGATTTGATGCTTCCCTGCATGACGACGAGCGCGTCGGTTTCGCCCGTTTCCTCAAGCGCCGCCACGAGACGTTCAGGATATTTCTTCGTGTCCTTGAACTTCAAACTGTCGACCGGCACCACTTCGGAGCCGATCTCGTAGCGGGCTTCCGCGTCGAGCAACTGCTCGATGCGCTCGCGCGCGTTGATGCGGCCGTGGTGGCCGCATTTCGGGCAGACGTTGAGGTTCTTCTCCAGATCGGTGCGATACAGCACCGCTTCGCATGCCGGACACTTGACCCACAGCCCTTCGGGCATCGATTTCTTGTTAACGCCCGGCGTCGCCTTGATTCGCGGCGGTAGGAGCTTTTGCAACCAGCTCATGCGTTCCCCCTAAAGGCTAGCGAACCAAAGTCAAGCCGCTCTTTTGGCGACCTTATCGACCGCGACGCGTATGGCCGCGAGCCAGGATGCGGCGCGCTCTCCCGCCTCGCTCGCCGGGCCCGCTTCGATTTCCTGAATGATGCGACTGCCAATGACGACCGCGTCCGCGTGCGCGGCGATCGCCTGCGCGCTAGCCGCGTCGCGGATGCCGAAGCCGACGCCGACAGGCAATGCGACGTGCTTGCGGATCTCGGCGAGCTTGGCGATGACTTCGCCGGTGTCGAGATGCCCCGCGCCGGTGACGCCCTTGAGCGAGACGTAATAGACGTAGCCTCGCGCCATGCGGCCGACTGCAACGATGCGCGCCTCCGGTGTCGTGGGCGAGAGGAGAAAGATCGGCGCGAGTCCGCGCGCGTCGAGCAGCGCCGCGAACTCGCCTGCTTCCTCGGGCGGATAGTCGATGACGATGACCCCGTCGACGCCGGCTTCTTGGGCACGCGTTGCAAACTCCGCCACACCCATCGCTTCGATCGGGTTGGCGTAGCCCATGAGCACGACCGGCGTCGCCGCATCCTTGCTCCGGAACGCGGCGACCATGTCGAGCACATCGCTCAAGGACACGCCTTGCGCCAATGCGCGCTCGGAAGCACGCTGGATCACGGGGCCGTCGGCCATCGGGTCGGAGAACGGCACCCCCAGCTCGACGACGTCGGCACCGGCGGCGACGAGCGCATGCAGCAACGGCACCGTTACTGCCGGCGTCGGATCGCCTGCCGTGACGTACGGAATCAATGCAACGCGCCCGGCCGCGCGCAGCGTTGCGAACCTTTTGTCGATTCGATTCACTAGCAGGCTAACGCCGCGAAGGATCGCAGTCCGGCCGGCAATAGAACTTGAGTCCCGAACGCTCGGCTACGGTCGCCATGTCCTTGTCGCCGCGCCCGGACAGGTTGACGAGCAGCAGCGCGTCGCGCGGCAGCGTCGGCGCGAGCTTCGCGGCATGCGAGAGCGCGTGGCACGATTCGAGGGCGGGGATGATGCCTTCGATGCGGCAGCACTCGTTGAATGCTGCGAGCGCCTCGTCGTCGGTGACCGAGACGTATTCGGCGCGGCCGCTGTCCTTGAGCCAGGCATGCTCCGGACCGACTCCGGGATAATCCAGACCGGCAGAGACGGAATGCGTCTGCGCGATCTGCCCGTCGGCATTCTGCAGCAAATAGGTCCGGTTCCCGTGCAGCACGCCCGGGCGGCCTGCGAGCAACGACGCCGAGTGCCGTCCTGTGGCGATGCCCTCGCCCGCCGCTTCCACGCCGATCAGCCTGACCGCTTCCTGCGCGAGGTACGGATAGAAGATGCCCATCGCATTCGAACCGCCGCCGACGCAGGCGATGATGATATCGGGCTGGCGACCGGCGAGCTCCGGCATCTGCGTCAGGCATTCCTTGCCGATCACGCTCTGGAAGTCGCGCACCATCATCGGGTACGGGTGCGGCCCCGCGACGCTGCCGATGATGTAGAACGTGTCCTCGACATTGGTCACCCAGTCGCGCATCGCCTCGTTCAATGCATCCTTGAGCGTCTTCGATCCCGACTCGACCGGGATCACCTCCGCGCCGAGAAGCTTCATGCGGAAAACGTTCTGCGCCTGGCGCGCGACGTCCTCGGAGCCCATGTACACGACGCATTCCATGCCGAAGCGCGCGGCGACCGTCGCGGCCGCGACACCGTGCTGCCCTGCGCCGGTCTCGGCAATCACGCGCGGCTTCGCCATGCGCCGCGCGAGCAGCGCCTGGCCGATGCAGTTATTGATCTTGTGGGCGCCGGTGTGATTGAGATCCTCGCGCTTGAAGTAGATCTGTGCGCCGCCGAGCCGTTCCGACCAGCGTCTGGCGTGGTAGATCGGGCTGGGCCGGCCGACGTAATGCTTGAGCTCGCGCTCGAACTCCGCGATGAACTCCGGATCCCGGCGGTACCGAGCGTACTGCTCACGCAACTCGTCGAGCGCATGGATCAGCGTCTCGGCCACGAAAACACCGCCGTACGGGCCGAAATGGCCGCGCTCGTCGGGCAGGCTGTACGAGAGATCATCCATCTGCACTGCGCACCTCGTGGATGAAGGCAGCGATTTTCGTGGCGCTCTTGATCCCCTTGCGCGGCTTGCCATCGGCTTCGGTGACTTCGACGCCGCTGGAGACGTCGACCCCCCACGGATGCAACTGCCGTACTGCCGCCGCGACGTTTTGCGGCGTGAGCCCGCCGGAAAGGATCAGTCGTCGCGACATCGGATCCGTCAGCTGAGGCGGCAATAGCGTCCAATCGAAGCTCGTCCCGGTGCCCCCCGGCAAGCCGCCCGGGACAAACGCGTCGAAGAGAAGTCCGTGCGCGGCATCGAAACGCGCCGCGTATTGTAGCAAATCGACCTCCGGCCGGACCGGTAGCGCCTTGATGTACGGCCGTCCGAAGCTCGCGCAGAGTTCCGGCGGCTCGTCGCCGTGGAATTGCAGGAGATCGAGCGGCACTGCGGCAAGCGCCGCATCGACCGCTTCCGGCTGCGGATCGACAAACAGGCCGACGACGGTCACGAATGCGGGCAGCGCCGCGACGATCGCGCGCGCCTGATCGAACGTGACCCGGCGCGGCGTCCCGGGCCAGAAGTTAAGGCCGATCGCGTCCGCGCCCGCGCGCGCAGCGGCGATGCCGTCCTCGACGCGCGTGACGCCGCAGATCTTGACGCGCGTGCGCGCTGAGTTCGATGTCAACATCGCGGAATGGACAGCGGAACCACCGTCGGCGGCAGATTCCAGTGCTGCGGATAATCGATGCCAGTCAGATAGAGTCCGCACGCGGCAAACGTGGGCGCTCCGCGCGTCCGATCCCGGCTTTGCAGGAGCTCGGCGATCCAGCCCGGAGCCTGCCGACCGCTGCCGACATACACCAGCGCACCCACGATGTTACGCACCATGTGCTGCAGAAAGGCGTCGGCATGAAAGTCGAAACGGATCATATCGTCCTCGCGTGTGATGTCGATGCGGTCGAGCGTCTTTACCGGCGACTTCGCCTGGCACTCTGCGGCGCGAAACGCCGAGAAGTCATGCTTGCCAAGCAGCCCAGCCGCGCCGGCACGCATCGCTTCGACCGCCAAGGGGCGATGGTACCAGCCGACCCTGTGAGAGAGCAGCGCGGGGCGTACCGGCCGGTCGAGCAGGAGGTAGGTGTAGTGGCGGCCCGTGGCGGCGAAGCGCGCGTGGAACTCTGCGCCGGTCGGGAGCGCCCAGCGCACGGCCATCGACTCGGGCAGAAACGCATTCGCGCCCCGCACCCACGCCGTGTCGGGCCGCAGCGCGTCGGTGTCGAAATGGGCGACTTGAAGCGTCGCATGTACGCCCGCATCGGTGCGTCCGGCAGCCATCGCGTGTGCGCGCGCGCCCGCGATGGCAGCAAGCGCGCGCTCGAGCGCATCCTGCACGCCACTGCCGTCGGCCTGCGATTGCCAGCCGTGAAACGGCGCGCCGTCGTATTCGAGTCCGAGCGCGATGCGCATGCGTCAAAAAAAACGGCGGCTCTTCGCGCCGCCGTCCTTTAGAGTCACTATTCCGTCAGGCCAGCTTGGACAGGAGCCCCTGCGCCTCCGCTTTTTGCTGGTCGTCGCCCTCGTGCAGGACTTCTTGCAGGATTTCACGCGCGCCTTCGACATCGCCCATTTCCTGATATGCCTTGGCGAGGTCGAGCTTGGTCGCCGCATCGTGCCACTGCCCGTCGAGCACCGACGGCGTCGGGTCTTCGAATGTCGAACGCTGCGGATCGAAGGCGAGGTCGAGCTTGTCGAGCTCGATCGCGGCGGCGGGACGAGCGAGCTGCGGCGCCGGCGCACCAACGGTGGCCAGTGCGGGTTCGGTTACGGGCTTCGGCGCGGCAGGCTTCGACGCCGCCGGCTTCGGCGCCGGAGTCGTGATCGTGGGCATTATCGGACCCGGCCTCGAAGGTTCGTCGAGATTGAAATCGAGGTCGAATTTGGGAATCGATTCGGGCTCGAATGAAACGGTTTCGCGCTGAGCTGGCGTCGACTCGGCAGCTTTCGCCGCTGCCGCAGCGCCGGCCGCCGCGGCGGTTGCGGAGCCTGACGCCGCAGCGCTCTTCGTCGCGCCGGCGTCGGTCGCGCGTGTCGACTTCGCCACCTCCTCCTCTGCGCCCGCAAGAATCGCGGCCGGGGTCTTCGCTTCAGGAGCAACGCCGGACGTCGGTGAAAGCGAAATATCCTCGTCGAGCGTGAAGTCGATGCCCTTGTCGGCCTTGGGCCAGGACGGTGTCGACAAAGCGGGCGCTTCGGCGCTCGGAGGCACGATCGAGAGCTCGCTGTCGCCTTCGACTGCGGGCGCGGCGTGCTCGCCATCGGCAGCGGCCGCCGCCGCGAAGGCCGCCGTCCCGCCGGCTTCGGCAAACAACGGATTGTTGGGGTCGAGCTGACGGCCCAGTGCCATTGCCTTCTGCCAGACTTCGCCTTGTCCGCCCGAGATCGAATAGAGCTCGCTTGCCACGGTCTCGAATGCTGACGGCTTGTTGTGCTGCGCGTGAATCTCGAGCAGCTTGAGGTAGATTTCCTGTCGCTGCGGATCTTTCTTGAGCGCCTCCTTCAGGATTTCCTCGGCTTGTGCATCGCGACCATACGCGAGATAAACCTCGGCTTCGGCGATCGGATCCACCTCATCGGTGTCGATGTTGCCCAGCCCTTCGCGGCTGAAATCGCTTGCGAGCGAATTGTCACCGGTGTTCACGACACCACCGCCGGTCGAGCCGAACACCGTGTTGGTCTTGATGTCGGTCCCCGAAATGATGCTGTCTTCAAACTTGGTGGTCTTGCGTCGGCGCGCGGCGACGAGGCCTGCGATCAACGCGAGAATGCCGAGCGCGCCGGCGCCGATTGCCCAAGTCGGCGTATTGCCGATGAGCTCGTCGAGGAAGGAAGGCTCGGGCGGCGGCGGAGCTTTGGACGTCTTGACCGGCGTCGCCGCGGTCTTGGATTCCGGCGCTTTGGTGTCGGGTGCTTTGCTCTCCGGCGCCTTGGCTTCCGGAGCTTTGGCTTCGGGCGCCTTTGCCTCAGGCGCCTTGGTTTCGGGCGCCTTCGTCGGCGGAGCTGCTGCGGGTGGCGGCGCGACCGCAGGCGGCGGTGTGACCGTCGCGGGAGCAACGCCGGTCGGTGCCGCCGGAATCGCCGTTGGCGACGCCGGCGTGGTCGCCGGCGGCGCGGTCTTTGCGGCTTGCGGCGGAGTCACCGGACCCGTCGCGATCTTCGCCGGTTCGGTCTTGGACGCTTCCGCCGCCTTCGCAGCCTTGGCCGCGTCAGCCTGCTTTTGCAGATCGGCCATCGTCTGGTTCTTGAGCTCGACGGCTTTCTGCATGTCCTGCAATGATTTCTCGAGCGTGGCAACGCGCGCGTTCGCTTCGCGCAGCGCTCGGTCCTTCGCCGCGGCATCTTCGGCGACCGCTGCGCCTCCTGCCGCACCTGCCGAAGCGGCCTTGCCCGCTTCGCGCGACACTCTGAGCTGATCCTTGCCCGGTTGCGTCGCGGCGCCCTTGTCTTCGACTGCGGTCGTGATCTTGCCGCCCGCAGCCTGCTGCCTCTCGCCCGCTACCGTCGTTGGCGCTGCGGCAGCAAGCCGATCGCGATAGGCATGCCAGTCGCTGGCTTGCACCCGCACTACTTGCCTCGCCTCCGTCGGCGTCGCCGCTGCCGCCTGGTCGACCGGCGGGATGGTCAGGATTTGACCGCTGCGCAAGCGGTTCATGTTTCTGCCGTCGAACGCGCTTTCATTGCTGCGGAATAATGCGACCAGCATCTGCTCGAGGCTTACGTTCTCGGGCTTGTATTCCTTGGCGATCTTCGACAGCGTGTCGCCGCGATGCACCGTATACGTGTCGCCGCCTCCGGCCTTCGGACCCGCCGCCGTCGGGAGAGCGCGCGGGCTTCGTGCAGCGCGCGCCGGAGCAGCCTCGGCGCGGACCGGCGCAATCGGCTCGACAGCCTGCGCTACTGCGGTCCCCGGCGGGTCGAGCAGGAACGTGTAATTGCGGATGACACGTCCCGTCGCCCAGTTCACTTCGACGATCAGATCGAGATACGGCTCGTTGACCGCCTGCGTGGTTGTGACCTTCAGGTACGGCGGGTTGTTCGGACTCTGCTCGACGGTGACGCGAGCGCGCGAAAGGGCTGCCGGATACTGCACGTTGTTGTCGCGGTAGATCGAAAGGTCGGCGACCTTCGCTACGAGCGAATCGAGTTCGTCCTTCTGCGCGGCAGTCAACTCGACGCGAGCCGACAGCGGCTGGCCGAGGCCGGAATCCAAACTGAGTCTGCCCAAGCCCAGCGCCAGCGCCGACATCGAAAGCGCCGTGAGGCTCGCCAGCAGGCCCCAAGTGATCAAGGGTTTCGCTCGCATGCCGACCTCAGAAAGCTTATTAGCTAAGCTAACTTAACATCATGGAGTTAGCGGTGCAAGCTAAACCTCGGTATTAGCTTGATTTTTCGCCGCAAAATTACCCTTAAGCACCATTCATCGCGGATTCTCGAAGCCGCACTTCAGCCCCACCCGTGGAGTGCCACGGAGACCGGAGTACAAGATGTTGTGGACTGACCGCGATTCTGGAAAGCGCGTGCAGCTGTTGTAACCGCGTCGCGCCGCGTCCCCGCTCGACCAGCCGCCTAGCGTCCGAGCATAAAATTGACGGAAAGCGATGGCGGTCGGGGATGCCGCCCTCGATGGCGCGAAAACGGACACCGGCGCGCGAGCAGCACCCAGTTCAACGCCGGAGCAGAATGCGCAGCATGCGGCGCAACGGTTCGGCCGCGCCCCAGAGCAGTTGATCGCCGACGGTGAACGCTCCGAGATATTCGGGGCCCATCGCCAACTTCCGCAACCGCCCCACCGGCACTTCCATCGTGCCGGTGACCGCCGCGGGTGTCAGTCGTTTGATGCTGTCTTCGCGCGTGTTGGGCACGACGCGGACCCACGGGTTGCCGGCAGCGAGCATGCGCTCGATTTCGGCGATCGCGATGTCGCGCCTGAGCTTGATCGTCAGCGCCTGGCTGTGGCAGCGCATCGCTCCGATGCGGACACAGAACGACTCCACCACGATGGCGTTGTTGCCCGCGCGGCCGAGAATCTTGTTGGCCTCGGCGCCCCCTTTCCATTCCTCGAGGCTCATGCCGTTGCCGAGATCCTTGTCGATCCACGGAATGAGACTGCCTGCGAGCGGCACGCCGGTATGCTCGATCGGGAACCGCTCGTCGCGGAGGATCCCGGCGACCTCGCGATCGATGTCGAGAATGGCGGATGCCGGGTCGTCGAGCAGACTCTTCGCCGCAAGGTGGGCCTCGCCCATCTGCTGGAGCAGCTCGCGCATGGTCTGCGCGCCGGCTCCGGATGCCGA
>Ga0075425_100006795_pt1 | contig 12040 bp, 12 predicted proteins | sample SoiMethybrSBSTD4_FD_75300 | JGI IMG/M metagenome (GOLD analysis project Ga0075425, IMG submission 75300) | Bulk soil microbial communities from a Populus tree surrounding site in Tennessee, USA - Soil MetaG P. TD hybrid SBSTD4 | ecosystem: Environmental > Terrestrial > Soil > Tree plantation...
ACCGCTTGCTGCGCGGCGAGACTTTCAATCCTCTCTCGGCAGAAGACACCTTTCGCGTATGCGGGCCAGACTCTGCCTCCATTCTGATCGCCTCCCGCTTGCCGGGCCGGCTCAAGGCAATGGCCCCGGCTACGCAGTTGGAACTCGTCGCTTGGCATGACAAAGCCTTCGATGATGTCACGCACGGACGCGTCGACGTTCTACTCTGGGCGAATCAGGTGCCGCAGCCGCTCCTCTCTCGTGAGCTGCTCGAGGATGACATCATTTGCGTCGTCTGTGAGCGGCATCCCAGCGGCAAGGGGCCTCTGACGAAAGAGACCTATCTGCGCTATCCGCATGTGCTGCTCACCCTCTTCAATCCCTGGGGCTCCATCGTTGACCGCGTGCTCGCCAAAAACATGCAACAGCGCCGCATTGGCCTGCGCGTGCCCTATTTCGGTGCCGCGGTATTGGCGGTCCCGGGCACAGACCTGATTGCCACCCTGCCGCGCCGATCTGCCGAGATCTATGCGCGCTCGGCTCGCGTGCGCATCATGCCATTGCCGTTCAAGGTGGCCCGCCTGCGCTACCTGATCGCTTGGCACCCGAGCACGAATGAGGAGCCGGCACTGGTCTGGTTTCGTGAGCAGCTCGTCGATATTTTCACCAAACTCAGGTGATGCTGTGATCTCGCGCGTCGGTGCGCCTCCGCCCAGGAGCACGCACCGGCGCGCAGGCAGCGGGCGCGGGAGGCCGATCCGCAGGAACGGTAGGTCAGATGGCCGAGCTCGGGAGCACCGGAAACAGAAAGCCGCCCGCGAGCGGCCCCGCCGCCGCGCCAACGTCGCGCCACACCGCTTGGCGCGCGAGCGCGGGCACGCGTGCGGCGCCGGGAAAATCCTGGGCGATCACGGGTGCAGGCAACGATTGCAAAAGCGCGCGCAGAATGACCGTGCCCAAAACGCCGCCCCAGATGGCCGGCTCCGGCATGGTGATGAGGCCCAGCGCCGCTGCTGCCCCGAGCGAAAGGCAGATCAGCATCTGTCGGGCACCGAAGTGGTCGGCGAGCGCGCCGCCCGCGTGCGAGAGAAGTATTTCCGACACCTAGCGCAACGCCATCGCAACGCTTGCGGCAATGACACCGCTGCGCCCCAGGCCGGCCACGGCGATAAGGGTGAGCCCGAAGACAAACAGGCCATCGAGCGCAAAGCCCATGCAAAAGGACCATACCTGAAGCGATCCGGCCCGCTGAGCGGGGGACGGCTCTCGCGGCTCCGCTCGGGGGTGGTCGGCAGCTGCTGGGCAAACAGGGGCGCCAGCAGGGCAACCGAGCCCAACAGGTAAAACACGGCGCGCGGTCCCAACAGGTCGGCCAGGATACCGGCTGCGAACAGCGCCAGCATAGGTCCGACGGCGACGATGGCACGGGCCCGGCCCATGCGCCGCGCCGCGGCCCCAAGCTGCGCGGTTGGCAGCGCCTGATTGGCAATGTTCATTGCCGCAAACGCCAGGCCCCAGAGCAGGCGCGCCAGCAGCAGCGGCCAGAGGCCGGCGAGGACCGCATAGCCGAAGGCGGACAGGACGGCGCCGGTCGGCCGGTAGCGCCAGCGTCAGCGTCAGGGCGGCATTGCGTGAGGCGCGGTCGGCCTCTGCGGCGTGCATGCCAATTCCCCTTTATCAATTCCCCTTTATGATGTGGCGCCGACCGCGCAAGCCCTGAATGCACGATCGTGTGCCCGGGGGCTCATGGAAGCCGTATGGGGAGCCGCAGCGGCTCGGTCAATCTCACGTTTTGCGCGCGGAACCACAGCCGCACCACGCGGCGCTCGGAGCGACCGAGCCCGGTGGCTTCCGCCTCAAGCTGGAGAGAATGATTGTCGTTGCCGCTGAAGTGGAAGTAGCCGCCGTCGTCGGTGCGCGTGCGCTGGCGCTCGTTATGCATGACGAAGTGGCGTTCGAGCAAAATGACGCTCGCATCTGGCACCGGCTGTCCAGCCGCGTCGACGACGCGGCCGTCGACCGTGCCACCCGCGTTGACCACCACATAGGCGTTCCAGGCCAGCGCCGTGAGCGCAATCGCCAACGGCACGACAACCCAGCGGCTCTTCAACCACGCCGGCATCGATCAACCCTTGGTAGCTCCCGACGCGAGGCCGCGGATGAATTCCTTCTGCGCCATTAAGAACACGAAGATGGAGGGCGCGAGCACCATCACCGCGAAGGCATAAAGGGCACCTGTCGTATCCTCGAGGTAGGAGAGAAAGCGGGCCAGTCCCAGCGGGAGGGTCTGCATGGTTGGCTCGCGGGTGATGATGAGTGGCCACAGAAAGGCGTTCCAGGACCAAATGAAGGCGAGCACGACATTGGTGGCGATCGCGGCTTTTGACAGCGGCAACAGCACGCGCAGGATGATGCGCCACTCGCTCAGGCCGTCGATCCGCGCGGCATCGATCAGGGACTGCGGCACGGCCTCGAATGCAGCCTTGAACACGAAAATGCAGACAATCGTCGAAAGCAACGGGAGGGCGAGGCCAAGATAGGAGTTGAGGAGCCCCAGCTGGGACGTGATGAGATAGGCCGGGATAATGGTGGCCTGAAATGGGATCAGCATACAGGAGAGGAACAGCAGCAGGACCGCGCGCTTGGCCGGGAAGCTCTTGGTCAGTGCATAGCCGGCCATGGCGTTGAAGGCGATGTTGCCCGCGACCACCAACGCCGAGACGATCAGGCTGTTCATGAGATAACGCGGGAAGGGAATAAAGTACCAAACGTCGACAAAGTTGAAGAGATGCGGGTTCTCGGGCAGCAGGCGGGGCGGGTAGGCGTAGATATTCTCGTTGGTGACGGCCGTTTTGAGCACCCAATAGAAGGGTAGCAGCATCGCCGCACAAATGCCGATCAGCACGCTATGCCGCAGGTATGTGCGCCGCCGCGACATCTTTGCTAACGGCGCTGCAAGGCGCCAGCGTTGCCGCCGGCGAGGAGATTGGCGAGATAGGTGAGCGCGAGCAGCAACATGAACTGCACAACGGTGAGAGCCGCCGCGTAGTCGAACTTGGTTTGGCCGAAACCGGATTTGTAGATGTAGGTGATCAACAGCTCGGTGGCGTGTCCAGGGCCACCGTTTGTCATTATATAAACCAGATCGAAACTGGTGAACGAGTTGAGAATACCGACGACCGCGCACAGGAATAGAGACGGTCTGAGCAGGGGCAGGGTGATGCGGCCGAACTGCGCCCAGCGGGGTGCCCCATCGATCGAGGCAGCTTCGTAGAGATGCGGTGGGATGCTCTGCAGCCCGGTCAGAATGATGATCATGTAAAAGCCAAGCACCTGCCAAATTTCGGCGGCGATTACGGAAGGTAACGCCCACTCGAAGCTTTGTAGGAAGGGGATCGGCTTGCCGATGAGCCCACTCTCGCGCAGCGCAAAATTGATGATGCCGCCGCGTTCATCGTACATCCAGCGCCAGATGACGCCGACCGCCACCGTCATCAACGGATAGGACAGGAACACGATCGAACGGTAGATCGCCGCACCCTTGAGGTTGCCATTGACGAGCAGCGCGATACCCAGCGCGAGGGCAATGGCGAGGGGAGAGACGGCAATAAAGATCAGCGTGTTTGTCAAAGCTTGCCAAAACACGTCGTCGTAAAGCAGCATCTCCTCATAGTGATCAAGCCCTGCCCACCGCGCCGGCTTCAGCGGTGACCAATACTGCAGGGACAGCAACCCATTCCAAGCGAGCGGCAGCACTCTGTAAAGAAAGAAGATGGTCAGCGAAGGCAGCAGAAAGCAGACAACGAGCATGAGGTCGCGCGTGCGCTTGCGCTGCCACCAGCCCGTCAAGGGCATTGCGCCCGCAGCGATCGCCTTGTCTGCCCCCGCCATTACGCGCGCTTCAGTTCGCGGGTCACCTTTCGCTCGGCGTCGGCCAGGGCCGCCTTGGCATCCTTGCGGCCGAGCAGTGCATTCTGGAGCTCCGGCCAAAAAGCTTCCTTGATCTTGCTGTCATTGCCAAGGCGCCAGTTGCCGACCATTTTGTCGGTATGCTCGAGCTGTGTCTTTAAAATCGAATAGACCAGCGGGTCGTTCTTCTCCAGCGCAGAGAGGTTGGCGGTATCGACCGCGATGTTGCCGGTGACGAGCTTGCGGTTGACCCCCAATTCCTGTGCACCCTCATTGGTGACAAACTTTAGAAAATCCCAGGCAAGATCGGGGTTCTTGGAGGCTTTGGAAATACCCAGGCCGTGCGAGTTGGGCGTGGCAAAGCCGCCTGGAGCGTGTGCCACGCCGAGCGTCTCCGGGCTCACCCACTTGCCTTGGCCTTTCACAAAGAAATAGGCTGGGGAATGGGCATGTAACATGCCGACGTTGCCAGCCGCGAAGGCGCCGTTGGGTTCAACCCAGCGCCCTGTCCAAGAGATCTTGTTGATGGCGCCGGCTTCCGTTGCCTTTGCCAGCCGGTCCGTAATCGCCATCGCCGTCGCGGTGTTGAAGGTCGGCTTCGACAAATCCTTTGAGAGCAACTCCACTCCGTTCATGGCGTAGAGCGGCCAATAGAGCCAATCGAAGTTGAGGGTGAGAAAGCCCGATGCCTCGCCGGAAGTCATTTTTTGCGCCGCCTCAAGCAGCTGATCGAAGCTCTGCGGCGGGCCGGACAAGCCTGCCTTTTCCAGCATCGGCTTATTGAAGAACAGCAAGGTCTTCGTGATATAGAAGGGCAGCATGTAATTGCTGCCCTCATAGGCCCAGTTCGACAGGTAGTCGGCGTTGAAGCGGGTTGCAACGGCGGCTTCGGCTTTGAGGCGTGGGGTGAGGTCGAGCAGTGCGCCTTGTGCGGCATACTCGAGGCCGAGGGCGCCCTGGGTATTGATGACATCGGGCGGCGTACCGGCGACCAGCTGCGTCTGATAGAACACTGGAATTTCCGGGCCTTTCTTGTCGAGCCACTCGACCTCGACCCCGGGGCGATCCTTGCAGAAGCGCGCGATCCAGCCGCGGATCATGGTTTCCTGATCAATGATGTTCCAGGTAAGAAAGCTGATCTTTCGCGACGCCTGTGCGATCGCCGGTGCGGCAAGTGAAGTGGCAACTGCGCTCGCGCCGGACTTGAGGAGCGTGCGTCTTGAGATCATGTTCTCGTTCCTCCTGCGCAAGGGGCACACACGAGCGCGCCCCCGCTGCTGTCTCGTTGCTGCGGCTTTCTGCGCGGGCTAAAGACTACCAATTGGCCGCGCCTAGTCCACCGCAATCGGCCGGCCGCCTGCCGCGGCCGACGCTTCTGCGGCGAGACAGACGGCGACCGCTGCACGCCCCTCGGTGCCCGAGACCAGCGGTTTGCCCGATCGGAAACCGAGGGTCGTGGCCTGCGCCTGCTTGGCCAGCTCGTAGACTTCACCGGAGCTCGCGACCGGAAGGTCCACAAACGCATCGTCGCTGGCGCGCCGCAGCCGCAGCGTGGTGGCGGCTTGGAGGCTGCGCGCGGTGGCGGCCGACCAGGTCGCACGCACGGCGCCCTTATCGCCCACCACTTCGACGATCTGGTGGTGCTCGAAGCCCGCCAGGATTTGATTGACCGAAGCCGTCGCGCCATCGGGAAACTGCATTAGAACCGAGATGATCGGCTGCATTCCCGGTGTTCCCGCGCCCAGTGCGCGAACTTCGACGGGCCTGCCCGCGCCCGCCAGGTACCACAGCGCCAGGTCGAAGAAATGCACCGGCTCTTCCAGGATCCACGAACCGACGCGGGCTTTGTCGTAGCGCCAGCCCGCCGAGCCCTGTCGGTAGGGATGGCGAAACAGGGAAACATGCACGTGCTCAACTCGGCCGATCGCGCCTGCCTCGATGTGGCTGCGGATGCGGCCCCATTGTGGGGACAATCGGCATTGTAGGCCGATGCTCAGCTGGGCGGTTGAGCGCTTCGCCGCCGCAATGATGCGGTCGCAGTCTGCCAGCGTGTTGGCCATCGGCTTCTCGAGTAGAACATGCTTGCCTGCCTCCAGCGCCGCGACGGCAATGGGTGCATGCAGATGATTGGGCGTGGCCACGGCGACAGCCTCGATCGCGGCATCGCCAACCAGCGCCTCCCAATTGCGATAGATGCGCGCCTGCGGGAAATCTGCCGCGGCGGCGCGGGCATTGGCGTCGCTGGGAGCGGCAATGGCGACGAGCTGACCGTCGGGGGCATCGCTGATCGAGCGAGCGTGAAAACGTCCCCAGGCCCCGTATCCGGCAACGCCAAAGGCCATTGTTCCAGGCATAGGCCATCCTCCATGCGTTTCGTTCAGCCGCCGATCCGGGTGCCGTGCGCATCGAACAAATGAACGCAGTCTGGCGGCACTGCGAGGCGAACCGCGTCGCCGGCGCGCCGAACCTTTCGCGGCGGCAGCCGTGCCTGTAGGCGGTGCCCAGCCAACGAAAGGCTAACGAGCGTGTCGGAGCCGAGCGGCTCGACCACGACGGCGGGGGCCTCGATCAGGGCCGGTTGACCCGCATCGACCCAGGCGAAATGCTCCGGGCGAACGCCCACGGTGATCGCCGTGGGGTGGGCCGTTTCCGGTGTCTCGCCAAGCAGCGGCAGGACAATGCCCCCCGGCAGCTCGACCGCTGCCCCGGCCTGCCCGCGCACGAGGCGGCCGGGGAGTATGTTCATCGGCGGCGCGCCAATGAAGCCAGCAACGAAGCTCGTCGCCGGGCGCTCATAGACGTCCTCGGGTGTCCCGACCTGCTCGATGCGGCCCGCATTTAGCACCACAATGCGATCGGCCAGCGTCATGGCTTCGACCTGGTCGTGAGTTACGTAAATCGTGGTCGTCTGCAAACGTTCACGCAGGCGCTTGATTTCCGTGCGCATTTGCACCCGGAGCTTGGCGTCGAGATTCGAAAGCGGTTCGTCGAACAGAAACACCTTGGGATCCCGGACAATGGCCCGCCCCATGGCAACGCGCTGGCGCTGCCCGCCGGAGAGCTGTCGGGGATAGCGCTCAAGCAGGGCGTCGATCTCGAGTGCACGGGCGGCTTCCTGCACGCGCGCTTTGATCTGTGCTTTGCCTACACCTCGATATTGCAAGGAGAACGCCATGTTCTCGGCGACCGTCATGTGCGGATAAAGCGCGTAATCCTGGAACACCATGGCGATGTCGCGATCCTTTGGATCGCGCTCGTTGACGGCCTCGCCGTCAATATGGATCTCGCCAAAGGAGACCTCTTCGAGGCCCGCAATCATGCGCAAGATCGTGCTCTTGCCGCAGCCCGATGGTCCGACGAGGACCAGAAACTCCCGGTCGGCGATGTCGAGATCGATTTCGTGCACAATGCTGTGCGCGCCAAAGGCCTTGGATAGCTGTTTCAGACTAACAGTGGCCATCGACGCGACTGCTCGTTAATTCCGGTCGGCTCCCTATGGCGCACGCCGCTCGCCGCACCAACCTAGCATGCGTTGACGCCCGCCTGCCAAGCCCGGCACGAGGCGCCGCGATTGCGGCCGCGTCAGGAAACGACGTCGCCGTGGCCTCGCGGACCCCGCGCGCTTCTTGTCGAGACCCTTCTGCGGGGACCCTGCCGACCTTGCGCGTGGCGCATCGAAGATGACGCTTTGGCTGCGTGCGAGCGCGTCTGCCCCTACGCTTCGTTGTTGAAGGATGGCATGATCGTGGGCCCGGGCCTATCCTGAGCCACCCCGAGCCCTCGCCAAACCTGCGGGGCGTCCCGTTCGGAGCGGCCGATGCGGCCGGTGCGGGTTGTGTGATGAGATCTGCTGCGGGAGGAGAACATGGACCTGTTGCTCGAAGACAAGTTGCGGATCGGTCTCATCACTATCCATCGGCGCACCGAGCCCGCGACGGGGCCTTGGCTGCCAACGATTGGTGAACTGCGCGAACTCGTCGAGCTGGTCGATGGCAGCGGCTATGACTCGCTCTGGTGCGGCGATCACATCTCGTTTCCGATGGCGATCCTCGATCCCTTGCTGCAGCTGGCGCAGGCCGCGGTGGTCAGCCGGCGGCTGACGTTTGGTACCTCTGTCTACCTTCTGCCGCTGCGCCACCCGGTGCCGGTGGCAAAGCAGGTCGCAACGCTCGACCACTTGACCGAGGGCCGTTTCATCTTCGGCGTCGGTGTGGGGGGCGAGTTCGCCAAAGAGTACGAAGCCTGTGGCGTACCGCACAACGAGCGCGGCGCACGCCTAGGCGAGGCTATTGGGCTCTTGCGCCAGCTTTGGAGCGGAATGCCCGTCACCCACAAAGGGCGCTTCTACCAGGCGTTCAATGACGTCCCGATGCAGCCGCCCGCGCGGCAGGCAGGTGGGCCGCCCATTTGGTGCGGTGGACGCTCCGATGCGGCGCTGGCGCGGGCCGGACGCCTTGCCGACGGTTGGATCGCCTATGTGGTGACGCCCGAAATGTACAAATCGGGTCTAGAGAAAATTGCCGCCTCGGCCAAATCGGCGGGACGGGCAGGCACGACTTTCGGCACCGGCCATCTGCTCTTCGCGCGCCTCGACGATAGCTACGATAAGGCCCTCGACGCCGCCACGGTGTCGTTGAGCCATCGCTATGCCATGGACTTTCGCAAGGCGGCGCAACGCTACGCGGCCCTCGGCTCGGCGCCGCAGATAGCCGATCGCATACGCGCCTTTCACGCCGCAGGCGTCCGCCATATCACGCTCGATCTCGTCGGCCCCTATGAGGAGCGCAACCGGCAGATCGAGCGGGTTGCGCGCGAGGTGTTCCCGCTGCTCAAAGACCTGCGCTAGAACGAGGCAGCCAAAATGGCAGAAAACAGCAAGGCTCGGCGCGCGCAGCCGGGCACCTCAGGATCGGGCGTGAAGGTATAAGTCGCCAAGACTAAGGAGTGGCGCCCATGGTGGACGTTTCGTCTTGGCTTCTCGCCGTGGTGCCGCAGGTCGTTGCCGCCATCGTTTTGATGCTGCTGGGGCTCTGGGCCGCCCGCGGGCTCGAGCGCGTCGTCACCAAGCTTCTGGACCAACATCAGGTCCTCGACCTGACCTTTCGAGGCGTCATCAGCGCGCTCATCCGTTATTCAATCCTGCTGCTCGCCACAATTGCGGCCTTGCAGCAGCTGGGCATTCAAACGACGAGCATTCTGGCGGCGGTTGGCGCCCTCTTCGTCGCCGTCGGACTTGCTCTGCAAGGCACCCTCTCAAACCTGGCCGCCGGGGTCATGTTATTGTGGCTAAGGCCGTTTCGAGTGGCGGATCAAATCGAGACCGCCAGCGTCGCGGGCACCATCACCGACGTCGGTCTATTTGCTACGGAAATCCTGCGGGCGGATGGCGTTTACGTATTTACCCCGAACAGCGATCTTTGGAATAAGCCGTTATCCAATCTTTCGCGCATGCCGTCGCGTATGATCGAGTTGAAGCTCGCGATAAAGAAGGGAAGCGACATTGACGTGGCTCGGCAGCGCCTATTGCAGGCTGCAGCCGCTGGCGACGTTCTGCACAAGACGCCACCGCCAGCCGTCGTCGTCGCGGCCGTGACGGAGACCAGCGTCGTGCTCTCGCTCAATGCCTGGATCGACACCTCGCGGTTTCGACAAGCCTCTCACGATCTTGCCGAGCGCGCTGCCGTGTCACTGGCCGACTTATGACCCGATCGGGTGTGCCGCGACGTTCCTCGTCACCGCAAAGAAGGCGTGCTTCCCTCACAGGCTGCGCAGGAGCTGCCACCTAGCGGGCGCGCAAGAGCTCGACGCGGCGGTCAAGCTGAAACAAGTCCTCTTTGGAAAGCGCCTGCCGATCGACGGCCATAAAGGGCACGCTTCTGCCTTTGGGGATCAACTCCAGCTTCCCCACAAAACCATTTTCTCTCAGATAATCTGCGACGACCGTCAAACGGCGTCGAGACAGCTCCATATTGTATTGATCCGAACCGCGCTCGTCGGCGTGGCCGCTGAGTGACACGATGGCCGGCCGTTCTGCGATGAGATGTTTGGCAAGCGAGTCGGCCGCGCGCCGCCCCTCTGTCGTAAAGCTGGTGTCATTATAGAGGAAAGTAATGGGGGCTTGGGCGAATTGGGAGGCTGTGGCTTCTGCCTGGGCGCCGGAGCCGGCCGGCGGAACTGGAGACGCAACCGCCAATCGAACCGATGGACCGGCGATCTCATCCTGCTGGGGCGCTTGAGCGCTAAGCTTGAACTCGTACTCGCCAGGTGCGAGCTTTCGCTCCGTGGCGAGGGCCCATGCTCCCGTTTCGTCGGCCGTCGTCCTCGCCAGCTCGCGACCGTTGGCTTGAATGCTGACCCTGGAGTTGATGGGCGCCTGCCCCGCGAACACGGACGTCCCCTGAGGATCAACGCTTACGACATCGAAGCTCAAACTCGGCTGTTCGAGCGGGCTCGTGGCAGGAGCGGCCGGTCGGATCGGCTCACGCTTGACCACTCGCGCGGCACTCATCTCCGTCGTTTTAGGATGCGATGCAGAGATGTCGACCAAGCCCAGGATAGTTTGACGAACTGCAACCGTTGTCGTCAGAACCAGTGCAGCGCCCATTGCGATAATTTTGTACATGACGCAATTCTCGCCGCGTATAGGAGAACGCATCGCCGCGGAAAGGCAGCGCCCACTATTCTCCCCCAAGTGCCTGAATAGTGATAAGCGCAATTGTGAAGCTTACTGGTGTTTATTAACAACGATATGCGGGTAACGTGGTAAAAAGCGTTTCGCAAAGTAGGTAGCGCTGTTCAGGTCGGCTGAAAGATTGTGGCCAGGCACCGGCTGGGCGGTAGGCCATTACCTCACGGTGCACCCCCAGTCCGCGACTACCTCAGACTTCAAATGCCGCCGCGGGCGTCCCCAAAACAGCGCGGATGCGGCCAGGCGAGCCGCTTCGCCGCGAGTGTCATCTCGGAATAAAGACAGGGCAGGCCTTTTCAGAGGTGGTGGCGAAGGAAGGAACCGGCATTGAGGAGCGCGCGCCGTCTCGGCTCCAGCTGAGCGTTCCAGAGCGGCCAGGCATGGATCATGGGCGGCCAAATCTCGAAAGTTGCGGCTACTTCGGCGGCCGCCGCCGCCGTCGCAAAGCGGGGTCGTCGAGGAGCGTTTCGGCCGATCCGACCTGGATGAGTGTTGGCGGCAGCCCGCCGAGCGCGGCCTAAAGCACGGAAATTCGCGGATCCCCGCGATCAATCCCATAGGGAACGTAAGCGTCGGCCAGCTCGGGAAGGTAGGTCTTGTGAATGAGCGGATCGACCGCAGCCTTGGTGATGAGCGTGGCACCCGAAAGTGTCAGATCTGTCCAGGTGAGACCAACCATGCACACGCGGGGAGCTCCTCGCCGCGCTCCTTCAAGACATTGATGAGCGCCACGGTAAGGCCGCCGCCGGCGCTATCGCCGCCGACGGCAATGCGCTTGGCGGCAACCCCATGCGCGCGCAGAAAGCGCCAGGCCGTCAGTGCGTGCGTCGTGCAATGCGGCGGGGAACGGGTGTTCGGGCGCCAATCGATAACTCACCGCCAGGGTCAGCATTCCCCCGGCGCGCCCTGCTTCCGTCAGCAGCCGCCGGATGGCTCAAAATCGAGCCGGAGCAATATCCGCCGCCGTGCAGAACCATGAGAACGCGGGAGAGATCGCTGCTCGGAACGACGGACCACTCGCCGGGCACTCCGTCGAGGTCGACGGATCGAAGTTCGACATCCTCTGCCACGGGCCAGATGGCGCCGACCTCGTCGAGGCGCTGGCGTCGTGCGATCCAACCCACAGGTCGAGGCTTCGACGTGAGCATTGCACGAACTGCATCGATTTCACGCACACGCGTCGGCCCCATGCGGCAGGCATCGCCTCACGCCACGCCGAGCGCCGAAGTATGCCCTGGCGTGGCGGCCGTCGCAAACCAGGTTGATGCCCGCGCGGCGCGCGCCGCGCGACCTGGCGCACCGCATCGAGCAGGCATGGTATCGCCACCCTCCCCGATGCATTGGTGGCTCGACACGGCGCTCGCGCATTGCCTGTTGGCGGCAGTGGGACCGGCGAGAGGGGCGCAGCGCAAAGCTGTTATTGACCGGGTGGCGGCGATGAACGCGATTGGCTCGGCTCAGCCG
>Ga0075425_100006796_pt1 | contig 12039 bp, 5 predicted proteins | sample SoiMethybrSBSTD4_FD_75300 | JGI IMG/M metagenome (GOLD analysis project Ga0075425, IMG submission 75300) | Bulk soil microbial communities from a Populus tree surrounding site in Tennessee, USA - Soil MetaG P. TD hybrid SBSTD4 | ecosystem: Environmental > Terrestrial > Soil > Tree plantation...
TTCTTCCAAATTTTTGAATTCCGGCCTAAACGTCAAATTGCGCTTTTGTTCCTAAATTGGCATTCTCCTTCCCGTGTAAAGTCCGATCAATCCCGAGACGCGGTGGGTTTGGTACTTATCATCACTGGAGCGATGCCCGTTTAGCATAGCTATCTTTCAGGTATTTGTAACCCCGCCTTCTTGGTTTATAATTCCAGCAAATCGCGCGAAGGAGGTTTCAACGCACATGAGCAAGAGAAGCCTTTTAGCCCTAGTCGCACTCCTCCTCCTGTCAATCACCGGACTCTCCCAAAGCAGTATGATTCGCGGCAAGGTCCGCGCGAACGACGGAGTCTCTATCAACAACGCCATCGTCGAACTGCGAGAGGTGGCCGGCGCGGTGATCGGGCAGTACCTTACGCGGAGCGACGGGGATTTTACCTTTATGCAGCTGGGCGCCGGAGCGTACGAGGTTGTCGTCACAATGGCAGGCTATCGGCCGGCGAGGGAGATAGTTGAAATAAGGGGTAGCGTGAGGCCGAATTCTTCGCAAGTCGTCGGTGAAGTGGTCAATGTAGAGATAAACCTCCATCCAACCCGTGAACCGGCTCTCGCTCCGCCGGGCACCAGTTTTGTGCAGGATGTTCCGAAGCCGGCTCGTGCCGCTTACGAAAAGGGCATGGCGAAGATTCGTGACGGCAAGTTGGAGGAAGGCATAGTTTTTCTGCGTGAAGCAACCGCACAATACAACGACTACTTCGACGCGCATTTTGCTCTTGGCTCCGGATTTTACAGGCTCGGCAAAGACATCGAGGCGCTCGAAGCATTGGAGCGGGCCCGCCAGATCAACGACCGGGGAGCAGCGGTCTATTACACATTTGGCATGGTGATGATCAGGCAGCAGAAGTTCCGCACTGCGGAGTACGCCTTTGGCAAGGCGGCTGAGCTGGACCACAACCACGTCGGCGCTCACTTCAACCACGCGGTGTGTCTGATCGAACTGGCCCTGCGCAACAGCGACGCGGGCCAGGTCAAGGACACTCTGGCGCAAGCCGACCGGGAGTTGGATCGCTCCTGGGAACTGAGCGACAAACATCTGAATACCGTTTTTTTTCAAAGAGCTCGAATTTACCAGGCGCGGGGCGACAGAGAGGCCGCTGCTCGCGAGTTGGAAAACTATCTGAAGGCGGAGCCGAGTGCTAAGAACGCGGCAACGCTCAAAGAAGCCATCCGAAAGCTCCGGGAGAAAAAGTGAATTCGGTCAGCCGCGATCCCCAGGCAGCCATGACCCGCGCCGGCAGAAAGCCGCCCGAACTTCAGAAGAGGAACTTCAGCACAAACTGCACGTTGCGCGGCTCCCCATAGCCAATGCCCGGGGCGTCACCGCCGTGACGTGTCCCGAAGATCAGCCCATTGCTGCCGCTGGTAACGCTGCTAACAGGATTGCCAAGGTTCAGCCTGTTGAAGAGGTTGAAGATCTCCGTTCTAAACTGAACTTGATACCGCTCCTCGATCTTGAAGTTCTTGAAAATCGAGAAGTCGAACGAACCAAAGCCTGGTCCGTAGAGGCTGTTGCGCTTGACCGTTCCGTAGGTGCCCGGCGGAGGCAACTTAAAGGCGCTTGCGTTGAAGTAGCGGACGCCGTTTACGAAGCGGCCCTTCTCGGTTGGCGGTTGTGTGATGCCCTGAAATGGATCACTCACCTGGTCAGCCCGATCGGCGCCGTTCCGTGTGTTGCTGCGGTCCGTGCCCGCAAACACGCTGAAGGGTGAGCCCGAATCAGCAGTGATGTAGGCGTTGAGCTGCCAACCTTTGGTTAACCACGGCCATCTCTCTCCAAGCTGGGGTACGTCATAGAGCACGTATCCGGAAAAGAGGTGGCGGTAATCGAAGTCGGCGTTGCCTCGGTTGGACCTCCGATCATAGTTGTCGGTCGGGCGGTTATTGCGCGGGAAGGACTGCTCGTCCTCGGCGTGACCGAACGTGTAGGAGAACTGCGAGCTGAGGTTGTGCCAGTTGCTCGTGTGTACCGACACCTGGAGCGAGTTGTAGCTGGAATTGGCCCCGGTCTCGATCTGGGTGATGCCACGGAACTGCGGGAACTGGCTGAAGAAGGGCCGCCGTGAATTGGTCGCCGCAACCGTACTCGGCAAGATCTGATTGATGTTGTGAGTGTAGACCAGCTTCCGTCCCTGGTTGCCCACATAGGCGACTTGCAACAGGACTTTCCCGGTCATCTGATACTGCACATCGCCCCCGAAGTTCTGCACATATGGGGACCGTAGATTCTGGTTCACGGTGTAGGCGGCGAAGGGCGGCTGTGGCGTCGCACTCCCAAAGATAAATTGGCCTTGCTGCACGATCACCAGACTTGGATTGCTGACGCTGAAGACCGGGGCCGGGCCGCCCGGGTTGCGCGAAACACCGCGACCCGCATCCGAACCGGCGCGGTTATCAATGAACAGGTTGCCATTGACGATGTCGTAGTACACTCCGTAGTGCGCGCGGATCACGAGCTTTCCGCCCCGCTCGGGACTGAAGGCGAGGCCCACTCGCGGAGCCAAATTGTTGTGGTCAGCCGGATACAGCGCGTCAATGTCCTTGCCGACAACCGCGATGCCGCCCGGTGCGGTCGGCAGGAAGATCGAAATCGGCTTGCTCCCTCCCGCGTACATCCGGCCGTTAAACGTGTAGCGGACGCCGTAATTGATGTTCAGGCGCGGTGTGGCCTGCCAGTTATCCTGCGCCCACCACTCGAACGAGTTCACATAATAATCGCGCTGCGGGTCGCCAGTGGCAATCGAGGCAGTGCCGGCCTTGATGTATCCGGCAATGAAGTCCGCCAGCGATCTTTGCGTAGAGCTGAAGCTGGCATCGTTGGCCCACGGGCCGGCACTCCCGTCAAACGGGAAGCCGCCACGCACTTCGCGGAGGTAGAACACGTCGAGCCGCGCCCGCCGGAACTCGCCGCCGAACTTCAGCGCGTGGCTGCCGAAGTTGTAAGAGAGGTTATCGGTCAGGTGGCCGGTGGTGTCGATGCGTCCGAGGCGCGGCGTCTCGCCCACACCGCCGTTCTCGAAGCCGGCGATCTCGATATTGGGCGAGCCGAAGCTTGCGGTATTGGTAACCCCGGTGTTGAAACCCCACGAAGGCGGATTGGCGCTGTGAGAAGCGTCATCAAACGTTTGGCTGAAGTAATTGACACCCACCAGCAGTTGATTGACCAAGCGGGGCGTCAAGGTGCTGTTCAAAATCACACCGAAGTTATGCTGGCGGCTGGGCACTACCTGAAAGTACTCCTGGTAAACCGAGCCGGCGAACTGCGCCGCCTCGCCAGTCCCTAAAAACGCGCGCAACGAAAGCGTGTGCTTTGAGCCGAGATTGGTGTCAATCTTGATGACGCCGTTGTTACTCTCGCCAGTATTGTCATCACCGGAGGCAAAGTTCGGGCCGGTTGCTGGCGCTGATTTGATACGTGCCGGCCACAGATTCTGCAGGGTCGCTAGCATCACCGGGTTCACTGCGACGTTGTACTTCTGAAGTACTTGCCGCGCTGAGTTGACCCAGGCGTCCGAGGGTACTGTCGCCTGGAGCTGATTGGCGATCACGTACTTTTGTCTTTCATAGTTGATGAAAAAGAAAGTACGATTCTTGCGAATCGGCCCTCCGAAGGAAACCCCCTCGTGTTCGTTGCGCAGCTTGTCAGGCGAGCCGACCGGGACGAACGGTGATTGCTCTGCAAAAAACTCGTTGCGGTTGAAGTAGTAGATCGAGCCATGAAACTGGTTAGTGCCGGACTTCAGCGCAACGTTCACCATTGAACCCGGATTGCGTCCGAACTCGCCGCTACCAGCGGCCTGCTGGTTGAATTGGTCGATAGACTCGATAGGAAGGAGCACGCCAGCGATGCCGGAGATGCTCCCCTGGTTCACTGCCTCCGAGTTGTGCCAGAAGTCGTTGTTGTCGGTGCCGTCGATTTGCCAGTTATTTTGATTTGGACGGTTGCCGTTCATCGAGCCGCTTTGATTGAACCCGGGGGTCAGATAAAGCAGCGTACGGAAGTCGCGCCCGTTGAGCGGCATCTCTTGCACTGCTCGTTGATTCACCACCGCGTTTAGGGTGCTGGATGTTGTTTCCAGCGTGGTCGCCGCCGTTTGCACCTCGATTGTTTCGGACCGTTGAGCCACGCCGAGTTGGATCGCCAAGCTGGTGACTTTGCCAACCGCAACCTCGACCCTGTCGACCCTGTAGGTCTGGAAGCCTTGCTTACTAACGGTGATCGAGTAGAAGCCAACCGGCAGATCAGAGAAGATAAAATCTCCGGTGCTGGTGGTCTCCTGGTTGTGTGAGAGTCCGGTACCCAAATTGACAATTTGCACGCTCGCCCCAGTGATAACCGCGCCAGCCTGGTCGACTGCACTACCTGAGATCCCTCCACGGAAGGTCTGGGCCGCGGCTGCTGACACCAACATAACCACAATGATTGGACCTAGGATCATACATAAACGACTCCACATGGTTCTCACCTCCTTTTCTTTGGTGGTTCCCACAATTGATGCCGAGTGTTTTATCTCGGAAGCCGGTCATTATTTGGCCGCACAACGTTATTTCTGTTTTTCTCAGAGAACGAGAGGATACAGAATTAACACCTCGATATGGGTTCCTTCAGACTCTCCGCGGAACCCCGTACGGATTTAAGAAACCTTATGGTGGGAGCCACTTGTAGCACGAATCGGCGCTCCAAGCAAGCGCTCTTTGGTGGTGGCGCTCTTCGGTGGTGTTGTCGCTGGCAGATGACTATCTCCGCCATTGGCACACGATATGTCCGCTTTCAGCGGGTAAGGCAGGCGTTCAGCTACGGTGCCTGAATGAAGATTCAAAAACTTGAATCGGGTTTGGGAAGAGGCTCGCAGTAAACCGGGGGTTCCCGGCCATCCGGGTATGATCGCTAGCGCACCTACTTTATCAGCGTAAAGCGTGCTTCCCTGGTTTCTCTTTGCTTTGTAACTTCATCTACCAACTCGACTCTTACCGTGTACTCGCCTGGTTCGAGTTCCGTCAACTTGAATGGCGTGGCGATTGGAAAGCCCGAGTCCGACGTTGCGGACGATTGAGTGACACGGACAGTCGGTGTGCGATGCGCCAGCTTGCCATCCTTGAAGAACCCTGCTGCGACGATGAGCGATGGATGCGCCGCGCTTGCGGCCGGGGGATAAACTCTGAAGAAAAGCAAGAGAGTCTGCGCGGTAGTGAATCGATTGTCGGTGAGCATCACGATGCGGTTTTGCCCAAAAGCCAAAACGTCGCGGGCCAGTTGCGTCGCAGGGTAATCAGCCGCGAGCTGCTCGGTCTGCTGCGCTAGAAGGATTGAACTCAAGTGAGGTCCGTCGGTCAGAGCAGGCAGCGCGAGCCCTCTGCGAGCAACCGACGTGCGGCCGCTCGCGCGATCCCGGAGAGCTGTAGTGATAATGTAGGTGCCCGGTGCAAGCCGCACATTGTGCCGAATAGGAAGCGCGGTCACGCCGAGTTCTTTGGTCTGCTCCTCGCTCAACTCCAACGGATAGGCGCGCCCGAAGCTCGAAACAACTGCGCCAGATGCGTCCTTCACAGTCATCACAAAATCCAACTCGGAATAGTAACGATCGCCCTTTCTCTGGGTCGAAATGACCGCGCCCGGGGCTTTGATCGTCACCGGTACCAGATAAGCGGAGTGCCCGCGCGGGAAGTATGAGACCGCCATTTCGAGAGCGAATGCCGACTCTGCTCCGGCGAGGACATCAGACGCGAGCTTGCGCACCGGGGCTTCTTCGGTGATCGCCGCCTCCGACTTGACCGCGTAATACCCGCGTCGGGTGCGAACGCTTAAATCGGGGCTTGTGAGCTTGACCGTGACCTGGCGAAACCGGCCATCAAAATCGTGGTTCGTGGGCACGTAAGCAATTGTGTAGTGCGCCCGCGCGTCTGTGTCTATCATCTCGAGCCCGGCTGATAGATCATTGTTGTTGGTGACTGCGATGCCGCCCGTTTGATCCGACAATCGAGCAAGCACTCCGACACGGTCGGGCTGTGCTGTCGCAAGCGTTCGTTTGAGGGCACGTTCGAGACCGTTCTCGCCGTCACGCACGCGGGTAGGATCTTCGCCCCCATAGATGTCCGGCCGCTGTTTGGTCGGCAGCCCGAGATTGCCTCGCGGATCGATTCCGCGGGGGGCTTCGCCGACCGACAATCCGCCGGCGTCAATGACATAAATGGAAACACCTATGCCGTTCGCGGCGGATATGACTCCCTCAACTGCGTAGCCTGACGAGGCCTGAAGCGTGGCCCCCTGGGAAAAGAGGATTAGGGATTTGGTTCCAGTTAGGTTGCGCTGGACGTCTATGATTGCGCGTAGACTGCGGAAGAGAGACTGCGCCTGGAAGTAGTCTGAAACGTCGTTGTAGCTTTCGAACACTGCATTTGATGCTCGATCGGCCATCTCGACTGGTGAGCCGGTGCCGATGCTGCGCGCTGCGCGCTCGACTTCTTTTGCAGCTTCTTCGCGCATGGTAGCCGCATCGGTCGCGAGCTGGCCCCGGGCCACGTTGCTCGCGGCTCTGAGCAGTTTTTCTCGGTCGTTGGTGAAGGACTGAACAAGAGCAAGCGAATTGGTTATCGAATAGATTGCTACGAGATCATCGGGCTGGAGTTGCTCTCGCAAATAACGAGTCATGGCGCGCTCGACCGAATCGCGATTCGCCGCCTCAACGCTGGTATTGTCAACTGCAATGCTGATGAATCTGTAGCCGGCGAATTGCCGACCTGGCCCGCTGGTGCCCTGCATCGCCGGTTGCCGGTCGGATTTCGCCCCGGTCTGCTCCCGATCGCCTCGAGGTTTCTGATCAGCCCGTGCAGGAACGGAGCTGCCCGGTGTGAAAGACTCGATTTTCTGGGGCGCCCCGTCTTCAAGGACCGTGAAATCCCTTGCCGTCAAGTTGTGAACCGGGCGGCGTCGTTTGTCGGTGACTGCGACGTCGAGTGTGACCAGGTTGATGCCTATGCGGATCGGTTCGTTCTGTGTTTGCCGGGCTGAACGCACCACCGTCGTTGACAAGAGGATGAGAAGAAACGAGACGGGAATCGTGATATTGAATTTCGGCATGGCCTTACTCCCTGGCTCGGATGGCGATAATGGGCGGGCCCGATCGATGTTTCCGTGAGCGATCATAGTTCAACCGCGGAGCGTCCGCAAGCAAACGGGCTGACAGGTTTGGCTATCTCGGCGGCCTGCGGTACCATGACAAAAAGCAGGCGGCAGATTAATTCCGGAGAGTGCGCAATGTGCATTCCAGATCGAGCACTCATTGCCAAAAGCGCTGCCATCGTGCTGGCCGTAACGATGATCGCCACCGGAGCATCTGGCCAGCGCAACCGCAGTTTGAAGGCTCGGGTGTCAATGCCTGACGGATCGCCGTCGCAAAGCATAAAGATCAGACTCGAAGGCGGCGAAGGCGAGATAATACGCGACAGCTTCACGGATTCGACTGGCAACTTTGAGGTGCGCAACCTCGGAACCGGCATATACACGATCATCGTTCCCTCTGATGATCGCACGTACTCCACAACCACCGAGCGCGTCGAGATCACTCGTTATTCCCCCGACCTGATCGCGATAAACGTGTACCTCAATCCCAAAGAGGAGAGCCGAACGCGCCTCAAGAGCGGGCGTCACACTGTCTCGGCGCGAGAGGCAAGCGGCTCGATTCCAAAGGAAGCGCGCCAGGCTTACGACCGTTCGGTCGGACTGTCGAGCCGCGGCAAGACGCGAGAAGCCGTGGAGGAGTTGAAACGGGCGATTGCGATCTACCCCGAATACGTTCACGCATACAACGACCTGGGCGTGGCGTACATCAAGCTTGACCTTATTGACGATGCTATTAGTGCACTCGATAAGTCGATATCTCTTGATCCCAAAGCGTTCAATCCCCGGCTGAACCTGGGTATCGCCAATGTGCGCAGGAAGGATTTCGCTGACGCGGAGCCACCCCTCAGAACAGCGGTCGCCATCGACGCAAGCGCGCCGCTGGCGCATCTCTATCTCGGCATCACGCTTTGGAAGACTAAGCGCGAGAACGAAGCGGAAGACGAATTCGCGCGTGCGCTCTCGTTGGGCGGAAGCGATATTGCGATTGCCCACTATTACCTCGGCCAGCTCTATGCAGACAGAAATCGGATCGCCGAGGCAGTTGCCGAGCTTGAGATCTATCTTAAGCAGAAACCTGACTCCGACGATGCGCAACTAGCGCGGCAGAAAATAGCGGAGCTGCGTAGTCGGTATCGCGAGCGTTAGCGCGCGCCGCCGTCAGTTGGCTCATCCACTCACTCTCGACACCGCTCGCCGTACTGACCCGAGAGGCGGGCCGTGATGGCCCGCCTCTTTTGGGTTGAGCAAGAGAAATGCGCAGTTGCCCCAGGCTCGTTACCACCTGAATCGGAGTGACAACTGAACCGTTCGCGATATGTCCGTGCCTGCCGGATCGCCGAGGCCCTGGAGCGACGGGCCGAAGATTGGGGTCTGAAGATCGCGACTTACACGCCCGTTCTGCAAGTCTTGAATTTTCAGCACACGTCCATCCGCGCCGATGTACCGTCCTGTCTGTGCGTTGAGACACACGCGGCAGTTCGGATCGGCCGAGGGGGCCATCAGACTAAGGACGTCGTTAGTATTGAACAGCAGGAAAAGCGAATGGTTGAAGATGTTGAAGATGTCAGCCTTAAGCTCCAGACGCATCTTCTCCCGAATGGGAAACGCCTTGATAAAAGACATATCAAAGCGAATGTAAGGACTGCCCTTGCCCGCGTTTCGAACCAGGTTCCCATTGACGAATTGGAAGTCCACGAGGTCGCCGCTGAAAGTATCAACAGAACCGCGCGGGTCCGCATCCGCCGGTGCGAGGAATGTGGTCTGCGGGCAATTGCATATAGCCCGACCCGACTGGCTCACATTCAAGTTGGTTTGGAACGCTGAAGCAATGTTGGTCGAAACGAGGGTCCCGTCCGGCAGCACATTCGGGCGTTGCTGACTCTCGTTGCCGGCCCCAAAGAAGGCCGATGTCGCGAACGGCACGTCTCCCGTGGAGACCGGATAAGGCCGCCCTGACTGGAGTTGTCCGATCGCGCCAATCGTCCAATTATTCACGACGTGTCTGATGACCGATCTGTCGGTCAGCCGCTCGGTGTCAAAAACAACGCCAAAGTTTCCTTGATGCCGCGTGTCACCCTGCGCCAGCGCGCGCTCAGCGCGAACGTTGGTTACGTCACCAGGCTCAGACAGACCGAAGAAATCCTCGGAGGAGGAAAGCTGCTTCGAGTATACGTAGCCACCCTGGAACTGGAAGTGATGGGACAGCCGCTTGGTGGCGCTCAAAAACACTCCGTGATAGGCAGAAGTGCGCGAGTTCTCGTTTGTGCGTACCGCATCGAGCCGCGGGTCCGGTCTCGGACCGAAATAGAAGAAGCCCGGATGGCTCGGGTCCGCCTTGATAATCGGGAAGTTGGTATCCCGTTCGCCAAACAACCCGTATCCGAGAACTCCGATGTAGCCAGCATCCAGAACGAAGTCCCTTCCGATTTGCCGAGTTATCGACGCATTGAAATGGCGGACTTCCGGGTTGCGGAGATCGTTCGAGATGGGCCGCACACGACCAAAGAATCCCGGGGCCCTAAGCGTCGAAAGGAAGCTGTCCGGCGGACGGTTCGGGAAGAAGGCGAGAACCGATCCCTGTCTGAACGTGGTCGTGAACAGATTTACGCCGTCGAAGTTCAACGAGTCAAGAGAGACGTTGAGGTACGCGAGCTGAGTGACTTCGGCGAATGAAGCTCGAATGACCGACTTATCCGGATCCCCGAAAATCGTATGCATGAACCCATTCTCATAGTGGGGACTCCAAGCCAGGCCTATTCGCGGTTGGAAGTTATTGTGGTCCGACGAGCACGCTGGAACGATGCCATTGCCTTGCAGACAGCCGCCTTTCACGTCGGCCTTTATTGTTCCACCCTTGAATGCTCCATCTTCCACGTCGTACCGTACCCCGTAGTTAAGCGTCAAGTTCGACTTCAATTTCCAAGTATCCTGTACATAGAAGCCGTAGATGTTATCTGTCGCGTTGACTTGAGCAGGGCCGATTCCTACCTGGAACTGCGTTGGAAGTCCCGGGTTGGGCGCAGGGCGCGGGAAGCCTTTGTACAGGCCGAAGTGGAACTGCGTGAACAGCGAGAAGTACGGGAAGTGACTTATGTTGAGGCCGGTCTTCACCGTATGCACGCCGTGCGTCCACGACAGGTTGTCTATATATTGGTAGCGATTCTGATCCGCACCCTGCGGGCAGCAGAACGCCGCGCCAATATAGAAGTTCGCCCCTTGCTGGCCGGGCTGTTCGGTCTTATCCGGTGTCGCGCTCAAGAGACGGTGCCAGAAGAATCGCCCTTCGTTGACTAAGTGTGCGGTCGGAGTTGAGGTCAACGAGACGTTGAGCGTGTGATCATGGACTACGGAAGAAACAAGCGACTCGGGCGCGGCAAAGTTGGCAATCTGCACAAGCAAGTTGTCCTGCAAGTCCCGCTGAAGATTGAAGCGCACCGATATGCTGTTATTGGTTGAAAGCTTGTGGTCAATCTTCGCGGACCACAACAATTCCTTTGTGGGCACCGTGAGGTTGATGGAGCCTCCAGGGGGGGTCAATTGAAGGGGCGTTCCCTGCCGGGTCTGTTCATAGCTTGTGAACCAGAAAGTCCGGTCTTTGATTAATGGCCCGCCTGCCGTGAATCCGCCCTCGTACTTGTGGAACGGTGCGCGGCGAAAGTTAGCTGCGTCGCTCGTGTTGTAGAAGTAGTTCGAGGCCGTCAGGTTCCGGCCGCGGGTGTAATAATGCCCGTCGCCGTGGAAACCATTCGTCCCCGACTTGGTGATAACGTTGAGCACGACGCCGCCGGATTGGCCATACTCAGCATTATAGCTGTTGGTGAGCACCTGGAACTCTTTCACTTCTTCAACCGATGCTCCAAGCGAGTCGCGACCGGAAACGACCTGATCGGAGATGGTGCCGCCATCGACGTTGACCTGTATTCCGCGGTTGTTTACGGCTCCCGGACCGATCAGGTCGCTGGAAACGGTGGTGAAATCATACTTGACTCCCGGCGCTATCGACGCGAGACCAGCGTAATCGTTGGCGACGCCGCCAATGCCGTTGAAGCTTGTGGTAGTCGGGAGGGTCGCAACCTGCTTGCTGTCAATGACGTTCGAAACGTCGGTCTTTCCCGTTTCCACCAACACGTCACTCGCGGTTACATCCACAGTCGCGGAGGTTCCCGAGACAACCAGGGCGAAATTCACATCTCTTTGTTCACCCACCTGGAGTCTGACAGCTTTGGCGGTTGCTTTGGAAAAGCCCTGCGCATCGACACGCACGTCATACACGCCAGGCGGCAAGTTGCCGAATCTGTACAACCCTTCCGAGGTTGATTGGGTCGTTCGCTCGATGCCCGTGTCCACGTTTCTTGCCACGACGATCGCATTGGCCACAACCCCACCCTGGGGATCGAGAACTGTGCCCACGATCGTAGCCGTCGCAGTTTGCGCGTAGCTGACAGCTATTGAAGACGTGAACAAGGCAGCCAGCATCAGAAGACTGGTGATACGTCTCGTCATCTTTGATTTCTCCTTTTCCCTTGATTCAGGGATGTGTTTTGAAGCGACTGGCACACTCCTCAGCGTCTGATGCGAATACAAGCAACCCCGGTTCCTTTATCAGCAGGATTGCGGGCGGCTTCTAAACTGCGGCCTTTATTTCAGTTAGAACTTAGACCGGTTTCAAGCGAGGCCTCTATTCAATATTTCGGAGCTGAATTTCTGGATTTTTTCCGAAAACTCGGAACTACTGGATCGTGTCCGAAGCGTTGTCGGGCACCACGATGGGGATCGGCGACGCGTGATGATGGACCATAAACCAGCGGCCGTCCCGAAGAATGAAAAGGTTGGTTGCTGTTGCCAGCCTGGAGTCAAAGCTCGATTCGTTGAACACCGTT
>Ga0075425_100006797_pt1 | contig 12036 bp, 9 predicted proteins | sample SoiMethybrSBSTD4_FD_75300 | JGI IMG/M metagenome (GOLD analysis project Ga0075425, IMG submission 75300) | Bulk soil microbial communities from a Populus tree surrounding site in Tennessee, USA - Soil MetaG P. TD hybrid SBSTD4 | ecosystem: Environmental > Terrestrial > Soil > Tree plantation...
ACCCGAGCGGCCAGATGCCCGCGTACGAGTGGAACTTCGGCGACGTCAATCCACCCGTGCACGCCTGGGCGGCCTGGCTGATCTACAACCACGAGCGGACGCGCACCGGCCAGGGCGATCTCCGATTCCTCGAGTCGATCTTTCAACACCTGCTCATGAATTTCACGTGGTGGGTGAACCGAAAGGATCCCGAGGGCAACAACCTCTTCGAGGGCGGCTTCCTGGGCCTGGACAACATCGGCGTGTTCGACCGGAGCGCTCCGCTGCCCAGCGGCGGGCGCCTCGAGCAGGCCGACGGCACGGCCTGGATGGCCTTCTACTGTCAGACCATGCTGCAGCTCGCGATCGAGCTCGCCCTGCACGATCCGGTCTATCAGAATCTCGCGGCGAAATTCTACGAGCACTTCCTGTGGATCGCCGGCGCGATGGATCATGGGCGCGATCACGTCGACCTGTGGGACGAGGACGACGGCTTTTTCTACGATCTCCTCCGGCTGCCGACGGGCAACGCGGTCCGGCTGAAGGTGCGGTCGATGGTCGGGCTCCTGTCCCTCTGCGCCTCGACGGTCTTCCCGCCGACCGTGGAAGGCCGGCTGCCGGTGCTCATGATGCGCGTCCGCGAGTTCACGCGCCGTCATCCGAGCCTCGTCGCGCGCATCGCGTCGCCGGGCCGGCTCGGCTACCAGGACCGGCACCTGCTCGGGCTCTTGACCGATGAGAAGCTGCGTCGCGTGCTGCGCTACATGCTCGACGAGAACGAGTTCCTCAGCCCCTACGGCATCCGGGCCGTGTCGAAGGTCCACCAGGACCATCCCTATGCCTTCGCGATCGACGGCGTGACCTATCGCGTCGACTATGAGCCGGCCGAATCCACCAGCGGAATGTTCGGCGGCAACTCGAACTGGCGCGGCCCGATCTGGCTTCCGATGAACATCCTGATCATCCGCGGGCTACTGAATTTCTACGCCTTCCACGGCAAGAACTTCACCGTCGAGTGCCCGACCGGCTCGGGACGGTACATGTCGCTCTTCGAGGTTGCGCAGGAGATCGCTCGCCGCATCGGGCGAATCTTCCTGCGCGACGAGCAGGGTGGCCGGCCGGTGCACGGCGGCGCGAAGAAATTCCAGGGCGACCGGCACTGGCGCGACCTGATCCTCTTCTACGAGTACTTCCACGGCGATAACGGCGCCGGGATCGGGGCCAGCCACCAGACGGGATGGACGGGGCTGGTCGCGCCTCTCATGTACATGTTCGGCACGATGAGCGCCGAGTCGATGCTCGAGGCGTTGGGGAAGGCAGTGGACACGCGCTGAGCCGATTCCCGGCGCTCTATCAGATCAATACGCGGGCGCGCCTCTACGAGGTCGGTGAGGCGCTCGGCCGACCGGCGAGCCTCGACGACATTCCGGACGCCGACCTCGACCGCATCGCCGCCGACGGCTTCGAGTGGGTGTGGCTCCTCGGCATATGGCAAACCGGCGATGCCGGGCGCGCGGTGTCGCGGCGCCGGCCGGATTGGCAGGCCGAGTACCGTGAGGCGCTCGTCGACTTCAGGCCGGCCGACGTGAGTGGCTCGCCGTTTGCGATTCGCGAGTACGTCGTGCATCGCGACCTCGGGGGATCCGTCGCCCTCGAGCGCCTTCGCACGCGCCTGCGTGACCGCGACGTACGCCTGATGCTCGATTTCGTCGGCAATCACGCCGCGCTCGATCATCCGTGGGTGCGGGAGCATCCCGAGTTCTTCGTGCACGGTAGCGAAGACGACCTGACGCGCGAGCCGCAGAACTATCTTCGGCTCGACACCGGCATCGGGCCGCGAGTGCTCGCCCACGGCCGCGATCCGTACTTCCCGGGCTGGCCCGACACCTTGCAGCTGAACTACCGACACGCCGGGCTGCGCGAAGCGATGATCGGGGTGTTGCGCCAGATCGGCGAACAGTGCGACGGCGTCCGCTGCGACATGGCCATCCTCATCCTGCCCGATGTGATCGCGCGCACCTGGGGCGAGCGGTCACGGCCGGCGGACGGCAGCGCGGCGGTCGACGACCCGTTCTGGCCGTGCGCCCTCGAGCACATGCGCGCTCACCAGCCCGACTTCGTCTTCATGGCCGAAGCGTATTGGGACCTCGAGGCGACCCTGCAGCAGCAGGGCTTCGACTACACGTACGACAAACAGCTCTATGACCGGCTCCGTGAGCCGGACGCCGAGGCGATCATCGAGCACCTGCGCGCGGCGCCCGACTACCAGCGGCGATCGGCGCGCTTTCTCGAGAATCACGACGAGCCGCGCGCGGCCGCAACCTTCGCTGCCGGTGTTCATCGAGCGGCCGCCGCCATCGCGTTCCTGGTGCCCGGACTTCGATTTCTGCACGAGGGCCAGCTCACCGGGCGCCGGATCCGCGCGTCCAATCACCTGCGGCGCCGGGCGCCCGAGCCGGTCGACCGCGAGCTCGAGACGTTCTACCACCGGCTGCTGGCAATCATGCGGCGCGAGGAAGTTCGCGATGGCCAGTGGCGTCTCGTGGATCGAGCCCCGGCCGCAAGCGGCGATCCCTCATGGCGGCAGCTCGTCGCCTTCTCGTGGGAGAAGGGCGATCGCCGCCTGCTCGTCGTCGCGAACTGGGGTCCGACACGCGGTCAGGGCTACGTGCGCCCGCAGTTTGCGGGTCTCGACGGCTCGACCTGGCGGCTGACCGACCTCCTGGATCCCACTAACCACGACGAGCGCGACGGCGCCACGCTCGCGACGCGCGGCCTCTACCTCGAGCTGCCCGGCTGGCGCCCCACCGTGCTCGCCCTCACCCAGTCTTGAGCGGGAACTCCGGCAAGGGAAGCTTGCCCTCGGTACGCCAGCGCTGCACCTCGGCGGCCGCGGCGCCGGCCCGCTCCGCGTCGAGACCGAGGGCGCCGTTGTAGTTGGTCTGCGCCGGCATGGCGAACGCCGTCCCGGCGCTCGAGACAACATCCATCACGTGCAGACAGAGATGCTCGCGGACCGCGAGAAACTCGCTCGCCTCCCGCGTGCGGACGTAGACGAAGAGCTCGACGTCGAGCGAGCTCGCGCCGAAGCCGCTGAATCGCACGCGCGAGGTGTCGGGGTCGACCCGAGGATGCGCGTCGAGCAAGGCCCGGATGCGGACGAGGACCCAGCGAAGCTGGTCTGGTGACGTCTCGTAACGCAATCGCAGGGTCGTATTGAACAGGATGCGATCCCGCTCCTGGAGATTCTCCACCTGCAGGTCGAGGAACTTGGCGTTGGGGATCGTGATCACCGAGCGTTCGGGCGTACGCACGCGCGTGGACCAGAGGCCGATCCGCTCGACGGTCCCCTGCTGGTCGCCGAAGCGGCAGAAGTCGCCCACCTGAACGGGCTGGTCGCCGACCACCGCGAGCCCTCCGAAGAGATTCTCCACGGTGCGCTGGGCGGCCAGCGCGATCCCGATGCCGCCGACGCCGATCGCCGCGATCAGCGCGCTGACCTGGACGCCCACCGCTTCGAGGAGCATCAGGGCCGCCATGACCGTCACCACGATCTTGAGCCCGCGCTGAATGAAGTCGATGACCGGCTGGCTCGGTGGCTCCGGGCGCCGGAGCAGGCGCCGCCGGACGAGCTGGCTCGATACCTCGATCAGACGCAGGGCGAGCCAGCTCACGATGATGACGAGCACGAACTTCTGGATGCCGACCACGATGGGCTGGACGGCCACCGGCAGCGCGAGGCTGGATTCGCCGATCTTGAACGCGCCGAGCCCGACCAGCCCGCGCAGGGGCGAGAGCGCTCGGCCGAAGGCGGGATCGGTGACGTCGAAGCCCGCGCGGATCGCCACCCGGCGCGTCAGCGGCAGCCCGGGGCGAACGACGATACACGCGACGAGCGCGGATACTCCGAGCAGGATCAGGAGCCCGATCCACTGCCACAGCGCGAGCCGGAGCACTCGCGTCTCGACGAGGAACGGCGGCAGCCGCTCGCCGACGATCCCGTAGGTCAGGTTCTTGTAGAGATCGGGGATGCGCGAGACGGTGACGTTCGAGAACTGCCAGATCGGGACGCCGTCGTCGCGGGGCACCCGCTCCATGAGGATCGAGAACGCTCCTTTGTCGGTCTCGACCCGCCCGATGAGCTCGCGGTTCGATGCCAAGCCGGTCTCCGGGCGACCCTCCGGGTCGTCTGAGATCGCCCCGAGATCGAACAGCGTGTTGTCGAGCACGACCCGGAGCTGATGCGCCAGCTCCGGCCCGCGTGTCGCGACTTCGGCGGCGGGGATGCGCCGCAAGTCGAGATAGCTCGCGGCGCGACGGTAGTTGTGGAGGGCGGCGGCGTCGAGAAAGCCGCGCAGCGCGCTTTGAGGGGTGCCGCGTCCGAGCTCGTCGACTGGCGGCGGCGCTGTCGCCGCGGGCGCGGACTTGGCGCCCGTCGTATGGTCAGCCGGCGCCGCCGGCGATGCGACGACGAGCGTCGCCGCAATGACCGCGAAGCCAAGGACCCGGCAGCACACGGCCTTTCCCATCACATGGCTCCCTTGGGTCTCAGAGGTCGAAGATGGACCGTGACCCGGTCCCGCCCTCGAGCAAGTCGCGCTGGATCATCCGCCGCCACAACTTCTCGGCCGTCTCGTCGATCGGGACGACCCGGTCGTGTCGCACCACCTCGCTCGCGGTGGCGACTTCTCCGGCCGACTCCCAGAGAATGTGGCCCGTCCGCGAGTCCCACAGCTGCAGCCACACGCGCAGAACCGTCACGCGAGTCCTGATCACCTTGATGCCGGCGATCTCGAACCTGTCCAGGATGACGTGATCGAGCTGCGCCAGCCCCGGAAGCAGCAGATAGCGGAAGCCGAGTGCCGATCCGATTCGCTGCAACCGGCCACGATCCATGATGCCGGTGCGGGCGAAGCCCTCCAGCAGCTCGGCGTACACGGTCGCGAGCCCCTGATCGTTGAGTGCGTTCGCGATCTCACGGGCCGGAATCGCGCGGACGGGCGGAGACGCGCCGGCGAGCGCGGCCACGAGCGCGTGAGACAGCACCGTGCTCAATCCCTGGAGCGCGGCGGGCGCGACGAGACCCGGGGTTGCCACCGGCTGCTGCGACAGCTCGCCGACGTCGAACGACGGGGGCCTTGCCGTGGACGTGGTGTTGATGTCCCATATGTAAAGCGGCGAGCAGCTGATCAGGAATGCGGCTACGACCACGACGAGCGGCCCGCTCACGCGTCTTGGCACGGTGCTTCAGCCTACTCCGATCGTGGAGTCGTCATCACCCGCAAAGTGACGATTGGATTGACGATTGGACTAAGGTCCAGTTCCCACCTCACCCGGAGGAGCGTAGTCCTTCGTACCGGGGGCCCGCGTGTAGGCCCGAACAATGCTCGAATACCACCTGACAGGAGGAACGCGGTGAAAACAGTAGTCATGGTGCTCATGAGCCTCGTCGTCGCGGCCGCGGCGGCCGATTCGGTGGCGCAGACCGCCGGCTCGAGCGTGGTCAGCGTCTCGGTAGCGGAGGTCAAGGAAGTCGCGAAGGGATGGAGCGCGAAGAAGCAGATTCTCGGGAAGGACGTCTACAACGACACCGGCGACAAGATCGGCGAGATCAGCGATCTGATCGTGGCGCCCAACAAATCAGTGTCGTACGCGATCGTCGGCGTCGGTGGCTTCCTCGGCATGGGCGAGCGCGATGTCGCCGTTCCGGTGTCGAGGTTCAAGCAGCAGATGGGCAAGATCGTCCTGAAAGGCGCGACCAAGGACGCGTTGAAGGCCGCCCCCGAGTTCAAGTACGCGAAGGAGTAGAACCGGAATCGGTCAACCGGAATCGCGCGGCGCCCACCCACCTTGGGCGCCGCGCACCACGCGGCACCGCCGGAAGGTCTGGGTCGGTCTTACTGCCGGAAGCGAATCGCGATGCCGATGACCTTGCGTCCCGAGACCGATTCGACGCTCCGGTCCCAGTACGGTCCGCTGACGTAAGCGGCAACCGGCTGGACCCGGTCGAGCACGATGACCACCGCGTTGGCGCCCATCTTGGCCGCCGCCTGACAGAGTTTCTGCTCGATCTCGACGACGGGCGGCGGCGGATCGGTGCTCGCGTCCACCACGACCTCGCCGAGGCGGTCGTGCGGGACCTTCGGCTCGGTCCGTAGGATCTGGACACTCTTCGCGTCGGTCGGCTGGTAACGGGGCGCGGCGACATATTCCGTGGACTGGACGTCAACGCTCGCGCAGGCGGACAGAGCTGCGACCGAGAGCGTCAGCACGACGAGTCGAAGCGCGCGAGGCATCGGGATCACGGTGCGGCGACCACGATCCCACCGGTCGCCACGCTCGGCAATCCGACCTTGGTCCCATGGCGGCACCGTCCGGGACAACCCGCCGCGCTTCAGCGCCAACCTTGCCAGTGACGTTAGAATGGCCTCCCATGACTTCTTCCCGCCGGATCGGCTAGGCGCCATGCCCTGGGATCCACGCATCCAGGCACTGGTCGATCGCTACCCCGTGCTGCGGGCGGTCGGCAACACACCGCTGGTTCCGGTGGACGTCCTGCGCCGCGACCTGCCGGACGTCGACGTGTTCGCGAAGCTGGAGGCGCTGAACCCGGGGGGCTCGCTCAAGGACCGGCCCGTGCTGCGGATGCTGCTCGGCGCGCTCGACGACGGGCACCTCAAGCCGGGCAAGACCGTGCTCGACAGCTCGTCGGGCAACGCGGGCATCGCGTACGCGATGATCGGCCGGATCATCGGCGTGCCCGTCGAGATCGTGATCCCCAACAACGCGAGCGCCGAGCGCAAGAAGCGAATGCTCGCGCACGGCGCGCGGCTCACCTTCACGGACGCGCTGCTCGGCTACGACGAGGCGCTCCGGGAAGTGCGTCGCCGCTTCGAGGCCGATCCCGACTACTACTTCTTCTGCGATCAGTACAGCAACCAGGACAACTGGCGCGCGCACTACGAGACGACGGCGGTCGAGATCCTGGAGCAGACCGGCGGTCGCGTGACCCACGTCGTCGTCGGCGTGGGCACCGGCGGTACGCTCACCGGCCTCGGGCGGCGTCTGAAGGAGCACGATCCGGCGATCCGGCTGATCTGCGTGATCCCCGAAGCCTTCCCCGGAGTCGAAGGGCTCAAGCCGCTCGGGCGGGCCGAGGACATCGTGCCGGCGATCCTCGACGAGAAGCTGATCGACGAGCGCGTGCCCGTCACCGTCGACGAAGCGTATCGAATGTGCGTGCGGCTCGCGGCGGCCGGATTTTTCGTGGGCCAGTCGTCGGGCGCCTACATGGCCGGCGTCGAGCGAGTCGCCCGACGAGCCGGCCGCGGCCGCTTCGTGACCCTCTTCAACGACATCGGCGAACGCTACTTCTCCACCCGCCTCTGGGACTGAGCGGCCGCGCCGGCTCGGCGGCGACGGCCTAGGCGAGCCGGGGCGCGACGCGCTCGGCGAAGAGCCGCATCGATTTCAGCACGCGCTCGCTGGGAATCTGTCCGCCGGGATTCATCCACAGCGAGAGCGTCGAAAATCCCATGGCCTCACGCAGCTCCAGCAGACGCTCGCTGACTTCTTCGGGCGTTCCGACGACCGCGTAGTCGGCGAGCACCTCGTCGTACGTGATCTCCGCCAAGCGGTTCGCCCGTTCCTCGCGCCTCTCCGCCGTCTGCGCGGTCGCGCCGTCGGATTTCTTCAGCGCTTTGCTGATCGAGCGAAAGAAACCCATCGTGCTCGCCTCGGGCTCCTCGCGCGCCTGGCGCGCGGTCTCGGCCACGTAGAGCGGCATGCTGACGCCGACGTCGCCGCGCCCCGCGTGGCCCGACGCCGTCCACGCCGCCTGATACGTCGGCAGATGGCGCTTGAGATCCGACAGCGAGACCGTGCGGACGGCCACGAAGACCGGCGCGCCGAGCCGTCCCACCAGGGGGTACGTCTCGGGAGTGGTCGCGGCGATGCGGATGGGCGGGTGCGGCTTCTGGTACGGCTTGGGCATGATGCAGACGTCCTGGAACTGGAAGTACTTCCCCTGGTGCGAGAAGCGCTCATGGGTCCACGCCTTGGTCAGGATCTCGAGCGTCTCGAGAAACCGGTCGCGGCTCTCGCTGTACGGGATGTTGAAACCCTGGTAGTGCCCGGGCAGCCCGCTGCGCCCTACGCCGAACTCCAGCCTTCCCTTCGAGATGTGGTCCACCGTCGCGACATCTTCCGCCAGCCGTAGTGGGTGGCTCAGCGGGAGGACCTGAACGGCGATACCGATCTTGACGCGCCGCGTGCGGGCGGCGAGCGCGGAGGCGATCACCAGCGGCGACGCAAGTACCGATCGATCTTTCTGGAAATGGATCTCGGCCAGCCAGACAGCGTCGAAGCCCATGTCCTCGGCCGCCTGCATCTGGCCGAGCGATTCGTCGAACGCCGCCGCCTCGCTCACCCCCGGCGGGCTCGCGAACTCCGTGAACAGGCCGAATTCCATCTCGCCCTCCCCTTGAAATTCGAGATATCCTACGCCTGAGCGTCCCATGACGGGGGGCCAAGACGAAGGGGGCCAACAATGGCAGGCGACAGGGTGTTCGATCGAAGCGCAGAGGACATCGGCAACATCGTTCTGCTCGAGCACGTCAACGTGAAGATCCCGGACCAGATCGTCGCGACGAACTTCTACGTGACGGCCCTCGGGCTCACGCGTGACCCGTACATCATGACCGGCACCGAGAACATGTGGATCAATGCCGGGCAGCAGCAGTTCCACATGCCGACCGGGAAGCCGGAAGTGCTCCGCGGCGTCGTCGGATTCGTCGTGCCGGATCTCGAGGGCCTGAAGATGCGGCTCACGAGCGCGCGCGAGAAGCTGGGCGGGACGAAGTTCATGTGCGCCGCCGACGACAAGTACGTCAGCGTCACCTGCCCGTGGGGCAACAAGATGCGGTTTCACGCCCCGGGCCCCGAGTTCGGCGACATGACCCTCGGCATTCCATACGTGGAATTCGCCGTGCGGCCCAACGCCGCCGTCGGGATCGCGAAGTTCTACCAGACCGCGATGGGTGCGCCCGCGAGCGTCACGTTCAACGGCAACACCTCGGCGAAGGTGCAGGTGGGCGCCAAGCAGCACCTGATCTTCCGGGAGACGACCGAGCCCGAGGTACCGTACGACGGCCATCACATCGCGATCTACGTCACGAACTTCTCGGGTCCGCACCGGTGGCTGAAGGACCGCGGACTCATCAGCGAGGAGTCGAACCCCGTCCAGTACCGGTTCAAGGACATCGTCGATCCGGAGACCTCGAAGGTGCTGTTCACCATCGAGCACGAGGTGCGCAGCGCGACGCATCCGATGTACATGCGCCCGCTGGTCTCTCGGAATGCGGCCCAGCAGCAGAGGACCTACCAGCGCGGGCGCGACGCGTTCTACCCGGGAGCCAACTAGACCGTCCGAGGCAGGATCTTCCCGTCGCCGGCTCATCCGGCGACGGGAAGCGTTGCTCGCTCGCTACTCCCTTTCAGCTGCGGCCACGACGACGATGCTCGTCCGCTACGGCTTGCGCAGAAGACCCGGCAGGATGGGATTCGTGACCGGGTTCGTCACGTTGTTCACGGTGTTCGTGACCGTCGTCACCAGATTCGTCACAGGGCTCGTCACCGTGACCGGATTGACTACCGGCGCAACGGCCTGAGTCACCGGGCTCGTCAGACCCGTCACCGCACCGGTCGCGGCACCCGTCACGCCGTTGAGCGTGCCCGTCACACCGCCGGTCACACCATTGAGGGTCCCGGTCACGCCGCCGGTCACGGCGTTGAGCGTGTTCGTCGTGCCGCTCGCTAGATTCGAGAGCCCGTTCGTCACGCCGCCGACCGCGCCCGGCGCCGTGTTGGTCACACCACCGACCGCCGCGCTCACGCCGCCAGTCACACCCTGACCGGGCGTACTCGGGCCGCCTTGACCGGTCGTGCCGAGGCCGCCGCCCTGGCCGGAGGTGACGGCCGGCGAGGCCGGGCTCACCGCGCCGACGATCTGCATCGCATCACGCATCGTGATGTCCTTCGCCTCGGCGCCGAGCGCGTCGGCGCTGGCGGCGGGGGCATTCTTCGGCACGAAGCTGAAGTCGGCGGCGAGCCGGGACGCCGCATCCCGCGTGATCCTCTGCGGCGCGGGCACGGGCTGGGCGTTGACCACCGTCACCCGCTCGAGAGCTCCGACCTTCACCGCGGGCCCGGTGAGCGCGCCGGCCGGATCGAGCCTCGTCACGTCGACCAGGCCGCGCAGGATCGTGATCGTCGACTGGTAGCCCTGGGGCACCGGCTCGACCTCGGCGATGACGACGGTCCCGCGAATCGCCGTGACGGCGTTCGGCGTCTTGATCTGGATGACCTCGCCCGGCTTCATCAGGCCCTTGGCGACCGCGACCGCGATGCGCCCGGCGCCGAGGTTGATAGTGGCGACACCCGGCACCTCGGTGATCGTCAGGACGGAGCGCTCGCGGGCGGTGACGGTGGCTTTGCCGCCCAGCAGCACGCGCACGATCGAGCGCTCGCCGGTCGTGATGCGATCACGGAGAAAGAGGTCGTCCCTGAAATGAAGCGGCTTGGGTTCCGGCAGCGCCACCCGTGCCACCGTCGCGAACCCTTCGATGTTCGTCACCACTCCGACCCGCTCTTGCGCGAGAGCGGAGGACGCCAGCAGCAGCGCCGCGGCGCCGGTGAGCAGCAAGGCTGCGATGACTCGCTTCACGAGGCTCATTCGATCTCCCCCGCCGTCGCCACGTTTCACTCTCGGTCGGCTTCGGTGCGCGCGGCGAAGTGCTGATAGAGCAAGCGAAATGCCATGCGATTCCGGATTTCCAAAAAAAACAGACCCAAAGGTTTTTGTAGATTTGGACCACCGGCCACGAATGCGCGCTGGTCACGTGCGAGCCAGACTGTCCGCTTCTGGTCAGCCTGACCGTGCCACTGAAGATTCCGGATTCTTGCGTTCGCGCGAGACTGAGACTACGCTCGCCCTCACTCGCGTCCGCTCGAAACAGAGGAGTCGCCCATGTCTCTCAGAGCGATGTCGGCCGACAGCCACATGGATCTCATCTACCTCCCGCCCGATACCTTCACCTCGCGCATGGCGTCGACGTGGCGCGACCGCGCGCCGAAGGTGGTCGAACGCGATGGACGCAAGGTGTGGGTGTCCGGCGACGCCGTGCTCGGGCCGTGGGGCGTGTACGGTCCAGGCGTGACCGGTGGACGGCGCGGCCGCATCCTGGCCGACGCCGGCTTCGCCTCCGGCACGCAGACGCGGCCCTCGAATCCCGCCGAGCGGCGCCAGGATCAGGAGCGCGACGGCGTCGAGGCCGAGATCATCTACGGCATCATCGGGATCTCGCGCGGATTGTTCACGCACAGCGGCATCGCCGATCACGAGACCCTGGCCGCGGTGTACCGCGCGTACAACGACTACATCGCCGACTTCAATCGATCCCAGCCCGGACGCTTCTTCGGCCTCGGCTGCCTGCCGAATCACGACGCGAGCGCGGCAGCCGACGAGGTGCGTCACTGCGCCGAGCTCGGCCTGCGTGGCGCCGTCTTCGTTCCATGGGGCTCGAAGCTCCCGGTGTGGCATCCGGAATGGGAGCCTCTGTGGGCGGCCGCGGAGGAGACTGGTCTCGTCGTGTCTTTTCACGTCTTCGAGGGCGGCGCCACAACCGTCGGCTACGCCGTCCAGGGCATCCAGAGCCCGGCGTCCGCCGGCTCCTGGACCGTGGTCGCGCCGCTTCAGATGGACGAGATCTGCGCCTCGGTGATCCTGTCCGGTGTCTGCGAGCGCCATCCGAAGCTCACCCTGGTGCTCGGCGAGAGCGGGATCGGCTGGCTGCCGTACATGCTCGAGCGCCTCGATGACACGTACGAGGAGCGCCTGGCCGACGATCTCGGGCTCAAGCTGCCGCCGAGCGCCTACTTCAAGCGCCAGATGTACGCGACGTTCCAGAAGGACTTCCACGGCGTGCGCGCGATGGCGGAGATCGCGCCCGACAACGTCATGTGGGGCTCGGACTATCCGCACCGCGACGGCACCTGGCC
>Ga0075425_100006798_pt1 | contig 12035 bp, 8 predicted proteins | sample SoiMethybrSBSTD4_FD_75300 | JGI IMG/M metagenome (GOLD analysis project Ga0075425, IMG submission 75300) | Bulk soil microbial communities from a Populus tree surrounding site in Tennessee, USA - Soil MetaG P. TD hybrid SBSTD4 | ecosystem: Environmental > Terrestrial > Soil > Tree plantation...
GTCTCCTCGCGGCGGATGTCGACCGTGTGCTGCTCGCGCACGATCGTCGCCGTCGGCTTGAACGCCACGCGGAAGTAGATCGTCTCGCCGTTGGTGATGCCGCCCTGCACGCCGCCCGAGCGGTTGGTGCGGGTGCGGATGCGGCCGTTCTCCACATAGAACTCGTCGTTGTGCTCGGCGCCCGTGAGGTCGGTCCCGGCGAAGCCCGAGCCGATCTCGAAACCCTTGCTCGCGGGCAAGCTCATGACCGCCTTGGCGAGGTCGGCCTCGAGGCGGTCGAACACCGGCTCGCCCCACCCGGCCGGACAGCCGCGCACCGCACAGGTCACGATGCCGCCGAGCGAGTTGCCGTCTTTGCGCGCGGCCTCGACGGCCGCGATCATGCGCTCGGCGACGACCAGGTCCGGGCAGCGGATCGGCGTCACGTCGACCTGCTCGCGCGTCACCTTCTCGTGATCGCACTCCGCGACGAGCCGCCCGACCTTCGAGACCCACGCCACGACCGTCACGTTGAAGCGCGTGGTGAGGAGCTTGCGCGCGATCGCGGCGGCCGCGACGCGACCGGCGGTCTCGCGCGCGCTCGTCCGGCCGCCGCCGCGCCAGTCACGCACTCCGTACTTCGCGTCGTACGTGTAGTCGGCGTGGCTCGGCCGGTACTTCTCACGCACCTCACGGTAGTCGCCCGGCCGCATGTCCTCGTTCGGAATCAGCAGGCTGATCGGCGTGCCGAGCGTCTGCCCTTCGAAGACGCCGGACAGGATCTGCACCGTGTCGGACTCCTTGCGCTGGGTCACGAGCGCGCTCTGCCCGGGCGCGCGGCGGTCGAGGTCCGGCTGGATGTCCGCGGCGGACAGGGGCAGCCGCGGCGGGCAGCCGTCCACGACGGCGCCGATGGCGCCCCCGTGCGACTCTCCCCACGTCGTCACCCGAAAGAGCTGCCCCCAGGTGTTACCCATGCGTCGAGGATACCTCGACCGGGGGTAGAATGCCGCGAGCATGACCACGATCGGCGAAACAACGTTCACGGGCGAGGACCTCGATCGCTTCGCGGCGCTGACGCTCGACACCAACCCGATCCACATGGACCCGCGCATCGCTCAGCGCTCCTTTGCCGGCGCCCGGGTCGCGCACGGGATGCTCATCCTATTGACGGCGTTGGAGCATTTCGTCGCGAGCGGAAGGGCCGCGACTCCGTTGCGACGGGTTCGCTGCGACTTTCGCTGCCCGGTGCTGATCGACGAGCCCGTCCGCTTCGAATCCCGGCCGCGGAACGACGGCAGCACCAGGCTGACCGCGCTGGTCGACGACGTCCCGTGCGCCGAGATCCGACTCGACGGCCCGACCACCGCGCAGGACCGGAAGACACCGCAGCCGGCCAAGATCGATGCGCGACTGGACGCGATCCGCGAGCCCCTCGACCACGATGCACAGGCGCTCGCCGCGTTCAACGCGACGATCTCGAACGCGCCCGCGGCGGCCGTCGCGGCGGTGTTCCCCGCGCTCTGCGCGGCCGTCGGCGCCGCGAACGTCGCGGCGCTCGCTCGCCTGTCGTACGTCGTCGGCATGCTGTGTCCGGGCCTCTACTCGGTCTTCTCCGACCTCGACGTGACCCTCGCGCGCGACGGCGAAGCCCGCGGCGCCAGCACCGTCACCGTCACGGGAGTGGACGAGCGCTTCCGGCTCGTGCAGATGGCGCTCACGGGAGATCTCGTCGGGACGTTCAGCGCGTTTCAGCGGCCCCCGCCCTTCCAGCAGCCGACCTCCGAGTCGCTGGGCCATCGGGTCGGCCCCGCCGAATTCGCCGGAGCCCGCGCGCTCGTGATCGGGGGCTCGCGCGGCCTGGGAGAGCTGACCGCCAAGCTGCTCTGCGCCGGGGGCGCCACGGTCCACCTCACGTACGCGCGCGGACTGCGCGACGCGCGCCTCGTCAGCGCCGAGATCGGGCGCGCGAACCGCGGCGCCTGCACGCCGCTCGAGCTCGACATCCTGGCGCCGCTGTCGAGCGAGACGCTCCGCGTGCTGGCCGACGTCGACCTGATCTTCTACTTCCCGACGCCGCTGATCTCGCGGAAGAAGTCGAAGACGTTCAGCCCGCCGATCCTGCAGGACTTCCTGCAGTTCTACGTCGAGCGATTCTACGCGCTGTGCGAAGCGGTCCAGTCCGCGGCCGCGCGGCCCGTGCGCGTCTTCTACCCGTCGAGCGTCTACATCGACTCGCGGCCGAAGGGGCTGACCGAGTACGCGATGGCGAAGGCCGCGGGCGAGATCCTGCTGTCCGACCTCAACGCCACCTCGTCGAAGCTGCAGATCGTGTCGTCGCGGCTGCCCCGGATGGGCTCGGATCAGACGAACACGATCGCCGGAGGCGCCGCGGACACCGACGGCGTCGCGGTCATGTTGTCGATCGTGCGCGGGATGTGGCCGGTCTAGGACTATCGTGAAGCGGAGTCGTAGATCGCGCGCATCCGGCTCACGTCGTCCGGATGGCTCTCACGATACGCCTTCCGGCGCTCGCGAATGGCCGCGAGGCGCGGCTCGATCGTCTCGGCCGTGAGCACGACGCCGTAGCTGGTATCGGGGCCGCCGAAGATCCTGGTCAGGACGATATTGCCGAGCGCCTTCGAGTAGTGGCTCGGCTCCCAGAACCAGCGCAGATGCACGCGCCGGTCTGCGCCCGCGGGCAGGCCCTCGGTCGAGAACTGGTCGTACCCGCCGAAGTCCCAGACGCGCACCGTCCGCCCGCCCCCCCGCGCGTCGCTACGGCCGATCTCGACCAGCTCGCGCTTCCAGGACTCGTAGGCCGGCCACGCGCCGAGCAGGTCGAGCGTCTCGAGCAGATCGGCGTGCATCGGCTGCGCGAAGAGCTCGAGCTGAATCCCGCGCGCCCGGCACAGCTCGACGATCGCCCGCAAGTCCGCCAGCGCCGGCGCATCCGCCTGGCCGGCGCTGTTCTGGGCAAATGTGCGGCCGCGGTACGTCCGCATGTTGTAGAGATTTCGCTGCGCGAACAGGGGCGCCGAGCCGAGCTCCTCGGTCTCCCGGCGAAAGCCGGCCTCCGACAGGTTACCGGACGGGCTCATGTCGAGCGTCTCGCCGCGAGCCGAGGCGGCCACCGTGGCGATGCTGTCGCCCAGGGCCTCCAGCGACAGGGTCGCCTCTGCGAGATCGCGCAGGTGGTACCAGCGCCGGTTTGGATCCGGGCGGCCGTCGCGGTCGACGGTCAGATACGACTCGAACGCCAGCGGGGCGGACAGATCTCGCTTTTTTCCGACCAGGAAGTACTCGAAATCCAGCCCGAGGACCACGACGGTGAGGTCGCGATGCGCCAGCACGTGCTGGAGGTAGCGATAGGACGTAAGTGGATCGGCGCCCGCGACCCCGAGGTTGTAGACCGGCCGAGCCCGCGCCGGCCACGAGGCATGCGCCGTATCCAGCCCGAGGGCGACGCGCGAGGTCCCGAGGATGAGGCCGTTCGGCGCGGCCCGGATCACCTCGTAGGCCTTCATGAGCCGCTCCTGGGTCTCGACGCTGGGCTTCTTGTCGTTGAACCCCTTGACCCGCGGCATGTTGAACAACAAGTACGGATCGACCGCGGCCGCCGCGGCCGCAATGATCGCGGCGATCAGCGCGCACGTGATGACCCAGCTGCGGATGAAGTGTCCGGCGTCGGCGCTCATTCGCCGTCAGAACTGCCAGTACAGAAATCCGCTGGCGTGGTGAAGACCGAGCACGCCCGCCACCGCCAAGGTGGCGACGAGCGCCGGGCCGAGCCGGCTCTGCACGATGTCGATGAAACGTAGACGATCCCACAGCGACCTACCGTCGCTCGCCTCCGCCGGCCCCTGGAAGTCGAGCGCGGGGCGATAGGGCGCCAGGAGCTCGAGCGAGTTCGGCATCGCCAGCACGATCACGAGGAGCACGGCCAGCCACGCGCCGGCGGCGACGAGCTGCGAGCCGCTCGACCAGTCGTACGTGACCCCGACCCGCTCCAGCCACGCGCCCAGGCCGCCGAGCCGCGATCCGATCGCGTACGGAATCGTCACGCCGTTGAGCCCGGCCATGCCCCGCAGGACCGAGAGCGCCGCGGACACCGAGCTGGCCCTGAAGAACACGAACGTCACGATCACGCCGACGAAGGTCAGCCCGAAGCCGACCGGCGTCATGATCAGGTCGTGGCTCTTCTGATGGCGCCAGAAGCGCGGGCGCAAGGTGCGCCACCCCTGGTTGATCGTCAGCATCACGCCGTGCAGGAGGCCCCAGACGATGAACTGGAACCCGACCCCGTGCCAGAAGCCGGAGATGGCCATCGTCACGAGGGTCGGCACCCCGATCAAGGCCAGGATCGCCGACATCCGGGTGTTGCGCCCGCGCAGGACGGGCTTGCCCTGCGCCATGCGGCGGCGAGTCAGGTTGAGGACCAGCGGCGTGTAGACGTACGCGGTCAGAAAGCGCGTGAGCGTGATGTGCCAGCGGCTCCAGAACTCCACGATGCTGGTGGCCTTCAAGGGTGAGTTGAAGTTCATCGGGAGCACGACGCCGAAGATGCGCGCGATCCCGATCGCCATGTCCGAGTAGCCGGAGAAGTCGAAGTAGATCTGAAACGTGTAGGCCAAGGCACCGATCCATCCGGCCAGCAAGGTCACCGGCTCGCCCGTGAGCGGCGCCGCGAACACGGGGTTCGCGAAGTCGCCCACGCGGTCGGCGATGACGACCTTCTTGAAGAGCCCCATCGAGAACAGACAGATCGCGACTGCGATGTCGGTGGGCACCCAGCGGATCGTCGACCGATCGAACTGCGGCATGACTTCCTGGTAGCGCACGATCGGGCCGGCCACCACCCGGGGGAAGAAGAGAGTGAACAGGAGGAAGTTCAGGAAGCCGACGCCCTTCACCTGTCCGCTGTAGACGTCCATGAGGTAGGCGATCTTCTGGAACGTGATGAACGAGATGCCGAGCGGCAGGATCAGCGAGCCGAAGGCGATGTGCGTTCCGAAGACCAGATTGGCCGTGTCGAGAAAGAAGTTCCAGTACTTGAAGTAGCCGAGAAACGCGATGTTGGCGACAATGCCGATGCCGAGCAACGTCGCGCGCATCCGGCTGCGGGACTCATCCAGGCGCTCCAGCGCCTGTCCGATCGCGTAGTCGAGGACGATCGACGGCAGGATGATCGCCAGGCTGTCGACCCGAGACACCGCGTAGAACGCGAGCGAGGCCAGCACCAGCCAGACGACCGCCGCGGTACGTCCCAGCCGCCCCAGCACGAAATAGCCGAGGACGACGATCGGCAGGAACAGGAAGATGAACTGGTAGGAGTTGAACAGCATGGCCGCTCGGAGGTGGGGCTACGTGCGCGCCGAATCCGAGGCAGCAGACTCCAGCTCGACGATCTCGATCGGTACGCAGGCCGCCGCATAGCTCCCCACGTCCAGCCGCCAGCGGGTGCCGCCGTCCCCGTCGCCGAGGCGCTCGAACCCGAGCTTCGGATAGTGCTCCCGCACCATGTCGTTCCGGTCGGTCGGCAGAAAATGGCCCATGACCGTCCGCACGCCGGCGCTCTTGGCGGCCGCCATGATGCAGTTCAGCGTCGTCTCCTCGAGCTTGCGATTGAGGACGCGGCAGCTCATCAGCCACGTGTCGATGACCCAGTCGGGGCCGTCGGGCACGCAGATGACGATCGCGACGATGCCGTTGTCGCCGAACTTGTCGACCAGCCTGATCTGGAGCGTGAGGCCCTCGGACGAGCTCTCGAGTGCCATGATCTGCGATTCGGTGTACCGGCGCGTGGTCAGGTTGAACTGGTTGGTCTTGTTGATCAGCTGGGTGATGCGGGCCCGGGCCACGCTGTCGAAGCGCCCGACGATCGCCTTCATGTCGAGCGAGCGCAGGTAGGAGTCGAGATCGGTCGCGGCGCCGAGCAGCTCGGCCCGCGCCGCATTCGCCTGGTACTGATCCGCCCGCTGGCGGTCTTCCGCCGTGAACGCGATCGACTCGAAATAGCCCGCCGCCAGCAAGGTCTGCGCGAAGAACGCCGGATCCTCCGGCAGCTCGGGGACCGCCACCTCCGGCAGGGCGCCGCGCACCTGGGCGCGCTCGGCCGGGTTGTCGTCGAGCAGCACGAGCGAGTCGATCCCGATGTTGAGCGTCTCGGCGATCGCCTTGATGTTCGTCGCCTTGTCCCGCCAGTTCGCCTGGAACACCGCGATGTGCTGCTCTCGGAGCAGCATCTCCGGATGCGTGCGGAAGGCGCTCCGCGCCACCTCGTCGTCGTTCTTGGACGACACCGCCAGGATCACGCCGCGATCACGCAGGGCGAGCGCGGCCTGCTGGACGCTCAAGAACGCTTCGCCCGCCGGATTGCCGTTGCCGAGCACGATGCCGCCCAGCCCGTCGTCGCCGATCACGCCGCCCCAGAGCGTGTTGTCCAGGTCGAGCACGAGGCACTTCCTGGACTTGCCGCGCGCGGCGCCGATGAGGCGGCCGAGCCAGTCGGCGTAGAGCGGCACGGCGTCGTGCGCGCACGGGAACTTGCCGAGCGCCCACTGCACCGGGTCGTGCCAGCGCGTGAGCCCCACCGTCTCGGCGAGCGCCGCGACGTCGAGCAGGAGATCGGAGGACCCGGCGACGGCCGTCCTGAGCTCGCTGTTGAAGCGATCGATCATCCACTGCGTCGTGCCGGGCACCCCGCGCTCGAAGCTCCCGAACAGCGCCGTCGGCACTTGCGGCAAGGTCTGGAGGATCACCGTGCAGCCGGAGGCGCCGCGCAGCCCGCGGCGCATCGCTTCGACATGGCCTAACGCCTGATCGACGAGGCCGCGAGCGCCCTCGCGATCGCCGGGGGCCGGGAGAAGCGACAAGCCGCGATGATCGAGTGCCAGCAGCACGAAGTCACAGCGGGCACGGTTGATGTCCGAGGCGGGATCGAGCGCCTGCTGGGCCGCCTGATCGAACGACGACCCGAGATTCTCGAGCCAGACGCCGTGACGAAGCGCGCTGACGGCAAACGCCGGCAGCATCAGGTCGATGGTGCCGTTCGAGAGCACGCCGAGCTTCGTGGTCTTGATCGTGTCGCGCGCGATGATGCTGGTCAGCGCGCGGCCGAGCGTATGGAGCTGGTTCAGATCGAGGCGGTGCAAGGCCAGCTGCCGAGCCTTCGCCGCCGACTCCGGCCCCGCCAGCGCCCGCACCTGCGCGCGGAAGTCGTCCGGGGCGGCCAGCAGCCAGGGCAGATCGGTCGGATTCGTGGACACCGAGGTGATCCCTACCGGCGGGTCTTCTTCTCGATCACGGTCACGAGCTCGCCGACGTTCTTCAAGGACGTGGTCTCCACCGCGCTGAAGCGTATCGAGAACACGCGCTCGATCTCGAGGAACAACCGCACGTTGCCGAGGCTGTCCCAGCCGGCGACCTTCTGGGCGGTGAGATCCGGCGTCGCCACCAGCTCGTCACTATCGAACACGTCGCGCAGGATCGAGGTCAGCTTGTCGAGAACCGGCGCTTGCGCCATTGGATTCCCTTGGGACCCTCGGGGGGCGACCCTTTCCGAAAATCGTCCGAATACCCGCGGACGACGTCGACGCGCTTCATTGAATCTCCAATCATTAACATGCGTAAACTGGGCCGTCAACATTACGGGTCCGTCGCGGCGATCGGCCCTGGCCGGCGGCCCAAATCGGCCATCCGGCCCATCGATCGATTGACGCTGTGTGTTTGCCAGACTAAGATTTTTGGCGGTCACATCTCGGGGGGGTTCTCGCGAATGCAATGTCCAAGGTGCCAGGAGCAAAACCCGCCTGGCATGAGGTTTTGCGGTCAGTGCGCCGCGCCGCTGGTGGCGGTCTGCCCGGCGTGCGGGGCCTCGAATCCCCCTGAGAACAAGTTCTGCGGTCAGTGCGCCGTCTCGCTCGTCAAGCCCTCGGCCGGGCGCTTCGACTCCCCCGAGACCTATACCCCCAAGCATCTGGCCGAGAAGATCCTCGTTTCGAAGACCGCGCTCGAGGGCGAACGCAAGCAGGTGACGGTGCTCTTTGCCGACATGAAGGGCTCGATGGAGCTCGTCGCCGGCCGCGATCCCGAGGAGGCGCGCCGCATCCTCGACCCGGTCGTCGAGCGAATGATCGAAGCCGTCCACGCCTACGAAGGCACCGTGAATCAGGTCATGGGCGACGGCATCATGGCGTTGTTCGGCGCGCCGGTCGCCCACGAGGACCACGCGCTGCGAGCCGGCTACGCCGCCCTGAAGATGATGGAGACCATCGGCGCCGAGCAGCAGCGGCACGGACGGGGGCGCGAGGAGGATCCGCAGATCAGGATCGGGCTGAATTCGGGCGAGGTCGTCTTTCGCAGCATCAACAACGACCTCACGATGGAGTACAGCGCGGTCGGCCAGACCACGCATCTCGCCGCCCGGATGGAACAGCTCGCCGCGCCGGGGAGCATCCTGGCGACCGAGGCCTTCGCCCGGCTCACCGAAGGGCAGCTCCACTTCAAGCCTCTCGGTGTCATGGCCATCAAGGGGCTGGCCGAGCCCGCCGACGTGTTTCAGCTGATCGACGCCGAGCCGACGCGCTCGCGCTTCCAGGCGGCGTCCGGTCGCGGGCTCACCCGATTCGTCGGCCGGTCGGAGGAAATGAACCGGCTCCGCCACGCGCTCGAGCGCACGCGCGCCGGACAGGGCCAGGTGGTGGCAGTCATCGGCGAGCCGGGCACCGGTAAGTCCAGGCTCTTCTACGAGTTCCTCGACTCGGAGCTGACTCGAGGCTGCCTGAAGGTCGAGACCGGGGCCGTCTCCTACAGCAAGCTCAACGCCTTCTCGCCGATTCGCGACCTCCTCAAGGGGTACTGCCAGATCGAGGAGCGCGACGAGCCGGCCAGGATCGAGGACAAGCTGAGCCACCGGGTCCTGGCGCTCGACGAGAGCTTCCGCGGCGTGCTGCCGGCGTTCCGATCGCTCCTGGACATTCCCGTCGACGACAACGACTGGGCGAGGCTCGAGCCGGCCCAGAAGCGCCAGCAGATCCTCGAGGGCGTGAAGCGTCTGCTGATCCGGCAGAGCCAGGCGCAGCCGCTGATCGTCGCGTTCGAGAATCTCCAGTGGATCGACGCGCAGACGCAGGCCTTCCTCGACAGCCTCATCGAGAGCCTGCCGACCGCCCGCATCCTGCTCGTCGCCAACTACCGGCCCGAATATCAGCACGGCTGGAGCAGCAAGACCTATTACACGCAGCTTCGGCTCGACCCTCTGTCTCGCGACAGCGCCAGCGAGCTCCTGCGCGTGCTGCTCGGCGACGATCCGGCGCTGCAGCCGCTGATGCGGCTCCTGATCGATCGCACCGACGGCAATCCGCTCTTCCTCGAGGAGAGCGTGCGCCATCTGATCGAGCTGAACGTGCTGGCCGGCCAGTGGGGCAAGCGGCGCCTGCTCAAGGCGCCGACGACGATCCAGGTGCCGCCCACCGTCGGAGCCATCCTGGCGGCCCGTATCGACCGGTTGCCGCCGGACGAGAAGCGCCTGCTGCAATCGGCGGCGGTGATCGGCGAGAACGTGCCCTTCGCGCTGCTCAAGGACTTGACCAAGCTACCCGAGGATCAGCTGCGGCGCAGCCTCGCGCATCTGCAGGCCTCGGAGTTTCTCTATGAAGCGAATCTCTTTCCCGACCTCGAATACACGTTCAAGCACGCGCTGACCCACGACGTCGCGTACGGGAGCCTGCTGCAGGAAACCCGGCGCGTGCTGCACGGGCGGATCATGGCGGCGATCGAGCGGCTGCACCCGGACCGGCTCGCCGAGCAGGTCGAGGGCCTCGCCAGCCACGCCTTCCGCGGCGCCGTGTGGGACAAGGCGGTCCGGTATCTGCGTCAGGCGTCGGCGAAGGCGGTCGGGCGTTCGGCGCACAGCGAAGCGGTCCGCTGCCTGGAGCAGGCACTGGCGGCGCTGAAGGGCTTGCCCGAGAGCCGCGAGGCTCTGGAGGAGGCGATCGACATCCGCCTCGGCCTGCGCACCTCGCTCTTCGTGCTCGGCGAGATTCGCCGCGGCCTCGATTATCTGCACGAGGCCGAAGAGCTGGCTCGGCGGGTCGACGATCCGCGGCGACTCGGACTGGTGCTCGCCTACCTCGCGGTCAACACGTGGTCCACCGGTCATCCCACGGAAGCGCAGACCTTCGCGCAGAACGCGCTGGCGATCGCCACCAAGCTCGGCGACCACCCGCTGATGGTGATGGCGAACTTCTACCTCGGCTCGGGCAGCCTCATCCTGGGCGACTACCAGAACGCCGCGGCGTTCCTCAAGCGCACCATGGGGCTCCTGGAGGGGCGAGAGAACGAGCGCCTGGTGATGGCCGGCTTCCCGGCGGTCATGGCCCGCGGATGGCTCTCGTGGGTCCTTGCGGACATCGGTGAATTCGACGAGGGCGTCCGGCACGGACAAGACGCGCTCAAGATGGCCGAGACGTTCGGCCAGCCGTTCAGTCTGGCGCGGACCCTGAACGATCTCGGGTACCTCTACTGCGTTCGCGGCGACGTCAATCGCTCCGTGCCGGTGCTCGAGCGCGCGCTGGCGCTCTGGAGCGAGCGAAACCTCCGGATCTCCTCGCCGGTCACGATGGGCTTCCTCGGCTATGCCTACGCGCTGTCCGGGCGGGCCAGCGAGGGGCTCTCGCTGTTGCAGGAAGCCGAGGCGGCCGGCGAATCACTCAACCTGCACTGGTTCCGAGCCCTCCAGGACGTCCATATCGGCGAGACACACTTGGTCGGCGACCGGCTCGATGAGGCGCGCCGCTATGCCGAGCGCGCCCTTGCGTTCGCCCGCGAACGGCACATGCGCGGCTTCGAGGCCATGGCGCTTCGCCTGCTCGCGGAGACCGCCTTGCGGAGCGCCCCGCTCGAGGCGGAACGAGCTGCCGACCACTACCGACAAGCCCGGGCGCTCGCCGGAGAGCTCCGCATGCGGCCTCTCATCGCGCACTGCGAGCTTGGCCTTGCCAAGCTCAATCAGCGCATCGGCCAGCAGCAGGAAGCCCGAGAGCACATCGCGACCGCCGTGACGATGTACCGCGAGATGGGCATGTCCTTCTGGCTGCCGGACGCCGAGGGGATGCGCGAGCTCGCCTAAATTGCCCTTCGACAAGCTGGACGGAGCAGAGTAGGCTTCGGGCGAGATCGGGCCAAAACCCAGCTTCGAGGAGGGAATCCATGGATCTTTCACGTCGTGAGCTCGCGGTTGCCAGCGCCGTCGCTCTCGCTGTTCCCGGGCTTCTGCTCAGCGGCTTCTCGGGTGCCGAAGCCTCGGCCGACGAGGCGGCGGTCGCCGAGAACGTCGAGGTCCTGAGAAAGGCGATCCTCGAAGCCGACAAGAGCAAGCTCGAGCAGGTCGCGGCCGGTCAGATCAGCTACGGTCACTCCGACGGCAGAGTCGAGACCAAGGACCAGTTCATCAACGGGGTGATGACCCGCAAGCAGACCGTCAAGTCACTCGCGTTCCCCGAGCTCAAAGTGGCGGTGGTCGGCAATGCCGCCGTCGCGCGTCACATCTACCTGGCCGAATCCGAGCTCGAGGGCAAAGCAACGACCACCCGGATCGGCGCGCTCCAGGTGTGGCAAAAGCAGGAAGGCGCCTGGAAGCTGCTGGCGCGGCAGGGATTCAGGCTGCCGGCCTAGACCCCACGCGCGGCGCGCGGCTACGCGCGCTTGAACGCCGGCATCACCTGCTTGGAGAAGCGCTCGAGCTGCTCCAGAATCACGGCCTCGGGCGTGCCGACGGGCTGACCGACGTTGACCACCTCGAGCCCAGGATACTTGTGCTCGATCTCCTTCAGCTGCTCGGTGATCAGCTCGGGCGGACCGACGAGCCATGTGCCCGCCTTGATCGCGTTGCGGAGGGTCGGTAGTCCGGCCTGACGCGCGCGCTTGGGGTCGGCGACCGCGTCGATCTGCTCCGGCGTGAGGCCCGGCACGAACCCGAGCGGCGCGAACATCTTGATGTTCTCCTCGAAGAACGGCGTCGCCTCCTTGATGCCCTGCTCGACGCTGTCGGCGAT
>Ga0075425_100006799_pt1 | contig 12034 bp, 13 predicted proteins | sample SoiMethybrSBSTD4_FD_75300 | JGI IMG/M metagenome (GOLD analysis project Ga0075425, IMG submission 75300) | Bulk soil microbial communities from a Populus tree surrounding site in Tennessee, USA - Soil MetaG P. TD hybrid SBSTD4 | ecosystem: Environmental > Terrestrial > Soil > Tree plantation...
TTGCGGCGATGTCAACTCCCGCATCCGAGGTTATGCGCGTGGTGCTGGGAGAAAAGGGTAAGACGATCATCGCAGTCGGGATAGCGATTTCAACATTGGGATTTCTGAGTCAGAGCATGCTTACCGCGCCGCGCGTCTATTTTGCGATGGCCGATGATAAGCTCTTTTTCAAAACCGTAGCGAAGCTCGACCCTAAGACGCGTGTACCAGTGGCGGCGATAATCTTACAGGGGTTGGGCGCCATGGTTATTGCGGCCTCCGGTCGATACGAGCAGATATTGAACTACGTGGTCTCGATCGATTCGATCTTTTTTGGGCTCACAGCCGCGAGCCTCTTTGCGCTGCGACGGATCAGATCTTCCGAGAAGGATAATCGTGACGGAAAGAGCTACGCGATGAAGGTTGCCGCCCCGGTGATCATCTTTTTCGTTATCGCGGAATGGATGGTGGCAGGCAGCGCGATTTACAAATCCCCGACCAATAGCTTGATAGGTGTTGCTATCCTTGTAGCGGGTATACCGGTTTATTTCTTTTGGAGATGGAGAAACAATCGTGCCGGAACGAACTAAGCGATCTGACTATATCGAATGGGCGAAAACACGCTCGCACGCCAGGTTCACACTTGCCGCGAGCGGAATCCCGCATTACCCGTTATCCGACCTCGGCGCTTCGATAGACGACATTGAGATAAGCGGCCCAAGTTGGTATGGCTATGAGCCGCTTCAACAGGCGATGGCGGCGAAGTGCGGTGTGTCAGTTGATAACGTCGTTGCGGCTACCGGCACGTCGATGGCCAACTTCATGGTGATGGCGGCAATGATCGAACCCGGCGATGAGGTGATCATCGAGCGCCCGGCTTATGATCCGTTAGTCTCGGCCGCACGTTTCCTTGGCGCCGCTGTGAAGCGAGTCGATCGTCGCTTCGAGGACGGATTTCAGATTGATCCGCGAGATGTCGCAGAACAAGTCTCGAGCCGCACTAAGCTCATCGTCATCACAAATCTGCACAACCCGACGAGCGTGTTTACCGATACGCAGACGCTGCGTCAACTCGGAGACATCGCTCGCGAGGCGGGTGCGCGAGTTTTGATCGATGAGGTGTATCTCGAAGCTCTGTTCGATAAGTCCCCGGGCTCCGCCTTTCATCTCGGCTCGGAGTTTGTCGCTACTTGTAGTTTGACGAAGGCGTATGGATTGAGCGGGCTGCGTTGCGGCTGGATCCTGGCAGAACCTGAACTGGCGACAAAGATTTGGCGAGTCAATGACCTCTTCGGAAATATCCCCGCGCACTCGGCCGAACGATTGAGCGTAGTGGCTCTCAACAACCTTGAGAAGATCAGCGCGCGCGCGCAAGCGTTGCTCAACTTGAATCGTCCGATACTTGATGCGTTTTTGGATTCTCGAAACGATCTGGAAACAGTCAGACCGGGCGTCGGGACAGTGGTGGCGCCGAGACTTAAAAGCGGAAAGACCGAGGCGCTGTGTTCGCTGCTGCTTGAAAAGTACGAGACGTCGATTGTACCCGGGAGTTTTTTTGAGATGCCGGATCATTTTCGGATCGGTATTGCGTGCGATCCTGAGAATCTGAAGAACGGTCTCGAACGGCTCGGAGAAGCGCTCGATGTTCTCGCTAAGCAGGCTTGATCACCGATTTGCTGTTGTCGCCAAATTCTAATAGCATGCCCGCAACATTCTGACGGAGGAGATGAATATGACAGTAACCAAACCCCGCTGGCTGTCCGTGTTGATAGCGACTGTGTTGATGATGATGATTCTTGTCGGTTCGGCCGATGCTTACAGCAGGCACCGACGACATAGACGAAATCCGGAAGCAGGTAAAGGCAAGGCCGCAAAACGGATTGGCGTTGGCACTGCCGTCGGCGCCGGAGCGGGCGCGATCATTGGTGGCAAGAAGGGCGCGTTAATCGGTGCAGGAGCCGGGGCTGGTGCGGGCACTGCTTATCACATTCACAAAAAACGCAGCTGGCGCAAGCGACACGCTCGTCGATAACGGGATCGATGGTTTTAGGTTCCGAGTTCAGGGTTCGAGTTAGGGTTCCGAGTTCAGTGTTCAGGGTTCAGAGTTCAATTACCAAGGTGACCGAGAACATAAGGCTGAAACCGAAATGGAATCCATGAAACTTCAACTTACACTCTGAACCCTGAACTCTGGATCCTGAACTCTGAACCCTGAAGCCTGAACTCTGACCTCAATTTCAAAACGACGAATAGTCGTAGTCGGCGCCATTCTCACGGCGGTTGTGGGGCTGCTGGATATCGCGGGTCTTTACAGTAGAAACCGGTCGCTTGTCTACTTCGCGAAACCATCAACGATGGCGGTGATCATCACGCTGGCAATCGCCCGTCGCACATTTGATCCTTCCAGATATTCACTTCTTATAATAATCGGCTTAATGTGCTCTCTGGCGGGTGACGTATTTCTGATGTTGCCGTCGGATCAGTTCATTGCGGGACTAGTGAGTTTTCTAATCGCTCACGTGTTTTACATCATTGCGTTTCGAACAGATGCACACGGGCTTACCGGTATTGATATTGCGGCTCCATTGTACGGTTTGGGGCTTATTATTTTTTGGGTACTTTGGCCGAAGCTCAGAGGGATGGAGATTCCCGTTTTAGTTTATATGCTTGTAATCATGACGATGGCGTGGCAGTCAGTGGTCAGGTGGAGGGCTAATCAAAATGACTATCGCCGTCTTTCTGCGGTTATCGGAGCGATCTTGTTTGTGATTTCGGACTCAACGATCGCATTCAGCCGATTTCGCGGACATTCTTATATTTCGGACGGTTTAACGATGAGCACCTACTTTGCTGCTCAGTGGCTTATCGCGATGTCGATTTGAATGCTCGTTTGTCGATTGGCGGATGTAGTCCTAATTACGGCTTCGAAGTAAACACCACAGACACTTTTGTCGAGCCCTGTTCTGAGATTGCGCTTACGAACGCGGTTCTCTTCTTGTTGCCGTCCTCCGCTGTCAGCGAACCCATATTGACAACGCCGTTTTGTTGCACCGAGTTTGTAGTGATTTTCAACCCCGCCTCTTTCAAGTTGTCTTCGTAAAACTTCACGACCTTCTCGATTGAATCCGAAGTGGCGAAGCTAAAGCTGCCTCCGATGCCGTCGCCGGTCTCGCTGGAAAAAACGCCCTGCGTTGAAGCTCCGGGGTACGATGGGAACCAATCCGGGAGTTTTGCCGATGCACCTGCGCCGAACTTTGCCGAACCCTCTTTGCTCTTCATCTCGATCGAACCCGTGTCGCCCGAGCCTTTTGCCTGGATGGTCAACTCTTCATCCTTGCCGTCTCCCTTGATAGTAATCTTTCCATTCCTGGCCTCGTCCAGATTTACGGTCACCGTCTTGCCGGTCTTCTTGTCTTTGACGGTTATCAGTCCTTTGTCGTCATCGACCGACACCAGCTCGACATCCGGATTCGTGGCGACCAGCATCTTCGCGACCGCCATCGCTGGCCGCTTCTGCATCAAATCGGGATCAAGACCAGCATCCTTCGCCTTGTTCCAAATGAAATAGCCGCCCAGAACTACCGTGATGATCCCGAGGATCGTGATCGTGCCACAACCGACAAGTATCCACATCAACGCATTCGATTTTTTCTGCGGCGGAGGTGGAGGGAAAGGCTGTTGAGCTGGAAACTGTCCCATCGGCTGTGTCGGAGGTGCGTAGTTTGACATTTGCTTGTTCTCTCCTGTTGAAGATTTCTCGTGCGGTTATTCTCGCTTCAGCGGACGACCCATCAATTCGTTGGCGGCGTCTGTCGCGGGCTTGTCCTGATAGAGCAACGCGTGAATGCCCGCGGTTATCGGCATATCAATCCCGAGACGTCTCCCGAGCTCGAAGATCGAACTCGTAGTTTTTACGCCTTCGGCGACTTCGCGCATCTCGCCCAGGATTTCAGATAGTTTTCTACCTCTTCCGAGCTCGATTCCAACGCGACGATTTCGCGAGAGCTCGCCGGTGCAAGTGAGCACCAGATCACCGAGTCCCGCCAGGCCTGCCAACGTTTCTGCGCGCGCTCCCTGCGCCAGCGCAAGTCGCGTCATTTCTGCGAGACCGCGAGTAATGATAGCCGCTACTGCATTAGTCCCAAAACCGAGACCGCGAACCACGCCGGCCGCAATTGCCACTACGTTCTTAACCGCGCCCCCGAGCTCTACGCCGATCACATCGGTGTTTGTATAAACGCGAAACGAACCCGAGCTCAAAGATGACTGGATTCGCTCGCTGGCCTCCGGGTTTCTGCTCGCGGCGACGATCGCGGTGGGATCGCCTTTCGCAACTTCAAAGGCAAAGCTCGGACCCGACAAAGCTACGTAGCGATCATCGATCTGTTCGTCTAGCGCTTCAGTGATCACCTGTTCCATGCGCCGCAGCGTCGTGGTCTCGACGCCCTTGGCTGCATTCACAAGAATCGTGCGCGCGGCAAGGCTACTGCGGAGGCCGCCGACCGTTTCGCGCATTGCGTGTGATGGAACCACAAGCAGGACAAAATCGGCGTGTTCGATCGCGTTCGAAACATCAGTCGTCGCGGAGATGTTTGGAGGTAAATCGAAAGTTGAGAGGTAGTACGGATTGCGATGTGTGAGATTGATCTCGTTTGCGACTTGTGGCTCTCGAGCCCACAGTTTTACATCGTGACGATTGCGGGCTGCGATTGTCGCAAGAGCGGTTCCCCAGCTGCCGGCCCCGATCACCGCGACCTTTTGGTTCGCCGTAACGTGATCAGCGGTCATAGGCTCGGCTCCTCGCGGGAGTTGCTCTTGCGCTCGACCGGTTTCGCCGGAGCGCCTATCTTGTTTTCGGTGCCGTGCATCAGGCGGCTGATGTTTTCGTGATGAGTGGCGACGATCATCGCACAACCAGCGACAGCAACGATGATCATCGCTTTCAAATGCGGATCGGGTTGGAGAAGCCCGTAGTAAAGCAGAGTCCACAGTGGGACTGCCGCGGTGGCGACGATTGAACCGAGCGACACGTAGCGGGTGAAGTAGACGATCGCCGCCCACAGCACCAGCGTGGTCAGCACCGCGTACGGAGCAAGCGCAAGAAAAACGCCAACACCAGTGGCAACCCCCTTACCTCCTCGAAATCCCAAAAAGATCGGGAAGATATGACCGAGGATAGCAGCGACCGCGGCGGCGCCTATCCAGAAATAGTCGTCGTTGGCGACTGGTCGCATTAGCATCACCGCGGCGACGCCTTTCGCAACGTCGAACGCATAAGTGAGGAGCCCGCCTTTTACGCCGGCGCGTCGCGTCACGTTTGTGGCGCCGATTCCGCCGGACCCGATATCGCGAACATCCTCGCCGCTGGTAAAGAGGTACTTAACGAACAGATAACCGAAGGGAATGGATCCCAGGAGGTATGCAATTACCACAAAGATGATTTTGGGGACCATTTAGTGGATCGCCTCGCAGGCCGAGACTATATATCAGAATGATGGCTCAGTCGATAGAGAGATTTTGACGATGACTTCGAACGGACGGTTCTGTTATGTCAACTCTCAAATCTTGAGTGGGTGAGTGTTGGGTACGAAGTTGATTAGACTTCCGGATCACCAGCAGATGCAGCCGAACCCTTCTTGTCTGCGGCGCGCACGATGTCGGTCTCATCCGTATAGAACGACCTCTTACCCGTCACGCCATACTTCTCGGGCACTGCAGTGAGCTGAAACCCGCCGGGGCGAACCTGAACCTCAAAACGATAACCGGTCAGCTTGCCACCTGATGGATCATTCACGAAGCGCTTCTGAATCAGCTGGTCGAGGGTTGCGTACTGGCCACCGGAATCGACTTGATAAAGCCGTTCTGCGGAGACGATCGCTCGCAATCGAGCCATCGCGGCGGTTTCATTGGCGGCCGTCACCAATGCCGATTGCTCCTGCGGCTGTTGATTGGTGTTGCAGGCTGCCGCGAAGACTGCGAGCAGTAATATTGATAACAAAATTGATTTCATAGCGACCTCGTTGGCGGGCGGGTTCAGAGTTTAGAGTCCAGTGCTTTCGGTTTTAAGACTTTTGGGGGCGTTCAACTTCGAGGTCCATACTATTGTCAACCGATGGTCTAAGCAATAGTAAGTATGTTTCGGTGATTGGCCCATCGACAGGAGATCCATGTTTGTAGACCGACGGGAGCGCGCCATCGCACTCCGTGAGGAGGGCAATGTTTGTAGAGCCGTTTGATTATGTTTTCGACAAACCATAAATATTGGCTTTCCGCGCACCCGGCTTCTACAAACATTGCCCTCCTGACGGGCGGCCGTCGCAACCTAAACCGAGGGCTACCAACATAGCCCTATCGACGGACGGCCGATCGTCTCCTGTTCACAAGGCACCTTCCAAACACGTTTCAAGCCCGCCGATATCACCAACCACAATCCAATTGACGGATTGTGCGAATCTCGTGTGTCTGTGAGCCTCTATACCAAGCAGCAACACCCGCGAAGACGCCGGGATAAGCCTCGCGATCGACGTCAGATCATGCTCAATCCCTGATCGATCCACCGACAGACTCAGTGCCAGGAGCCTCGCTTTTGTAATCCGCATCGCATTAGCAATCTCGACGGCCGGCACCTCACATCCTAGCGCACAAACTCGCCAGCCTTTCGTCGCCGCCAACAACGACCCTAGCCAGATTCCTGACTCGTGTCGATCACCAATCGGCGTCGCAAACACAATTGTTTGAAAATCTGACGCTGAAGGATACAACCTGAACATCGTCCCGAGAGTGTTTCGGATCAGCCACAGCGCGAGCTGTTTCTGAGCGACTCCCAACTCTCGCACCGAGCTCTGAGCGGTGATGTCCTGAAGGAGTGGCGCCGCGATCTCCTTGATCAGCTCGTCGACTGTAAACAAAGCGGCAGCCCGCGCCAGCTCCTGATCGGCGAGAGACGAATCCATAGCTTTCACCGCGGCGATGAATCTTTCGCGCACCGAGCGATAGGGGTCGGCCTTTTCGACGATCCCTGAAGTCTCCCCAATCAGTTGATCGAGCTCCGCCTCAGAAAGAGTCGCCGCGCGACCTATGCTGTGCCCGTCGTCGACCGCCTGCCTGAGCCGTCGCAGCCGCAGAACATCGGCATCAGAATAGAGCCGCGTCCCACCGTCGCTGCGCATCGGAGTGACCGCGCCGTATCGTCGCTCCCACACTCGAACTACGTCGATCGACAGTCCGGTAAGCTTAGTCACCTTTCCTATGAGATACTTTGGTGTTATAGAAACGCGGTCATCGTTCGCCATCGCGACCCAATTCTCTGTGGGCGTCTTGATTGTGTCAAGATATTAGAACACTCGCTCTAGTCACTATCTCGACAGGGCTCGGTTTGCTGGATCCTGCAAAAAAGGGGCGTTATGAAAATACTGGTTTGCGGCGCAACAGGATTGATCGGCAGCAGTGTTTGCAAACTGCTGTCTCAGGACGGCCACGACGTGAGTGCGACCTCGCGTTCGGCAACTAAATCTCAAGGGCTCGCCGCGAAGGAAGTTCATCAGTGGGATCCCCAGGCGGGCCCGCCGTCCGAACAAGCGCTCGAGGGCGTCGACGCGGTCGTCAATCTGGTCGGCGAACCGATCGACGCCCGACGCTGGAGCGACGAGCAAAAGAAATTGATAAGAGACTCCCGAGTCGTCACCACACGCAATCTCGTTGACGGTTTGCGGTCGTCGCGCACGAAACCCGCAGTGCTCGTCAACGGATCGGCAGTTGGTTATTACGGCAATCGAGGCGACGAGATCCTCGAAGAAACTGCCTCACCGGGGCACGGCTTCATGAGCGAAGTATGTCTAGAGTGGGAACGCGAGGCGCAGCGTGCAACTGAGATGGGTATTCGATCGGTTCAGGTTCGCACCGGTGTTGTGCTTAGCAGGGAAGGTGGCGCTCTAAAGAAGATGCTTATGCCGTTCAAGCTCGGCATCGGCGGGCGGCTCGGCAGCGGGAAACAATGGTTCCCCTGGATTCACATCGATGACATCGCAGGGATCTTTCGACACTCGACCATCGATTCATCGGTTGCCGGACCGGTGAATGGGGTTTCGCCAAACCTGGCAACCAACGCTGAGTTCACCAGGGCGCTCGCAGAGTCGCTGCACCGTCCGGCTTTTTTGCCGGTACCGGAGATGTCCTTGAAGGTGCTGTTGGGAGAGATGTCGGAGGTCCTGTTTGATAGCCAGCGAGCTGTCCCTTCGAAGGCGATCTCAACCGGATACAAGTTCGCTCACCCAGATTTGTCAGCGGCGCTTAAGGATTTGCTCGATTGAGGCTACCCCTTGTGCTCTACGCACAGGAGAGAGGGGGAGAGTGGGGACGGGGCGACTGGGCGAAGAACCTGCTAGATTAGGCTGTTCTCCCGATCGCCCCGTCCCTCGCTCTCCTAGTCCCGTACTTCTACCGTGTGCTCGCTGTGGGCTTTGGCGGTTGAGCGCCGCGAGGCACGATCCACAGCTCGACCGTAGGCTGCTGGCGAGTGCCTCCGATCACCGTCACCAGACGGCTTGATTCGATGTTGCGTTTGTTCACCAGGAAATATCTGATCCTGGTCGCCATCTTTTGTGCATCGCCCGGGCGATTCGATGGAGTGTTGTAGGACAGAATGTAACCCTGCGAGGACGGGACGTTCTGGAGCTCGATTGCGAACACATCGATCTTCTGCTCTTCATCCTTCGGTTTGAGAGCTCCAAACTCGTCGATCTTCCGCGCCTCAGGTTTCTTCATTACGATCGTCGAGCAGCTTCCAACCGTTGAGCCATACCCGCAGGATCGATCGTACCCTCCGGTCTCGACTGTTGCTGTCACGGTGGTGTCTGCTTGCAATCCGCTGGTGCTGATAACGACCGAGGGAGTTCCCTGACCACCTTCGATCGTTCCCGCCGACACAATCCAGTTGTAAGTCGGCGACACGTTCGGGTCTCCGCCCTTCAATTCTGCGGACATCTTTAGCCTGTCATTTGCCAGGATCTTTGACGGGCATGTAAGTTTGATCACCGGACAGGAAGGCTTCCCTTGCGCTGGACGACGCGTGCCCGCGGGAGCCACCCCTACGGCCAATAACATCGCGGTTGTTGAGAGAATTATTCCGGACAAACGATTATCGACGAATTTCATGTGAAACCGTGCACCTCATTTCTATTGAATTGTGTGCTTGGGACGGCTGCCTGATTGGCCCGGGATACTAACGGCTCAATATTTTGTCTGCGCCTCGCGACAAAAGCTCCTCAGCGAGTTGCCGGCCGATCGCCTCTGCATCACTTCGCGCGCCGGTTCGTCGCTCGCGAAGAATCGACTTGCCATCGGGGCTGGCAACAAGACCATCCAGCGTTAGCGTCTCGCCCTCGATCCTTGCGAAGGCGGCGATTGGAACAAGACAGCCTCCCCCGAGACCTTTGAGAAAAGCGCGTTCCGCTCCGCAAGCGAGGCTCGTCGCTTCGTGATTTAGCTCACCAACAATATTTTCAGTACCCTCGTCCGCATCTCGGGTCTCGATCGCAAGAGCACCCTGACCAACTGCGGGCAGCATCAATTCCTGATCGAGATTTTCAGTGATCCGGTCTCCGTACCCGAGCCTTCGAAGACCCGCCGCGGCAAGGATGATCGCTGAGTATTGCCCTTCGGCGAGCTTGCGCAGACGAGTGTCGACATTTCCACGAATCGGTCCGATGACCAGATCCGGACGTACGGCGCGAAGCTGTGCCTGCCTCCTGAGACTGCTGGTACCGATCAGTGCCTGTTGAGGAAGTTGTTTGAAGGATTCGATTCCGGGCTTCGCAACCAGCGCGTCGCGCACGTCCTCTCGTTCGCAGATTGCCGCGATGCGCAGTCCCGGCGGGAGTTCGGTGGGTAGATCCTTAAGACTGTGAACGGCCAGATCCACTCGCCGCTCAAAAATCGCGTCCTCGAGCTCTTTGGTAAACAGACCCTTCCCCTGCTCGCCAAGTTTTGGAAGCGAGACATCCAGAACACGATCGCCTTTAGTCGAGATCACCTGGATGACGACGTCGATCTCCGGATGACGTTTTTCAATTTCGGATTTGACCCAATTGGTTTGCCACAACGCCAGCTGACTACCGCGGGTACCGATTGTAAGCGTCTGTATCAATAGAGTCCTTTGTAACTAATCGATGCGGATCATCTTGCGCAATTCGTCGATCATCTGGGAAGGCTTCTGGTCCCGCGCGGCATTCCGCAGGTGGACGATCATCGGATGCGAGAGCTTGTTGACCAGCGCCGGAATCAGGATTTCTTCTATCGCCGTTTCCTGTTCCCGGCTCATCTCACCAAGACGTTTGCGGTTTCGCTTGAACTCGGTAGTGACAATTTGCGCCAACAGCTCTTTGACTTCGACGACTGCCGGCCCGATGTCCAGGCTTCGAAGCTGTTGTGTGAAGTGCTCGACTTCTGCGTCGATGATCGATTCGGCATGTCGAGCTTCCTTCTCTCGCTCCTTGATGTTCGTCTGGACGATCGAATCGAGATCATCTACATCGAACAGGAAGGCGTTTTCGAGACCTGCCAGTCCCGGATCGATGTTGCGCGGAACCGAGATATCAATAAACAGCATCGGCCCTTTCTTCTTTCGGGACTTCAGAGCGCGTTTTGTCTCCGGGGGCTTTACAACGTAGTCGGGAGCGCCGGTCGAGCAGATCACGATATCGGCCGACGGCAAGACATCATAGAACGCTTCGAAATTGACGGCGCCGCCCGCGTATCGACTGGCAATCTCTTCGGCACGTTCAGCCGTGCGATTGGTGACGATCAGCTTACTGGTTCCGGCTTCGATCAAGTTGCGGGCTGCGAGTTCTCCCATTTCACCGGCGCCCACCAGCAACACGGTCTTGTCCGAGAGTTCGCCGAATATTTTGCGTGCGAGCTCAACCGCTACTGAACTGACCGACACCGGGTTATGAGCGACTGCGGTCTCGGTTCGAATGCGTTTGGCGACGGACAGGGTGCGGTGCATCAACTGGCTAAGCACGCGTCCGATGGTCCCTGCATTTACGGCGTGCTGATAGGCTTCTTTGACCTGACCGAGGATTTGCGACTCGCCGACAACCATCGAGTCGAGGCTGGAGGCGACCCGGAACAGATGCTTTATTGCGACGGTGTCGGCGTGTTTATAAAGATGTCCATTTAGCGAATTCGGGGAGATTTTATGAAAATCGGTTAGAAAGCCTTCGAGACACTGCAGGCCGCGGTCGGCTCCGGCGGGAGTCGTGGCGATCAATTCAACTCGGTTGCAGGTTGAAACGATGAGCCCTTCATCGACGGTTTCCTGATCGACAAGTCTCGAGAGCGCGTCGGAGATGAGCGGCTCGCCGAACGCCAGCCTTTCGCGCATTTCGACCGGCGCAGTCTTGTGGCTCATTCCTACGAGTACGATGTTCATTTATCAGTTGCAGCTGAGATCCGCGCGCAATTCTGTGAGGAATATCTCAAAACGCGTGCCCAAGATACCGGACGCCGACCAGACTGCAGATCACTATAATAAAGCTGACGATCGAAGCGAGGGCCGCCGCTCGGCCGCCCCACCCGGCATTTATTCTGGACTGAATGATGCCAAGATACAGGAGCCAGGTGACGACCGAGAAGATCTCGAGCGGGCCCGCCTGCCAATAGATTCGATATCGCGAATACGAGTACCAGACGCCGCCGACGATTCCCAAAGTCATCAGCACGAACCCGATCGCCATCGCCCGCGAGCTTATCGAATCACAGGTATCCAGCGAAGGGAGCTTGTAGAAAAAAGTTCCGAAACGTTTGTTTCTGAGTTCCCGCTCTTGAATGATGTACATTACACCCGCGCCGAACGCCACAAAGAACGACGAGTAGGCCAGCAACAGCAGACCGATGTGAGCGGGCAACAGGATGCTTTGAAGCGTGTTGCTGAAATCGGGCGACTGGCCGGCGGGGTCGGGTGATATCGCGGCTATCGCCGCGAGGACCAACACGATTGGGAAGATAAATGCCTTCAACGCGTTGGCGTGATACCAGCGATAGGCGATGAGACTCG
>Ga0075425_100006800_pt1 | contig 12033 bp, 11 predicted proteins | sample SoiMethybrSBSTD4_FD_75300 | JGI IMG/M metagenome (GOLD analysis project Ga0075425, IMG submission 75300) | Bulk soil microbial communities from a Populus tree surrounding site in Tennessee, USA - Soil MetaG P. TD hybrid SBSTD4 | ecosystem: Environmental > Terrestrial > Soil > Tree plantation...
CAGAATCAGCGTGCCCGGGGAATGCGCGTTTATCAGCGTCATCATCACCCGCTCGTAGGGTGCTTCAGGATCAGGCCTGGCGGCCACCGCGCGGCGTTCGTTGCGGTAGTTAAGAGCTGTCTCGTAGCGGTGGTGGCCGTCAGCTATGATCAGCTTCTGGTCGGCCATGCCGCGGCTAACGTTCGCAATCACTTTCGGGTCGGAAACCTGCCAGAGCTTGTGCACAACGCCGTATTCGTCGGCAATGGTGATTTCGGGGTCACGCGGGGGAAAGAGTGTAACTTCCAGCTTGCCCGAGGGGTCGTTATAAAGCATGAAAATTTGGCCAAAGTGAGCGCGGGTAGCGCGCAGCAGTTCCAGGCGGTCGGCTTTGGGTTTGGAGAGCGTCTGCTCATGGCGGAAGACCACGCCGGCCGAGTAATCCTCAATCTGGCCCAGAGCGATAAAGCCGCGGCGCTCGTAGCGGCGGCCCCGTGCTTCTCCCGGAGCCGTGAACTCCTGGGAGTAGGCGTAAAGTGAGGGCTGCCCATCCTGGCGCAAAATGCCCTGGCGGCGCCACTCAGAGAAATCATAGGCCGCCCGCGTGTAGACGTTGTTGCCCTCGCTGTCACCAGGATCGCGCTGGCCCAGGATAATGCGCACCAGGTTGTAGGGGCTGGCCTCGTAATAGCCCGCCTGCATAGCGGGCGTAATTTTGTCGTAAGGCTGGGTTACAACCTGCCGCAAAGAGACATGGGCCGGGTCGTAGCGCAAGGCGCGAAAAGGAAAGATCTTTGCCATGAGAGCTTTGCTGTGCTTGGAATTGTAACAAGAAGAAAAGAAGCGCCACTTTCTGGTCGCACCACATCCCAAAGACAGGGGGAATGCATCGTTAAGCTGGAGCCAAGCTGTGGTACTATCGCCTCAAAAGATGTTGCTATGGCCCGCAATTCTAGCGGCGGGCGGGGCTGGTTTGTTTCCCTGGGTCGAGTTGTGAACCTACCTGTCGTAGACCGTAACGCTTTGCATCCTGTGGCGAAAGCCCGCTGGTTGATCCCTGTGGTCGCGGTTGTGTTGCTGTTGTTTTTTGCCTCACCCAGCCTTACGGCACAGGCCGGTACCGAAGACGATGTTCACATCACCCCCCGCGCCAAGCCCGCGGAAACCAAAAAGCCGGCCATAGATCCCTCCCTCGATACCCATACGAGGCCTTTCCGTGCCCGCGTGGACCTGGTACTGGTTCCGGTCACGATTACCGATCCCATGAACCGGCTGGTCACGGGGCTGGAGAAGGACAACTTCCAACTCTTTGAAAACAAGGAGAAACAGGAAATTCGTCACTTTTCCAGCGAGGATGCCCCCATTTCCCTGGGCGTAATTTTCGACGTTAGCGGCAGCATGAGCAACAAGATAGACCGCTCCAAAGAGGCGGTGGTCGAGTTCTTCAAAACCGCCAATCCCCAGGACGAGTTCTTTGTGGTGAGCTTCTCCGACGAACCGGAGCTGCTTTCCGACTTCACCAATTCAGTAGAAGATATCCAGAGCCGGCTGATAACGGCCTCGCCCAAAGGGCGCACCGCGCTGCTGGACGCCATCTATCTGGCGGTGGCGAAGCTGCGGAACGCCCGCTATGACCGCAAAGCATTGCTCATCATCTCCGACGGTGGTGACAATCACAGCCGCTACACCGAGGGGGAAATCAATTCCCTGATAAAAGAAGCGGATGTGCAGATTTACGCCATTGGACTGTTCGATCAGACGCCCCGTACCCAGGAAGAGCGGATGGGCCCGTCATTGCTGGCTGAGGTGACGGATGTGACTGGTGGGCGGACGTTTACCATAGATAATCCCAACGAACTGCCGGACATAGCCACCAAAATTGGCATAGAGCTGCGCAACCAATATGTGCTGGGTTACCGTCCAACCAAAGCAGTGCACGATGGTAAGTGGCATAAAATAAAGGTCAAGCTGAATCCGCCCAAGGGGTTGCCGCCGCTGCACGTCTATGCCAAAACGGGATACTATGCGCCCTCGGAGTAGATACCTGCTTTTGCCGCTGCTGGTGCTGGGCCTGAGTCTGTGGGCTTGGGGGCAAGCGGCGCCCAACACAGCGCCGCCGCCGAGCTCCACTCCCCCGGCGCCGCCGCCTTCGCCGGTGCAGCCACAAACGCAGCAGGGTGGGGCGACTGCAGGTCAGCAAGGCCAGCAGCAGCCCGGCAACCCCGAAGGCGAAAACAACGGCGTTTACGTCTTCCGTGCACGCGTGGAAGAGGTAGTGCTCCACGCCACCGTCTACGATGACCACGACCACATGGTCACCAACCTGGACAAGAGCGCTTTCCAGATTTTTGAGGATGGGGTGCCGCAGACCATCACTTCGTTCCGCCGCGAAGACATTCCGGTGGCCGTTGGCATCGTGATTGACAACTCGGGATCTATGCGGGACAAGCGCCCGGCGGTGAACCAGGCGGCGGTGAACTTTGTCCGCTCCAGCAATCCTCAAGACCAGGCCTTTATTGTCAATTTCAATGATGAATACTACCTTGACCAGGATTTCACCTCCAGCATTCCGCAACTGAAGGATGCGCTGGAAAAAATCGAGGCGCGCGGAGGAACGGCTCTGTATGACGCGATTGTGGCCTCCGCCGACCACCTGAAGAAGAACGCCCGGCTGGAGAAGAAGGTGTTGCTGGTGGTGACCGATGGCGAGGATAACGCCAGCCGCGAGTCGCTGGAGCAGGCCGTGCGGCGGCTGCAGGCGGAGAATGGCCCCACCGTTTATACCATCGGGTTACTGGGCGGCGAGAGGCAGCGGCGCGCCCGGCGGGCCCTGGCCACGGTGGCTGAAGACACCGGCGGAGTGGCTTTTTTCCCCAAGGACCTCAGTGAAGTTGACAGCATTACCCAGGAAGTGGCCCACGACATCCGCAACCAGTACACCATTGGCTACAGGCCGACAAGGCCGCAGAGCCAGGGTGGATACCGCTCCATCAAGGTGATCGCGCACGCCCACGGCTACAAGAAGCTGCAGGTACGCACGCGCACCGGATACTACGCCGGCAGCGAACGGGCCTCCGCGCAGTAATCCTCAGCGCTTCTCCTCAAGCTAATGTCCAATCGCATTGTCGGCAGTGGGAACTCCCGGCCACATCGCGCCCGATGCGGAAGCAAGCTAGACTTTCACTGCACCTTAATCCAACCGCTAACCAGCTTAGACGTCTGATACTGCAGAAACAAACACAGGAGGAGAGATGCATTACCACGATTCTGATGACCTGAAACGGCTGGGCGAATTCAAACAACTGGCGCCCAAGGAATTCTCCGCCTTCGTGGAGTTCGACAAGATTGTTGGACGCGACGACGGCGCAATCCCCAGGAAATACCGCGAACTGATTGCCATCGCGGTGGCCTGCACCACACAGTGCCCTTATTGCCTGGATGTGCACACACGCGCTGCAAAACGCGCCGGCGCCACTCGCGAAGAAGTAAGCGAAACGGCAATGTTGGCGGCAGCGCTTCGAGCCGGAGCTGCGGTGACGCATGGCGCGCTGGCAGTGAAGCTGTTTGATCAGGCCGCGGCGCCCCAGGCAGCAAGTGCCGACACTCGCAAGTAAGAACCCGTGGCCCGAGTCGGACAGGGAGGCGCAAATCGCCTCCTTTGTCAGACCCGGCCTTTGTTCCTGTGCGGCTTTGCCGAAAGCTGCACCCGCAAGACGATTGACGCCACCACGCCACTCCCATAGTCTGTAGTTTGCCCATGAAAACCGCCGAAACCACCCGTCTGCGTGTGGCCGACGACATCACCAGCCTGGTCGGGGAAACGCCCATGCTTCGCCTGCGTCGGCTTGTTCCCCGGGACGCAGCCGAGGTTTATGCCAAGCTCGAGTACCTGAACCCGGGCGGCAGCGTGAAGGATCGCGCCGCCATTGGCATCATTGGGCGGGCGGAAGAACAGGGCCTGCTGCAGGCCGGCGCCACGATTGTTGAGGCCACGGCAGGCAATACCGGGGTAGGACTGGCGCTGATCGGGATCAACCGCGGCTACCGCGTGGCACTGTTCGTGCCCGAGCGTTTTTCCGAGGAAAAAGTCATGCTCATGCGCGCCCTCGGCGCCGAGGTCACGCGCACTCCGGACGCCGAGGGCATGGAAGGGGCCATACGCCGGGCGCGCGAAATGGCTGCTCGCACTCCCAATTCCTTCCTCGCCGGCCAGTTCGAAAATCAAGCCAACCCTGATTACCATTACCGCACCACCGCCCGGGAAATTTTTGAGCAGGTGGAAGGCCGCCTGGACGCGGTGGTGATCGGCGCGGGCACCGGCGGCACCTTCACCGGCGTGGCGCGTTTCCTCAAGGAACGCCTGCCGGATGTGCGCGCTTACGTGGTGGAGAGCCAGGGCTCAGTGCTGGGCGGCGGTCCTAAGGGCGAGTCGCACAAGGTGGAAGGGATTGGCGCCAGCTTCATTCCCAAGACCTACGATGGCAGCCTGGCCGACGAGGTCATCATGGTACGCGATCCGCAGGCTTTTGCCATGGTACGCAAGCTGGCGCGGGAGGAAGGCGTGCTCTCCGGTTCCAGCGGTGGCGCCGCGGTGCATGCCGCCGTGCAGGTGGCAACACAGTTGGGCGGGGGCAAGCGCGTGGTTACCATTATTCCCGATTCCGCCGAGCGATATTTGTCTAAGAAAATTTTTGAGCAGGAGATGTAGTTCAGCCGTCATGCTGAGGTACTTCAGCGTTGAAGCATCTTCAGCAAGTACTCGGCAGCGCACGCGAGACCCTTCGGGGCTGAAGCCCCTCAGGGTGACGCCTTAGTGGGTTTCTGAGAATTCCCTCTCACCGTTAGCTAGTCCGAGCTTTGTAGGGGTCCTTCGACTCCGCGGGCTGATTCGCAAGCGAATCAGTCCACTGCGCTCAGGATGACAGAGGTATAGTTTTGTAGTGACACCATCAGAAAACTCCATGCCTAATCACAAAGCAGGTTTTGCCACGCGAGCGATTCATGACGGCCAGGAGCCGGAGCCGCTGACCGGCGCGGTCAGCGTTCCTATCTACGCCACTTCCACCTACGTGCAGGACGAGTTGGGAAAGCCTCGCCAGGGCTATGAATACGCCCGCGTCACCAATCCCACCCGTGACCGCCTGGAAGAGAATCTGGCGTCGCTGGAAGGCGGAATCGCCGCGCGCGTGTTTGCCAGCGGCATGGCCGCCATTAATGCCATCGCCACCATGCTTAAGGCGGGGGACCACGTGGTCTGCGGCCACAACCTGTACGGCGGCGTGCCCCGCCTGTTCAACCAGATACTGGCCAACTACCGCATGGAATTCACTTACGTGGACACTTCCGTTGCGGAGGCCGTGGACAAGGCCATCCGCAAAAACACGAAGCTGGTGTACGTGGAGACGCCCACCAACCCGCTGATGAGCATTACCGATATCGCCGCAATCAGCCGCATCTGCCGCAAACGCGGGCCGCAGCTGGTGGTGGACAACACTTTCATGTCGCCGTACTTCCAGCAGCCCATCGCTCTGGGCGCAGACATGGTGGTGCACTCCACCACGAAGTTTCTGAATGGCCACAGCGATGGCCTGGGCGGCGTGGTGGTGTGCACCCGCAAGGAGCAGGCGGAGCAGTTGGCTTTCATACAGAAGTCTGCGGGCGCAGTGCTGTCGCCTTTCGAATCGTGGCTGGTGCTGCGCGGTGTGAAGACCCTGGCGGTGCGCATGGAACAGCACGACCGCAATGGGCGCGCGGTCGCGGATTATCTGGACGGACACAAGAAAGTGAAGGCGGTGTTCTATCCCGGCCTGCCTGACCACCCGCAGCACGAACTGGCGCGGCAGCAGATGTCGGGCTTCGGCGCGATGATCACCTTCGAAACCGGGTCACTGGGCAATGCCAAGAAAATGTTGCGCAAGGTGCGGGTGTGCTCACTGGGCGAATCGCTGGGCGGAGTGGAAACACTAATTTCCCATCCCGCAACCATGACCCATGCTGCCCTGGGTGAGAAGGGCAGGAAGGCGATTGGCATCACCGATGGCATGGTGCGCATTTCGGTCGGCATTGAAGATGTGGACGACATCATTGCCGACCTGGAGCAGGCGCTGGCGGCGATTTAGGCTGTTCAGGGAGTGGGCGTCAGCCGCCAGTTGCCGCCGAAGCCGCCGGTGGCCCAGGTTCCGGAAACCGCGCCCCGGGTGGCTGCCTGCAGCATGTCAGCAAAAGTTCGACCTGGGCCGGGTTCCGATGCGCTCCACGTTCCCGAGTATGCACGCCCGCGCTCGACGCGCGCTCTCCACGTCCCTTTCCATCCCACGCCGCTCTTGTGTGCCGACCAGGTCCCCTGTAGCACGATGTCATTCCTCTCGTTCAGCAGGATCCAGGAGCCGGCGACCGTGTTCGGCGTGCGCGGCGAAAAAGCCGCGCTCCACTTTCCGCGGTACACGACCGGTCCAGCGGAGGCGTTAAAACCGCCTTGCAGCGTCGCCGGCGCCTGCTGGCCCCAGGCAGGCAAGCAGAGCGCCAGCGTAGCCGCCAGCATGCAGGCTCTGAAACGCATAAAACAGCAGCTTACTCGCAGTTAATCATCCACGGTGTGCCGTACTGATCGTTGACCATGCCGAAGCGCTGCGCCCAGAATGTTTTCTCCAGCGGCATCGTCACCTTGCCCTTGTCCGCCAGGGCTTTGAAAATGCGCTCCGCGTCGGCGGGATTCTTGACGCTGATGTTGACCCGGAAACCCTGCGGCGAATTGTAGTGCCCGGGCGGCACGTCCGAACCCATCAGCACCTGGTCGCCCACACTCAGGCGGGCGTGCATGATTTTTTTGCGCCACTCCGGAGGGACATGCTCCGCGGCCGGCGTGCCCTCATGGGGAAATACGGCTTCAATCTTGCCGCCAAACAGCTTTTCATAGAACTTGAACGCTTCTTCGCAGCGTCCATTGAAGTGCAGGTACGAATTGAGTTGCATAACTCTCCTTCTCTCTGTTTTCAGGTTTGCAACGAGCATCGGTCGAGACGCTGCTTGAACCTCTCGGAGACGTAACAAGTTACGTCTCTACCGATGTGCATTTGTGGCGCGGGCGCCCACGCCCGCGAACCGCCTTCCGCGAAAAGCCATCGTCGGCTATCCTCCTGCTATCGCGCCAATGACGTAGAAGGGCTCCTTGCCGGAGGCCACGGCCTCGGGTAACGGTGCGTCGGGCGCCTCCAGCGACCAGTCCTCCTCGCAGGCAAAAAAGCGCAGGAAGGGGCGCCGCTGCTGGGTTACGTGGTCGCGGATGGTGCCGGCGAGCATGGGATAGCGGGCCTCCAGCGCGTCCAGAATGGAACGCTGGGTCACAGGAACCGCCACCTCTAGTTCCACTTCGTAACCCACCTGGGCTATGGTGCGCAGGTGTTGGGGAAGCACGACCCGGATCATGGCAGCGTCTGCACCTCCACCGAGTACACCGCGGGAAGGTCGCGCACAATAGCCGACCAGCTATCACCGGCGTCGGTCGAGGCGTATACCTGCCCGCCGGTGGTGCCGAAGTAGACGCCGCACTTATCGAGCGAGTCCACCGCCATGGCGTCGCGCAGCACGTTTACGAAGCAATTGCTCTGCGGCAGGCCTTTGGTCAGCGCCTCCCACTCATTGCCGCCGCTGCGGCTGCGGTACACGCGCAACTTGCCTTCGGGCGGGTAGTGCTCGGAGTCGCTCTTGATGGGAACCACGTAGATGGTTTCCGGTTCATGCGCGTGCACGTCAATCACAAAGCCGAAATCGGTGGGCAGGTTACCGCTTACTTCCTTCCAGTTGTCGCCGGCATCGTCGCTGCGCATCACGTCCCAGTGCTTCTGCATGAACAGCGTGTTTGGCCGGGAAGGATGCATGGCCACGTGGTGAACGCAGTGGCCCACCTCGGCCTTGGGGTCGGGAATATATTGTGAACGCAGACCCTGGTTGATGGGCTTCCAAGTCTTGCCGCCGTCGTCGGTGCGGAAGGCGCCGGCCGCAGAAATCGCGATGTAAATCCGCTTCGGATCTTTTTTGTCCAGGATGACGGTGTGCAGGCACATGCCGCCCGCGCCCGGTTGCCACTTGGGACCGGTGCCGTGGCCGCGGAGGCCAGGCAGTTCCTGCCAGCTCTTGGAACCATCGGTGGAGCGGAACAGGGCGGCATCTTCCACTCCGGCGTATACCGTATCGGCCTCGGTGTAAGACGGCTCCAGGTGCCACACACGCTTGAACTCCCAGGGGTGCTGCGTGCCGTCGTACCACTGGTGCGTGGTGAGCGGCTTGCCGTTGGGCGAGGTGGTGTCGTACACAAACTTATTGCTTTCCACCTTGGGCATGGCCCCGGGCACGGGCGTGATGCTGCCGCCCGGTATTCCCCAGCTCTTGCCCCCATCGTTGGAAACCTGGATCAGCTGCCCGAACCAGCCACTGGTCTGCGACGCGTAGATGCGGTTGGGATCCACGGGTGATCCCTTCAGGTGGTAGATCTCCCAGCCGGCAAAATGCGGCCCGCTTACTTCCCATTTGTCGCGCTTGCCGTCGGCGTTCAGTATGAATGCGCCCTTGCGTGTGCCCACCAGCACTCGTACCTTGCTCATGCTTCGCTCCTTCGTAGTTGATGGTTGAAATCGTTGCCCGCGTTAACCACTCGGCCTTCAGCCCAGCCTCACCCAACTCCAGATTCATTTGTTTGGGTAGTGCTTCACTTTCTCTTTTTTCTTTGTGAGCGGCTGCCCTCCGCACTTCCGGAGAGCCAGGGCAGAACCGGAGTGGGATCGCGTTGCTCCCATCGCCGCCGCACTTCAGCGAGAACTTGCTCCCGGCTCTCAGCCATCTCCTCGATGATCTCGCAGGGCGCATCAGCTTCGCCATGCCGCGAGCCCCAGATGAGCAAATCCAGCAGCACCGGCGCAAGGTCAATTCCTTTTTCCGTCAGCCGGTAGTTCACGCGCCGTCTGTCGTCCTTATCTGACTCTGGCCGGATGATCCCGGCCGTTTCCAATCGCTGCAGGCGATCTGCCAGGATGTTGCTGGCAATGCCTTCGCCCCCGCGTTCGAACTCTCTAAACGTGCGAAATCCCCGGACCATCAGGTCACGGATGATTAACAGCGACCAGCGGTCGCCGAAGATGTCCAGGGAAATGCTGACCGGACATCCCGAACGGCGTTTTGGCCCCGGCTTGGCGCCCACGTTGAGGGCACGCTATCAAAGATGACTTGCAAATCGCAAGTCATTGACTGTGGAAAAGACGGGATGTAGGGGCTAAACCGCTTCGTTTTTTGCCGCATTCGCGTGGATTGAAGCCCCATGCTTCCAATATTCGCCACCCAATCACGCTGCTCAAACAGCCTTTTTTTAAGCAGAAAGCCTTAACCCCTTTACTCGACCTCAGGCGATTCCTAGTGCTTCTACTCACTTCCCGAGTAGAAGGATCCAACGTATGTTGCTCCCACCAGGTTCTCTGGTTTCTATCCGCCAACCCAGCCGATCGGGTGGCTAACACTTCGTCGAGGTAGCTGTGCGCCGCTTCTGTGTGGTTTTCGCCTTCGTGTTGTTGTGTCCCTTTGCCTATTCCGCGACCAGCTTGTCAGCCCAGACCGCGAACAACACGGCTGCGTGCGCGGCCGCCGGTTCGCCTTCCTATTGCCAGGCCAAGTGGGTGGGACTAAGTGACTCAACCAGCGGCATGTACGACCCGCTGCCCGGCAACGTCAGCACGGTGAACATTCATACCCTGATTCCCGGGGGAAGCGCGACCAAGGTATTGGCCCACTTCCAACCGTGGTTTTGCATGAATTCCGGCTCCACCAGCACGGGCGTGGGCACCTCCTGTGGCGGGCACCTGCAGGTGGGTTACAACTCCAACGACAGCTACACGGTCAACGGCCAGCTTAACGACATGCTGCGCCGGGGCTTCAACGGCGTGGTGGTGGACTGGTATGGGCCGACGCTGAACAATTACGACCAGGTGTCGCAGAAAATGAAGTCCAATCTGGTCAGCCGTTGCAGCGGCCCGCAGGCCTGCCCGCTATATCTGGCGCTGATGGAGGACCAGGGCGCGTTCATCTGGACCAAGTGCCCGACCAACGGCGGGGGCGTGAGCGCGGCCCAGCAGACCACCTGCATCACCAATGCCCTGGAGAGCGACCTGGACTACATGAACAGCAACTACTTCGGGACCAACGCGTACCTGAAGGTCAATGGCAGCATGCAGATTTCAGCGGCGGGCCGCCCGGCGGTCTTCTTTTTTATCTGCGAGGCGTGCTTCACTAATCCCGCACCGAACTGGAGCACCATCTGGAGCAGCGTGAACAGCCATGTTGCCGGGTATTCCGGTGGCGCGCCGCTGTTTATTTTTGAAAACGGAAGCGGCTACACGCACACTCAAACTGATGGCGCCTTCGCCTGGACTAACTGGTACGGCTCCAGCGACCCTTACGGCTTCCTCTACCTGGATAATTTCTACGATACCTCCGTGAACTATGGTGCTCTGCTCAGCATTGGCGCAGCCTGGAAGGGCTTTGACGACAGTCATGCGCCCTGGGTCGGCTCCTCGCCTCGCATAATCCAGCAACAATGCGGCAATACGTTGTTGCAGAGCATCCGCCAGTTGACCCACAACTCCGACTGGGGCACAGTTCATCCTTTGCCATTCCTGGGCGTGGTTACGTGGAACGATTATGAAGAGGGCAGCGAAGTTGAAACCGGCATCAGCAACTGCCTGAGCCTGAAGGCTTCCGTTTCCGGGAGCACCCTGTCGTGGGCGCTGAACTTCTCATCTTCCGGCGGAAGCGAGTCTACGGTGTACAACTACGTGGTGTACGACTCGACCAGCAGCAGCAACCTGGTGCAGTTGGTGACGGTCAGGCAGGGCACGCATTCGATCAACCTCAGTAACTTCAATCTTGCCGCGGGTACACACGTGCTCTACATCAAGGCGGTGGGCCAGCCTCTCATGCTGAATCAGATGTCCAACGGTGTGAGCTACTACGTCCCGTAAGCACGCCAGGCCCGGAGTGGCCTCGGGACAGAGAATTGCGCCCTCTGTTATCTGCCGACCAGGGCGAAATCCACTCTGAAAGCGGCTAAAATAAGCATAGAAACCCTGGGGGGAGTTATGCCTGCCTTACGCGACATCCTGGACCAAAACGTCGCCGAAGCCGCCCCCGAACTTTACGAAAAGCTGGACCGTGACCGGGTGCGCTGCTTTTCCTGCGGACACTGCTGCCCCATTCCCGAGGGGCAGCGCGGCGTGTGCAAGGTGCGCTTCAACCGTGGGGGTAATCTCTATGTCCCCTGGGGCTATGTAGGCTGCGTGCAGTGCGATCCTATCGAGAAGAAGCCGTTTTTCCATGTTGCTCCCGGGGCCTTGGCCTACAGTTTCGGCATGCTGGGGTGCGACCTGCACTGTTCTTACTGTCAGAACTGGGTGACCTCTCAGGCTTTGCGCGATCCGGAGGCGGTCAGCGCTCCTTTGCGGGCCACCCCGCAAATGCTGGTTGAGGACGCGCTCCGCTACGGGGCCAAAGCGCTGGTCAGTACCTACAACGAGCCCCTGATCACCTCAGAGTGGGCGGTGGCCGTGTTCCAGGAGGCGCGTGCGGCGGGGCTGATGACGGGCTTCGTTTCCAATGGCAATGGGACGCCGCAAGTACTTGATTATCTGAAGCCTTGGATTGACCTGTACAAGGTTGACCTGAAGAGCTTTGATGACCGGCATTACCACGAACTAGGCGGGCGTATTGGGCCGATCCTGGAGACCGTCCGGCGGCTGCACGAGATGGGCTTGTGGGTGGAAATTGTGACCCTGCTGATACCCGGTTTCAACGATTCCCAAGATGAATTGGCACGGTTGACCGAGTTTTTGGTTTCAGTTTCTCCGTATATCCCCTGGCATGTGACCGCCTTTCATCAGGATTACAAGATGGCAGACCCGCGGAACACCACGGCGGAGGACCTGCTGCGGGCGGCTGAAATCGGTAAAAATGCCGGTTTGCGGTATGTTTACGCCGGAAATCTGCCGGGGGGAGTGAGCGACCTGGAGAACACCC
>Ga0075425_100006801_pt1 | contig 12032 bp, 11 predicted proteins | sample SoiMethybrSBSTD4_FD_75300 | JGI IMG/M metagenome (GOLD analysis project Ga0075425, IMG submission 75300) | Bulk soil microbial communities from a Populus tree surrounding site in Tennessee, USA - Soil MetaG P. TD hybrid SBSTD4 | ecosystem: Environmental > Terrestrial > Soil > Tree plantation...
GGTGTTGAATTTCCACACCGGCTCGCCGTTTGAGAGCTTAAACGCTCCGACCCAGCCTTTGACGCCCAGTTCGCTGCCTGCGGGGCCGATGAGGATCAAGTCCTCCCAGATCACCGGAGCCATGGTGAATCCGCCTTCGTGCCTGGTCATGTCGACCAGGGCGCGTTCCCAGACGGTTTTGCCTGATTCGGCATCCATCGCAACCAGATAGCCATCGTGCGTACCGCGAACCACAAGACCGTCTTTGATCGCGATCCCGCGATTCATTGGCCAGCCTTGTTTCCCCTTTTGCTTTCTGTCGTTTCGCCATTTCACTTTCAGGGTCGTGGCGTCGAGAGCGATGGTCGACTCATTGACGGTAATGTACATCACACCGTTTGAGACGACCGGGTTTGTGTGAAATGGGTTTGTATCAACTGCCTGATACATCGCGACAGGTTTGAGGGACGCCGCGTTCTGCCGATTTATCTGCTTCAGATTAGAAAAGCGCTGTCCCCCGTAGTCGTGATTGGACATCAGCCAGTCGGTTGTAGCCCCAGCGTTGTTGAGGTCCGCTTGAGTAGGTTTTCCGTTTGCCGGACGGACGATGCTCGCAGGTTCAGCGGCGGTTTGAACTTCGACCTTGCGCGAGAAGTCGGCGCGACCGGATCCCAATCCAATTGCGATCGTCGCCTTCAAGGCTGACGCGTCAGGAGCGAGATCATTCGCGCCGGGTTGGTAGCCGTTGCTCTGCAGTACGAACGCGACAACATCGATGTATTGCTGGTTGGTAAGCGTCCGCGGCGCCCCGTAAGGCATCTGAGTGCGGATCACAAAATAAAGATCGTCGACGGTATGTTTGCCATCCGCCCACTTGTCTTTGAATTTAGAACCGCTCAGCGGAACGGAAGTGCTGCCCTGGAGGTTAGCTCCGTGACACTCGGCACATTTGTTCGCGTACAAAGCCGCGCCGCGCGCAACCTGGGCCGCCGAAAAAATGCCTTCTTTTTGAGAAGCGCGAACGGCTGCGGCGTCTGCCCAGAAGAACCCAGCTGTCAGAAGCCCAAATACTCCAACCGCTAGTACTGCACGACGCAAACGTGAACCGGCAAACGGAATATCCATTTGAACCTCCTGAGTGGACTTGTTGAACACCCTCAACGATCGGCGTTCAACGGCCGTATAAGCGGACTCGCGGTCTGTCAGATCCGTACTTTGCGCGTTCGTACCAGATCTCGACGCTGGTGATTGCGCGGTCGCGACCTCGCAGATCGATGTCTCGAGTCGCGCCGCCGGCGCGAATCCGCTGACGGACTTGCACTTCTTCGCTGGTGCCGTTGGCGTAGTGGACGACTACATGTCGAAACTCGACTGGTGCGCGGTCGACTTTGATCTGGAGAGCGTTGAATCGACCCTCGGATCTTCCTACTTTTATATTGTCGTGATCGGCGGCGCCGTCAACATGAGCTTCACCAAGATAAACCCAGCCTCGCGCTGAAGTCGAGGTGGTCATTACCAACAACAGGATGGGAAGAAATGCTAACAAGGCCTTTCTGGTAGCCATGGATTTGTCTCCTCACAAACGTAGATTTGGGCGGAACTATACTATCCCGTAATGACCGCGGCAAGCGTCGATCTTCGGAAGATGCCGCCATCTTTTAGACGGATTTTGCAGGCTTCCGGTCTTAGGATTAGCGATGTGTGACATCCAGATTAATTCGACCAATTCCACACCGTTTCACGTTCCGAATCCCCAGCCGGCAGGTTGGGGATTGTTCATTCCTGCCTACAAGAGAGATGCGGCCGAGACTCTCCGAATCCCCCAGCCGGCAGCTGGCGATCGTTCATTTCAACCTATCTCGGGCGATGAAACCCTGGCCGGACCCCTAGCGCAGTCGTCGATTGGAAACTGTAATCTTGTTCACATAGGCTGAAATGCACGATCCCCAACCTGCCGGTTGGGGGATTTGACAATGTCTGGAGACCTTGCTTGTAGTGTATTTACGGCGTTTGCTATCCTCGATACCTAAGCAATTTATCTCTCATTAAAGGAAAAAACATGTCAAATGCCCCAGCACCAACTCCTGAACGGATATTGCAAATCGCTCTCGGTTTTTGGTCTTCGAAGGCTTTGTTGAGCGCCGTCGAGGTCGGAGTGTTTACTGAACTTGCAAGTGGACCACTGAGCACAGCCGATCTGACCTCGCGTCTTGGTTTTCATTCGCGAAGCGCCCGAGATTTCTTTGACTCGCTCGTTTCGTTAGGCATGCTCGAACGCGACGGAGATTTCTATTCAAACAGTCCCGAGTCGGCCAGGTTTCTTGTCCGCGGCACTCTCGGATACATCGGCGGATTCCTGGAAATGGCAAACGAGAGGCTTTACCCGTTCTGGGGATCGCTTACCGAGGGTTTGCGAACCGGGCAACCACAAAACGAAGTGAAGCAGGGTCACGCAGGCGTCTTCGAGACGATCTACGCCGACCCGGAAAGACTGCGACTATTCCTCGGGGCGATGACCGGGTTGAGCTCAGGATCTTCAATCGCCATCGCCGAGAAGTTTTCCTGGCAGAAATACAAAACCGTGGTCGATGTCGGTGGCGCGATGGGCGGGTTGTTGGTTCGTCTTGCGCTAACACATTCCCACCTGCGCGGGATTAACTTTGATTTGCCCGCTGTTGGTCCGGTTTTCGACGAGTACGTAGCTCAAAACGCACTGAGCGATCGACTCAGATTTCAAGCGGGGAACTTCTTTGAGGAATCGATTCCTTCAGCTGATGTGATTCTGATGGGTCACATCCTTCACGATTGGGACCTCGATCAGAAACAGATGCTGGTCGCAAAAGCTTACGAAGCGTTACCGGAAGGCGGTGCGTTGGTAGTGTTTGAGTCGCTGATTGACGACGACCGTCGGCAAAACACCATCGGTCTGCTGATGAGCCTCAATATGCTGATCGAGACGCCCGGTGGGTTTGATTACACTGGGAAAGACTGCTGCGAGTGGATGCGGGCCGCTGGGTTTCGAGAAACTCGAGTCGAGCACCTCGTCGGACCCGAATCGATGGTGATTGGAATCAAGTAGATCTCTCGACCTGTCTCAACAGCCTTTTATGCAACGGCCGTCGTCATTAGTCGTCGTTTTGTTCTGGTCCGCGTTGCTGGGAAGCGCCTTCCTCGGCGACAACCACATGTCCGCGGCGCCACAAAAAGACAACTGTGTTTTATGTCACAGCAAGTTGAAGGACAAGGCTGGGCAGGTCGTCTCGATTTTCAACACCAGCACCCACGCTCACAGCGGTGTGAGTTGCGATGGTTGCCACGGTGGCGATTCGGCTCAAACAGAAAAGAACGGCGCTCACGCAAATCATTTTGTCGCGCGGCCTGATACAGTGGCGACGCTGGAGATGTGCGGGCAGTGTCACCGGCAGCCGCTCGAGTTTTTCAAGGGCAGTCGTCACGTTGCCGCACGACCAAATGCCGCGCGACTCGATTGCGTGGAGTGTCACGGAGTTCACAGCATTGGTGCGGCTTCGGAGTCGTTTCGATGGCCGCAGTTTTGTGCTGGGTGTCACGGGATCGAGTATCTGCCGCAGTTGCCTAAGCCTTTTCAGGAGATGCTGGCTCTTGCGGATGATTTGAGAGAGGGGCTGCACCGGCTGGACGGAAAATCAAACGGGCCGCCAAAGGAACTGGTCGAGCGTCGAAAGGAGATTCGACATATGATCTCCGAAATCGTTCACCAGACTGATTTGAAGGGTGGCGGCGAACGAATTCCGAGAATTCTCGAGCTTGGTGCGAGCCTGAAACAACGGCTTGATGCAGCAAGCCGATAGCGTTGAGTTACTCGGTGCCAGGCACTGCGATTTGGCGATTCTTCCGCGGTGCCAGGCACTGCGATTTGGCGATTCTTCCGCGGTGCCCGGCACTGCGATTTGGCGATTCTTCCGCGGTGCCAGGCACTGCGATTTGGCGATTCTTCCGCGGTGCCCGGCACTGCAATTTGGTTCTTGACGTACTTCTGCGGGTGACCAATGCGCCAGTTTTCATTGAACTCTAACCGCAAGTGAAGACGCGTTATGGTCGGTTTGGGCGTTGAAACGTTGTGTGATATTGTGGCGACAGGGATTGATTCCCGACAGATCTCAGCGGTGGCCTATCTTCGAAGAGACCCGGCCACCCACCTCCCCGAATTGTAACCGCGCTGACGGACTCAGCGGAAAGGAACTACTCATGTGGATTCGCAAATGTTTTGCCGATGAAGAGAAGCCTATTCAATCTCCGATTCCAACCGAGGTCTTCTCCAACGAGGAATTCATCCCGCCAGCTCAAACTCTTCAACAGCAGCGTTGGGAGAATCGGATCGTGCAGATGTCCGAACAATGCGCGAAGAAGCTGGGTCTCTCTCGCCGCCGATTTTTGCAAACTTCGGGAGGCATGGCCGTGGCTATGCTCGCTTACAACGAAGTTTTCGGTAAGACATATGACGTCGATCCGGTGGAAGCGTTCGACCCGGCTGCTTACAACGAGAAGTGGCCGAAGACCGAATTCATCTTTGACAACCAGACGCACCACGTCGACGTTGAGAGCAAATGGTTCGAAGCATCGGAAGCCGGCAAACAAGCGGCCGACTTCCTGCGAAACTTTCGACCGAACGCCGGCTCTACTGCCGAGCGGCTGGCGATGCTGAACGAAGCCAACTATATCAAAGAGCTGTTTATGGACAGCGATACGATGATGGCCATCATCAGCGGAGTACCCACCGCCGAGTGGCGCGAAAATATCCTGCCGCCCGATAAGATGGTAAAGACCCGAAATGACATCAACAGCATGGCCGGAGGCACGCAGCGAATGATAAGTCACGGCTTGTTGCGACCTAACATGGGCAAGTCGGAATTCGAGGAAATGGAGCGCCAGGCCAAGGTACTCAAGATTAACTCGTGGAAGATGTACACCGGATCGGTCATCGGCGATGGGCCATTCTGGCTGGACGATGAGAAGGTCGCGTATCCGTTCTGGGAGCGAAGCCGAAAACTCGGAATCAAGAATGTCTGCGTTCACAAGGGGCTTCCGCTCGGCCTGTTCAACGAAGAACACTGCCATCCCAAAGATGTCGAGAAAGTCGCGAAGGATTTTCCGGACATCAACTTCATCATCTACCACTCGGGTTTGAACCCGACACCTACCGGCGGGCGTCGCCGCGAAGGTGCGGAGGCAGGACCGCAGTACATTCCCTGGTGTTCTGAGCTGATCGAGATCGTGAAACGCGGCAATCTTCGAAACGTCTATTTCGAAGTCGGCAGCACCTGGAACGTGCTGTCGGGCGGGTACGGAGGCGACGGCAAGGCGGCGATGCACTTCCTCGGACAGGTGATGAATCTACCGGGCGGTGAAGATCGAATCATCTGGGGCACGGATTCGATATGGGGCGGCAGCCCGCAATCACAGATCGAGCGATTGCGTCGTTTCCAAATCAGCGATGACCTCGCGGAGAAGCACGGCTACAAGAAACTGACGCCGGAGATTAAGGCGAAGATTTTTGGTTTGAACGCGGCAAGGATCTACAGAATAGATGTAAAGGCCGCGCGCAAGGCAATCCAGGGAGACAAGATCGCCGAGATGCGCGAGGAATATCAGGAAGCGCCTCGACCAAGCAACACGCAGTACGGATGGGTGTGGCGAACGCGAGGTCAGCGAGCGTAGTAAGCTTCGATCGTTTAGATGGCGCCACGATGTAACCAGCGTCTTTCGTTTTGCGGCGAACGCGAAGCCGGGACGAAGGTTACATCGTGGCGTTTTTCCGTTCCTGGCCTATGGAACGTTCACCCCTAACGACATCGCGTCGGTGGGGACATGACTAGTCAGCTAGGCTGCCGCGCCGGATGGGTCCCCCACCGACCTTGTGTCGGTGGGGGACATGACTGAAAGGCTAAACGACGTCCCCAGCGACTCGAACCTTCAGAGCCGTTTCTTTTGCCCTGCTGCGCGAAACTTCTCTGACAGTTAGCAGGTTAGCAGGTCAGTCATGACCCCACCGACACGGGGTCCGTGGTGGCCTGATTCCGGAGTACAATTCCGCTGGAGGTCATCGTGGGCCAACAAAGCCTGATTGAAGAATTCAAAAAGTTGCTGAGCGAGAGCAATCGAGTGGTCGTGTTTACCGGGGCCGGGATCAGCACCGAATCAGGCATCCCCGATTTCCGAAGCCCCGGCGGGCTCTGGAGCAAGTATCAGCCAATCGACTTTCGCGAGTTTATGACCTCTGAAGAAGCCCGCAAAGAAACCTGGCGACGCAAGATCGCCGTAGATCGAGCCGTCTCTCACGCTGAACCGAATCGCGGTCACCGCGCGATTGCTCATTTGGTCGCCAGCAGAAAGGTCTCCAGCGTAATCACTCAAAACATCGACGGCTTACATCAAAAGTCTGGGGTCTCGGACGAACAGGTGATCGAGCTTCACGGCAACGGCACATATGCGACGTGCCTCGAGTGCGGGTGCCGCTACGAGTTGAAAGACATCTTCGCAGCGTTCGAATTGGACGAAGAACCTCCGGTTTGCGACTGCGGAGGATTCATCAAAAGCGCAACTATTTCATTTGGGCAGTCGATGCCATTTGAACCAATGCGACGCGCGCAATCCGAATCAAAAAGTTGCGACCTGTTTATAGCAATCGGATCGTCGCTTGTTGTTTATCCGGCGGCAGGGTTTCCAGCAGTCGCAAAACAGAACGGCTCGCGTCTGGTTATACTGAATAGGGATCGGACCGATCTCGACTATCTTGCGGATCTGGTACTCAACCTGGAAATTGGACCAACACTCGGCGCAGTTACCGGAATAGACTAAGGGTCAGGGTTCCGAGTTCAGGGTTCATGGACCTATCGAATCACTTTGATTTTCGCTTAAGACTGAACCCGATACTAGGAAGTCGGAAGCCGAAATCAGGAACCCGGAGCTTGATTTGTCCATATTGACCATTTTGTCCATAACGACTAATATGGAATCAAAATGAAAAAGCGTGAGACATCAAGGAAGGTCTCGAAAACGTCAGGTCAGCCTGGCGTTCGTGAAGCAGCCGCCCCCTACGGGCAAGCCTCGTATACCGCAACGGAAGCTAAACAAGAGTTTGGGCGCATACTTGACCAGGCGATTCATGGAACGACGGTAGTCATTACCAGGCACGATTCGCCGCGCGCGGTCTTAATCTCAATGGATCGGTTCAACGAGCTGCAAGACGCGCCTCTGCTGAAGCTCAACACGTTGAGCGATGAATTCGACGCTCTCCTTGAAAAAATGCAAACACCTGCCGCTCGGCGGGGAATGTCATCAGCGTTCGGCGCTTCTCCCAAGCAGTTAGGAAAAACCGCAGCAGCTGCCACTCGCAAGCGTGGTTAAGTCGATTCCACGCATCTATGTGCTCGCTGGCACAAACGGCGCCGGTAAGTCCAGCATCGGCGGCGCGATGCTAATCGATCAAGGCGTCAACTATTTCAATCCCGACGCTGCGGCTGCGCTTATCGCTAACGCCAACCCAGGTATTGAGTTGACGGAAGCTCAGAGCGTCGCCTGGCATGAAGGCACAAGGCTGCTCGAACGCGCGATTGCCGAGCGTCTTGACTACGCTTTCGAAACCACATTGGGTGGAAGCACTATCACTGGACTGTTAAACAAAGCGATCGCCTCGCGGATGGAGGTTCGAATTTGGTATGTCGGCCTCGACAACGTAGAACTCCATATCGCCCGCGTTCGCGCACGCGCCGCAAGAGGCGGGCATGACATTCCCGACGAGAGAATTCGCCAACGCTATGTGCATAGCGTCTTGAATCTAATCCGGCTCATGCCTAAACTCAGTGAACTACGTGTTTATGACAACAGTGCGGATGCCGATCCAGAGATTGGAGGAGTTCCGGAACCGAGACTTATCGTTCACCTTAATCGAGGAAAGTTAGCAAGTGTGTGCGACCTTGCTTCGACTCCAAATTGGGCCAAACCAGTGGTTCTGACCGCTCTAAAATTTTCTGCGACATAGTCTTATTCGATAGTGTAATTTCATGACTAAGAAGATCTCTCCTTTTGTATCTGTCGTCATCATCTGCTTGAGTCTATCGCTTTCGATCTGCGGCCAAACACCGTCGCCCAAAGATCAAACACCGAAGGCAATCTTTGTCTATCACACGAACGAATTCTGGTTAAACCTTCATCACTTTCTCTATGTGCTCGCTCGCGCTGAAAACAAAGAAAGAGATTCGTCTCGAGAAGCAGTCGCAAACGCGCCTGCCGATCAGGCAACTGGGCTTGTTAAGTTAAGCGCTCCAGAGCAGGAAACGTGGCAAAAGGCAATTGCGTGGTATGCAAGCGGACCTGCGAAGAAGGATCTGGTCTTTGACGATTCTCTTCCAGCGGTCACCAATGCTGTCGCTCGCGCGGGAGACGCAACGTCGCTCAAGGGGACCGATGTCGATGCTTCGTTCGCGATGATTCTTGAAAGCGCGGCGCAGCTTTATCGCAAGGCGTGGTGGAAACAACATCAGGCAGCAAACGAGAAGTGGCGACAATCGATCGAGAGTCTTGTCAGGCTGCATGGCGCGAAAGTGTTGTCTTTCATCACAACCGCTTATCAGATGAAATGGCCTGCGGCTGGCTTTCCCGTACATATCACTGCGTATTCGAATTGGGCAGGTGCATACTCAACAAAGGGCGACCTGCTGGTTCTTGCGAGTCTGGATCCTAGTGTACAAGGTGAATATGGTTTGGAGACTATCTTTCACGAAGGCATGCACCAGTGGGATGAACAGACCGAGGACGCATTGATCGAAGTAGCGAAGAAGATAAACAAACGATTTCCAGGAGGACTGTCGCACGCAGTGATTTTCTTTACAGCGGGCGAAGCGGTGAGGAGTGTGATCCCCGGCCACGTTCCTTATGCGGAAAAGTTTGGCGTGTGGCAGAGAGGATTATTGAGATTTAGAGTTGCACTTGAGGAAACCTGGAAACCTTATCTCGAAGGTCACGGTACTCGAGATGAAGCCTTCGCTGAACTAATCAAACGCACCGCAAGCTAGACCGGCTGCTGATCAGGAACCGGCGGCAACACAACCGTTTGAAAAGGTAAAGACCCCACAACTTCAGAAGATGTGAAAAAACCCATTCTCTCCACGCCTGCCCGGGTGGAGTTGTGGAATCCCTACCGGAGTTTATATAAATTACAGCCTTATGAAAGGTCATCAGAGAAATGCGTCAATTCTGCTGCTTTGCCTTGTACTATTGATACCCAGTGTCTACGCGCTCGCTCAACAAAAGAAGCGCGACGCACAGCGACCGTCTGAGACGAATGTTACAGCTGAAGAAGCGGCCCAGCTCGAAGCAGTAATCACCACCGATCTTGGCGTCATTCGCTTCGAGTTCGAACCCACCAAAGCACTCAAACACACGCAGCAATTCATCAAGCTTGCGAGGAGCGGGTTCTACGACGGCTCGGCGTTTCATCGCGTGATCCAGCGCGGGATCATTCAGGGCGGAGATCCGCAATTGAAAGACCCGAAGACGCCTCGCGAGCGATGGGGCGGCGGCGCACTGAGTCAGATCGTCGATGAGTTCAGTGATTTCAAACACGTTCGCGGAGTGGTTTCGACCGTTCGAATTCCCGGCCAGCCAAACAGCGGCGGCGCGCAGTTCTTCATTTGCGCGTCGGCTCAGCCTCAACTCGACGGACAGTATTCGGCGTTTGGATTAGTAACCGAGGGTATGGACGTAGTCGACAAGATCTCGATGGCTCCCGCCGACGCTAACAACGTGACGGTCACGCCGATAAAAATCATCAGCGTAAAAATCGAGCCAAAGAAACTGGAGCCATTCAAAGACGCGACCGTCGATCAAATGCGCAAGGACGTGCTACTGCACACCAGCATGGGCGACGTAACGCTGGAGATGGATCCGGACCTCGCGCCGGAACACGTTCGAAATTTTCTAAAGCTGGTGGAGAGCGGCTGGTACGATCACACCGCGTTTCATCGAATCGCGCCGGGGTTTGTGATCCAGGGCGGAGTGGGCGCAACGCGTGCGGAAGGAAAACCTCATCCGGCGGACAAGTGGGTACACAAGCTCAAGGGCGAATTCAGTCGGACGGCGCTTCACATACGAGGAGTGTTGTCGATGGCTCGCACGTCAGATCCGGATTCTGCCGAGACATCTTTCTTCATCGTGCTGGGCGCGGCGCCGCATCTGGATGGTAAGTACACGATCTTTGGAAGAGTGGTTGATGGATTTGAGACTCTGGATTTGATTGAGAAGGCCCCTCGCCACGGCGAAACGCCTGACCAAAGGATCGAGCTCATTGAGGCCACGGTTAAGAAGTGATGAGTGCTGAGTCCTGAGTGCTGAGCCAATCGGACTAAGTCGAATGCTAAGCTCGGATTACCTGGTATCTGAATTTTTGGCTACTTGCTGCCGACGCTGCGCTTACTACCCACGCACCCTCTCTGACCTGCTCAGCACTCAGCACTCATCACTCATCACTTCCTTGGCATTAAGATTGCTCCGGCATCAATGAAACTTTTGGGCATCTTCTAATGGAACGCTGTCATCAAGCAGTTACACCACAAACTGCTTGCGAGGAGGTATGTATTATGTACGTACAAACGGGTAAAACTTTCATTACAACGATGATCGCAGTTGTTTTGGCACTCGGCGGACTTACGATGCTCTCCAGCAATCACAGGAACGAGCCGGTAACATTGGCAGAAACATCGCCGACGCCAGCCGCCGCCACTTCCGCACCGTCGACAGCGACACAACCTGACTCGTCTTCGTACACATCTTCAACGAATCCGACAGGAACTAATCAAAACGCAGCCGGTTATGACGATGGTTATCGAGCCGGCTATCGCGACGGACATTCCGACTGCAGCACCCGAGCCTCAGTCACGCGCAGCGGCTCCTACGTCCGTCGAACATCGTATGCGCGTCATTACGCGCCACGAACGCGAGTTGCCGGTGTGAGATACGTCGCGCAGCGTCGTGGTCATTCGACTAGAAATATGATTCTTAGAATTGCGGCTCCGGCGGCAATCGGCGCTGGAATCGGCGGGATTGCCGGTGGTGGCAAAGGCGCCGGAATCGGAGCGCTGATCGGCGGCGGCGGCGGCGCGCTGTACCATTTGATAAAACATGGTCGGGATTAGCAGGCAGTACGAAGCCCCCAAAGTGCTCAGTCCTGAGTGCCGCGCAGGAAAGGAAAATGGCACTCAGGACGCGACCTGTTGAAGAAAGTGATGAGTGCTGAGCAGGAAGGAAGAATGGCACTCCGGACGTCTCCTACAGAAATCTGAGTAGAAGAGTGAAGTTGATACCTGAGTGCTGAGCAATCCTCAGCACTCAGGTTTTTTGTTGCTCACCAGGAAAAACGGAGATGAACGCTGAGTCGCTACCGGTCCGCCGCAATTCGGACTCAAGTAGTATGCTTTCCCTCAAGTTGATTGAGTCTTTCTCGGGCTCAGCACTCAGGACTCAGCACTTCCCAGCGGCACTCATCACTTCCCAGCGGCACTCAGCACTTCCCAGCGGCACTCAGCACTTCTCTTCTACTTCTCCTTCGATCTCACTATCACAGCGGGGATGTCCTGCTCGCGCACCAGCTTGTTGAACGCAGGGAGATCCGTCTTCAACGTATCATCCAGTTTCTTTAGCTGAACATTGATCCTCGCAACAAGATCGTCATACACAGCGACCGCCTGCTCCGTGGGCGCGGCGTCCGAACCGCCAACGACACCAGTCAGCGCCCCCAGCTTGTTGTTGAGTCGGATCGGGTAGTTCAGGGGATCCTGGCTGCTCTGATTCTTCGTTTGATACAGCTCTTCCTCGACTGCGGTGATTTTGGTTTTAAGCGACTTGCCGGCGTCCGCGATAGCCTTACCGCCCGTCTGATCCTTTAGCCTATTGGTGATGTCGTCGATTTGTTTGCGAACGTCACGTATGCGCAGGATGGCCTCGCTCGTTTCGCTGAACTTATCACGAATTTTCAAAAGCAGCTCGAGCTGCTTTGCGAAGTCAGCCGGAGTCGTTTC
>Ga0075425_100006803_pt1 | contig 12030 bp, 4 predicted proteins | sample SoiMethybrSBSTD4_FD_75300 | JGI IMG/M metagenome (GOLD analysis project Ga0075425, IMG submission 75300) | Bulk soil microbial communities from a Populus tree surrounding site in Tennessee, USA - Soil MetaG P. TD hybrid SBSTD4 | ecosystem: Environmental > Terrestrial > Soil > Tree plantation...
CGGAAGCGCACACCATCCGCGACCGGCTCGGCGCCAAACGGCAGCTTATGATGGCGGCGCATCCTGATCGACCTTCGGCCCGGTGCAGTCGAACTCTGTCAGCGCCTCCTCCACCCTTGCGATCGCGGGCGCCTCCGGCGCGCGATTGATAAACAGCGCGAAGGAATGGGCGCGCAATTTGTACACCTCGCCCGGCTGCCAGAGCCGGCCGTCTTTTGCCAATCCGCTCGGCTCGGCGGTGTCGACAAGCGCTTCCCAGAGGAGGGGGGTCGAGAGCCGCGGAAAGCGAAAGTCGAGATCGCCGTAATAGCCGTTCATCATGACGAGGAAGCTCTCGTCGATATCGCGCTGACCGCCGCGGGTGAAGAATTCGCCGGCGGCGCCGCCCAGCATATAGCCGAGCGACAGCGCGACCTGATTGCCCCAATCCTCGCCGGTCGCCTCGATGCCGGCCGGCGTCACCCAGGTGATATCCTTTACCCCCGCTTCCGAGACCACCTCGCCGCGAAAGAAGCGCGGCCGCGAGAAGACCCGGTGCCGTCGACGCAGATGTACGAGGTAGCGCACGAATTCGCGCAAAGCCTCGTCTTCGGAGCGCACATTCTCCCAGTCGAGCCAGGAGATGTCGTTGTCCTGGCAATAGGCGTTGTTGTTGCCGCCTTGCGTGTGCCCGAACTCGTCGCCGGCGAGCAGCATCGGAACACCCAACGACAACAGCAATGTCGCGAGCAGGTTGCGCTTTTGCTGGTCGCGCAGACTGACGATCGCAGGGTCGTCGCTCGGCCCTTCGACGCCGCCATTCCAGCTGAAGTTCGGGTCGTGGCCGTCGCGGTTATCTTCGCCGTTCGCCTCGTTGTGCTTTTCGTTGTAGCTGACGAGATCCTGCAACGTGAACCCGTCGTGCGCGGTGATGAAGTTGATGCTCGACCAGGGGCGTCGGCCGCGATAACCGAAAATATCGGACGAGCCGGCGAGCCGTGACGCCATCTCCGGCACGAGCCCCGTATCGCCTTTCCAGAAGCGGCGCACGGTGTCGCGGTATTGCGCGTTCCACTCAGCCCAGCCCGGCGGCATGTTGCCGAGCTGATAGCCGTAGGGGCCGACATCCCACGGTTCGGAGATCAGCTTCAGCCGCGCCAGCACCGGGTCCTGGCGGATCGCGTCGAAGAACGCCGCGCCCTGGCTGTAATCGCCGTTCTCGCGCGCCAAGGTCGTGCAGAGGTCGAAGCGGAAGCCGTCGACATGCATCTCGACGGCCCAATAGCGCAGCGAATCCATGACCATCTGCAGGACGCGCGGATGATCGAGGTTGAGGGTGTTGCCGGTGCCGGTGAAGTCCAGATAAAAGCGCCGGTCGTCCTGCAACCGGTAGTACGAAAGATTGTCGATGCCGCGGAACGACAATGTCGGCCCGAGGTGATTGCCCTCGCCGGTGTGGTTGTAGACGACATCGAGGATGACCTCGATCCCGGCTTCGTGCAGCCGCTTGACCGCAGTCTTAAACTCCGCGATCGCGCCGCCCGGCAGAAACCGCGGATCGGGCGCGAAGAACCCGATCGTGTTGTAGCCCCAGTAATTCGACAGTCCGCGGCTTACGAGGTGGCGGTCGCTGACCGCGGCATGCACCGGCAGGAACTCGACCGCGGTGATGCCGAGCTCGACGAGATAATCGATGACCGTAGGCGCGGCGAGCGCGGCAAAGGTGCCGCGCTGGTGCATATCGACCGCGGGATGCTTGATCGTAAAGCCGCGCACATGCATTTCGAGGATAATCGTTTCCTCCCATGACGTGTGCGGCTGACGGTCATCGTTCCAGGTGAAAGCAGTTTCGACGACGCGGCATTTCGGCATGTTTCGAGCGCTATCCCGCCGGTCGAAGGCGAGGTCTTCCCGCGGGCTGCCGACCCGATAGCCGTAAACGACATCGCTCCACCGCACCTGTCCGGCAATCGCTTTCGCGTACGGATCGAGCAGCAATTTGTTGGGATTGAAGCGGTGCCCGGCGGCGGGATCGTACGGGCCGTACACGCGGTATCCATAGAGCTGGTCGGGCCGCATTTCCGGCAGATAGCAGTGCCACACCTCATCGGTGTATTCGGGAAGTTCGATGCGCGATTGCTCGTACTGGCCGGAGCGGTCGAACAGGCACAACTCGACCTTTTCGGCGTGCGCCGAGAACAATGCGAAATTGACCCCCTTGCCGTCCCATGTCGCGCCGAGCGGGTAAGGCTGTCCGGGCCAGGCCTTCGCCGGCGGCATCAATCAGCCTCGGATCCGGGTTCGCGTTGCAGCGTCCTCCGACTGCTCGCTCCGCTCGCGCCCAGGATGAGGATCGTTGTTGATGCCACCAAAAATGTTCCCCTCATCCTTGAAGGACGCAAGGCGCTATTGCAGCAGATCCTCTGGCCTGCCCTGACCTCGGCGTCACGGCTCGAGCGTGAAGATCAGCACCCCGAGCGGCGGCAAATTCAGCCGCAGCGAACAGGCGTGGCCGTGCATCGGGTGCGGCTCGGCATCGAGGCCTCCAGCATTCCCGACGCCGCTGCCGCCATAGATCGACGCATCGGTGTTGATGCGCTCGCGGTAATGGCCGGGGCGCGGCACGCCGATGCGGTAGTCGTGGCGCGGCACCGGTGTAAAATTGCACACGATGACCGCCAGTTCGTGCTCCTCCCGTCCGCGCCGCAGATAGGAGAGGATGCTCTCGGCACCGTTGGCGGCGTCGATCCAGGAAAAGCCCTGGGGTTCGCAATCGAGCCGGTAGAGCGCCGGCGTCGCGCGGTAGAGCCGGTTCAGATCGCGCATGAGCGCCCGCACCCCGGCGTGAAACGGATCGGCGAGGGAATGCCAATCCAAACCGCTGTCGTGGTTCCACTCGTGCTCCTGCCCGAACTCTCCGCCCATGAACAACAACTTCTTGCCTGGATGCGTCCACATGAAAGCAAAATAAGCCCGCAGATTGGCGAAGCGCTGCCAGCGGTCGCCGGGCATGCGCCCCAATAGCGAGCCCTTCCCGTGCACGACCTCGTCATGGCTCAACGGCAGGATGAAGTTTTCGTGGAAGGCGTAGAGCAGCCCAAAGGTCATGTCGTTGTGATGGTATTTGCGGTGGATCGGGTCTTTCGACATGTAGCGGAGCGTGTCGTGCATCCACCCCATGTTCCATTTGAACCCGAAGCCGAGCCCGCCGACATAAACCGGACGCGACACCATCGGCCATGCGGTCGATTCCTCGGCCGCAGTCGTCGCACCGGTCTGCTCGCCGAAGACCAGCTCGTTCATGCGCCGCAGAAAGGCGATCGCGTCGAGGTTCTCGCGCCCGCCGAACAGATTGGGGATCCACTCGCCGGCGTTGCGGCTGTAATCGAGATACAGCATCGAGGCCACCGCATCGACCCTGAGGCCGTCGATGTGATATTCGCGCATCCAGTAGAGCGCGCTCGACAATAGGAAATTGGTCACCTCGCGGCGCCCATAATTGTAGATCAGCGTGTTCCAGTCGCGGTGCAGCCCCTGTCGCGGATCGGCATGCTCGTAGAGCGCGGTGCCGTCGAACCGTCCGAGCCCATGTGCGTCCGTCGGGAAATGCCCCGGCACCCAGTCGAGCCACAGGCCGAGCCCGGCGCGGTGGCACGCATCGATAAAGGCGCGGCAATCATCGGGGCCGCCATGCCGCGAGGTCGGTGCAAACAGTGAGATCGGCTGATACCCCCAGGAGCCGTCGAACGGATATTCCGTCAGCGGCATCACCTCGATATGAGTGAAGCCGAGATCGGCGACGTAAGGCACCAGCTGCTCGGCCAACTCGCGATAGCTCAGATACTGCCCGTGCTCCGGCCGGCGCCAGGAAGCGAGATGGACCTCGTAAATCGCGATCGGCGCCTCGCGGTCGTTGCGTTGCGCCCGCGCATTCATCCAGCCCCCATCCTGCCAGACATGGCGCGATGGGTTGGCGATCACCGAGGCGGTGCCAGGCGGCTGCTCGGCGCGCTCGGCATGCGGATCGGCCTTCAGCGGCAATAATTCGCCGTGCGCGCCGAGCAGCTCGTATTTGTAGAGATGGCCGGGACGCAACCCCGGCACAAAAAGCTCCCAGAACCCGCCGGCATGGCGCTTGCGCATCGGCATGCGCCGGCCGTCCCAGGCGTTGAAATCGCCGACCAAGCTGACCCGCTGGGCATTAGGCGCCCAGACCGCAAAGGCCACCCCCTCGACACCATCATGCAATAGGGCGTGCGCCCCAAGCTTTTGATAGCTCGCGAGATGGTTGCCCTCGACGAGCAGGTGGATGTCGAGTTCGCCGAGCACCGGCGGAAAACGGTAGATGTCGTCGAATTCGTGCCAATGTCCGCCCCGCCATACCCGCAGGCGATAGCGGAATGGCGCGTTGCGGTCCGGCATGCTGGCGACAAAGAACCCGGCGGGGTGGATGCGCTCGCCTTGGGCGGCGATCTCGCCGCTCGCCGCATTGATAACCGCCATGCGCTCGGCGTCGGGCAGCATCGCCCGGACATAGATCCCAGCCGACGCCTTATGCATCCCGAGAAACGCAAACGGGTCGCCGTGCCGTCCGGCGACGAGCGCCTCCACCTCGCGGCTAGGACGATGCGGCATGCTCTTCCCTGGCCGGCGCCGCCCCGGTCACCTTCTCGACAACGCGCAGGATCCCGTTCAACGGGATCGCTACCCAGGCCGGGCGATTTGCCAGCTCGTAAGAGACTTCGTAGACGGCCTTTTCAAGGGTGAAGAAATCGATCAGCGCCTTCGCTTGCAATTTGCTCGCCGGATAGGACGGGCAGCCGCGCATCGCCTTTCGATAGGCGGCGCGGAACCCGTCGATTGCACGCTGCCGCCAAGCCTCGGCGAGCATATCCATGCGCGGCACCGCCGCCGGCCGGGCCTCGCCGAGCTCGCGCACAGCTGCCGTCGCGGCGTAATCGAACGAGCGGATCATGCCGGCGACGTCGCGCAATGGAGAGCTCTTGCGCCGCCGCGCCGCGAGCGGCCGGCCCGGTTCGCCCTCGAAATCGATGAAATAGAAATCGTTCTGCACCGCTATGACCTGCGCCAAGTGCAGATCGCCATGATAGCGCGTCTTTGTCGCGACGATCTCATCCGGGACCAGCGCGCGGATCGCACGGAACAGCTGCGGCCCGGCGCCGGTCAGCGTGTCGGCGAGGCCGCGCGCCGCTTCCGGCAGCCCCGATTGGCCGCGCTCGAGACGCGCCAGCATCCGCTCGGCATTCTCCTCCAGCGTCTGCCGCCACTCGGCGAGATCATGGCGGCTGATCGGCTCGGGCATGAAGGCAGGATCGTCGCCGGCGCGCTCGGCGAGCGCGCGGTGCATCTGCGCCAAGCGCAATCCGAGCTGCCGCGCCAGCGCCAGAAAGAAATGGTCGGGGTCGGGCCGCTCGGCGGTGCGTCCCGGAGGCGTCGCGCCGGGCGCCGCCTCGTTGAGGGCGTCGTCGAGATAGCGGGTCAGGTAGTCGAGCGCCAATGTCCAGCCGTCGCCCTGATTCCGTACGAATCCGAACAGGACGCCCGCCGCGCAGGTCTCCTCGCCCGGTGCGCCCGGCAATGTCAGCTCGAGCGTCGCCAGCGGCTTCGGCGTATTCGCAAACCCGGCGCGCTCGACGAGAAAGCGGCTCATCTCGACTTCCGGATGCGGCCCAGGCTGCAGCCGGCGATAGAGCTTCAGGAGCGCGTAATCCTCGTACAAGACGGAGCTGTTCGACTGCTCGGCGTCGAGGCGGCGCGCCACGAGCCGCTCCGGCAGCGGCGTCTCGGCAAAGAGCGAAGTCGGGCGGAACCGCAATTCTCCGGACGCGCCGCCCGTGTCGCGCAGCGGCATGTTCGCCTCGCGCTGGATCGCCTCGAACAGCGCCAGCCCGAAACCGTCTCGCGCCACCGCATCGACCAGCGCCCCTTCGCGGCGCGACTGGCGCAATTCGGCCAAGGTCGCCGCCTGCAGGTTCTGGCGCAGCTCGCTCCCCGCCGATCCCCAGACCGCGGCGAGCGGCAGCAGATAGAGCTGCGGCTCGTCATTCGCGAGCTGCGCCTGCACGACGGCGATCAAATAGCTGCGAGAGTCGCTACTGCTGTCTTCCATCGCCGGCGCGGCGATCTCGCCGTAGGCGAGCAGCCATGCCGCTTCGAGCTTTCGGTCCTTTGCCGCGAACCAGCGCTGCCGTGGCAGAAAGCCCGGGATCACGTCGCGTTCGAGCTGCGGCAGATTGTGCCGGCCGGACAAATCGGCCCAGCCATGCGGCATGACCAGCGTGACGAGTTCGGGATGGCTCGCTTGCGTCACATCGCCGATATCGATTTCCGGCGGCGGCAACTCGAACCAGAAAAAGCTGTGTGGCTGCAGGGTCAGCTGATAGGGCTGTTCCCCAATCGGCGGGAAGACGCTGCGGCCCAACACCTCGATGACGTGCCGGCCACGGAACTCGGCGAGATCGAGCGCGACCGCCTGGGCCGTGCGCGACAGGTTGGCGATGCACAGGATCGTCTCGCCCTGCCATTCGCGCAAATAGGCGATAACCTTGCGGTTGGAGGGATAGAGGAAGCGCAAAGTCCCCCGCCCGAGCGCGCGGCGAGCTCGGCGCGCCGCGATCAGGCGCTTGGTCCAATTGAGCAGCGATGAGGGCGAGCGGCTCTGCGCCTCGACATTGACCGCCTCGAACCCATAGACCGGATCCATAATCGGCGGCAGATACAGCATCGCCGGATCGGCGCGCGAGAAGCCGCCATTGCGATCGGGCGACCATTGCATCGGCGTGCGCACACCGTCGCGGTCGCCGAGATAGACATTGTCGCCCATGCCGATCTCGTCGCCGTAATAGAGTACCGGAGTCCCGGGCATCGACAGCAGCAGGCCTTTCAGCAATTCGATCTTGCGCCGGTCGTTCTCCATCAGCGGCGCAAGGCGGCGGCGAATGCCGAGATTGAGACGGGCGCGGCGGTCGCCGGCGTAATAATCCCACAGGTAATCGCGCTCGCGGTCGGTCACCATTTCGAGCGTCAGCTCGTCATGGTTGCGCAGAAACACCGCCCACTGGCAGCTCTCGGGGATCTCCGGCGTCTGCCGCATAATGTCAGTGACCGGATGCCGGTCCTCGGTCGCGAGCGCCATGTAGATGCGCGGCATCAGCGGGAAGTGGAATGCCATGTGGCATTCGTCACCGGCCCCGAAATAATTCAAAACGTCCTCGGGCCACTGGTTCGCCTCGGCGAGCAACATCCTGTCGCCGTAGCGGCGGTCCATCTCGCGCCGCAGCCGCTTCAAGACCTCGTGCGTTTCCGGCAGATTTTCGTTGATGGTGCCTTCGCGCTCGATCAGGTAGGGCACGGCGTCGAGCCGCATGCCGTCGACCCCGAGATCGAGCCAGAACTGCATGACATGCACAATCGCGCGGAACACCCGCGGATTGTCGAAATTCAGGTCGGGCTGGTGCGAATAGAAGCGGTGCCAGTAATAGGCTTGCGCGACCGGGTCCCAGCTCCAGTTGGATTTCTCGGTGTCGATAAAGATGATGCGGGTTTCGAGAAATCTCTGGTCGGTGTCGCTCCACACATAGAAATCGCGCATCGCCGATCCCGGGCCGGCGAGCCGGGCGCGCTGGAACCATGGGTGCTGGTCGGAGGTGTGGTTGATGACCAGCTCGGTGATGATGCGCAACCCGCGGCGGTGCGCCTCGCGCACAAACACCTTGAAATCAGCCATCCGGCCGTAGGCGGCATGCACATTTTTGTAATCGGCGATGTCGTAGCCGTCATCGCGCAGGGGCGAGGGATAGAACGGCAACAGCCACAGCGCCGTCACGCCGAGATCCTGGAGATAATCGAGCTTGCGCGTCAGCCCCTCGAAATCGCCGATCCCGTCATTGTTGGCATCGAAGAACGCCTTGACGTGCAGCTGGTAGATGATCGCGTCCTTGTACCAGAGCGGATCGGCGGAGCCCGTTTCGGGGCGCGCCATCTCGGCCGCCCGCGGCAGCGCGGCCGGAGCATCATCGGGCGGGCTCATGAGGTTGTGGGCAGCAAGCGGAACAAGAATGTGGGATTGGTCTGCGGATCGAGCACAAGGTGCTGGCGATTGCCGCGCCACGCGGTGACGCGTCCGGTAAACGCCTCCTCGACAAAAAATTCCTGGGCCTCGGCGAGATCCCAATCCGCGAGCGGCAATACGATCTCGCCGCCATGCGCACCGTGCGGATCGAGGTTGACGACCGCCACGATGATATTGCTGCGGTCCGCTGTCATTTTTGCATAGGCCAGGATGTTCGGATCGGCGCAGTCGAGAAAGCGCAGATTGGTCAAGTCGTGCAGCGCGGGGTTCTCGCGGCGGAAGCGGTTCAGGATCGCGATGTCGCGTTTGATGTTGCCCGGCCGGTCCCAGTCCCAGACCTTGTATTCGTATTTCTCGGAGTGGATGTATTCCTCGCGCCCGGGGATCGCCGCGTTGTCGCACAATTCGAAGCCGTTATAGATGCCGTAGGCCGGCGACAGCGTGCCCGCCAGCACAAGGCGGATGCGGAACGCCGGCCGGCCGCCCTCCTGCAAAAAGACCGGCAGGATGTCGGGCGTGTTGGTGAAGAAATTGGGCCGGAAATATTCTTTGCCCGCCCCGTTGGCCAACTCGCTCAGATATTCCGTCAGTTCCTGCTTTGTGTTGCGCCAGGTGAAATAGGTATAGGACTGGCTGAACCCGACCTTGGCGAGCGCTCGCATCACCTTCGGCCGCGTGAATGCCTCCGAGAGGAAAATCGCCTCGGGACAGCGCGCTTTCACTTCGCGGATGAGCCACTCCCAAAACGGCAACGGTTTTGTGTGCGGGTTGTCGACGCGGAAAGTGCGCACTCCCTGGTCGATCCAGAACAGCACGATGTCGCGCAACGCCGTCCACAACCCCTCGCGGTCGGGGTTGTAGAATTCGACATTGACGATGTCCTCGTACTTCTTCGGCGGGTTCTCGGCATAGCGGATCGAGCCGTCGGGACGGAAACGAAACCACTCCTTATGCGCGGCGACCCAGGGATGGTCGGGTGCGCACTGGATCGCGAAATCGAGCGCGACCTCGATGCCGAGCCCAGCTGCGGCGCGGACGAAGCGGCGGAAATCATCGAGGCTGCCGAGCTCGGGATTAACCGCGGTGTGGCCGCCCTCGGCGGCGCCGATCGCGTAGGGGCTGCCGGGATCCTCGGGCTTGGCGACGACGGCGTTGTCGCGGCCCTTGCGGTTGACCCGGCCGATCGGGTGGATCGGCACGAGATAGACGACATCGAAGCCCAAGGCGGCGACATCGGCCAGCCGCTCGATGCAATCGTCGAATGTCGCGCTCTTGCCCGGCACCTTGCCCTGGCTGCGCGGGAACATCTCGTACCAGGTGGCGAACCGCGCCTCCGGACGATCGACCACAAGCTCCAATTCGCGGCTGTAGCGCACCCGGTCGGCGCGGTCATCCGCCCGCGCCATCAGCTCCTGCAATTCAGTCGAAAGCATGATCGCGCCACGCCGGTCGGCATCGGCGCCCTGGAGGTCCTTGAGCAGCTTACGTAGCCGGGCAGCGTCCGCCTCCGATGCATGCGCCGCCGCCGCTTCGACAAGGCTGGCGCCCTCAGCCAATTCAAGATCGACCGCCTGCCCGGCCTCGCGCTTTTTGACGAGGTCCTCGCGCCAGCTCTCGAAGCGATTGGTCCACGCCTCAATTGTGTAGAGCCAGCGTCCGACGCGGTCCGGCCGGAAGCGCGCCACCCAGCGGTCGTTGTCGTGAAACGCGAAGGGCGATTCCTGCCACGCCTCATCCTCGAACGCGTAATTGAGGACGGCCCGGAGCTTGTCGTGACCGTCGCGGAACAGATCGGCCCAGACCTCGACGGTGTCGCCTGCAATGCGCTTTGCGGGATACCGACCGGCGTCGATCTCGGGATAGACGTTCTCGATGGCGATGCGCGTATCGAGCCGCCACGCGGGATGATGCGCCGGCTTGCGGCCGGCCTCGCATGGCCCGATCGCCACCTGCCGAACCGGCCGCACCGCGGCGCGCAACACCTTGACCTCGAGCGGCATCACCCGCAGCTGCGTCGGGGTTGGCTGCGGTTCGCCGCCCGGCCGGACCTCCTCCAGGAGCAGCCGGGCGCCGAGATAACCGAGCCCCGCTCCGGCCAGCAATTCTTCCGTCACGAGCTCGTGCGTGTCATGGTCTTGCGTATTGATCAGCGTCAGGGCGCGCTCGGCGCCGGTTTCGCTCTGCCGCAGCAGCGCGACGACCGGGTCATTCGGCCGTGACAGCAGCCGCTGCGGGCCCTCCTCGTTGAGCGCCGGCACCGCCGCCTTCATCCGATTGACGCCGGCGATAAAGGGGCTGAGATCAAAGCGCGGCGGCTCCGGCGCCTCCACATCCTGCGGCACGACCGAGATGCGCCGCGCCCAGCCATATTCAAACCCCATCGGCATCATGACGCCGGTCGAGAAGGCGGCCGCAAAAGCATAACCCTGCCGGTAATGCGCCTCGATCTCGCTGTCCGGGAACCCGGCGGCCACCAGCTCGGTGACGAGTCGCTCGGTGTCATGGCTCTCCGGAAACCCGATCGTCGGCGCGATATGGCGGAACCGTTCATACTGGTCGAGGAGCCACGGGCTCTCGAAATCCCACCATTTGACGCTGTTGAACAGATAGTCGAACCCGGCCGCGGCGAGCGCCTCGACCTCATCCAGCGTGGCGCCGAGGTTTTCGGCGAGGAACAGGATGTCGGGGTCGACCGCCTTGGCGGCGCCGATCAGCCGGCGCCAGACTTCGGCCGGCACCTTGTACGCGGCATCGCAGCGGAAACCGCCGAAACCAAGCCCGGAGTAATGGCGCACGAGCGCCTCGAAATAAGCGACGATCTCATCCCGCTGCGGCGGCCGGTAGTCGAGCTCGGCGAGATCGCCCCATACCGTTTTGCGTTCGGGATCGTTTGGATCGACCGCAAAGGGAGACCGCACCTCGCCATCGCCATCGCGGGCAAACCAGGTGGGCCGGCTCGCGATCAGCTCGCTGTCTTTCGCCGTGTGATTGACGACGAGATCCATGATCGGGCGCAGCCCGTGCCCGCGCGCCTTCCCGGTGAAGCCGCGCAGCAGAGCATCGTCGCTTCCCCTGGCCTTGCCGCGGAAGCGGGGGTTCAGGCGGTAATGATCCTTGACCGCGTAGAGGCTGCCGGAGAAGCCGGGGTAGTGGAAGGGGTTGACGTAGACCGCGTTGAAGGCCATCGCGGCGATCCGCGGCAATTCCGCGGTCCAGCCGGCAATCGGCCCCGCCAAGGTCGGAAACAGATTGTAAATCCGCAGGCCTTCGCGCATTGCGCGAGCTCGCTCCCCGTTTGCGGCCACACTGCTCGGCATCGCCGCGGGCCGGTGCCCGACAGAACGTGCCGCCGATCAAGGATAGCATTCCTCGATCGGCGGGCACGAGAACACCGCACTTCGACCGTCCGTGACCCGAGTTCTCTCGGTCTGCACCTCCGACGCGTTTACCCGGGGTCGCATCGGGGCCGCGGCATCACATTCCGCCGCGCAGAATTAGGTACGGCAGGGGAGCCGGGTCGGCGATCCCATCTCCCTGGCGGGGGTTCACCGCGCCGCCACAGACAACCACCCCACGAACGTTGGTAGAGGCGAGGGGTTCCCCCTTCGGTATCGGATTTTGTCGGCTCGTATCCGATTTTAACCCGGCGCGGGCCGCGAGGCCTATTTCCGGCCGTAATGGTCGTCGAAACGAACGATGTCGTCCTCGCCGAGATAGCTGCCGGACTGCACCTCGATGACATGCAGCGGGATCTTGCCGATGTTCTCGAGGCGGTGCATCGCGCCGAGCGGGATATAGGTCGATTGGTCCTCGGTCAGGACCAGCTCCTCGTCGCCGCGCACGATCTTCGCTGTCCCCTGCACGACGACCCAATGCTCCGCGCGGTGGTGGTGCATCTGCAGCGACAGCTTGGCGCCGGGCTTGACCGTGATGTGCTTGACCTGCACGCGGCTGCCATT
>Ga0075425_100006804_pt1 | contig 12030 bp, 5 predicted proteins | sample SoiMethybrSBSTD4_FD_75300 | JGI IMG/M metagenome (GOLD analysis project Ga0075425, IMG submission 75300) | Bulk soil microbial communities from a Populus tree surrounding site in Tennessee, USA - Soil MetaG P. TD hybrid SBSTD4 | ecosystem: Environmental > Terrestrial > Soil > Tree plantation...
GCGCGCCAGCGGCAGTGTCAATGCGACGATGCCGCCTTTCGATGCCGCATAGGCAGCCTGACCGACTTGTCCATCAAATGCCGCGACCGATGCCGTTGTCACGATGACGCCTCGTTCGCCCGCTTGGGTCGGCGCGTTATTCGCCATCGCGGCAGCTGCGAGACGGATGATGTTGAACGTGCCAACGAGATTGATGTTGATGACGCGCGTGAAATGCTCGATCGGCTGAACGCCCTCTTTTCCGAGCACGCGCTCGGCGGCAGCGACACCGGCGGCGCACACCGCGCCGTGCAAGCTTCCGAATCGCTCGATCGCCGCGTTGACCGCGCGCTCCACGTCTGCAGTGCTGGTGACATCGGTACGCACGAATTCGGCGGCCCGGCCCAGCCGATCTGCATGCGCTCGGCCTGTCGCTTCGTTCACGTCTGCGATGACGACGTTGCCGCGCGCTGCCACGATCATTTCAGCGGTCGCGCCGCCCAGGCCCGACGCACCGCCGCTGACGAGGATGGTGCGTCCTTCGATTTGCATCGCGCGCGATTCTATCCGGTATGAATTTCTGCCGTCATCCTTCCGACTCGCCGAGCTCTCTGTCGATATGGCGTCGTCCTTGCTGCCCGAACGGAACTCGTGACCACGAAGCTCCCCGCACATCCACTAAAGTTGCGGAGGTACAGATGAAAAACGTGGTGTCGGCGATGTTCATCGCATGCGCAGTCAGCGTCGCGGTGAGTGTGGCCGCTCAGGAACCAGCCACACAGAGTCCACAATCAGGCGTAACTCAACAGCCAGCTACCGGGAGCCAGCAGCCGGCGACAGATGCCGCTCCGGTCGGTACCGCGGGGCAGCGCTCGACGGAACAGCGTCCGTCAACGGCGGCGCAGCGGCCGGCGGCGCAGGAGAAAGTAACCATCAGCGGCTGCATCGAGAACGCTCCGGCGCCGGCGGGCGGCGCGGCGGCGTCAGCGTCGGGGCCGAAATACTTGCTCTCGAACGCGAAGATGAGCAGCGCCGCGTCCAGCGCTGCTGTGGGGACCGCGGGGACGGCCAGTGCCGCCACTCAGTATCGTCTTGATGGTGAGGACAAGACGATCTCGCCGCACGTCAATCACCAGGTCGAGATCACGGGCACCGTGCAGACCAGTTCGGCTTCGGCGACCGGTGCGGCCAATGCTGCGCCAGGAGCGGCTGCCGCTGGCCCGATGCTGAAGGTCGACTCGTTGAAGATGGTTTCGGCGACCTGCCAGAAGTAACGGCTGAGATGTGTAATCTTGGCGCATGAGTGCGTCAGATTACGACAGAGCCCGGCAACCTCTTCGGGAGGCGCCGGGCTCTGTTTTTTCTGTGGATGCCGACCGCTAGACGGTCGGCTTGTGCACGACCTCGGCGACGTCCTGCTTCTTCTTCGCGCCACCCAATCCCTGAATCTGAATCGTCGGCTGCTCCTTGAGCACCTGCTGACGATATAGCCGCTCCATCTCCTGGTGATGGTGCTGCTCTTCGGGCGTCATCTGCTTGCGCGCGCGCAACTTCTCCTCGCGCGCGTTCTTCGCGATGCCGAGCTCGTCGAGGTCGGTCTGCTTGCCCTTGGCGACGGCTTCGGCGTTCAGCACCAGCGAGTGCTGTGTACTGGAGAGTGGCACCGTCTTGTTGCCCGCGAAGATCTCGTGGCGGCCATGCTCCTCGTACCACTTCGTGAGCGTCGCCGTCATGTGCATCTTCTCGATGATGTTTCGCCAGCCGATGCCGGTGTTGTACGCGCAGAAGGAAATCTCACCCTGCTGCGTCGCATACGGAATGATGCACATCTCGGTGCGGCGGAAGTCGTAGTTGAAGAGATCCTGGAACCACATGCCGGCGATAAACAGGAAGTTCCAACGGTCCGAGCGCCGCTTCTGGATGTCCTCCATCGTGCGGTCACCCGACACCTTGCCGTAGCTTTTGCCGGTGGCACCGAACGTCTTGTCGAACTTCTTCATCAGGTCCGTCAGGCGGAAGTGCGTCGGCGCCTTGAACGGGTCGTAGTTGCGCATCAGCGCCAGCGCCATGCCGACGACCGATAGCGTCCTGCCGCGCGCTGCGTCGTTGACCTGCGCCACGTCTTTCGCCAGCTGCTCGGCCTTCAGAAACGCCGTCACCGGAACGGCTTCCTTCGTTTCCTTGTCGATCATCACCGCCATGCCGATGCCGCAGTTCGGGTGACAGCCGCACGTCAGCTGACCCCACTCGCGGTCCGGTCCGTGGACGACGTCCGCCCAGTCGGTGAAGGTGGACATGAACGAGATCGGGAACCAGTCGCGCGTCGGCTCGCCGAGGCCGACCTGCTTCTTCACGTCGTGCGCGAGGTGCGACAGCGTGTAGCGCTGCGCCGCGCGGCGTTCCGGCGTGATTTCCTCGTCGCGGCCGGTGAACGAGACCGGCTGGAAGGAGAGGAAGTTGATGCGCTTCGGGTTGTCGAGGGCGAACTCGATGACGCGGCCGACCTGCTCGTTGTTGACGCCGTTGACGATCGTAATGACCGGAACGATGTCCACGCCCGCGTTATAGAGATTCTCGATGGCACGCAGCTTCACGTCGAAGAGATTGCCTACGCGCCGGTGCGAATTCGCGGCGTTGCCGATCCCGTCAAACTGCAGATACGCATAGCGGAGCCCTGCTTCGGCGGCCGCCTTGGCGAACTCGGGCGACTTGGCGAACTCGATGCCGTTGGTCGCCGCCTGCACGCTGTTGTAGCCAACCTTGCGTGCGTAGCGCACCGCATCCAGGAAAAACGGCGACATCGTCGGCTCGCCGCCGGAGAACTGAACGGACATCTGACGGCGCGGCTTGATTGTGATCGCGTTGTCCAGGACCTGCTTGATGTCTTCCCACGAGAGCTCATGGACGAAGCCGACCTGGTTCGCATCCATGAAGCACGGGTCGCACATCATGTTGCAGCGGTTGGTCAGGTCGACCGTCAGCACCGAGCCACGGCCGTGCAGCACGGTTGAACTGCCGTGGTTATGCAGCGTCGCGTCGTTGTGCGCGCGGATGTCGCGACCGGGGAACACTTCCTCGAGGTGCTTGAAGAAGGCGGTGTCGATCGCCATCACGTCCTCGAAGTGGCCGTGAATGGCGCAGTCCTTCTCCATGACGATCTTGCCGTCTTTCTCGCGGATGGTCGCCTTGATCTCGCCGACCTTCTCGTTGAAAAGCACCGAGACATCCTTCTTGCCATCGAGGATTTCCTGCCGCGCCTCGCGCACGCAGGTCGGGCACAGCGAGTCGGTCTGACGCGGCCAGCCGAGCGGCGGCTTCGTCTTCTCGTAGCTCTTCAGGAGCGGCTTATCCGACCACCGAGGAATAAAAGAAGGGTTCTGGCTGATCTTGTTGACCGTCGAGAATACCTGCCAGGCGCCATTGGCGGCGAGTGACAGCCCCTTCTCCACGTATTTCATCGGTGCATGCATCGGCATCCTCCTCCGCGACAAGGACAATCTTGGAAATGTTAGGGGGAGTAGGCTGAAAATCGACCGAGATTCCAGTGGACGGGCAAAAAACAGCGCTCGGCTGGCTCTAGGCGGGAGGGGCTGGAGAGGCGGAATGGGCTAGCGCAGCAAAAGGCAGCCTCTTCCCGCCCCTTCCTGCCTCTACGCCATCTCCGCCCATTCATGCGCCTAGCGCATGACCATCTTCAGATCATTGTATTTCCCTCATGAGGCCGGGCTCGTCAAAATGTCCGGACCATGTTCAGCCCGCACGACTTCCCGCCTTCTGCACAAGGTCTCTACAACCCGAACGACGAGCGCGACGCCTGCGGCGTCGGCTTCGTCGTCGACATCAAGGGTCGGAAGTCCAACGACATCGTGCGCAAGGCGATGGAGGTCCTCATCAACCTCGAGCACCGCGGTGCGTGCGGCTGCGAGGCGAACACGGGCGATGGCGCCGGCATCCTGATCCAGACGCCGGACAAGTTTTTCCGCAAGGTGCTTCAGTTCGCACTGCCGGAAGTCGGTTCGTATGGCGCGGGGCTCGTGTTCCTGCCGCATGCCGAGCGCGATCGCGAAACGATCCAGAACCTGATCGCGCAGGTGGTCGAAGAGGAAGGCGCACGGCTGCTCGGATGGCGCGACGTGCCGAACGACAACGGGTTGATCGGCGACAGCGCGAAGGCCACGCAGCCGGTGTTCCAGCAGATGTTCATCGGCTCGCCGTTCGCCGTGAAGACCGCGGACGATCGGCAGCGATTCGAGCGCAAGCTTTACGTCATCCGCAAGCGGATCGAATCCGCGGTCGATGCCGTTTCGATCAACGCGCTCTCGCGCCGCTTCTTCTACATCGTCAGCCTGTCGTGCAACACGCTCACCTATAAGGGGATGCTCACAGCGCGGCAGCTCGCGCCGATGTTTCCGGATCTGTCGGACGGCAGCCTTGAATCGTGCCTGGCGCTGGTGCATCAGCGTTTCAGCACGAACACCTTCCCGTCGTGGCCGCTCGCGCATCCGTATCGCTACATCGCGCACAACGGCGAGATCAACACGCTGCGCGGCAACATCAACTGGATGCGTGCCCGCCAGGGGCTGCTGCAGAGCGATCTCCTCGGTGACGACCTCAAGAAGATGTTGCCCGTCATCCGCGAGGGCGGTAGCGATACGGCGACGTTCGACAACGTTCTCGAATTCCTGACCATGACTGGGCGGTCGCTGCCGCACGCGATCCTCATGATGATTCCCGAGCCGTGGAGCGGGAACGACATGATGGATCCTGATCGCAAGGCGTTTTACGAATACCACTCGTCGCTGATGGAACCGTGGGATGGTCCGGCGTCGATCGCGTTCACCGATGGCACGGTCATCGGCGCGGTGCTCGATCGCAACGGCCTTCGTCCATCGCGCTACTACGTCACCAAGGACGACCTCGTCATCATGGCGTCGGAAGTCGGCGTGCTCGACATTCCGGCCGAGGACGTACTCGTCAAGGAGCGCCTCCATCCCGGGCGTATCTTCCTGGTCGACACGGCGAAGGGTCGCATCATCGATGACGACGAGATCAAGCGCGAGCTGGCGGCGCAGCATCCGTACGGCCAATGGCTCGACGACAATGTCGTCGACATCAACCGCCTGCCGCCGGCGCGCGCCGAGCAGCCGGATCATCACACGGTCCTGAAGCGTCAACAGGCGTTCGGCTACACGCAGGAAGACTTGCGCGTGCTGATTACACCGATGGCGCTCAACGGCGAAGAGCCCGTTGGATCCATGGGCACCGACACATCGCTCGCGGTGCTGTCGGACAAACCGCGGCTGCTCTACGACTATTTCAAGCAGCTGTTCGCGCAGGTGACCAACCCGCCGCTCGATGCGATCCGCGAGGAGCTCGTCACCTCGATGGGCTCGACGATCGGGCCCGAGCGGAATCTGCTGAAACCCGAGCCCGCGTCGTGCCGGCAGATTTTCATCAAGTACCCGATCGTTCACAACGAGCACGTCGCAAAGCTGCGTCACCTCCCGCCTGACTCGCCATTCCGGTCGACGACGCTGTCCATGGTGTTCGATCCGCAGAAGGGCGGTGCAGGTCTCGAGGAGGCGATGACGGAGCTGTGCCGCCGCGCGAGTGAAGCCGTGGCGGCGGGTTACGACATTCTCATCCTGTCCGATCGCGGCGTCAGCCCGAAGCTGGCGCCGATCCCGAGTCTGCTGGCGACGGCCGGCGTGCACCATCACCTCGTGCGCGAGGGAACGCGGACGCGCTGCGGTCTGGTCGTCGAATCAGGCGATGCGCGCGAAGTGCACCACGTGTCGCTGCTGCTCGGCTACGGTGCGGGTGCGGTGAACCCGTACCTCGCGTTCGAATCGATCGACGACATGCTCGCGCACGGTCTCATCGCCGGCGTCTCGCGCGACGACGCGATCGATCACTACGTCAAAGCGCTCAACAAGGGCATTCTCAAGGTGATGTCCAAGATGGGCATCTCGACGCTCGCCAGCTACTGCGGCGCACAAATCTTCGAGGCCATCGGCCTGCATCAGGAGTTCATCGATCGCTTCTTCACGCACACGACGTCGCGCATTGGCGGCGTGGGCATCGACGTGATCGCCAGGGAAGCCTGCCTGCGCCACGAACGTGCGTTCGGTCGCCAGCCGTCCGGTGTAGACGAGCTCAATCCGGGTGGCGAATATCAATGGCGCCGCGACGGCGAGTATCACCTCTTCAATCCGGACACGGTGTTCAAGCTGCAGCATGCAACGCGCAGCGGACAGTACGCGATCTTCAAGGAGTACACCCGCGCGGTTGACACGCAGAATGAGCACCGCGCGACGCTGCGCGGTCTCTTCCGCCTGAAACCGGCCGGACCGGCGGTTCCAATCGACGAGGTCGAAACCGCCGAATCGATCTTCAAGCGCTTCTCGACGGGCGCGATGTCCTACGGATCGATCAGCGGTGAGGCACACGAGACGCTCGCCATTGCGATGAATCGGCTCGGCGGCAAGTCGAATACGGGCGAGGGGGGCGAGGATTCGGCGCGCTACGTCCCCGACTCGAACGGCGACTCTCGGCGCAGCGCGATCAAGCAGGTGGCGTCGGCGCGCTTCGGCGTGACGAGCGAATACCTGGTCAACGCCGACGACCTGCAGATCAAGATGGCGCAGGGCGCCAAACCGGGTGAAGGTGGTCAGCTGCCGGGGCACAAGGTGTATCCGTGGATCGCGAAGGTGCGCTACTCGACGCCTGGCGTCGGCCTGATTTCGCCGCCGCCGCATCACGACATCTACTCGATCGAAGACCTGGCGCAGTTGATCTACGACCTGAAGAACTCCAATCCGCACGCGCGGATTCACGTCAAACTGGTCGCTGAAGGTGGTGTCGGCACGATTGCGGCTGGCGTGGCGAAGGCGCACTCGGATGTCGTCCTGATCTCGGGTCACGACGGCGGAACAGGTGCGTCGCCGCTGACGAGCATCAAGCATGCTGGCCTGCCGTGGGAGCTCGGTCTCGCCGAGACTCAGCAGGTCCTCGTCCTGAACAAGCTGCGCGACCGCATCGTCGTGCAGGTGGACGGCCAGATGAAGACCGGCCGCGACGTGGTCATCGCCGCACTGCTCGGTGCCGAGGAGTTCGGATTCGCCACCGCCCCGCTGGTCGTGATGGGCTGCGTGATGATGCGCGTCTGCCATCTGAACACCTGCCCGGTGGGCATCGCCACGCAGGATCCGGAGCTGCGCAAGCAGTTCACCGGCAAGCCGGAGTTTGTCGAGAACTTCTTCCGCTTCATCGCACAGGAAGTGCGCGAACTGATGGCGGAGCTCGGCTTCCGGACGCTCGACGAGATGATCGGGCGCGCCGACTGCCTCGATATCGACCGCGCGGTCGATCACTGGAAGGCGAATGGCCTCGACCTGCGGCCGCTGCTCTACATGCCGGACTTGCCGGCGAGCGTCGCCCGTCGCCGCGTGCGCGCGCAGGATCACGGTCTCGACGTCGCGCTCGACAACGATCTGATCAAGAAGAGCCGGCCGGCGCTCGAACACCGGATGGCGGTGGAGATCAACGCCTACATCCGCAACGCGGATCGCACCGTCGGCACGATGCTCGGCTCGGAGGTGACGCGTCGCTACGGTGCGGCCGGCCTGCCGGACGACACCATCAGAATCACCTTTACGGGCGCGGCGGGGCAGAGCTTCGGCGCGTTCGTGCCGCGCGGCATCACCATGACGCTCGTCGGCGATGCGAACGACGGCTTTGGCAAGGGACTTTCGGGCGGCAAGGTGATCGCGTATCCGCCGAAGCGCTCGACCTTCCGCTCCGAGGACAACATCATCGTCGGCAACGTCGCGTTCTATGGCGCGACGGCCGGCGAGGCGTACGTCCGCGGCGTGGCCGGCGAACGCTTCTGCGTCCGCAATTCCGGCGCGCATGTGGTGGTGGAAGGTGTGGGCGATCACGGCTGCGAATACATGACCGGTGGGCGCGTTGTCGTGCTCGGCCGCACCGGGCGGAACTTCGCCGCGGGCATGAGCGGCGGGATTGCGTTCGTGCTCGATCGCGACGCCATGTTCAACCGCAAGTGCAACCGCGAGATGGTGGACCTCGAGCCGCTGATTGACGCCGAGGACATCGACTACGTGCGCGTGGCCATCATGAAGCACGCCACACTGACCGGTTCGCGCTACGCCGAGGCGATCCTCGCGGACTGGGCGAACCTGCAGAAGAAGTTTGTCAAAGTGATGCCGCGCGACTATAAGCGCGCGCTTGCCGCAGACGCGCGACGCCGCGAGGCGGAAGCGCGCGAAGCGTCGATGGCGGCGGTGCCGGTTGTGGCGGCGCAGAAGATCAGGAAATCGAAGCGGGGCGTGTCGACAAAGGCACTGCAGCAGATCCATGGGTAAGCCCACAGGGTTCATCGAAATTCAGCGCAAGAAGCACCCGACGCGCCCAATCGAGGAGCGCATTCACGACTGGCGCGAGGTCTATCTGCCGTCTCCGACCGGCGACCTGATGGAGCAGGGCGCGCGCTGCATGGACTGTGGCATCCCGTTCTGTCATCAGGGTTGTCCGCTTGGAAACCTGATTCCTGACTGGAACGACCTGGTCTACAAAGACAAATGGCAGGGGGCAATCGACAGGCTGCACGCGACCAACAACTTTCCGGAGTTCACCGGGCGGCTCTGCCCGGCGCCGTGCGAAGGCTCGTGCGTTCTGGGTATCAACAACGATCCGGTCACGATCAAAGACATCGAGGTCTCGATCATCGATCGCGCCTATGCCGAAGGATGGGTAACACCGCAGCCCCCCACCACCCGTACGTGGAAGAAGGTCGCTGTGATCGGGTCGGGACCCGCCGGGCTGGCAGCCGCGGACCAGTTGAACCGCGCCGGTCATCTCGTCACCGTGTTCGAGAAGTCCGATCGCATTGGCGGCCTGCTGCGCTACGGCATTCCGGAATTCAAGATGGAGAAGCGGATCCTGGATCGGCGCCTGGCGCTGATGGAGACCGAAGGCGTCGTCTTCCGGCCGAGTGTCAACGTGGGCGTCGACGTGTCGATGAGCCGGCTGCGATCTGACTTCGACGCGATTCTGCTGGCGGGTGGTGCCGGTCAACCGCGCGATCTGAACGTGCCGGGACGCGAGCTGCAGGGCATCCACTTCGCGATGGAGTACCTCACGCTGCAGAATCGCCGGTGTGAAGGCGACGAGATCTCCGACGATCGGTTCATCTCCGCCAAAGGGCGCGACGTCGTCATCATCGGCGGCGGCGATACCGGGGCGGACTGCCTGGGCACCGCGCACCGGCAGGGCGCGCGGTCTGTGTTTCAGCTCGAGCTGCTGCCGCAGCCGCCCGAGACGCGCGCGGACAACAATCCATGGCCGACCTGGCCGCAGATCTTCCGCGTCTCGCCCGCGCATGAAGAAGGCGGCGAGCGGCTGTATTCGGTTTCGACGCAGCGGTTCGTCGGCGATCGGAAAGGCCGCGTGCGCGCGCTGCAGGCGAGCAAGGTGGAGATGGTCCGCCGCGACGGACGCATGGAGTTCGTGCCTGTGCCGGAATCGGACTTCGAGATCAAAACCGATCTCGTACTGCTGGCGATGGGCTTTGTCGGCGCAGAACGCGGTCCGTTGCTTGGCGATCTGGGTGTGAGCGTCACCGCGCGCGGCAACGTCGGCCGCGACGCGAAGTGGATGACGAACGTCTCGGGCGTTTTCACCGCCGGCGACATGCAGCGCGGCCAGTCGCTGATCGTCTGGGCGATTGCGGAGGGCCGCTCGGCCGCGCGCGCGATTGATGAGTACCTGATGGGCGAGTCGCAGCTGCCTGCGCCCTTGCAGTAGTTCAATCGATCCCGAACGCCAGCAAGACGTTTCCAGGTACGAGCCCACCATGGTGCGAATAGCCGGAGTTGGTGAAGACCATCCCGCCGACGACGGTTGCGCCGGCATTGCTCATCGAGCCGCCGTTGGCTTTCACGCCATCGACGGTTTGAAACTCGCGCGCGGTGTCGTACTCCCACAGCAGGGTGCCGCTCTGCGACGAGAACGCCTGCAGGCGGCCGTCCCATGTGGCGGAGAGAACCATTCCCGGCAGCGCCGTTACCGCCGCCGCACGCGAGGGCTTGCAGGCCTTTCTGGTGCCGCAAGGAGGTGGTGTCGTCGACCACACCTGGCGTCCCCGATCGATCTCGAAAGCTGAGAGTGTCCCTGTGGCCTCTGGCTCGGAGGCATTGAAGTAGGCGTTGGCGACATAGACGTTCGCGCCGTCTACGGCCACGCCCCACATGACGCCGCCGCCGGTATTGCCTTTTCCGGTTTGCTGGTGCCAGAGAACTCTTCCCTGCTTATCGGGGTCGAGCGCGTAGAGCGTGCCGGCCTTGTTCGCCGCCAGGATCACATCGCGTCCATTCGCTTCCACCAGCACCGGCGAAGCCGAAAAGTCGGCATCCGGTGCATCGGCGTCAGGGCAGACCATGTCATTGCGCGTCGGCAGGCGGCAGCTGCCGTTCCACACGTCATTGGCGCTGACCTGACTGATCCAGCGAATACGACCGGACTTCATGTCGAAGGCGACGATCGCATCCGATGCATCGGTGGCGGGTGTGGAGTAGTTGTTTCCGGTGCCAGCGTAAAGAACGTTTCGCTTGCGATCGACAGTCGGCGCGTTCCAGATGGGAACGCCCGATGGTCCCCAGAGCTCGGTCCCCGTGCTGTTCTTCCCGAGCCGATGCGCTTCCTCGCCGATGGTGTATCTCTTCCACAACACCTTGCCCGTTGACGCATCGAGGGCGGCCATGCTCCCGCGGAATCGACAGCAGGGATACCTGGGATCACCGACCTGCGATTCTTCTCGCGAGGATACAGGCACGTACAGCCGCCCGTCGCTGAGCGCAGGCGCGCCCGTTATCGCTGCGCGAGGATTGTCGTCGATGCGTGTTTTCCACATTAGCCTCCCTGTGTCAGCATCGACGGCGTACACATAAGCCGACTGATCGCCGAAATAGGCGGCGAGCGTGTTGCCGGTGAACTTTCCGATGCTCACTGCGGACCGGATGCCCGCTTCGGCCTGAAAGGTCCAGCGAACGCAGCCGCTCTTCGCGTCGAGCGAGTAGAGATCACCTTCAGCCGTGCCGACGTACACCCGGTTGCCAACGACGACAGGTTGCGTGCCGCCGGATGCGGCGCCCGGGTAGCCAAACGCCCATTTCAGTTTCAGGCGGGGGACATCCGCTGCCGTGAACTGCGCGGCAGCCGCCGGCTGGAACCGCGTATTGGCAATGTCCACACCCCAACCGTTCCACGCGACTCCAGCGATTGATGCGATCGGTGGAGCGGTACCCGAGCAGAACGCGGATCGTGGAAGCAGATCCGGCGGCGGACCTCCGAATGACTTGCGCGAGAGGTATTCGGCGAGCGTTCGGCGTTGCGCCCGGCTGCGCTCGGCGGCCTGGGCTTTCATGACTCCCGATTCGAGCACTTGCAGGATGTGCTCGGGCGTCATCTGGCTCATGACGTCCGGGCTGGGGCCGCGCGTCTCGGTGCCTGACGATCCGTCATGGCATATCGCGCAATAGGTGTTGAACAGGTACGCGCCATCCTGCTGCGCGTGCAACGGAACAGCCGCAGCCACGACGCTGCACGACACCATCAGATGCCGCCAACTCATGGTCCGCATTCTCGCACCGGTGACCGCCGTTATGATTGAAGAATGTCTGTTCGCGATGTCCTGATTGTGGGAGCCGGGCCTTCCGGCCTCGCCACCGCGATTGCCGCCAAGCAGCACGGCCTCGATTACGTCATTGTCGAAAAAGGCGTGCTCGTCAATTCCATCTTCAACTTCCCGATGCACATGGTGTTCTTCACGACGCCGGAGCTCCTCGAAATCGGAGGGCTGCCGCTAGTGACGCCGTACGACAAGCCGACGCGCCTCGAAGCGCTGCGCTATTACCGGCGGGTCGTGGACACCTACGATCTGCCGATCTCATTTCACGAGAAGGTGACGTCAATCGAGCGCGAAGCCGATGGTCGCTTCATCGTCGAGACGGAGACCACGCGCGGCAACACGCG
>Ga0075425_100006805_pt1 | contig 12029 bp, 5 predicted proteins | sample SoiMethybrSBSTD4_FD_75300 | JGI IMG/M metagenome (GOLD analysis project Ga0075425, IMG submission 75300) | Bulk soil microbial communities from a Populus tree surrounding site in Tennessee, USA - Soil MetaG P. TD hybrid SBSTD4 | ecosystem: Environmental > Terrestrial > Soil > Tree plantation...
CGCCGGAGCGCGAACGGGCGGAGCGGGCGCACGGTCTCGCGCGCGGCGTCCCGCTCGAGGGCCGCACCTGGCAATACCTTATTCGCAAGCGCTCGCGCGCCGACATCCAGCGGCTCGTGACGGACCCGCGCGTTGAAGATACGTTTCACGTCGACCGGGCGCGGCTTCGCGTGCAACTTGACCGTCCAGACCTGTCACCCCGCGCCCGTGCGTGGCTCGAAGCCGATTGGCTCGGATACATCAGCCTGGCGCTGGCGTTGATCGCTGCGCTGATCACATGGTGGTCGCGACGAACGCTGCGCGTCATCGCGCTGGCCGTGCGGCGCTCAACGGACCGCGCCGCCCTGTGGATCGAAAAACCCGCGCCGTCACTCTCCGCTGCGCGGCACCCGGCCGCCTGGGCCATTGTGCTGGCCGTTGTATGGGCAGTCATTGTGATTCCGTACGTCGCGGTCGGACCCCCAGACATGGACGAATACTTCACGGGCGTTGTCAGCACGAACGTAGCCGTCAATGCTCTCCGTCATGGGGCCTGGCCATTCTGGAGTCTGGATTTCGGCCTCGGCGCGCCGCAGCCACTGCGGTACCACTTCATCTTCCATCCGCTCGCGCCGCTCTGCCTTGCCGCCGATTGCCAGGCGGTGCTGAGATCGATCGTGAGCATCCATCTGCTCGTCGGCGCGCTCTTCACCATGATGCTCGCACTGCGGTTCACGCGAAGCCGGCTGCTCGTGCTGGCGGCGGGGTTGACCTACTGCATGTCGTCATCGGTCGCCAATTTGATGTTCACCGACGACTGGCCGCTGACGATGCTGCACGAAAGTGCGATTCCGGTCATGGTCTACGCGGTGCTCGAGATCGGCGACGCGCGAGCACGGCGCGACGCGCTGCTGTGGAGCCTGGTTCTGGGAGGAGTTGCCGGGCTCATTCTCAGCATCACGTTTCCGATTCCGACACTGATCATGGTGGCGATCATCGCCTTGAGCACGTCGGAACTGCGCCAGCGGCTCCCTTGGTTCATGCTCGCGGCCGTCCTCACAATTCTGATAGGCACGGCACATCTGCATCACATCTACACCGAGTACGTCCGTGAACCGAGGAACCTAATGCGCGCCGACCACGACGAATTCACACTCGTCCAGCACTTATGGTCCGCGTTCGTGCGACCCTTTCCAGCTATCGGTGGCGCGCTCAACTGGCGAACCGTCTTCTTCGGAGCGCCGTTTGCCATCGCCGCCACAGCCGCTGCGGCAACCATTCGTGATAAGCGCATCCGACCAATCTTGGTCGGCCTGTTGGTCGGCATCCTCGGCTTCGTGATTCCCCCGTCGTGGCTGTTCAATCTGAACACCGCTCAATGGACGTACCGAGCAGAGGTGAACGCCTTCGGCATCCTCCTGGCGGTAGCGGGTCTCGATCGCTGGACGACAGGGAACCGTCTCGCCTGGCGCAACATCATTGTCGCCACGCAGCTGTGCTGGGTCGTCGTCGCGTTCGCCCCGACGTGGTGGACAGTTGCCGCTATTGCAATGGGACTCGGGCAATTTCCGCACAGTATTCTGCGATCGCCGGGGATTGCGGAACAGATCGCCGCGCGCGAGCGGGCGGTCCCTGGGCGAGTCATATTTGCCCCGCAGGCGTACGACGCGCTTCGACAACCGCTGCTGTTCAACTCCGCCGGGCTCGCGCCGAACGAGTTGCCGGTCCTTCGGGTTCCGACTGTATCGGCCGTTATCAACGGCATCAGCGCTGACGCGCTCTATCCGCAATCGGCGGTGATGGAAAGCCAACTGCAGGCGGCGGCGCACACCGTCGATACCCGTCCGCTGCTGAACGTGCTTGGCATCCGCTACATCCTTGCCCACGGGAGCGATACCGTGGCGGAGGGACTGTCCGAGATTCAGCAGTGGAATGGGTTACGCCTGTACGGCAACGATCAGGCTTGGCCGGAAGCGTTTTTCGTCGATGCACTTCGCGACGATCGCATCCCACGCCTGGCCGGCTGCGGCCACGACAGGTTTCTCTGCGCGGACTTTTCGAAATACGACTTGCATCGTCGCGACGATCCGCTGCAGATCACGCGGTTGTACGACGGTTTTCGCCTGACGTTTCCATCGCGCCAGTCGCGCCGCTACATTCTCATTACTCAGTGGTACTACCCGGAGTGGCGCGTGACGGAGGGCCGCGCGTCTCTTCAACGCGCGTCGGAACAGCTCATTGGCGTCGACATCGCGCCGGGCGAGCGCAGCATCAAGGTGCAATACCGACCCTATCTTCGCGCCTCGTTGTTTGCAATGGGACTCGGGACGGAGGTCGCGGTGGGGATTGCAATCGCCATAGTCGGCACGCGTCGCCGAATACAACATGACCATCGTGCCCCGATTCATCCACCGGATGTGGCGCGTTCGTAGCGCGCCGCAGTACTTCCTGCTCGCCCTCTCGGCCTCGATGTTTGCCGCCGCCGCGTTTCTCGCGTGGCTGCACGTGTCGCAGGGGCCGCCGGCGCAACGGGTTCATGTGAGGTGGGCGCCCGCAGTGTCGACCTCCGAACGCGTAGAGAGCGAACGGGAGCATGGTCTGGTCAATGGTGTCGCAGTCGAGGGCCGCACGTGGCAGTACTTCCTGCGCAAACGCTCGCGCTCGGAGATCCAGCAGCTCCTCAGCGACCCGCGCGTCGAAGATACATTCCACATCAACCGTGCCTCGCTGCGCGTCGAGCTGGATCGTGGGGATCTGTCGCCGCGCATGCGGGCGTGGCTTGAATCGGATCGACTCGGTCAACTGAGCCTCGCGCTCGCCCTGGCCGGCGCGTTCATGACGTGGCGGCTGCGGCGCGCCGTCGCGCTGGCGGCTCGGCGAGGTGCGCATCGCAGCGCGGCATCGGTCCTTCGGGCCTTCGAGTGGATTGAGCGTCAGCCGGCATCGTCGCCGTCGAAAGGGCGACCGGCGCCGCGGTGGGTCCTCGTCCTGGCGGGCGTCTGGTTGGTGATCGCCATCCCGTATGTGGCCGTTGGCCCGCCCGACATCGAAGAATATTTCACCGGCGTCGTCACCACGCAGGTGGCGATGAAGGCGATCGCTCATGGCGCGTGGCCGTTCTGGAGTCTGGATTTTGGCCTCGGCATGCCGCAGCCGCTGCGATTCCACTTCATTCAGCATCCGCTCGCTCCGCTGTGTCTTGTCGCCGATTGCCAGGCGGTGCTCCGATCGATTGCGGCCGTCCACCTGCTGATCGCTGCGATCTTCATGACATTGCTGGCCAGGCGGTTCACGTCGAGCTGGGGGCTCGCCTCGGCGGCGGGTCTCACCTACTGCCTTTGTTCGTCGGTCGTGCAGCCGATGCTGGTGGACGACTGGCCGCTGACGGCGATGCACGAATTCGCCCTTCCGATCATGATGTACGCGGTCGTCGCGCTCGACGAGGCGGTAGACCAGCGCGCGGCACTGTTGTGGAGCCTGCTGCTCGGCGGCGTGGCAGGGCTGACCGTCAGCGAGACCCTTCCGGTCATGACGCTGACAATGCTCGCAATCGTGGCCGTCAGCACGCCGCGACTGCGGCGGCGGCTGCGGTGGCTGGTGCTTGCCGCCGCCGTGACGCTGCTGATCGGCGCGGCACATCTGCATCACCTGTTCATCGAATTCGTGCGAACGCCGGCGCACCTCGGTCGTACGAGCACCGACGATTACACGCTGGCGGACCACTTGTGGTCAGCGTTTCTTCGACCCCTTTCGTTATCCCGCGCGGACGACAGCTGGCGTAGTGTGTTTTTCGGTCCCCCCTTTGCCGTGGCAGCGGTGGTGGCGGCCTTTGTCCTTCGCGATAGCCGGATACGACCACTGCAAGTGGGATTCCTTCTGGGCGCGCTCGGCTTCTTCATCATTCCACCCGCGTGGTTGTTCAACGTCGTCTCGGCGCCATGGCTCTATAGCGCGCAATTAAATGTGTTCGGAATAGTCCTCGCCGTGTGCGCCCTCGATCGATGGACGTCATCTCCGGATCGCGTTCAGCTGAGGACGGCAATCGTCTTCGCGCAACTATGCTGGATCGCTGTGGCGGTAGTACCGGTTTGGTATTCGATCGTTCGTGTCGCGGCCGGTCTGCAGCGGGCTCACGGAAACGTCCTGATCTCACCGGGGATAGCGGAACAGATCGCAGCGCGCGAACGGATCGCGGCGGGGCGTGTAATCTTCGGCCCGAAGGCTGACGCGGCTCTTCGTCTTGCCTCGTTCAACTCAGCAGGCCTGGCGCTGAACGAGTTGCCCGCGTTGGGGATCCCCACGACATCGGTAGTCGCCTACGGCATTACGACGGATGAACTTTCCCCACAGTTCGGGTTGCTGGATGGCGAAATTGCAGCCACGGCTTCGACCATTCAGAGCCGCCCGCTGCTCGATGCACTCGGCGTCCGCTACGTCATGGCGTTCGAGAGCGATGTGCCGGCCGCTGGACTGCCGGAAATCCAGCGATGGCCGAACGGGCTACGGATGTACGAGAACAGGGATGCATGGCCCGAGGCATTTTTCGTCGATGCGCTTCGCCACGATCCCATCCCGCGCATGGCGGACTGCGGGCACGACAGGTTCCTCTGTGCCGATTTTTCGAAGTACGACCTGCATCGACGCGATGATCCCCTGCAGATCGCACGTCTGGATGACGGTCTGCGGCTGACATTCCCGCCGAGCAGCGCGCGGCGCTTCATTCTCATCACGCAGTGGTACTACCCGGAGTGGACCATTACCCACGGGCGAGCCTCAGTTCACCGCGCCGCCGAGCAACTGGTTGGTGTGGAGGTCGAGCCCAACGAACGCAGCGTGACAGTGCAGTATCGCCCGTATCTGCGCGCGGGGTTGTTCGCGATGGGCATCGCCACCGAGGCGCTTATCGCGATTGCGATCGTGCTGCTCGCTGTACGGCTGTACACGGGCGCCGCTCGCACAGAACAAGCAGCCACGGTTCACTAATCAGCGGAAGCACGGAAATCTGTCGGGCCCGAACGTTCCCGTCGGCCGTCGTCTTCTGTCCACCATGATGAAACCCCTGGTGCCCTCAACGGGAACGTAATTGTCGGCCAGGTACGCCTGAATGTGTGGATAGCTTTTGAACGTGTCAAGCACAGGGTCCGCAGTGGAGAACGCAATGGGAACCGACTGGCGCTGGAGCAGCGCGAGCGATTGCGCCTCGTGGACAGGGTCGGACCGCCAGCCGCGGCGCCACCTGAGGTGACCGCCCGCCATCGGGCGCTGTGCGTAGTAGCTGACGTGCGGCGGCGTAAGGCCGGTGATCAGAATGTGATCGCCGGGCGCCGTGCATTCGCGCAGATACTCGAACGGCAGGTACTCGTAATCCGGCGGGTACGCAATCAGCCGTGCAAAGGTTTTTGTCACCGAACGTGACAGTTCGAGCGGCTTGTACAGGTCGTACAACGGGTTCCCCCGCATCCAGATGAGCGCCGCGATGGTCGTCAACACGACGAGCGTCACACCGATCATCCGTCCAAGAGACCACCGGCCCGTCAAGAATCGCGCAGTCAATGCCGCCGTGAGTGGGGCGACCACGACGACGTAGGACGGTTGGCGTAGCAGCGCAACGTCGACTATGCCGAGAAAGCTGCCCGCCAAAAGCATGCGACACGCATCACCGCGTTCCGCTTCGGCTTGTCCTTGGGTGCGCCATAGCAGCCGCAACGCTACAACGACGAGGACGATTGGAACCAGCAGCGCCATCTGCTGCACCCACACGATGGCGCGATCGTTTGATTGCGGTAGAGGCACTGTGAACGTTCGAACTGAATTGACGTGGAGCAGCGATTCGTACGCAATGCCCGGCGTTCCCTCGAACAATTCGGCATGCGAGCGCGTGTAGTACAGCAAGCCGTCGGTCGTCTCGACGGCGATGAGCCACGGTGCCAGTACGATGGCCAGCGCAAGCACGTACGCGCCGGCGTCACGAAGCATTGCGGTCCCACGCCTTGATTCAGGAACGGTGATGCGGGCGAGGATGAAGGTGATCACCGATGCCGCGCCGAGATACACGCCGTAATCGTGCCGGAAGAGGAATCCGAGGGCGGTGATGCACCCGCATATCGCGCCGCGCCGCGCTGAGGGCCGGTCGACGTACTGCCAGCACACCCACACGATCAACGGAAAGAAGAACAACTTGTCATGGTGGTAGATCGGAGTTACCGCTAGAACCAGTAGCGCCGTTACCATCGCTGCCAGCGTCGCGCGCGGCGATCGCGATATGCGTAAGCCGATGAGCGCCGACACGCCGAAGCCGCCGAGGATGAACAGCCACTGTCGCACGAACTCGCCGATCAGGCGGTGCCCCGACAGAACCTGCGCTGCCGCGGCGGTGTAGCTCGCCAACGGCACGCCTGGCTCGAAGAAATCCCTGTAGATTCGATCCCCGGAGAGAATCGACACGGCATTCGCCATAGCGTAGAAGGTGGCGTCGAAGATCTGCGTGCTTGCCGTGACGATGAGGACAAAAGCGGCAGCGGCCACGATACACACGATGGTTCTGCGGCGGACAGCTGATGACACGTCGACGACGGATTCACGACCGACTGATTCCGCAACGGGCATCTGGAGCGTGAACTAGATTACGGGAAGTCGGACTTCGAGGCACAATCTTCCAGTTGCAGAAGCACTCATCTCGAGCGGTCTTGATCTTCGTCGGAGCGTTGTCGGCGGTTGTCCTCCTCGCGACGGCGCACACACAATTCGTTGACACCAATTTCTACACGCTGTGGGAAGCCACCAACCTGCTCGCGGGTGACCACCCGTACCGTGATTTCTTTGAATGGGGTGTCCCGCTCCAAGCGTACGTTTCGGCGCTGGGCCAACTGGCGTTCGGTTATCGGCTGCTGGGTGAGTTCGTTTTCCAGTGGGCGTCGATCGTCGCCGGCGTGGTGATCGCGTGCCATCTCGCCCAGCGATTGTGTGCCTCGCAGACGATCGTGCTCGTGACGATGGTTCCGGCTGTCCTGCTGCTCGCCGTCACGCCGACCTACCACTATCCGAAGCTGTTCTTCTATCCCCTCGGCATTTGGTTGATGTGGCGTTACCTCGATCGTTCCACGGCGGGGCGAGCAGCAGCACTGGGGGTCGCGACTGCAGCAGCGTTTCTCTTCCGGCACGATCACGGCGTGTACGTCGGAGCCGGTGCGGCGATGGCAATCGTCCTCGAGCGCCTGTTGAGGCGCGACTCTCGGAATCTCCGCCTGTTCCTCTCCGACGCTGGGGCGTACGTGGCAGGAGCCCTCGTCGCGCTCGCGCCGTGGCTGATTTCAGTCCAGCGTCACGAAGGGGTCAGTGAGTACATCCAATCGAGAGCGCAGCTCTACGAAGCATGGTCAGCCTCGACATTTCCAATCCTCGCCCTTGCGCATATCAATCCGATTCGCGAGCTCGTTGTGCGGCCACGTCCCGCGCCGAAACCTGCCGTGGTCGGGTTCGTGTGGAGTTCGGACGTCGCGGGAGCACAACAGCCAGTGCTCGAAAGGGAATACGGCCTCCGGCCGCTCGGTCGACGTGACGGCGAAGGACGCCATCTTTACGAAGTCGCGAACGTGTTCGATCCGAAGCTGGCAGGTCTGGATCCGTTGATTCGTAACGGGAACGGCTTTCAGTTCGACGCGATGCGCGACATGCAGTCGCGCTTTCCATCTGTCTCGAACGCCCAGATGTGGCTGATGCAGATGGCGTTCGTGGTGCCGTCGGCTCTCCTGTTGTCGGCGTTACTGCCATTGGCGCGGCGACGCTCCGTCGCTGGGGCCGAGACGTTTCACTATCACATCATCGTCGCGTCAGTGTTCTTGCTGGTGGCGGAAAGCCGCTTATTTCGAGAGGCGTCGTACGTCGTCGCTGTGACACCTGTTGTGGCGGCATTTACCGCGCCCTTGCTATGGCCAGCGCACCACGAACGTTCGTCGACTCGAGCGGCGCGGCTCGTCGTCACAGTTCCATTGTTTGCGTTGACGATGTACGCAGTCGCCGGTTGGATCCGCGGCACGGATCTTTTCCACCCAGCGGAGATCCACGATTCGGCGGCTTCAACGTTTCACAGAATGGTGACCACCCCGCCGATTGACGCGTACGAGCCTGCAGCGCACGCGGTGCACGTCAGCCGGGCTGAGTGGAGCAGTGGCGGCGTCGATCGAAGCGCTGTACTCATCCGGTATATGTTTGAGTGCGCATCGCCAGGTGATCGTGTCGTCGTCACAGGCGTCACACCGTTTCATGTCGGGTACTATGCCCATCTACCGGTCGCCGGAGGCCAATTGTTCTGGCACCACAAATGGCGTTCCGACCCGGTGCGCGAGCAGCAGACGCTCGCGCTTTTGCAACGCCAGTCGGTTCCGTTCGTTTTTTCAGCGAACGATCCTGTGGTCGACGACTTCAAGCCGTACCCAGCGATCCTGGCGTACCTGCGCGCCAACTATGTGGAGCTCGATGGGTCGTCCGGCTTGATGCTGATCGATCGCCGGCGGGCACCGGTTCGAAGCTTCGGGGAACTCGGGTTTCCCTGCTTTCGCTGATACGCGCCGTCATTGCCGACGGCGGTCGCTGCTATTGGGCGATCTGTGTCGTCGATTCGCGTCGGACACGCACGCCAGCATTCGTCGACGTCGTGTCGCTGACGAAATAGAGCGGTCGGCGAACCACCTCCGCGTAAATGCGGTAGAGATACTCGCCGACGATGCCCATCATCAGGAACTGCAGTCCGAAGAACAGCGTCATCGGCAGCATCGTGCTCGTCCAGCCGAGAATCGGGTGTCCGACGATGCGGTGGTAGAGCAGGTACGCCGCCATCGGAATCGTCAGCAACGATACGACGCCGCCGGTCACGGTCATCAAGCGGATCGGCGTCTGCGAGAAGCCGATGAACGTGTCGTACATCGTCTTCACCATGCGGCCGTAGGTCCATCCCGAGCGGCCGGTGCGACGCCGCTGCCGTTGATATTCGACGACCTCCTCGCGGAAACCGGTCCATGCGACCAGCGCGAAGGTGACGCGGTTGTGCTCCTGGAACTGCGCGAAGCAGTCGGCGACCTTGCGATCGACCAGCAGGAAGCTGCCTGTTGTAAACCGCGAGCGGGATGGCATCGCGTGCCTCCGAATCAGCGATTCGAACAGGCGACTGGTCATGATCCTGATGAACGGCTCGTCGCGCGACACGCGCTTACCCCAGACGATGTCGGCCCCCGCCTTCCACCGGTCGATGAACTGGGCGACCACTTCCGGCGGATCCTGCAGATCACACGCGAGCGTGGCCACGGCATCGGCCTCGCCGATGTTCGCAAACCCGGCGCTGAGCGCGATGTGCGATCCGTAATTGCGAGAGAGGCGGATGCCTCGAAACCGCGGATCGCGTGCCGCGATCGCACAGATCTTCCGCCAGCTGTCGTCCGAGCTGCCGTCCTCGATGAACAGAACGCGGACATCGCAGTCGCTCCGCGACAGCAGCGTTCGTGTGACGCCGCTTTCATAGGCGTCGAGCCCGGCGCTCTCGTTGTAGACCGGCGTCAGGAGCACAACGATCGGCCGGTGGCTGGTCTCCGGGATCACAGCTCTTCCCACTCGGCGAATTCTTCGCCGACCATTGCCGCCAGTTCGCGAATTGAATCGGCGTAGCGGGCGCGCAGCCGCTGAATGACGTCTTCCGGCATGGCTTCACCCCGCTTTTCCGAGGGATTGACGACGTCGAGCCCGACGGCATCGTCGGGACGCGGCGTCACGCCGATGAACGTGTGCAGGCGCTGCGCGAGTCGCTCCGGGAATCGAACGACATCATCGAACTTCAGACAGAGCACCTGGTCACGGGGAAACAGATTGAGATACGGCCGCAGCAGTTTCGCGTACAGGCCGCGCGAGAAGTACGCATGGGGCCGCGCATATCTGAGACGCGGATCGACTGTGCGCTCGCGCTCGTTCTCCCTCGAGAGCGCGCGTTCGAAATCTTCGGTCTCCATTCCATTCATCGACGACCACAGCCAATTGGAATAGGCGCGATGTGCGGGTTCCCGAAGAATAAATACCAGTTTCACCGCCGGAAGGTGCGCGTGGATCCGCTCGGCAGCGGTCGCGCTCTCCAGGTAATTCGTGCTTTTTTCTCCGGCAGCCGCATATTGAGCCGCGCCAGTGAACCACGTCTCGTTGTAATAGGCGATGCCGCGTGCATAGAGCTCATCCACGAGAAAGAACTTGGGCTCGGGGCGCGGCGGTTTTGCCATGAAGACGTCAGGATGCCGGTCGAGTAGTTCATAGAGCCACGTCGTTCCTGACCGGGGAGCCCCGGCGATGATAAAGGTTGGGCCTTGTCGGGGCATTTTCGAGGAAGTCGCCGCGTTGACCGGATCCCGCTAAATGTTACTATTCAGGGGTTAGCCGCGCTTTGGCACACCACACCGTCCCGGGTCAAATTCGCAGCCGACCTACTTCTCCGGGCCACGTACGTCAGACAGAGGATATCGAGCACGTTCTGAGGTAGTTGCTCGCGTCTGGGCGAGGTGTGGACAAGCAACGCGGCCGATCCGCCAAAACCAGCGGCGCTATGCCCGATCTTCGCCTGTCGTGTAGGTGACAGGGCGAAGCTCCACCTGCTCGCGTGAAAATTCTGTTTCTCGCACGGCACTATACGTACTTCCGCAACTTCGAGTCGGTCGTGCGTGGACTGGCGCAGCGCGGACACTGCGTACATCTGGCCGTGGAGCGGAGTGAAACGTTTGGCGGGCTCGCAATGGTGGAGAAGCTCGCCGCCGAATTCCCATCCATTACTTATGGCGAGGCGCCCTCCCGTACGCCCGATGAGTGGTCGTGGGTCGTACAGCGTCTTCGGCTCGGTCTGGATTACCTGCGCTATCAGCATCCAGTATTTGAGACCGCGTGGAAGCTTCGAGAGCGGTCGCGGGAACGGACGCCCGGTGCCTTCGTGCGCATGGCGACATTCGCCCGAGTCTTGGGAGGGTGGTCGCGGCGTCTTCTGACGCGCACGCTGCGTGCGATGGAACGCGCGGTGCCCGAGGACCCCGCCATCCGCGGCTATCTCGCAGCCCAGCAGCCCGACGTCCTGCTGCTGACGCCGCTTGTCGATCTCGCCTCGTCGCAGATCGAGTACCTGCGCGCAGCGCGCGGGCTTCGCGTGCCGACAGGGCTGTGTGTCTGGAGCTGGGACCATCTGTCAAGCAAAGCGTTGATTCGAGACTCGCCCGATCGCGTGTTCGTCTGGAACGACACGCAGAAGCTGGAGGCGATCAACCTGCACGACGTACCCGCCGAGCGCGTCGTGGTGACTGGAGCGCAATGCTTTGACTGGTGGTTCGATCGGCAGCCGTCGCGCGACGCGGCGACCTTCTGCCGTGAAGCCGGCGTCCCTGCAGCGCCTTTCCTGTTGTGGGTCTGCTCGGCGCTCATCCACGGCAGCGCTCCGGAGGCGCCGTTCGTCGTCAAGTGGATTGAGACGCTGCGTCGCAGCGCATCACCGCGCCTGCAATCGATTCCTATTCTGGTGCGACCACACCCGTCGCGTCAGAGCGAATGGGAAGGCGTCTACCTGTCGACCCTGAACGCCACGGTGTGGGGTGGCAATCCAGTGGACACGCAATCGCGTGCCGACTACTTCGACACGCTTTATTACAGTGCCGCGGTGGTGGGCATCAACACGAGCGCCTTCATCGAGGCAGCGATTCTCGGCCGACCGGTCTACACACTCGTAATTCCGGAAACGGCCGATAACCAGACCGGTACCGTGCATTTCGACTACCTGCTCAATGCCGGCGGCGGTCTGCTCGAGATGGCAAGAAGCTTCGACGAGCACGTCGCGCAGCTCGACAATGCGCTCGCCGCAGCGACGGGGAGCGTAAAGCCTTTCGTACGCGCATTCGTCCGACCGCATGGCCTTGGTGTGTCCGCCACGTCGCGGTTCATCGCCGCGGTCGAAGGAATGGAAGGCATGCAGGTCGCACCCGCGCATGCGGATCCGCTGGCGCGGCTCTGGCGATGGGCGGCGTCCCGCGCCGTCAGACTAC
>Ga0075425_100006806_pt1 | contig 12029 bp, 13 predicted proteins | sample SoiMethybrSBSTD4_FD_75300 | JGI IMG/M metagenome (GOLD analysis project Ga0075425, IMG submission 75300) | Bulk soil microbial communities from a Populus tree surrounding site in Tennessee, USA - Soil MetaG P. TD hybrid SBSTD4 | ecosystem: Environmental > Terrestrial > Soil > Tree plantation...
CCTGCTCAGAATTTGCGCCCGGTTTGAGGCGCCCCATTATTCGCAACCACCAGCTGCCGTGATCGCCTAACATCGGTGCCCCGATGTCGACAAGCGGTTCTTTGGAAATCGGAATCGTAAAGTCCGGTGAGTTGCCAATCTGAAGCGTGCCTTCGAAACCTCGCGGCGTCACTCCGACGATGACAAACGGAGCGCTGTTCATAGTGATGGATTTACCGATTGCTGTTGGATCCGAACCGAACCGCCGCTGCCAGTATCTGTAGCTGATAACTGCTACAGGCTCACTGGCGGGTTGATCATCTTCATCGTTGATGGATCGTCCAAGCGCCGGTGTGATTCCGAGACCTTTGAAGTAACCGCCGGAAACGACCTGCCCGCTTGCCATTTCAGCCTGACCATCGACGTTGACGTTGAGTTGATCCAGATCGCTGAATGCAAACACGTGCGAAAGGGTTTCGGCGCGGTCGCGAAACTGTATGAAGCTGCCGTACGGAAACGAAGTACTGGTGGTCAGACCCTGATGATCTTTGCCGAGATTGCCGTTGACCGAACTCGCCATAAGATTGGGACCGGATGCCCAGTTGAACAGAACCAACTCGTTTGGATTTTTGACAGGAAGTCTCTTAAGCAACACTGCATCGACCAAACTGAAGATCGCGACATTCGCACCGATCCCGAACGCCAATGACAACACGGCGACCGCGGTGAAAGCTTTGTCCCTGAACAGCAATCGAAGGCCATATCGAATGTCCTGCATTATCGATCCCATCGCTGTTTCTCCACTTCTGTTGTGTGATTGGATTCTCGCCTCGCGTATCAGCCATTGATCGAGGAACGGTCCTGAAACTGGTCTCTTCGATCGAATCAAGTCTGACTCGAGAACCAGCCAGTCTTTTATGTGTGCCTTTGCGCGATCGATAGCCTCAGCCTCGGACGCGCCTCCGTTCAACGCATCTTCGTAGACCGACTCCAGATGCTGGGCCATCTCATCAGCGATCTCCATCTCTCGCTCGGAACCCAAGGCCAGAGGAGGAAGGTGGCTTCTTACGTATTCTCGCCAATCAGGCAAAAAAATCTCCCAGGGGGTCAGTGGTCACGGGTCGGGGGTCAGGGTGAGGAAGGTTCCGGGTTCAGGATTCTCATTGTGGTTCGAAACTCAATTAATTGACAGTAATCATCGATGAACCCTGAACTACGAACGCAGAACTTTGAACCGTGAACCTTCCTCACCCTGACCCCTGACCCCCGACGCCTCCTTCTTCATTCGTATCTCAATGCGACCATCGGATCTACAGCCGCGGCGCGACGCGCGGGAATGTATCCAGCCAATCCGGTGATCGTGATCATCGACGCGATAGCAATGACAATGACCAACGGATCGCCTGGCGCGAGTCCGAACAACATCGACTCGACAAGTCGAGTTGTTGCGTACGCTCCTCCGAGGCCAATTAGTGTTCCTATTGCGACGAGCAGCATGGTCTCGCGCAGCACCATGAGTTTTACCGACGAAGTAGTCGCTCCCAGCGCCATCCGAACGCCGATTTCATTCGTACGTCTCGTTACTCCGTACGACGTAACCCCGTATAGCCCTATGCACACCAGCAACAGCGCCAGCACACCGAAGAAGCTGGATAGAGTTGCAAAGAGACGCTCTTGCATCAGCGACTCATCCGCCTGCTGGCGTTGCGACTTTACATCGAAGATCGGCAGACTTGCGTCGATTTCGTGCACGGCCTGTCGGACCGAGCTCGTAACCGTGGCGATACTACCGCCCGTCCGAACCATAAAGGTGGCAAATGAGGGAATGCTCTGCGGGTACGGAACGTAAATCGTCGGTTCAACGTCGCTTCGCATATCGGTGTATTTCGTGTCTCTCGCGACCCCAACGATTTCGATTTGTGAGCTGTTTTCAGGTCCTCCAAAACCTAACCGTCGACCGAGTGGACTCTCGTCTCCGAAATACTTCTTCGACAAAGTCTGGTTGATCACCGCGATCTTTGGAGCCAGTTCGTCATCGCGCGACGTGATCCCGCGACCTATCAGGATCGGGATTTCCAATGTTGCAAAGAAGCCATCGCCGACGGTGTTTACTTTGGCATTATCGCCCTCGCCTCCAAACTGAGAGTGGCCCTGAACGGTGATGGAGCTGGTTCTTCCGGAACCCGAGAGAAGCGGAATGAGGGATATCGACGCGGATCGGACTCCGGGGGTGGCTTCCAGCCGCTCCGTCAATTGTCGATAGAGTTGCGCAATTTGAGGCTTCGAGTAACCGTTGAGACTCGGATCAACATTGAAGAGAAGCAGGTTCTCGCGATTGAAACCGATGTCGACATTTTCGAGATTGCCCAGGGTTCGTACAAAGAGACCAGCGCTCACCAGCAGCACCAGAGACATAGCGACCTGGACGATCGTCAGTGACTTCGCGAGATAAGAATGTGTGCTGCCGATTGCTCCTCTGGCGCTGTCTTTTAGCGCCGACGTCAGATCGATTCGGGTCGCACGCAACGCGGGGACTATGCCAAACAAAAGGCCGGTCGCAAGCGAGACAGCGAAAGTGAACCCGAGCACTCGTAAATCGATTCGGAGATCCAGAATGAGCTCTCCGGCTCGCCACGGTCGTAAGGAGAGGAGGGCTTCCTTGCCCCAATAGGCAAACACAACACCGGCAGCTCCACCGATCAGAGACAAGAGAACGCTCTCGGTGAGCAGTTGCCGGATCAGGCGCCCGCGGCCCGCACCAAGTGCCAGTCGAATTCCGATCTCCTTCCGCCGATTAGCGCTCCGCGCCAGCAGAAGATTTGCAATGTTGGCGCAGGCAATCAAAAGAACCAGAGCGACGATGATCATCAGGATCTTCAACGGCTCCGAATATGACGCGCGGGACTCGCTCAGACCCTGACTGCCGGACGCCGCCCGAAGTTTTGGAATATCAGGTGGCGCCGGAGTCTGACCTGCGCGCGGGGGGAATCGAACGAGAGCCCTTCCCATCCTTCCTGCGCGCTTTGCTGAAAAGTCTGCTCGAAACCGGCGCTCGCCTGATCGAGAGTCACGCCGGGCTTCAGCCTTCCCATAATCTGAACCCACCACATCCACGGTTTCGCCATATTTGAATCGCCCGTATTGAACCGTGGCTCGATCGAAAAAGGAACGGAGATATCGGCAGACTCTCCGATTTGCAGTGCGCCGACAAATTCGGGTGGTGTAACTCCGATTATAGTGAATTGGACGCCGTTGATGGTAATCGTCTTGCCGATGACATCCGGAGCCTGCCCGAACCTTCGCTGCCAGTAGCGATGAGTAATGACCGCTACAGGCGTGGAGGCCGCCGAATCATCTTCGGGTGAAAGTGTGCGTCCCATCAGTGCGCGAACTCCCAGCCCGGAATAGTAATTCCCCGAAACAAACTGGCCGCTTGCAATTTCAGGCTGACCGTCGAGACTCACGTTCAATTGACTCAAATTGAAAAAAGCGAAGACGTCGGAGAGGGTTTCGTTGTGATCGCGAAATCGCTCAAACGCGAGGTATGAGAACGAGGTGCTGGTTCGCTGTCCGGTAGCTTTGTCGGTGGATACCCTTCCGTCGATGACGCGCGACATTCCTCGCGGGCCCGAAAGCCAGTTGAACAGCACCAACTCGTTTGGATTCTTGACGGGCAACATCTTCAGTAGCACCGCGTCGATAAGACTGAACAACGCAGTGTTGGCGCCGATGCCCAACGCGAGCGACAAAACGGCGACCACAGTGAATGCCTTGCCGTTCAGCAGCATTCTCGCCGCATAACGGAGATCTTGTATGAATGATCCCATTCCGAGTCCTCCAAAGCCGAACGGCGATTCAACCTTTGCGTTCGAGGTGAGATGTTGCTTGATCCTGGCTGGGGCGGGCGGCTTCCTTGCCCGGATCAGCTCGCACTCGAACAACTGCCAATCCTTTATGTGCGCAGTCGCCCGGCTCAGCGCATCGCGCTCACTTAGCCCCGAGTCGAGCGCCTCCTGATAAACGGCCTCGAGATGCTGAGCCAACTCGTCGACCATTTCCATTTCCCGCGCTTGGTCGAGTTTCAACGGCGCCAAATGTTCTCGAACGTACTTTTTCCAGTCCATGAAAAACCTTCAACCGGAGAAATTTTGTGGGTGCCTCAATCGATTCGTTTGTGGTTCGCGAAAGACATCGATGGCGTTTCGGTCTTGAGGTTTAAGGTCAAGCCGGCTTGATTCCTGCGACGCGATCGAGGGCGGCGAAGAAATCCAACCATGTTTGACGTTGTTCGTTCAGTACCTTGCGACCGGCGGCAGTGACTTTGTAGTAGCGTCTTCGGCGTTGTCCGGCTTTTTCAACCCATCGGCCCTGGATCCAGCCGCGGGTCTCGAGCCGATAAAGCATTGGATAGAGCGACGCGACGTGAAACTGGAGCACTCCGTCGGATCGCTGTTCGATGAGTTTAGCTATTTCGTATCCGTGACGGGGCCGATCCTCGACGAGTGCGAGAATCAGCATCTCCGCGCTTCCGCGTTTGACTTCGAGATTGAGCATATATTAGCCGTCCCAATATGTGGTGCCGCTATATATAGCGAAGTTGGGAGTTGGTAGTCAAGTGCCGACTGCTGAGTGCTGATCGGGAACGTAGGAAGGACGGCAAACTGTAAGAAGGGGAGAGTGGGAGAGACGGGGAGCTGAGGAGCAGAGCAAAGGGAATAGGGGGAATCCTCTCTGCCGATCCCCGTTGCCTCGCAGCTCTCTTCTTGACGGCGTGCTTCAATAAAGTCAAAGTGCTCATTCACTCTTGCGGGGGCGGTTGATCACTGGAGTTCAAGAAACAAGCGGGCGTAAGAGCTCAGCACTCGCCACTTTAATGTTTCCTGCTGGAGGGCATCCTTTGGAACCGATCTCACATTACTACTACTCACATCGATTGAAGCTTCACTTCTGGGATTGGGGCAGTGAAGGCAAGCCCGCCCTGATCCTGGTGCACGGTGGGCTCGATCACGCCCGAAACTGGGACTGGGTCGCCCGAGCATTGCGCGAACAGTTTCACGTTTACGCTGTCGATCTGCGAGGACACGGCAACAGTCAGTGGGCACCCGGCGCGCTCTACAGTATCGCCGAACACGTTCTCGATCTCTCCGCGCTTGCCGACATCATCAATGCCTCGCCGATCTATCTGGTCGGGCATTCTTTAGGAGGCGTAGTCACACTTTTTTACTCCGGCGTGTATCCCGATCGAGTCAAAAAAGCGGTCTCGATCGAGGGTCTAGGTCCGCCAACCACTCACAAAATTTTTAAGCCGGCTTCCGAACGGATGCGTAATTGGATAGAGGCGATCCGGCAAACCGAGCGTCGCGAACCGCACAGCTACAAGAGTCTCGACTCAGCAGTGGCTCGAATGAAGGAAGCGAATCCGTTCCTGTCCGACGAGGTAGCGCGACACCTTACATCGCACGGGACGAACTGGAATGCGGACGGGTCTTTGGTGTGGAAATTCGACAACTACGCGAGACCGTTTTCACCGTACGGACACAACCGCGAAGACTTCGTCGAGATTCTTGGACAGATCACCTGCCCAGTGTTGCTGTTTTGGGGAATGGAGAGTTGGGCGCCCGATCCGGAGTCAGACGGCCGCGCGCATGCGATCAAGAACCACCGATTGGTAAAGGCACCGGACGCCGGCCATTGGGTCCACCACGATCAGCTGGAACTCTTTTTAAGAGAGACGATGCAGTTTTTGAACGAACCGTAGCCCCGAAGTGCTGAGTGCTGAGTATGCACTCGGCACCTTCCCAAGCTGCTCAGCACTCAGCACTCAGCACTCTTAGTTTCGGAATCTCTTTGCCAGATACTTCTCGGTAAGCATCATTACGAGTAGCGGAATGAACAGGGTAAACGCCAGTGAGACGGTCTGTCCGAAGTCGCTTGACTCGATCGACGGCCAGAGTATCACCTGCATCGACATCGAGAACAGAGTCATCGCTGCCAGCGACATCCCCGCAAATCGGTTTGCCACCTGCCACGTGTCGTCGTTGATCATCGATCTGGATGAACCGTAACCGAGCACCCAACTCCGTCTCAACCGGGGTGAAAACCAACACATCGTCGCGCCGCCCATAATTAGGACGAAGTCGCTGAGCATCAACAAAACTCCGTAGATCGACATCAGATTCAACAACCTTTTTTGTAATGGATCGAGAAAGTGGGGACCTCTCAAGCGCGTATTAAAACTCACCTATGTTGTGTCGTCAAGCATTAAGGTTGGGGTGCTTGACATCCTGCAGGTGCTGAGATAAAACCGACCGGCTGGACGGTAAGGGCCTTTCGAGACGAAACGCGCCCTCGCTCACGCTGTTGACGGCGCGGCAGCGGCACCTCGCTCGAACCCTTTTCTGCGCTTCAATGGAATCTCATAAAAAACTGAAGGAACACAGGAGAGCTTGATGAACAGGACACTGATCAGAGCGTTGTCAGTACCTTTGATAGCGCTCGTATTTGTTATCGGCGTGGTGACGCAAGGCAGCGCGAGCCGGTTGCCGCAAGCCGGTCAGCAACCGGCATCGGCATTTAAAGCGCCCGACATCATCGACTTTCGCAGCGCGAATATCATGAGCGAAGGCGTACGAATGCACGCCGAGCTGTTCTCATTGAAGACTCTGGCCGGCAAGCAGCTTCCGACGGTGATCATGGCTCACGGCTGGGGAGGCACAGCGGCAGCCTTTCGTCGCGACGCAATCGACCTGGCGAACGCAGGGTATTTTGTCATCACGTTTGACTATCGCGGCTGGGGCGAAAGCGATTCGCGAGTGATTCTGACCGCGCCCGCGCCAGCCAAGAAGGATGGATTGAAGTTCACAGCTGAAGTGCTTGAAGTGCGCGAAGTAGTCGACCCGCTGGAGATGGTCACCGACTGGTTCAATGCGATTCATTGGGCGATGGGTGAACCGATGGTCGATAAGAATCGGCTAGGTTTGCGAGGCTCGAGCTACTCGGGAGGTCACGTGGTCTACGTCGCCGCACGCGATCCGAGGGTCAAAGCGATCGTCAGCCAGGTGGGCTCGCTCGATTCGAGACCGAAAGCGGTTTCGATCGCCGGTGGAGAATCTGATCAGCTGAAGTTGGCTTACGAGGAAGCGACAAAGAGAGCGCGCGGCGAGCTTGGTTATCCGGCGCCGCGCGCGAAAGTTATAGGCAATCTTCAAGGCGCACCGATTCGAGACCACCTCTTGTTATACGCTCCGGTTGAAGATGCCGCGAAGCTCAAGAATTGCGCAGCGCTGTTTATCGTGGCTGAAAAAGAAGAACTATTCGACAACAACGATCACGCAAAGCTGGCCTATGACCGGATGACTGGTCCAAAGAAATATGTGGTGGTCCCGGGGATTACGCATTACGGGATTTACACTACATCGCGAGATCAGGCTATCAAGATGTCGATCGAGTGGTTTGATCAGTATTTGAAGAAGTAGAAGCACGCTTGGGTGCTTGCCCGCCCTCCGTCAGGGAGGGCAACGTTTATAGACCAAGGCGTGGATGCGGGCCCACCCTCCGTCAGAGGGAAATGTTTATAGACCAAGGCGTGGATGCGGGCCCAACCTCCGTCAGGAGGCAATGTGACACCCAGGTGCATAATGTTTTGACTTGAAATCGGTAACATTGCCCTCCTGACGGAGGGCTCAGCGATGGAGGCAAAATGACAAACGTAATTCGTCTTACAACCCTTGTAATGATCATCGCCGTCGTGGCTACCGGTCAGGGAGTTCGCACGATCGCGCCCAACGGCACCGGTCTCTCAACCGAGCGTCTGGAGCGCATCACAGCGGTAATGAACGATCACGTGGCTAAAGGTCATTTCGCCGGCGCGATCGGGCTGATAGCTCGACGTGGTAAGGTTGGTTACTTTGAAACATACGGATTTCAGGACAAAGAAGCGAAAGTCCCGATGCGTAAGGACACAATATTCCGAATGTACTCAATGACCAAGCCCTTCACCGGCGTTGCGGTCATGATCCTTTACGAAGAAGGGAAGTTCGCGCTCTCAGATCCAGTCTCGAAGTTTCTTCCTGAACTCGCCAACATGAAAGTCGCGATAGTCGACACGGATCCAAAGACCGGCAAGAAGATTCGGTACACGGTTCCAGCTCAGCGCGAGATCACGATCCTGGATCTCCTGCGTCACACGTCGGGAATCGACTATCTTGGGCCGGAGGACGAAAACGGCAAGCGAATCTACGAGAGGCTCGGAACGAACTCGCTCGATCAAACGATTGGCGAAATGGTCAAGAAGATCAGCCAGGCTCCGTTGGTTCATCAGCCCGGAACGATGTGGGAGTACGGGCTCTCGATGGATGTCCTGGCAAGACTTGTGGAAGTCGTCTCGGGTCAGCCTTATGACAAGTTTTTGGAGCAACGGATTTTCAAACCGCTGGGAATGAATGATACCGGGTACTATGTGCCACCCGACAAACAGGCTCGATTCGCTAAGTTGTACGCGCCGGCCGAGGGGATGACGATTAAGCTGAATACCACTCCAGCACAAGATTCTTACCTCAAACCGGCGATAAATTTTGGCGGCGGTTCGCAGTCGGTTTCCACGGCTTCGGACTATCTTCGTTTTTGTCAGATGCTGCTCAACGGCGGCGAACTGGACGGGGTTCGGATCCTGAGTCGCAAGACTGTCGAGTTGATGACCGCTGATCATCTGGGCGACATGCCGCGAGCACCGCTTTTGCAGCCAGGTTACGGATTCGGATTTACAATGGCGGTAAGTCACGGCGCTGGTAAAACAGGCGTTATTGGATCGGACGGCGAGTACTACTGGGGAGGTGCTGCCGGGACTCGTTTCTGGATCGATCCCAAGGAGCAGATGATTGGGATTTTTATGATTCAGATTCTGCCGCACACCAATTTGACCTATGGCTCGCAGTTCAGGCAGTTGGCTTACCAGGCGGTTTCGGATTGAAGGATTTCGACCTAGGGAGCTTGGTTTATAGCAACCAAGTCATCGCCATTAGATCTAATTCGGATCTAGAGAGCAGGCGGAATGACGACTGTGTCTTCAGTTCGACGCTGGTTCCTTCTCAACAATCGGTCTTGATACCCTCTTTTTTTCGCGATCAACGCGTGGCATGACGCGGCCGTTGGGTCGGTTTGCATAGCGAATATGTCCTTTTCTCCTTGGAACGAGACCGCATAATTGACCTAGCCGGCTCGTTAACAGCCGTGATTGCGGAGACCTACGAAATCTCAATGGGGGGGGACCGTCTAGCGGCATCCCAAGATTAAGCAATGGCCTCTCGGTCGAGAGGTGTAATACTTCGATGGTCTGGTCCGACGACTCGAAGTACCTTGCCGTTCCCCACTGGATGCTCGATCGCAGCCAGCGTCTTCTCGTCTTGAATCCACGTTCACTGCTTATCGGATATCTGCCAGGCCTGTTCCATGTGTTGGAACTTCCTTCCTTCGAGAGAGGGGTAATAAGAGCGGTGGATTCGCCTGCAAACGAACCAGCCTCTGTTGAGTGCTGCTAGGCAACGTACAATCCGGATGCCACACACATCCGCTACCGCGTCCGTCGCTGAGGCAGCCAACCAGCAGCCTCTTGGTCGTGGTTGCTCGGGATCCATGCATCGGACTGGTGCTGCTGTTCGCGGTGATGCGCCTTGCCGTCCGTGGCATGCGGAGCCGTTCAACGCAGTGTGTGCATCCGGCAGCAGTCAATGCGTGCTTGCACGACTCCGAGTTCGCTAGCATTGCAAGTTTACGCAAAACGTTGCGAATCAGCATGCTGACTAACTAGAAGGAGTCGGAGGAATCTACAATGCGTCGACTAGTCCTTGTGCTCACGATCTTCTTAGTATTCACATCGTGCTCGCACAATCAGCAGCATCAGCCCAGCGCAAGGAACGTTGGTGACAACTCTGCCGAGAATCAACTAGATCCTCGGATACCACCGCCGGATCCAGATAAGTACAAATCTATACGGGATGGACGGGACTGGCGTAATCCTTTCCTCTCAATGCAGGGAAGTGGAATTTATCTCATGATCAATAGCTCGCCTGGAGAGTGGAAGCTGATTCAAGCAGATGAATTATCAAAAACACTGAGAGAGCTCCCAGTCAGTGCCTGGCCTTACGGGAAAGTTATTGCTGCTGTAGATGGCGGCGGACCTCAATCGGGAACCCCTGAAGCCAGAAAACAGAACAGAGCGAAGGCCGAAGAAGTTCTCAAGTCGCTTGGTGTAGAAATAGATTGGTGGCCCGGAGCTTGAAACTGGCAAGGAGCGTTCGCTGAAACGATCTACTGACGCAGACAGCGAAAGCGAATCACCTACCTGCGCTGGTGAGTGGTATGCGCACCGGCCGATGCGATACGTGGAAGTGCGTATTCTTACCCCGTGTATCTATCGAATTTGGAGGATGCTTTATGAAAGTTTTGACTGCGGTACTGCTTATCTGCCTAAGTGTCAATGCACAATCCAGAGAAGATCTTCATAAGAGGTATGGCGCACCTATCATAGAAACTTTTGCAGCCCGGCCGGGTGTTGCTGTGACCGTTAGTTTTGCTGAGACTGGAGAGGTATGCGAAATGATAGTCCACCCGCAATCGTTAACCTCGGCTTTAGATTATCCAATTACGAAAACGATGCAATCAAAAGAGCTAACCGAAATCATTGATGAACTAGTACCGATCAGCCAGCGAGGGAAGCTACTGAGGGGAACCTTTCTTAACCTTATCTGCTTACCTCTAGATAATTGTGGGGGAGTTATGGCGAGCTACGAGCGCGTTACAATCTTGCGTAAGGAGGCAGTCGACAAAGAGCGGTACGCTAGAATCCGGTGGAAAGGAATTACTTGTCGCGAATGACCACACGTCTAGCTACTGCATGCAGAGGAACGTGGCGAGCGAGTTTCGTACCGTTCTTGAGTGTTACGCGGCCCGACCCATCCAAACGGAGAACAGCATCGTGCAGCAGCGCAACCGAACAGCATGAGGGAGAAATAAATGGACATCGACGATTCGAATTCGGAGCAGTTCTACCACGGTACAAAGGCCGACTTTAAGCCTGGGGACCTAATCGGTCCCGGATATAACTCTAACTACGGAACGAGGAAGAAGGCGGGCTATGTCTATCTGACCGCCACTTTGAATGCAGCCACCTGGGGAGCCGAGCTGGCCCAAGGCGAAGGGCCCGGGAGAATCTACATTGTGGAACCGACCGGTCCGTTTGAAGATGACCCCAATCTGACTGACAGGAAATATCCAGGCAATCCGACAAAGTCATACCGCTCCAGGGATCCGCTTCGGGTCACTGGTGAGGTCAAGGATTGGAAGGGGCACTCTCCCGAAGAGCTCAAAGTCATGCACGACTTTCTTGAAGATCTTAAGCGCCGTGGCGTTGAGGCAATCGAAGACTGAAGCAAGTCTAGAAATCGCGGATGGAGAACGATTGAAATGAAATGCGGCCACGATGTCATGCTTGACAGCCAGCGGAGCTTGCGTCGATTCTCGAACGGCTTGGCTAGGATTCGACGGTTGTTGGTGGCGAGTTAATTGGCGCCCTTTAGCTAACGAGTCATCGCCCCACCGACACAAGGTCGATGGGTTGCGGGGGCCGGTTCTTTAGCCAGCGAGTCATGTCACCACCGACGCGAGGTCGGTGGTGGCCGGTAATGTTCTTTTCGGTGATACTGCGTTCAACACATCGAACGGCATAATAAGAAGAACGACAGGTCGGCACTACAAACATTTAGAGGGGCTTGATGAAACAACTTCTCAACATTGCAAATCTCACTGTTGCAATGATGCTTTTGAGTTCCGGGACACCCACCATGGCACAGACGAAGTCACAACTCATCGAGATTGCTTTTGTCGCCAACTCGCAAGCTGGAACGGTTGCGCTGGTTGACGTGGCTTCCCGCACTGTGGTCGGGACCATCGATGTCAATCCGGCTCGTATGAAAAGCGAGGGACCCGGCGCACCGAATTTCGCTCAAGACACCGATGTGTCGCCCGACGGGAGAACGGTTTACGTCTCGCGCGGC